>Ga0209577_10005604_pt1 | contig 11695 bp, 14 predicted proteins | sample GraSoiAngelo_109_FD_185874 | JGI IMG/M metagenome (GOLD analysis project Ga0209577, IMG submission 185874) | Grasslands soil microbial communities from the Angelo Coastal Reserve, California, USA - 14_0903_12_20cm (SPAdes) (version 2) | ecosystem: Environmental > Terrestrial > Soil > Grasslands... | reverse complement strand
GAGGCTGACGACGTTGTGCGGCACGTCGTCGCGGTTGGTCCAGGTGATCGTCGTCCCACCGGCATCGACGCCATCGCGCGCGAAGCCGAAGTTATCGACGACAACGTCGTGAGCGTCCGCGGCAGTCATTTCAGCCTCGAGCGGTACATCGGTGATGGCGATCGGGTGGTTGACGTCGTGGAACGACACGCGCGACAGGCCGAGGACCTTGCGCAGGCGATCGTCGGGCACTTTCATCGGCCCCGGCGACGGCGCCGAGCCGGGCGCCGGTTGCGGAAACGCCGTCGACATCGCGGTGTGGAACGTGACATGCCCTTCCACCTTCTGCATCACCTGGTGGATGTGGCCGTTGAGCACCGACACGGATCCGAAGCGCTTCAGATACGACAACGCGCGCGCACTGTCGTCCGTGCCCCATCCCCATTCCGGATACACGGACCAGAGCGGGATGTGCGCGAACACGACGATCGGCGTGCTGCTCTTCAGCCGCTTCACGTCCTTCTCGAGCCATTCGAGCTGCTCGTTGCCGAGCGTCCCGAGCCCGCCTGCTTTCAGATCGACGACGTTCACCAGGCCGACGAAGTGGACGCCGCCGTGGTCGAAGCTATGCCAGCCGGCGCCGCTGGTCCCCTTGCCGAATCGCTGCAGGTAGCTCTTGCCGTCGTCCTCGAGTACGTCGTGCTCGCCGGGCACATAGAACACAGGCATCGACAGGTCGGAAAGGACCTGCTGCACCGTGTCGAATTCAGCAGCCTTCGACAGTGCGTCAGATCGCCCGTGTGGAGCACGAATGCCGGCGGTTCCGGGTCGGCTTTGATCTTCGCGATCGCGGCGCGCAGTGTCGCCGTGACATCGGTGTTCGCGGGCTTATCGAACCCGATGTGACTGTCGCTGATCTGGACGAAGTGCAATACTCCGGCGCCGTGCGACATCATCGATCCCCGGCTCGACTGGCCGAGCGGACTGCCCTTCAGAATGCCGCTCGATAGCGTCCACACTGCGCCGGTACCGACCCACGCCATGCACTGCAGAAAGTGCCGTCGATCGAGGTCCTTGTCATCACCCGTCTGTCCCACACGTGCCTCCTTCAAGGGCGGAGAAAATCAGCGCCCCATACCAACAGTCCCCCGAAATGTCCGGTGACGGCGACCAGCACCGCCGCCGAGAACAAGGTGATTCGGTACAGCCAGAATTCAAATCGCGATTGGCCGTCCGCGCCCGACGATGCGAGCGCGGCCGCCACGGCCGCGCCTGCCGCGATTGCGCCGAGCCATCGATGTGACTCGAGCAGCGCACTCGACTCGACGCCAGGGGCGAGCGCAAGGCGCCAACCCGCGATCGCCGCAAGCACGCCAGACGCCGCTCCTGCCCTGACGTTCGCAACCGCCACCGTCCGCCAGCGGCAGTCGCCGGCCACCGTCGCGACGGCTTCGGCCAGCGCGGCGAGGATCACGAGACCGATGGGAAAGTGGACGAGCAGTGGGTGCAATCGGCCGAGCAGTACCATGTCGCCCATACAGACCGTCGGGGTCGCCGATCTATTCCGGCGAGGGGAGTTCGCGGCACCGAACCGTAGGCCGGGAATAAAACCAGCGCGCAGCGGGTCTTCCTAAGCGGCGATGTCTCCGCGAGGCTTTGATGAGAAGGTGCTGCCCCACCTGGATGCGGCCTTCAATTACGCCCGATGGCTGACCCGCAACGATGGGGAGGCTGAGGACGTCGTTCAAGACGCCTGCGTGCGGGCGATGCGTTTCTTTCCCTCGCTGCGAGATGACGATGCGCGCGCGTGGCTGTTGGCGATCGTCCGCAACGCGTGGTACAGCCGCCTGTCCCGGCGGACCAGTGCCGCCGCCGACATTGTGCCGTTGAACAGCGCGGTTGATGTACGTGCCGACGAGTCACTCGATCCCGAGGCGCTGATGTTGCAGCAACACGCCGTCAGGGACGTGCGCGATGCGCTCGCGCAGCTGCCGGTCGACTTCCGCGAGGTGATCGTGCTCCGCGAGATCGAAGGTTGTTCGTACAAAGAGATCGCCGCTGTGGTCAAGGTCCCCATCGGCACGGTGATGTCTCGGCTCGCGCGCGCGCGAGAACGGTTGTTGGCCGCGTTGAAGCGGTCGGCGTTGCGAATGGAGGAAACGCCGTGACCTGCGAAGACGTCGATCGTCATCTGGATCCGTACGTCGATCGGGAGTGCGATCAGGAAGCGGCGATGGCGATTCGCGAACATCTTTCTGGGTGCGCGGCTTGCCGCCAGCGCGTCGCGGACCGTCAAGCGCTGGGACGCCTCGTCCGAACGGCGCCGTACTACCCCGCACCCGACAGCGTCCGCGCACGCGTGTCCACGGCAGTGAGGCGGTCCTTGTCGACGCGCCGAATGCTGACATGGGCGGCTGCCGCAACGCTCTTGCTCGCGGTCAGCGGAGGCCTTTTGATCGTACGGTCCACCGGAAGTGTGCGGCTGTCGAGCGCTGACGCGATCGTCGACGAAGTCGTCGCCGATCACGTTCGTTCGTTGATGGCCGATCACTTGTTCGACATCCGATCGGCGGATCAGCACACCGTCAAACCGTGGTTTCTCGGCAAGCTCGATTTCTCGCCGCCGGTGACCGATCTCGCGTCGATCGGGTTTCCACTCGTCGGTGGACGCCTCGAATATCTGGCGGGACGTCCGGTGGCTGCCCTCGTCTATCAGCGACAGAAACACACGATCAACGTGTTTGTGTGGCCAGCGGTCGAAACGACTTCGTCGAACGCGTTGCGAACGGTGCACGGATTTCATGTGGAGCACTGGACGCGCGACGGCATGTCGCTCTGGGCGGTCTCCGACTTGAACGTCGCCGAGCTCAACGAGTTTGCGCGGGCACTCCAGCGATGAGTGTCGATTGCGCGTGTCGCTCTTCGTGCCGCGGGTCCACGAAGGCGTCGAGACTGACCGGGCCCGCACCGAAGTAAGCGATGAGGAGGGCGCCCCCGACCATCGTGATGTTCTTCATGAACATGGCCTGCTCGAGTTGATACGTAGCCGGATCGGCGGCAGCCCAGAAGTTGTGCATCAATAGTGAGACCGGAATCAGAAACAGAACCAGCAGCAACGCGCCGAACCGGGTTCGAAACCCGACAAGCACGCTGAGACCTCCGGTCAACGCGATCACGCCGGATACAGGCACCAGGAGAGCCGCCAGCGGAACACCGTGACGCGCGGCCGCATCGATCGTCTGCGGACTGAAATGTCCCGCCGAGGCTACGATGAACAGAATTGAGAACAGCAGTCGTCCGACGAAGGCGATGTACTTCATATATCTATACAGAGCGACCGCAGGACCGATCTATTCCCAATGGGAGAACCGTCGCCCGTCCCGGCGAACGGTCCGAGGCCGTCCGCTGGAAACACGCGAGGCAATTACTTGACCAGGATGCCGATCGAAGATCGACACCGACGACGATCCGAAGTTCACGACGGCGATGGTGCGACCGAGCACAGCGATGCCGCCGGCGTTGCCACTGACGCCGCCTCGGCCGCCAGTCGGAATGCTCGGCACGAGCGCGCCGGCCGTGTCGTAGACCAGCAGCTGATTCGTCGCCTGGTTCGACGCGGTGACGACGAGCGCGTCAGACCCACGCTCGGCTCGCGCCGCCGTCCCCATCGCAAGCACCATCAACACCGAACTTCCAGTACCGATTCGTTTCGTATCAATTCCTCGTGTCCGCACCGTACAGCACGAGCATGAGCAGTGACCGTTTCATCGGGTCTGAGTCTCCTGTAAGGCAGAAGTCGCGTGACCGCTCAGTCGCAGTACTGTCCCTGACATGGCGGAGGCGATGCCGTGTCCCGGTTGATGCTGCCGATCATCACCGGATGGATTGAGCAGTGATACTGTCCGCCCCCCGTGCCGCCGATTGCCATCGGCTGACTCGACACGCCAGGCCCGAGATCGCCCGTGTCGACGGACCGGTCGTTCAGCACGACGTGGTGTGTGACGCCGTCGACGTTGTGCCAGATAACCATCTGGCCGGCCGGCAAGGTCGCCGGGTTGGGCGAGAATGATTGCGCGCCATTGATGGCGACGACGTTAATCGTCACGACGCCTGAACCGTTCGGCGGCGGCGTCGGAGTGGTCGGGGTCCCGCTTCCGCTCGAATAGCCGCTCCCGCCGCATCCCCACGTTCCGAGACCGATTCCGATCAGGGCACTTGCTGTCACGAATGCACGCATAGCTGATCCCTTTCTTGTTGCCATTCCGTTCCGTTGTCTGCGGATGTCATCGCACCCACCCTGCGATTAACGTCACGACACCCATCGCCGCTCCGGCACGAAGGCTGACGCGGCAATGGCGCGCCAGCTCGCACGCCGTGTCCGAGTCGCAACGATCTCGGCGCCCGCCGCCGCCAGTACCAGGGCAATCGGAAAGTGCACGAGAAGCGGACGGAGTTTTCCGATCGGCAACATGCCTCGGCGCACTCTCCAGCGCGTCGAAGTTCGCCGCGCTCGTGTATACAGACCAGGCCTCTCGCGGAAATATTCCCGCCCGATGCGTCTGGAATAGACGACGCCACAAGTGAATCTACACAGCGCATGAGAGTTCACATCGTCGCGTCCGCGCTTTTCCTCTCGTGGGCCATGTCCATCCATGCGAACGAGCCGCTGACGATGGCCGTGTCGCCGGTGCAATCGTTCGCGCCGACCAACCTCACCATTCGAGTCCACGTGGAGCCCGACGCGGGCAACCGGGCATTCGAGGTCGTAGCGGAGTCGTCCGACTACTACCGCAGCAGCCGCATTCAGCTCGATGGTGTCGGAGCGCCTCGCACGATCGCGTTAGAGATTCGAAATCTTCCGGGTGGGGACTACGACGTGCGGGGAGCGCTTATCGACAGCGCCGGCCACGAGCGGGCTGCCGTACGCAAGCAGGTGATCGTCCTCGGGTCCGCAGGAAGCGAGTAACACATGAATGCGCTATTCGCCGATCTCTCAGAACGCGACCGACAGCGCAAGAAGGATATCTACGCCTACAAAGCAAATGAGCGGCGAGGTCCCGGCGCTCTGCGATGGGATCCAAGGCCCGCGTGACAGGGAGCGACATCATGAGTGACGCACGATATGCAGAGGTGAAAGCGATGCTCGAGGTCCGCCGACACGAACTTCAACGGAACCTCGGCGTGAAGATCCGAAACCTCGGGGCGAACAACGGTCACGACCGCGCACTGGTCGGACCGCTGGACGCAGCGGAGGCGTCAGACTCGGATCTCCAGCAGGACATCGCCGTTACCCTGACCGAGATGACCGCCGAAGTGCTGGGCCGCGTCGATGAAGCGCTGGCCCGGCTCGCGAGCGGCGCTTATGGGTCTTGTGTGGAATGCGACGGCGAGATCTCGCTCAAGCGGCTGACGGCGCTCCCCTTTGCGCTCCGATGTCGCGAGTGTGAGGCGCTGCACGAGATCGGCGAAGGCCGCTCTCGCCAATTTTCGGCGGGACACAGCTATTCATTACCGCGGCTCGACACGGATGGTCGAGACTAGCGATACATATTCCGATCGGCGCGTCACGCGAATCGCTCGTGATCAATTCGCGATCCGCTCACCGGATCCGATGCACGCGAACTGACGGATCATCGATTCAGCCCAACGCGGCGTTCAAGATCCTGGAATCGCCGGTCGCCGCGAAGAGGATCGAACCCGGGCCGCAGGAGGACGCCGGGGTTGAATCGCTCTTCAAAGCCCTTCTCGAGCCAGGTCATCGCCTCATCGTTCTCGCCGAGCGCCGCATAGACGACGGCAATCTCCGAGGCGTTCGAGGTGGCACGCAAGCGCTTTTTCAGATTGTCCAGAAGTCGCACCGCTTCGTCCTTCCTGCCTGATACGGCAAAGGCACGGGCCAGATTGGCCGTGCAGGTCGGGCTACCCGCGGACAGCTGGACCGCATGTTGTAGTTCCGAGATCGCTTCGTCGTGCTTCCGGCGCTGGAGGTACGCGAGGGCCAGTTGATTGTGTGCGAGAGGAAAATTCACGTCCATTTCGATCGTCTTGCGGCTCTGTTGAATCGATTCATCGGTGAAGCGCGCAATGAGGAGAAGCTCCGCCAGATCAGCATTGATGATCAGAGACAGAGGGTCGAGATTTTGGGCTTTCTTCATTTCGGCGATCGCGTCGTTGTTCCTCCCCAATAACGCCAAGTGCCAGGCATACCAATGATGAGCGGTCGCGTAGCCCGGGTTCAGCTCAATGCCGCGCCGGAACTCCGTGTCGGCGGATTTCAAATCCCAGTCGAAGCCATCCAAGCAGAACGCAAGCGACGTATGAGCCTCGCCGAGCGTGTTATCGAGCTGCAGCGCTTTGACCGCCGCCGCCTTCGCTCGAGGAAACGCCTCGCTGGGAGCAAGCACTCCATACTCCCAATCGCCCAACAAGGCGTACGTGTCGGCCAAGCCACTGTACGCCTGCGCGTAGTCTGGATCGCGCTGGATCGCCTGGTTGAAATACTCGACCGCCTTTTCAAAGTCGTCACCGGTTCGCTTGTTCCAGAAATACCGTCCCTTCAGGTACGCTTCGTACGCCCGAGGATCCACGACTTTCCCGTGCGTGAGCGTCGCCCGTTCCTGCGCATTGAGATTGATCCGGATCTGTTCGGCGATCGTGCGCGCGACGTTGTTCTGCAGCGTGAGCGTTTCGCGCAGATCGCCATCATAGGAATCGGACCACAAGTGCTTGTCGTCGCGCGCTTCGATCAACTGGGCCGTGATCCGAACCTGATCGCCCGAGCGCAGCACCGTGCCTTCCACGACGGCGTCCACGTCCAGCTCGCGCGCGATCTGCGGCAGCGGCTTGCGCACGCGTTTGTACGCCATCACCGACGTCCGCGAAATCACGCGTAACGCGCTGATTTGACCAAGCGTCGCAATCAGCTCGTCGGTCATCCCATCCGCAAAGTATTCCTGTGAGTTATCGCCCGATAGATTTTCGAGAGGCAGGACGGCAAGCGAGCGGATCGCGCCCGACCGCGGAGCTCTCGACTGAAGTGCCCAAACGATGATGGCAATCGACGCAAGAACCAGGGCGACGGCTGTGATCATCCACGGATACCACGAACGCAGTCGCCCGGGCGATGGCGCGTGCGCGACAGGCGCGCCCGACTCATCCTCCACTGGTACGAAGTCGGCGGTGCTCGCATCGGGTCGGGCAATAGGAACTCCGTCGACCACCGCAACGTCCGCGATGAACCGGTAACCGCGACGAGCGACGGTCTCCACGAAGCGCGGGCTCGTCGCCGAATCATCGAGCGCGTCCCGAATCCTGTTGACGGCTTTGTTCACGCCGTGGTCGAAGTCGACGAAGGTGTCGGCTCTCCACAGTCGGTTACGAAGCTCTTCGCGGGTGACCGTCTCACCCGGCCGTTCGAGCAGCATCACCAGAACCTGAAAGGGCTGCTCCTGAAGTCTCAGCCTCACGCCGTGCTTCCGCAGTTCCCAGGCTCGAAGATCAACCTCGAAGACGCCGAAACGGAAGCGGACCGGAGAACTGGCCTCGGGCATGGAATGGCTATTCGATGATTGCGAGTCTACCACCCCATTCGGTTACTGAACGTCGCAGGGATGATCGCGCGTAAGCCTTCCGTTTCGAGCGAGTTGCCCGGGGAGGTTCAAGCCAGCGACTCAGGATTGCCATTCCATTGCCCTCGCCGCCTGCCGGTCGCACATTCGACGTTCGAGAAGGGAGTCTCGAGATGTGTCGAGCGTTCAGGAGGAGAACGTGCTGATGAGCGAGCGAATACCGCTAGACGGTAAAGGTGGCAGAGAGGTGCTCGGACTTGCCGAACTCATTGTTCCGCATCTCGATTCCGCCTACAACCTCGCGCGCTGGCTCGTCGGCAACAGTGACGATGCCGAAGACGTGGTGCAGGAGGCCTACCTACGAGCATTTCAATACTCCGACGGCTTCCGTGGCGGCGACGCGCGCGCCTGGCTGCTCACGATTGTCCGCAATACGTCGTACAGGTGGATCCGGAAGACGCGGACGTACGACGCCGTCGTCCAGTTCGACGAGGAAATACATACCAGCCGCATTGAGACATCGAATCCTGAACAGCGGCTGCTGCAGAACGCCGACGGGCGGCTCGTCGAAAAGGCGCTGAGCGAACTTTCGGTTCGGTTCCGGGACATTCTGGTCCTGCGCGAGCTGGAAGAGCTTTCCTACAAAGAGATCGCCGTCGTCATGGGCATGCCGATGGGCACAGTGATGTCGACGTTGTCGCGGGCACGCGACCGGTTTCGGCATGCCGCCAGCGATCTACTCAAAACACACTTCTCGTCGGAATCGGATTCAGCCGCGGCGAAAGGCCGTGAATGCGTGGGTGCCGGCAGCCGGGAATAAATTCGTCGCAGTTCAAGTCTCAATCAGCGAGTCCACACGCTGACTTGACAGGGAGGCACGATGAAAAAATGGTTGCTGGTTCTTCCGCTGATGGCTCTCGTACCGCTCCGCGCGACGGCTGACGATTCGCTCGTCAGATTCGACGGCGGCATCGGCGTTGATCCCATCTCCGGGATCGTCTCGAATGCACCGGCGCTCAACGTCGTCCGCGGCGTTCCGCCTGGCGGCTTCCCGTGGGTGATCAAGCGGTTACGCGCTGATGTGCAAAGCGACGGCCGAATCCACGTCGATGGGCGCGGCCTCCTCTTCGCCGGCGGAAATGCGATCGGCACGAACGGCGGCCAGAAGGTTCTCGCCCTGCTGTTCTGCGGAGCTCCGGGCGCTGGCGGAAGTCAGGGAAACGCCACGGCCCACAGCTCGGATCCTGCCGGCGTCCCTCTCGAGGCGAACGGCGACTTTCGAATCGACGACGTCCTGACGCCCGCGCCGCCTGCCCCGTGCGACAACGCTGCGCTGTTGATCGCCACGCCGGGAACACATCGCTGGTTCGCCGCGGGGATCCCGAAGGCGGACGACCACGACCACGATCCGAAGCATTAACGCGGAATGTTCGGCCGCGTTCGCAGTCTTCACGCGCGCAGCGCCGATGTCAGGTGACGTGAACGCGTCTGACAGCGTTCGGCGTCGATCCCGAAAAACTGTAAGGAGTGTTTTTTCATGTCGAGAATCCTGCTGACTCTTGCGCTCTTGGGCGGTGGCGCCCTCACTTGGGTCGGTACGTCGCACGGCGTTTCAGCAGCCGAGCGCGCTCCGCACCCTGGAGACACGGCCGCGCAATCGGTCAATCCCGTCGTCGAGTGGAACCGCACGTTGCTGATGATTGTGCGCACGCCGAAGGCGCAGCCGGCCACGGTCCATCCAACCCGCAGTTTCGCCATCATGCACGCGGCCATCTACGACGCGGTGAACGCGATCGACCGCGGCCACCGGCCGTACCTGGTGCGTCTGACGGACGTTCCGCGTCATGCATCTCAAGACGCGGCAGCCGCCGCGGCCGCTCACGACGTGCTCGTGGCGCTGTATCCGACGTTCAGCGCCGAGCTGGATGCGGAGCTACAGGATTCGCTGGCACACCTCTCGAGCCGCGCCGACCAGGCCGAGGGCGTCCGCATCGGACAGACCGCCGCCGCTCGCCTGCTCGCCCTTCGCCAGGACGATGGCTCCAGTGCCTCGCCGATTCCATACGCATTTGGCGCCAATCCCGGGGACTATCAATCCACCCCGCCGAACTTCCCCAGGCAGCCGCAATTTACGCACTGGTCCCACGTCACGCCGTTTGCGCTGCCACGGGCGAACATGTTTCGGCCCGGCCCGCCTCCGGCGTTGACGAGCGACAAGTACAGTGACGCATTCAATGAGGTCAAGTCGCTAGGCGTTTCCGGTGGTACGACCAGCTCTCCGGATCAGGCGCTGACGGGTCGATTCTGGAATGGTGCGATTCAGAACTACTGGAATGAGATCGCGCAGACGGCGACCGAGGCGCATCATCTGACGACCGCCGAGCGCGCGCGACTATTTGCGCTGCTCAATTTCGCCATCGCCGACAGCGTCATCGCGTTCTACGACGCGAAATACACGTACAACCTGTGGCGTCCGGTCACGGCGATTCGCGCCGCCGATACCGACGACAATCCCAACACTGTGAGCGATCCGGCGTGGCTTCCCGAAGTCGGCAACACGACGCCCGACCCCTCATATCCAGGGGCACACGCGGTGATCAGCGCCGCCGCGTTCGACGTGCTTATCTCCGTGCTCAAGCGCGATCGGCTCCGCTTGACCGTGACATCGGAGGTGTTGCCGGGTGTCACCCGCTCATTTGAGAGCCTCTCGGCCGCGGCAGACGAGGCCACGCTCAGTCGCATCTTTGCGGGCGTTCACTTTCGGTTCGACCTGACGCGCGGAAGCCGCCTGGGTCGCAGCGTCGCTGACTTCGTAGTAGACAACGTGCTGACTCGTCGTGAAGCAGAGGACGAACGCGAGCGCGCCGACTCGCGGCACGCCAATCCGCAGCCGTGACGAATCGTTCCCATGCTCGCCAATGCGGCAATCCGCGCACGTACGCTCGTGTGAGACAGCAGCACGGCGATTCGATCGCGTGTCGATTGGTCGACCGCGTTGACGGCGTCGGAAATCGCCGCACGCATGTGGACGTGTATGTTCCATCAGTGATCGAACGGACGAATCGTCGAGCGGACTCGCGAGGCTTCGAGGAGAAAACGATGAGAATGACTCTGTTCAGGCGGATATGGCCGACCACCATTGCACTGATCGCCTGTCTTGTGGGCTCCGCTTGTGGCGCCGATCAAAACGGCAACGCTTCGGGTTCTTTCGGGCCTACACCGGCACCCGTCTCAAACGTGCTCACAATCGACGTGGCGGAGATCAACGGGCCCTACTCCTTTTATCCCAGTCCTGCGACGGTTCGGTCCGAACAAATGGTCGTCTGGCGTAATTCGGATACCGTGACGCATCACGTGGTGTTCGATGACGGTTCGGTGGATACAGGCACGCTGGCGCCTGGTACGTTCAGTCAACCGCTTACAATCCGTCCAGGAAACTGGACGTATCACTGTGCGATTCATCCAGCGATGCTCGGGAGCGTTGCCATCTCGTCCTCGGCGATCACACCAACAGGTGGCAGAGAGTGAGGATCGGTGCCTGATTTGCGCGGCGCTCCGATCGACCTTCGACCGGGTGCGGGTCGTTGACGCAGGAGGGATCGTTACGGCCGCTGTCACGAAGGCACCATTTCGGAAGTTGCACGCGCGATGGAATATCACCGCGCGTACGAGCGCTATCGGGCGACCTGGAGCTGGGAACGGAGGCGGCGCGATTTGGCGCGTGACCACGAATGAGAGTCACAGCGATCTGGCGTTATCCGGTGAAATCGATGGCCGGCGAGCGCTTGAGTTTGGCGGAAATGACCGAGACGGGACTGGCGGGCGATCGGGTCGTGCAAGTCTACGATCGACGCGACCGGATGGTTACGGCGCGGCAGTTCCCGCGCCTGTTGCGACTTCATGCCACGCTCGGTCCGGACGGAGAGCCCCTAGTGGACGGGCTGCCATGGCACTCGCGTGAGGTCGCTCAGCGCATCGAGGCGGCGGTTGCCCCCGGCGCGCGACTCGAGCGATACGACGGCCCGGAGCGTTTTGACATCCTGCCGCTGCTCGTCTGCACCGACGGCGCAACGTCGATGTTCGGCCGTGATGTCCGTCGGCTGCGTCCCAACCTGGTGGTCGGAGGCGTTGAGGGTGCTGCAGAGCGT
>Ga0209577_10005603_pt1 | contig 11698 bp, 11 predicted proteins | sample GraSoiAngelo_109_FD_185874 | JGI IMG/M metagenome (GOLD analysis project Ga0209577, IMG submission 185874) | Grasslands soil microbial communities from the Angelo Coastal Reserve, California, USA - 14_0903_12_20cm (SPAdes) (version 2) | ecosystem: Environmental > Terrestrial > Soil > Grasslands... | reverse complement strand
GCCGGTCACGTGCGGGATCTCGTACTTCCGTGCCGCCTCGTCCGCCGCTTCCTGCGAGACGTCGCAGACGGCGACGAGCTCGCAGCGCGGGTCGCGTTTCCAGCCGGGAAGGTGGGCCATGTTCGCCCACCGCCCGGCGCCGATCACTCCGATTCGTAGCTCTGCTTCGGCCATGCCTCGGGCCTCCTTGCGTCGTCGTGGCGCCGGCAGCGGACGAGGTGCACACCGCCCGGAGCGGCGAGCAGCTCGGTTTCCCACGCGCGGCACTCGGGGGTTGCGAGCGGGCATCGGGTCGCGAAGCGGCACCCGGGCTCGATGTCGACGAGCCTCGGCGGGGTGCCGGGGATCGACTGGAGGTACTTCGTCCTCCGCTCGGCGTCCGGGAGCGAGCGGAGCAGGGAGATCGTGTACGGATGACGCGGCTCGGTCAGCAGCGTCGCCGCATCCGCGAGCTCGACGATCTGGCCGCCGTACATGACGGCGATGCGGTCGCACATCTCGGCGATCACGCCGAGGTCGTGGCTGACGAGGATCATGCTCATTCCCGAGTCGCGCTGCAGCTCGAGCAGGAGGCTCAGGATCTGGTCCTGGATGATCACGTCGAGCGCCGTCGTCGGCTCGTCGGCGAGGAGGATCCGCGGGCTCGACGCGATCGCCGCGGCAATCAGCACCCGCTGCCGCATGCCGCCGCTGAACTCGTGCGGGTAGTCGCGGAGCCGCCGCGCCGGAGCGGGGATGCCGACCCGGTCGAGCAGCTCGATCGCGCCCCGGCGCCGGTCCTGCGAGCCGAGCCCCGCGTGCGCTCCGACCGCCTCCTCGAGCTGGTCGCCCACGCGCATCACCGGATTGAGCGCGCTCATCGGGTCCTGGAAGATCATCGAGATGTGTGCGCCCCACAGGCGCTGCTGCTCGGCGGGGCGGAGCTCGAGCACGTTGCGCGACGGGTAGCCGCTGTAGCGAACCTCGCCGACGGACTGCGCCGGCGGCGAGGGCATCAACCCCGCGATCGTCCTGCAGGTCACGCTCTTGCCGGAGCCGCTCTCGCCCACGAGCCCGAGGATCTCCTCCTCGCGGAGGGAGAACGAGACGCCGTCGACCGCACGGACGACGCCGTCGCCCGTCGCGATGTACGTGTAGAGGTCGTCGACCTCGAGGATGGCCGGGGCCGGCTCAGTCACCGGTTCGCAGGATGTCGGCGAGGCCGTCGCCGAGGAGGCTGAAGCCGACGCCGACGATCACGATCGCGATGCCGGGTATGGTCGAGAGCCACCACGCGGTGAAGATGTAGCTCTGGCCGTCGGAGATCATCACGCCCCATTCCGGCGACGGCGGTTTCGCGCCGAGCCCGAGGAAGCCCAGCGCGGCCCCGAGCAGGATGTTCCCGACCGCGTCCACCATCGCGAAGATGACGACGAAGGAGAGCACGTTCGGCAGGATGTGGCGCAGCATGACGCGCCTTCCCCGGTAGCCGAGTGCCTTCGCCGCGAGCACGTACTCCTGCCGCTTCGCGGCGAGGGTGTGACCGCGGGTGATGCGCGCGTAGCTGATCCAGCTCGTCATCCAGATCGCGATGAACATGTTGAAGACGCTCGGCCCGAGCATTGCGACGATCGCGATCACGAGCACGAAGAAGGGGAACGCGAACACGAGGTCGACGATCCGCATGATCGTCGCGTCGATCCAGCCGCCGACGTAGCCGGACAAGAGGCCGATCGCTGTTCCCGCGACGAGTGTCACCGACGTCGCCCCGAATGCGATCAGAAGGTCGATGCGCCCGCCGTAGAGCATGCGGGCGAGGATGTCGCGGCCGAAGGAGTCGGTCCCGAAGAGGTGCCCCGCCGAGAGGGGCGCCGCGAGCGGGTGCAGCGGGTCGATCTCGTCGGGGTTGTAGCTCGTGACGAGCGGCGCCGCGAGCGCGACGACGATCACCGCCAGGAGCAGGCCGCCGCCGACGATGAGCGACGCCCGCCGCCGGAACACGCTCGAGCGCCGGCGCACGCGGCGCTCGAGCAGGTCGAGGAGGGCGAGCGACGGGTTGATCGCGCTCATCCCGCCGACACCCGCGGGTCGAGCGCCGCGTGGACGACGTCCGTGAGCAGGTTGACCATCACGACGAAGAACGCGAGGATGAGCGTCGTTCCCTGGACGACGGTGTAGTCGCGCGTCGCGACCGAGTCGACGAGGAGGCGACCGAGCCCGGGGATCCCGAAGACGTTCTCGATCAGGACGGTGGTGCTGACCAGGAACGCGAGGTTGATCCCGAACACGACGACGAGCGGGATGATCGCGTTGCGCACCACGTGGCGTCGCAGCACGGCGAAGCGGCTGATCCCCTTGATCCGGGCGGTGTCGACGTAGTCGGTGGCGAGCACCGCGAGCGTGCTGGCCCGTAGCGTCCGCACGAGGACGGTGGAGAACGCGACGGCGATCGTGAGCGCAGGCAGGAACAGGTAGCGCAGGTGGCCCGTGAACCCGGTGCCGTAGCCGTTGACCGGGAAGAGATGCAGGTGGACGGGGAAGATGAGGATGAGGATGATCCCGAGCCGGAAGGCCGGCATCGCGAAGGCGACGAGGAACCACACGCGGGCCACCTGGTCGAAGATCCCGCCCTTTCGCAGAGCCGAGTAGACGCCCACCGGGATCGCGATCACCGCCGCGAGCAGGGCGGAGTAGACGACGAGGAAGAGCGTCGCCGGCAGCCGCTGGGAGATCACGGTCGTCGTCGGCTGCTGGTAGTTGATCGAGTCACCGAGGCTGCCGTGGAAGAGGTGCCTCATGAAGAGGCCGTACTGATCCCAGAGCGGCCGGTCGAGGCCGAGCGCCCTCCGGAGCTCGGCGCCCGACTTCGGTGTGTAGTGCTGGCCGAGGATCTGCCGGGCGGGGTCGCCCGGAATCAGTCGCAGCAGGAAGAACGTGATCACGGTGATGCCGAGCAGGACCGGGATCATCTGGAGGATCCGGTTGCCGAGAAAGCTGTAGCGCCCCATGTGCGAGAGCGGGCGGCCGGCGCCTCGAGCCGGCCGCCCTTCCCTTGCCTTTTCTAGTGGGAGTCGACCGTGAGTGTCAGGAGCGACAGGTTGTAGGCGCCGAGCGGGCTCGCGTGGAACCCGTGCACCCACTTGCCCTGCGCGTACCGGTACGGGCTGTAGTCGAGCACGAGGAACGGGCTCTCGTCGTACATGATCTGCTGGATCTCCTTGTACATCGCCGCTCGTTTCGCGGCGGAGCGCTCGGCTCTCGCTTCGTGGACGAGCTTCGTCGCCCGCGCGTTGCTCCAGTACGAGCTGAACGCATTCGCGCCACCCTTCGGGTCGACGGCGAACGTCGTCACCTCGTCGGGGTCGATGATGTCGTTCGTCCAGTAGCGCTGCCCCATCTGCGAATGGCCGCCGTCCTCCTTCGAGTAGGCGGTGAGGAGCTCGAAGGTCCGGATGTCGACGGTGATGCCGATCTTCGCGAGCTCCGACTTGATCACCACGGCGGTCGCGTTCCCGGCCACGTCGTTCGAGACCTCGATCAGGAACGTCTTGAAGCCGTTCGGGTACTTCGACTTGGCGAGCAGCGCCTTCGCCTTCGCCGGGTCGTAGGGATAGGCCTTCAGGGACGAGTTCCAGTACTGCATCTTGTACGGCATGTACGAGGTCGCGACGGTCGCGTGCCCCGAATACGCGAGCTTCACGATCGCGTTCCGGTCGATCCCGTAGTTCAGCGCCAGCCGCACGTTCTTGTCCTTGAACGGCGCGAAGTGCTCGTCGAGCTGGATGAAGTCGACGCGCGTCGACGGGAAGAGGTCTGCCTGAAGATTCGGGTTCTTGTTGATCTGGTCGATCAGGTTCCCGGGCGGGTTCTCGATCACGTCGGCGCTCTTGTTCTGGAGCAGGAGGACGCGCGAGTTGTCGTTCGGGACGATCGTGATCTTCACGTTCTTGACGTTCGGCTTCTTGCCGTACCAGTACGGGTTGGCGGTGAGGTCGACCTCGCTGTCCTTGTTCAGCTTCGTGACCATGAAGGGTCCGGCGCTGACCGGATGGTCGAAGAACTTCGCACCCTGAGCCTTCAACAGCTTCGCCGGCACGATCGCGTACGCGTACATCGCCAGGTCGGCGAGGAGCGGCGCGTGCGGCTCCTTCAGCTTGATCACGAGAGTCTGTTGGCTCGGCGCGCTGACGCTCTTGACCGAGTCGAGCAGGAAGCCCCAGCCGCCCTTGAACTTCATCGAGCGGACGATCGAGTAGCGGGCGTCCTCGGCCGTCTCCGGCGAGCCGTCCGAGAACTTGGCCTTCCGCAGGTGGAACGTGTACGTGAGCCCGTCTTTCGAGATCGTCCACGACGTCGCGAGGTCGGGTTGCAGAGCAGTGCCCAAGGCGTTCGACTGGACGAGGCGGTTGTAGATGTTCTGGTCGAGCCAGATGCTCTCGTTCGCCGAGTTGACCGCGGGGTCGATCGAGTCGACCTTGACGGCGTTCGCGATCACGAGGGTGTCGACGCCCGCCCTGGCCGTCGTTCCGCCGCGCGTCGCCGCGAAAGCGGCGCCCGCAACGACGAGGGTGACGATGCCGCCCAGCAGAACGAGTCGGGCCGTCGAGCCGAGCCACCTCACTCGCCGATAGTTGAAGTGATCTCCCTCGCGCATAACCCTCCTCCGGTTCGTGTGAAGCAGGTGATGATCGTACGGCGCTGCGTCCGAACGTGTCAACGCAACGCGTCGGAGTAGGATCGGCGACTTGACAGGGCGATTCGAAGATCGTGTCGCATTCGTGACGGGCGGCTCGAACGGGCTCGGGCGCGCGATCGCCGGCGCGTTCCTCGAGGAGGGAGCGCGCGTCGGGATCCTCGACCAGGTCGAGGCGTCGTTCTTCGCCGGCCGCGGCGACGTTGCGGCAATCGTCGGAGACGTCGCCGATCCCGCCGTCGTCGCCGGTGCAGTCGAGACGGTTGCCAAACGGTTCGGCCGCGTCGACGTCCTCGTGAACGACGCCGCCGCCTACCCGGACGCACCGGTACTCGAGATGCCGGTCGAGGAGTGGCGGCGGGTCTTCGAGGTCAACGTGACCGGTGCTTTCGCGGCCTGCCAGGCGTTCGGGCGCCACTGCGTCGCGCGCGGTGCAGAGGGCGCGTCGATCGTCAACATCACGACCGGCTCCGTGCGGAGCCCCCGCCCGGACGGCGCGGCGTACTCGGCGTCGAAGGCTGCGCTCGAGACGTTGTCAAAGGTGCTGGCGATGGAGCTCGGGCCGCACGGGATCCGGGTCAACGTCGTATCGCCCGGGTACATCGACGTCCGCGGCTGGAGCGATGCGTTTCCGGACCGCGCCTCCGACGAGCTGCGACAGGGGCTCGTACGCTCGATCCCGCTCGGCCGTGCCGGGCATCCGGTCGACATCGCCCAGGCGGTGCTCTACCTCTGCTCCGAGGCGGCGAGCCACGTCTCCGGAGCGGTCCTGGACGTCGACGGCGGCTCGCTCGCAGGCCGCTTCACGCTGCCCTCCGATCCCGGGTCGACACGAGGATGAACAGGGTCCCGCTGGTGATCACGAGCCCCATCTCGGACGACCTGGTCGACCGAATCCGAGCGACCGACGAGCGCCTTGACGTCGTGCACGAGCCCGATCTGCTCGCACCGGCGCGGTACGCCGCCGACCATTCGCTGCCGACGCTCGGCGACGCCGCCGCGCGAGAGCGCTGGGATGCGCTGCTCGACGAGGCGGAGGTGCTCTTCGACTTCGGGCCACTCGAGCTCGCGCCGACTCTCGCAGCGCGGCCGCGTCTGCGCTGGATCCAGGCGACGAGCGCGGGTGTCGGCAAGCTCGCCGACCGCGTCGGGTTGACGCAGAGCTCGGTCGCCGTCACGACGGCGAGCGGTGTGCATGCGCGCCCTCTCGCCGAGTTCGTCCTCCTTGCCATGCTGATGTTCGGCAAGGACGTACTGCGGCTCGAACGCGAGCAGCGTGAGCATCGTTGGGAGCGCTTCGCCGGTGAGGAGGTCGCCGGCAAGACCGTGTGCGTCGTGGGCCTCGGCAAGATCGGACGCGAGGTGGCGCGGCTTTCGCGATCATTGGATGCGAGAGTGGTGGGCACGGTGCGCGAGTTGCGTGAACGCACTCCCGACGATCTCGGTGTCGATCGTCTCGAGCCGACCGACCGGCTCGACGAGCTCTTGCCGGAAGCCGACGTGCTCGTGCTCGCGGTGCCGCACACAGCACTCACGGACCGGATCCTCGATGCGCGCCGACTCGCGCTGCTCAAAGCGGACGCCATCCTCGTCAACATCGCGCGCGGAGACATCGTCGACGAAGCCGCGCTCGCCGAGGCGTTGGCCTCGGGACGCCTACGCGGCGCCGCGCTCGACGTGTTCGAGCAAGAGCCGTTGCCGCCCGAGAGCCCGCTCTGGGACTTGCCGAACGTGTTCGTCAGCCCGCACTCGGCGAGCACCGTGGCCGCCGAGAACGAGCGCATCGTCGAGCTCTTCCAGGAGAACATCCGGCGCTATCTCGAAGGGCAACCGCTCCTCAACCTGCTCGACAAGGAGCTCCTCTACTGAGCGCGGTGCAGACGAACGAGGAGCAGCTCGTGGTACTCGGGATCCAGGCGGCCGTCAGCCACCCGACCTGGAGCGGCTCGTATGCCATCGACGACTACGGCCGGCCGATGTTGCTGCCGGGGATGTCCGGCGTCGTCGCGAACGTTCGCGTCGGCGACGCCGTGTTTCCGTGGGCCGCGGATCACCTCGAGCCGGGCGTCTCGGCGGGCTGTGACGACCGCGGACGCCATCAGGCGCTCCAGTTCCTCGCGTGCCTGGGCAATACCGTTCGCGTCGTCGGCGGCCCGGCGGCCGGCGCGGTGGGAACGGTCGTCGGCAAGCACGCGTTCGTCCTCGTCGACTTCCCGCAGGCCGCACTCGACGTGCTCGCGCCGGGCGACCCGCTGCTCGTCCGCGCGCACGGGCAGGGGCTGCGGCTGAGCGAGTTCCCGGAGATCGCGATCCGAAGCCTAAGCCCGGCGCTCCTTCGCGCGCTGCCGTTGCAGCGCACGGACGAAGGCCGGCTGCGTATCGATGTCGCGCTCGAGATCCCGGCCCAGCTGATGGGCGCCGGGCTCGGCATGAGCTCGGAGTGGGCGAACTGCGACGTCATGTTCACGCACCGCGACACCGTGGAGCGGTTCGGCGCGGAAGGTTTGCGCCTGGGCGACGTCGTCGTCATGCACGACCAGGATCATCGCTTCGGCCGTGGCTACCGGAAGGGCATGTGCGCGATCGGCGTCGTCGCGCACGGTGGCTACGGCGGCCTGCCCGGGCACGGAACCGGCGTCGTCACGATCATGTCCGGCCGGCGCGAGCAGTTCGAGCCGGTGCTCGTCGAGCGGGCGAATGTGCGCGACTATCTGGATCTTCCCGAATGAGAGGGGACGCGTGAGCGAGGCTGCACGGATCAACGAGGGCGAGCTGCTCGTGACAGCCGTCGTCGGCGATGTGACGAGCCCCTCGATGGCCGCGAATCCGTACGAGGTCGACGCCGACGGCCGCCCCGTCGTGCCGGTCGGGATGGGGGGTGTCTGTTACAACGTGAAGGTCGGGATGAGCGCGCTCGGCTGGGCCGGCGACCAGGTCGAGCCAGGGGTCAGCATCGCGAATGCCGTGGCGCCGGCCAACGAGGCGCTCAATGTCTTCGCGTGTGTCGGGAATCGCGCGGTCGTGCGGAGCGGTGACGCCGCCGGAGTCGAAGGCGTCGTCGTCGGCAAGCACGAGGTGTTCATGGGCGCTAAGCACGTGCTCGTTCACCTCGACGACGGCGCACTCGAGCGAGTCGTCCCCGGCGACCGCGTCCTCGTGCGCGCCAACGGGCGCGGCATGCGCGTCGCAGAGCGCCCTCAGATCGCATGCCACAGCCTGAGCCCGAAGCTCTGGCGGGCATGGGCGCCCGAGCTTCGCGTCGGCTCGGTCGCGGTGCGCGTGACGCGTGTCTTGCCACCGGAGGTGATGGGGATGGGCAGCGGCCGCGTCAGTGCGGTGACCTCGGTCGCGCTTCAGCGGGGCGTCGACGGCCTCGAGGGCCTGCGGCTCGGAGACCTCGTCGCCGTCTCCGACTGGGACGCCACCTACTACACCGGATACCGGAGCGGCGCGCTCACGATCGGTGTCGTCGCCTGCGGCGACAGCCCGCTGCTCGGGAACGGGCCCGGCATGACGCTGCTTCTCTCGGCGCCGGCCGGCTTTCTCGACGCAGAGCTCGACCCGGACGCCAACATCGCCGGGCTGCTCGAGCTCGGGTAGAGGACCACCGTGGCGGCGCTGCTCGAGACCAGGAGCCTCACCAAGCATTTCCCTCAACAAGGCGGGCTCGTGCGCCGGCTACGCGGGGAGGTGAGCCCGCTCGTCGCGGTCGAGGACGTGTCGCTCGCGATCGAGCGAGGCGAAACGCTCGGCCTGGTCGGCGAGAGCGGCTCCGGCAAGAGCACCTTCGGCCGCCTGTTGCTCCAGCTGGAGAAGCCGACCTCGGGGGACATCCTGTTCGAGGGCCGGAGCGTGCTCGGACGAGGAGAGCGGTCGGCCCGCGAGCTCCGCAAGCGGATCCAGGTGATCTTCCAGGATCCGTACTCGTCGCTGAACCCGACGATGACCGTGCGCCAGATGCTGGATGAAGTGCTCAACGTGCACCGGATCGTTCCCAAGGAGGCCCGCGCGGCACGCGTCGCCGACCTCCTCGAGCGTGTCGGGCTCGCACCCGAGTTCGCAGGCCGTCGGCCGCATCAGTTCAGCGGCGGCCAGCGCCAGAGGATCGGCATCGCCCGCGCGCTCGCGGTCGAGCCGGAGTTCATCGTCGCCGACGAGGCGGTCTCGGCGCTCGACGTCTCGGTGCAGGCGCAGGTGCTCAACCTGATGATGCGACTGCAAGAGGAGCTCGAGCTCACCTATCTGTTCATCTCGCACAACCTGACGGTGATGCGCCACATCAGCGAGCACGTCGCCGTCATGTATCTCGGGCGAATCGTCGAGCAGTCGCCGACGGAGACGCTGTTCGCCGAGCCGCTGCATCCGTACACGCAAGCACTCCTGAAAGCGGCGCCGAAACCGACGCCCCGACGGCGTGCGATCACGCCTGCGGTCTCGGGTGACATCCCGAGCCCGATCGACCGGCCGAGCGGCTGCCATTTCCATCCGCGCTGCAAGTTCGTCATGGATATCTGTCGCGTCGAGTACCCGGCCGCGCGGCGCGTCGGAGACGCGGTGGTCGCCTGCCATCTGTACGAACCGACGCCGCCCGCCTGACACATCCGCTACAACCCCGAGCATGGCGAAGGTCGCTCTCGTCACGGGCGCGAACACCGGTATCGGGCTCGCGATCGCACAACGCCTCCTGACGGACGGCTACGCCCTCGGCTATGCGACGGCGGGCAACGACGAGTCGTACAAGGGGCCGTACGACGAGCTCCGCGTGCAGCACGGAGACGAGCGCATCACGTGGGTGAACGGCGACCTCGCCGACCCGAAGGTCCCGGAACGGCTCGTTTCGAAGACGGTCGACGCGCTCGGCCAGATCGACGTGCTCGTCAACAACGCCGGCCTCTCGACCGCGAAACCGTTTCTCGACCTGACCGTCGACGACTTCGACCTGACGTTCGACGTCGACGTGCGCGCAAGCTTCCTCCTTGCCCAGGCAGCCGCGCGGCGCATGCGGGGCGGCTCGATCGTCAACATCACCTCGGTGCACGAGCACATCCCTCGCGTCGGCTTCGCCGTCTACGCGGCAGCGAAGGCCGCGCTCGGGATGCTCACCAAGAGCCTCGCGCTGGAGCTCGCCGGCCGCAACATCCGCGTCAACTCGGTCGCCCCGGGCGTGATCGCGACGCCGCGCAACAGAGACGACGCCGAGGAGCTCGACCCCGAGGTGCCGCTCGGCCGGCCCGGCGAGCCCGAGGAGGTCGCTTCCCTCGTCGCCTGGCTCTGCTCGGACGAGGCCGCCTACGTCACCGGAGCGAGCTACGTGATCGACGGCGGGATGATCCAGCAGGTCGTGAAGATCCCGGCCGCCTGAACCGGCGTGAATCAGGCTGATTTACAGTGAATTTACGCTTCGGGCGCTGCGACGCGGGTACGTCTACGCCGTTGAACCCGACAGGGGAGGTCTCGGCATGAAACGACTTCTGGTTCCGCTACTCGCCGCGGCCGCACTTGCCGTGCCGGCGGCGGCATCGGCGCACTTCGGCTTCGGCGGCTTTGCGAAGCTCTCCGGCACCGGCTCGACGTTCGCGGCGACGAGTGCGACCGCGTCCGGCACGGCCGTCAGCGACAAGCTCGGCACGGGCACGTTCTCGCTCAGCCTGAGCACCACCTTGTCGGCGGCGACGACGCACACGGGCGAGCACGGCGCGATCTCGTGTGCGCCGAGCACCGGAACGCTCACGCTCACCGGCGCGACAGCCGCGAACCACGCCTCCGTGGCCGTCACGGGCAGGGAGTGCACTTTCACGAAGACGGGCGGTACGTTCGTGATGCGCGCCTTCTTCGGCCGCGGAACGGTCACAGGTGCGGGCACGCTCGCTTCGCTCACCGGCAAGACCGCAAAGGCCCTCGTGGTGCAGAAGGGCAGCGACAATAGCGTCCGCGGCTTCGTCCACGTGCGCTCCGCGTTCTTCGCGCACTCGCAGGACCAGGACAACGACGGCGACTAGCCGGGGACACGGCGTCGACGCTTCGAGAGGGCCCCGCAAGGGGCTCTCTCGCGTTCGAGGGGCCCCGTCGGGACCCCCTAGTACGATGGCTTCCCCGTGCCCGACACCGTCCCTTTCGTCCACCTCCACGTCCACTCGGAGTACTCGATTCTCGACGGGGCCTGCCGGATTCCGGCGCTGGCGCAACGGGCCGCGGAGCTCGAGATGCCGGCAGTGGCGCTCACCGACCACGGATCGCTCGCGGGCGCGATCGACCTCGTCAAAGCCGCCAAGGGCCAGGGCGTCAAGCCGGTCATCGGCTGCGAGGTCTACGTCGCCGACGACCGGCACGCCCAGAAGAAGGGTTACGCCCACCTGACCCTGCTCGCGCAGGACGACGCCGGCTACTCGAACCTGATCAAGCTCTCGAGCCTCGGCTACCTCGAGGGCTACTACTACAAGCCTCGGGTCGACTGGCAGCTGCTCGACACGCACAGCTCGGGGCTGATCGCGCTCTCGGGATGCCTCTCGGGTCGCGTCTGCAAGGCGCTCGAGGAGGGCCGCGCCGACGACGCGGAAGGCGAGCTCGACCGGCTCACCACGATCTTCAGCAAGGACAACGTCTACGTCGAGCTGCAGAACGCGCACCTCGACGTCCAGCAGCGCATCAATCCGCTGCTCGAGCAGCTCGCGGCGAAGCGCGGCATACCGACCGTCGCGACGGGTGACGTGCATTACCTCAGGCACGAGGACGCGCGCGCGCACGAGGCGCTCCTCTGCATCCAGTCGGGCGACTCGCTCAAGAACCCGAACCACTGGAAGTTCGACACCGACCACTTCTACTTCAAGACGCAGGCGGAGATGCTCGGCGACTTCCCGGGCCGGGAGGACGCCCTGCGCCGCACGCTCGAGGTCGCCGAGCGCTGCAACGTCGAGATCGAGCTCGGGCGTATCCTGCTGCCGCACTTCCCGACACCCGACGGACGGGATCCCTTCGACTACCTCGTGGAGCTCTGCGAGAAGGGGCTCGAGCGGCGCTACGACAAGG
>Ga0209577_10005602_pt1 | contig 11699 bp, 11 predicted proteins | sample GraSoiAngelo_109_FD_185874 | JGI IMG/M metagenome (GOLD analysis project Ga0209577, IMG submission 185874) | Grasslands soil microbial communities from the Angelo Coastal Reserve, California, USA - 14_0903_12_20cm (SPAdes) (version 2) | ecosystem: Environmental > Terrestrial > Soil > Grasslands... | reverse complement strand
ATGCAACAAATCGCGAGAAACCCTATTCCGGCAGCGGCAAGCATCCTGAATCTGGTCTGAGCCATGGAGATCCTCCGCGGTTACGCTGTTGGTACCTCTTATTGCCAATACCTTTGTAAGTTGCTGATAAGTAGGAGGATAAGCCGCGGCGCAACTGATGGCAAGGGGTCGCTCGATGGAGCGACCCCTGACGGAAGCAGTGACCTGTTCTCAAATGGTTACGCTAATCGTTCCACCGCATTAGTACCTCGGAGCTATTGGAAGCCACTCATCGTCTTGGCAAGATCCCTTTAGAGGCTGAGGGATGTTCGCCGCCATGTTATTTGCGATCTCGATTGTGGCCTTGTCACAGTTTGCCGTCTATTATTGGAGGGCGGTCCTGGCGGGGGTTGCCGCGCTTCCGGTCTCGGACCGCGTACTCGCTGCGGCTCACGTGGAAGACGGACGCTTCTTGCCGAAAGACTTCGAGACGCTTGCAGGGCTGCACGATCTGACGCCCGACTTGCAACCCAAGCAAGGCGGGTTGGGTTTGGTACGCGTCTACTACCGCTTGGTTCAGGGGCTCGGAACGCTTTCCATGCTGAGTGCCTGGAGCGAGCGTGAACGCCTGGTTTGCGCGCGCTACGCGGCGGTGCAGGTTGACCGCCGGCTGCAGGCTAATCTGGAGCTCTCCGCTTCTCTGCGCTCCTGCTAAATTTTTCCTTTCTAATTATTCTAATTCTTCGAAGGAGTCACTTACCGTGGCTCTTTCGTATTTTTGCTCGCGACCACGGCTGCTGGCGCGCGCGGCGGCCTCCTCCAGCATTTTCTTAATGCGGCGTTCGCGGGACTCCGGACTGCGATAGTGGAAGATGCTGAGCAAAGTATGGCGGCGCTGTGTCGGAGACATCCGCTGCCAGCCTTCCCATGCGCGGGGATCACGCGCGAACGCGGCTTTTAGGACGGGCGGCAGCTCTCTCTCCGCTTCCATCGTGGTCAGCAAGTATTCGGCGATTTGCTCGGCCCGGCGCAGGCGCGCTGCTGAGCTCTTCGGCTGGACAACCTGATCGCAGAACCATCTGCGCATGGAATAACTCAAACTGTCGAACCAGCGCTGCAGGGAGCGCTCCTGGGAAAAGGCGCGCTTCAATTCCGCAGGAACAATGGCTTTGCGGACCTCCAGGTCAGGCTCGATGCGAAAATGCGCCGTGTCGCCCGCGCGCACCGCGCCCCCGGCCTGCATGCGCTTGTTGACCAGCAGAAAGTGATCTCCCCGGCCAGTAGGAAACAGTGCCGTGCGAAAGGCGAAGCCATTGATTTCGCCTTTGACGCGGAGCCTGCCGCGCGCTCCCCACACTTTCAACACGTCGACGGGGACACGAATGATGACCCAGCCGAGATTCGACGACGCCAGGCGCTCAAGCGTGGCTTTGAACGCTTTCTCAACCGCTTTCGGTTTCGCCTTCATCCGCAACTCGCGCAGCTCGCCATTTTCCCCTGTTTCTCTGGGTTAACCTTTTTATTTCTGCTTCTTGAACTCTCGGCTGTGAGCTGTCAGCTTTCTCTTCTATCTGGTCTCAGTTCCAAACCGAAGTCCGCGTCGCTCCATCTCGGTCGAACTCGTCGAGCACGGCGTTACTGAGCAAGGGTGACAGAGGTCCGCCTTGGGGCGTCCCTTCGTCCACCGCGCTCACCAGCCCGTCTTCCATGACTCCAGCTTGCAGAAACGCCCCGATCAGCTTCAACATCCGCTTGTCGCTAACGCGCTCGGCGATCTTAGCCAGGAGCCGGTCGTGATTAACCCGATGGTGGGTAGGGACGGGTCTTGCGACTGTGTCGCTTGTGCTCGTCCCCCCTCGCAGAACCCGCCGAGCGGATTTCCCGCAACGGGCTCCCCAGGTTGCTCTCGCTGGATGGCCGTCAGACCGTAGCATGGCGTGTCGACACCGCATAAGGTAGTTCGAACCAGGATTGACTCTTGAGATAGGACCAGAAGAGTCGGTGTCGCTGACTCCGTCGTCTCAACGTACGGGCCCATTGCCGTTGTACCTCGCACCGGACCCCGTCAAGCTTCGGCTTGCAGTGATGCAATCCGAAATACTGGTAGAAGCCGCGCAGCATCATCACGAGTTGCTTTTGCCAAACTCCTTCGTTGTCTCACCATCGACACCGCTCGCACCCCGCCGATTCATCTGCTTCCAGGTTTCCGTGAGGAACTTCGGTGTGAGCAGATGCGCCAGCGATGTGAAGCGTAGCTTCGGATTCGACTTCGCCTTCTTCGCGATCTGGTCCAGTTGTGTGGTTCGCAACCGCTGCGCTACTTCGAAAAGCTGGCAACCGCCTCGGCTTCGGTGTTGTACACGTCGAAGACGGTCATCAGTTTGGTGATCTGGAGCACTTCCTGGAATTTACTGCCGAGATGGCAGAGGCGCAGGCCCGCGCCCTGCGACTTGGCGCTGTGATGAGCCGCCACTAGCGTGCCCAGCCCCGCGCTGTCGATAAACGTGATGTTGTCCATGTTCAGGACAATTTTCTTTTTACCCGAGTTGATGAGGCCCTTCACTTTTTCGCGCAACGCGTTGCTTTCCTCGCCAAGCACAATGCGCCCGTCCAGCGCCACCACCGAGACGCCGTCCACTTCACGATTGGTCATCTTTAATGCCACGTTAGTTTCCTCCTCGTCGAAAAGAGGTTCCGGCGGCAACCCCCATGCCGGAGCCGTAAGCTTACCAAATCAGGGTTAACCGGGAGCGATGAATCGTAATCGAAGACCTGCCAGCGGTCAAATCTCCACGAGGTCCCTCGCACCGCCGCGCCAGCGGTTCAAATATCCAAGCCCACCTCTGGGACCATCTTCCTCGGCCGCTACCATTTCGGCGCCGCGCGACCGGACTCCTTCTGTGTCTGCACTCGCCTTCTTTCTCGCCGCTTGTCACTCGCTACTGTGTTTCTGCCCTCTGCCTTCCACTCTCTGCTTCTTCTCCCCGCCCGGCGCCTGCCCCGACCCGGTCGGGGTGTCCCTTCCTCTTGAAGTGTCGGTTGTGAGCGGTCAGCTTTTTTTCTTTCCGTTCTCCGCTTCTCAGTAATAGTCCGCGCAGGACATGTAGTAGCCACAGACGGAGCAAATCAACTTGCAACGGCGCGATTCCAACCGCTGCGAGCACACCGGGCAATACCGCGACGGATCTTCGTTTACCCGCTGCTTGTCGAGAAGCCCCGCAACCTGACCGACTTGCGAAGCCGCTTCAACCGAACCACTGGCTTTTGCCTGCTGAGGCTCCTCCGGATTCGCGGTGGAATTCATGGCGGCACGGTTATAGCACAGCCCGGCCGGAAGGGGGTAGGACATAGCGCACCAGTGCACCCGCCATCTCGGCTGGAGCAGCAGTCAATCGACGGAGACCCAAAGGCGGCATGAAGCTGCGCGGGAAAACACCGTGGTCCGAACCCGAATCGACGATCGCGTAACAGGTAAGGCGGAGAACCTGGAAGTTCGTTACGGTTCCCAGGGTGGCTTGGGAGGCGGTCCTTGCGGCTTGCCCATCGACTTGAAGTTTGCTTGCACCCATTCCATAGCTCGCGGAAGGTCTTGCGGATGCTGGTAAACGTGCTCGAACAGGCTGCGGCCATCGAAGGGCATGCCGGCGATCTGCCGGAAGGCCGAAGGGAGCGGCGGGCCTCCTGGACGGCCCGCTGCGGGAATGCGGTCGTGCAAATGGACCGCATACATGCTTCCGCCAGCCAAAGCTTCGTTGGGATATTGCATGATCCAAGCGCAGTTGTGCCCGTCCAGAATCATGTTCGCGGAGAGCACGACCCATTGCCCCGCATCATCCGGCGAAGGCGACTGGCAATTCCAAGGCCGCGCCTGGGGCACGTAGGCGGTCGGATCGGAAAACGCATAGTGATCCAACAGAACACCCGACAAACGGTGTTGCTCCGCGAAGCGCTTCACTTCCGGGAGAGACTGGTTCCAATCCACGTTGGAATCGTTGAGCAGAGTGTAGGCGGGACTTCCCAGGCTGAGAGAGTTGATGAAAGGAAAGTAGTAAGGATAAGCGAGCACCGCGGTAAACAGGCAACTGACTGCGAACACTGTGGTCGCGGCAGTTCCCAATTGCACCCAAGTGGGCCTCGATGGGCGCAGTTCGCTCAGCATCCGCGGCACCGGGGCGAGCAGCAAAATCAGCAGCACCAGGGGCACGCTGAAATGCCGGATGCTGATGTCGAGCGGGCTGAGCATGCACATGCCGGTAAACACCAGCAAACCGACCCAGAGAACCCGCCAATGCACTGCTAGTTTTGACGGGATTACAGGTATGTCAGGTGCGCTTCGCGATTTTCGGACAAGTGCAGTCAGCAGAGACAAAGGGAGAAGAAGCAAAAAGCCGAGAGGCGTCTTCAACGCAAAGACAACGGGAAAATAAAACCAAACGCCATGCGGATAGGACCGCCCCAAAATGAAGGTTGGCCGCTTTGCGGTGAGCACTACCCAAAACACTCCGCGCAGGTACAGCACCGGTGGCAAAAGCGTGCGCCGAAAAAACAGCGCTACGGGCCCGGTTCCAAGCCGATCGAGCGCGATGCTCGGCTGATGCCAGGAAAAGACAAGGTAGAAAACATAGACGAGTACAGCCGCCAACAAAATGCCTAGTCGCGTTGCCCGGGAACGGCTGCGGCGCCACAGACGCGCTTCGCCTTTGTCCGCCGGCTGACCGGGCATAGAACGCCAACGCAGACTCAAGGCAAACGCAAGGAAGGCTAAGAACAAAATGCCTGCGGTAAATTTTGAGAGCAGCGCTCCTGCGAGACAGAACCCGAACAGCAGGGCATTCTTTCGGCTTGGCTCTCGCCACATCCCGGCAAAAGTCCACAGCGCCAGCAGGGAAAACAAAGCTGCGGCCATGTCCGTGTGCACCAGGGGCCCAAAGGCAAGGAAAGCGGGCGTGCTTGCAAATAAGCTGACGCAGAGAAGTCCGCCCCAGGGCCCTCCCAACCGTTTCGCCAACACGTACAAAGCGCAACCCAGGAGGAGCGTGAGTGCCAGCATCGGCAGCCGCGCCCACTTGAGCAATGTCCATGGGTTATTCCAACTCTCAAGCAGCCGTTCGCCAAACACCCACTGCCCCATGTACTCGGGGAAAAACTTCTCGCTGAAGTTCCAAGAGATGTCGTCATAGTCGGCGCGAACGCCTCGTATCACCAGGGGAATCGCCGCCAGGACCTTTACCAGAGGCGGGTGCTCAGGATTCATGCGCAGATCTCGCCTTTGCAGATAACTCACGCCCGCGCCGATGTGAGACACCTCCTCCACCGTGACCGATTCGCGCAGAGCCGCGCCGCCCGCTAGTACTGTCATGCCTGCCAGCAGTGCAACTGCGAGCAGCGCACTCAAGATGCCGCGCGCTTTGTCATGCGGATCCATTCTTATTCACACCCCGAGCGGCGCCCTCGCGCACGCGGTGCGGCAATCATAAACCTTTATTGCGGATTGGGGTTTAGTTCTTGTGCCGATGCGCTTCGGAGAGCGGCAATTATTTCTTGGCAGGTTCGGGCATGACATAGCCAGAATGGGCGGGCAAGCCCGCACGTTCGAGCTGCACGGTAGTATGTTCGATGCGAAATCGCTTGGAGGCAACCTGCCGGATGGCTTCGAGGATGCGTTCGCATTCGTCCATGTGCATGTCCGGAATGCGCGCGTGCAGGCTGAGGGCATTATAGCTTCCTCCAAGCGACCAAAGGTGAACGTCGTGAACTTCTTGCACGCCTTCGACGGTCAGGATGGCCCGCGCGACTTCTTCGACAATCAACTCATGGGGGCGGCCTTCCAAGAGCAAGTGCGACGATTCGCGCAGGATGCCGATGCTGGACCACAGGACCAGCGCACCAATCCCCAAGCCGAGGAGGGGATCGATCCAGTTAGAACCGGTTTTGCCAATGACGACTGCGCCGACGATGATCGCGATGTTGGAAAGGCCGTCGCCGAAATTGTGAATCAAGATGCTCCGAAGATTGAGGTCGCCGCGCGCGCGAACGAGCGCCAAGGTGATGCCGCCGTTCACCGCCAAAGCTGCCATGGAGGTCCACATCATCCATTCTTCCACGACCTGCACGGGCGAGCGCAAGCGCTCGACGGCTTCATAACCGAGCCAGAGAGAAAGCAAAACCAGTACAAAGGAGTTGGTAAAGGCGGCCAGCGTGCCGGCGCGATGATAGCCGTAAGTCTTCTCGCTGTCGGCGGGGCGCTCGGCCCAGCGCATCGCCAGATAGGAGACGCCGAGAGCGGGAACATCGGAAAGGTTGTGGACGGCATCGTTGAGCAGCGCGACGCTGCGGCCAAGAATGCCACCGAAAACTTCAGCAACGACTAAAGCGAGGGTGAAGACCATCGCCCAGCCAAGAACGGCAGGGTGCAGTGGGGGATGAGCGTGACCCGCACGACCGTGGGAATGATCTCGGCCGCTGTGGTCGTGATCGCAGCCGTGGGGATGCCCGTACATGCCCCTATTCTACGCGCCCAAGATAGGCCGCGCAGCCAATCAACACGCTTATTAGGCAGTTTGACAACGGGCCTGGTGGAATGGATTGACGGTCTTGGAAACGGCTGCCACGATGAGACGAGCCTCTGGCCGTCGGTAGGGTGCTGCACGAGTCCATTGGCTAGGGAATATGGCGGTTGCGATCACAAAATTGAGTTTCTGGGGCGTGCGCGGCTCCACGCCAACAGTGGATCCTGCCACGTGGCGCTATGGCGGCAACACGCCTTGCCTGGAGCTGGAAGCCCCGGACGGTACGCAACTCATATTGGATTGCGGCACTGGGTTGCGCATGCTGGGCAACCGCTCGGCCGCTGCGGGCGCGAGCAAGACCCAGGAAACGCACATCCTGATCACGCACTATCACTGGGATCACATTCAAGGTGTTCCCTTCTTTGCGCCGCTGTACGTAGAGAAGAATGAATTTCAGTTTTATAGCTTTCGCTCGAAATTCCTCGGACCCGACAGCCTGAAGCAGGTGTTCGAGGCGCAGATGGCCGTGCCGTATTTTCCCGTGGACATGTCGGTGATGAGCGCGAAGCGAAAATTTCAGGAAGTGGACGGCGGGGAATCGTTCACCATTGGCGAAAACAAAATCACAACGCGGTGGCTGAACCATCCGCAAGGCTGCCTGGGATTTCGTATCGAAACAGCCGCGGGGACGGTGGCGTACGCCACCGACAACGAGCCGGGGAATGCGAAGCTGGACGAGAGCTTAGGCGAACTGGCGGCGGGCGCAGACATTTTTATCAACGACGCGCAATTCACTCCGGAACAGTTGGCGACAACGAGAAAAGGCTGGGGACATTCTTCCTGGCTCGAAGGCGTGAAAACTGCCCGGCAGGCCCGGGCCAAAACGCTCGTACTCTTTCATCATGACCCGGATTCGACCGACCGCGCGCTGGATTCGATTTTGCGTCAGGCACGAGATGAATTCGACTCGGTGTTTGCGGCGAGCGAAGGAATGGTCATCACATTGGGTGCGCCCGGAGAACCGGTGCAGGCCCACATGCCGGGGACGCGCACGGCGCTCCGGCGCGAAGTGCAATTCCAGGCGAAGGTTTGCGGTTTGACGGAAGGCGGGAAGGAGTTCACGGAAGAAACGGTAGTCTGCGATCTGTCGCTGCAAGGCGCAATGATTACGTTGAACCATCTGCCGCAACTGCAATCCGAGCTGCAAGTCACGATGGACACGCCGGGAAGCAACGGGGAGCAAAGCATCCAGTTGAGGGGCTATGTGGTGCGGATTGACGATGCCGAAGAAAAAGGGCGCGTGACCGTGGGAGTGCTGTTTACCGATTGAGCCGGCCTTGAGGCTGTTGCCGTTCTCTAGAGGGCGCAGAGAGTTGTCCCTTTTCCATTTCTCTTAGCCTGAGAAATGGATTCGCCGGATTGGATTTTTACCGTCAGGGAGTTTCCCGCTGTTTCCTCCCTTTTGGACTCCGTTTGGACTCATCGCTTGCAGGTCATCCGGCATAAAGGAACGTCAGGCTCGGAGAAAAAAATAATTCCTAAGGCATAATGCCAAGGTGTAAGATAGGGGCCCAATCGCAGTAAGTTCTTCAGCCCACTTTCCTCGCGATTGCCTCGGCCTATCCCCGCCCGAGGGCTTTACCAATTCGAGCGAATTCTGGCGGAGCTTTCCATGCCAACAAACACCGCCGTGGCCCGTTTCCGCAAGGCGGCCGTTAAGGTTTTGACACTATTGGTGTGCGTTTTCTGCTCCCTGACAAGCGCGGGCGCGTCCGAGAGGGCTCAGCAGGCTTCCGATCCAGGGGCGGCGATTTGTCCTGTGGTTTATCCATTGGACGAGAGCCCTTCGGAGAGGGGGTATCACTACCTTTTTTATGGAGACGCCTTCTTCATCAATGAAGACGGCTATTTGATTACCGCGGCGCACCTCATCAACTCGTTTCGAGACGGCGGTCAGCCTCATGTGCTGGTGGAGCTGCCGACAGGCCAGCGCCGATTGCTGAAGACCGAAGTGGTGGCCACGGACTGGGAACATGATGTCGCGGTGTTGCGAGCGACGCCGAACCCGTTTCAAGGAGACTACCGGGTAGCGTTCCTGCCCTTGGCGACGGAACGATTAGCGCCAGGAAAACGCGTGGTTTCGGTTTCGTTGCGTCCCTCCAGCTTGGAGGAGGCATACACTTTCGAGCAGCCTCTCGAAGAGCGCTCGGAAGGCGAAGTTTTGAGTTACCAGTACACGCGCACGGAAAGCGGGAGAGAAATCGAGCTATTGCTGTACAGCCAGAAAGTGATACCGGGGCAGAGCGGCTCCCCGGTCATTTCGGAAGAGTCAGGGGAAGCGGTTGGCTTCATCGAGGGACGCTGGCTGCACCCCACAGCCATTCCTTTTGTTACGAGCCCGGAACAAATAGATCCCTCGCCGGGGGCGGCGGTGCGCATTCATTATGCGATTTCCTTGCTGCTGCAAAACGGCATTCCCTGGCATGCGACTCTGCAGCCCACGGGAATGGTGGAAAGCGCCGCGAAGAACGCGCAGGGGTTCACCGGCCCTACACCTCTTTCCTTAGTGGCAGCACCTTATCCGCCGCAAGCGCTGTTTGGCGGCGAGATTCTGCTGGATGCCCGGGTGGATACGAGAGGCAGGCTTACCGACATACGGGTAGTGCAAGGGCAGCCTCCGTTTCTGGAAGAAGTGCTGGGCGCGCTGCAAACCTGGACTTTCCTGCCGGCGCGCCAGGACGGGCGTGCGGTGGACGCACGGCTCGGGATCGTGTTCCAGTTTCCGCAACCCTACGTACCGAAGATGACGGCACGAGTGCACGAGTACAAAGAGACGGGCATGGATTCCAAGGATCGCGCGGCTTTGCCGCTCTTTACGCTGGAGCCGGAATATCCCCCCAACAGCATTGGCGAGGGAAGCGTGATTCTGAATGAGATTGCGGATTCCCAGGGCCGCGTCACTTCCATCCACGTAGTGCGCGACCTGGAGACGCTCACGGCCCCAACCGTGGCCGCGGTGAAGCAATGGAAGTTTGCGCCGGCGAGGCGAGGCGGAGAAGATGTCGAGTCCGGGGTCATCGTGGTGGCCACGTTTCGGCGTCCCGTTGTGGCGAGCCGGAGACTCCCCATGGGTAGCGGTGGGCGCTCCTGTGGGGTAAGCATGAAAGGGCATTGCCTGTTCTGGCAAAGACCTTGAGGCCTCATAGGCCATTTTCCACGCGATAGGTATTCCTGCCTGTTCATCCTCCTTCGCGCCGCTTTCGGTTCGGGGCAGGAAAATCCTCGAAACCCACATACTATAGATGCCGCATCTTTCTACCGCCCTGACTTATGCTACGCAGAGGTTCGGGGGTTAAGCTGGACGAATCGCTGGGAATAAGGGAGATTAGCCGAGTTCGGCGAGTTTCTTGTCGAGGTGGGCGAGGGCGGCTTCCAGAGATTTGCGGTAGTTGGGGTGCGTGGCGGAGGCCAGGTCGTTCATGATGCGTGTGCGGGATAGCTGCAGATCCTTGCGCTGCTGTTCACGACGGATTTCCTCAGCCGACTTGGTCCCCGGTTGAGCTATTTGCTGTGGAGCCTCGGTGGCTTCGACCTGGGCTTCTACATCCTTACTTTCCCACCCACGTGCCATGAATATAGTTTCGCACAAATCGGGCGCAATTTGTGCGGTGAATCACAAAAATCTTCGAAAAAATTGAGCGCCGTACTTGGGGACGCCGGAAAAAAGAGGGGAAATTGACATTTTGCGTCAACAGCAGCCCGTAACGGCCAGTTTTGCTCAGGATTTTAGCCCTTTGATCTCGCGCATGCGGGCAAAAGCGCGGCGGACATGCGGAATGGTAATGGAACCGCCGACGACCAAAGCGATGTTGAGGGCGTCAATGACCTCGTCACGCTTCCAGCCTTCCTCGCCGCAACGGACCAAGTGATAGGTGATGCAGTCGTCGCAGCGGAGCACTGTGGAAGCGACCAAGCCAAGCAACTCCTTTGTTTTGGTCCCAAGCGGGCCGGGTTCGTAGGCCTGATGGTCGAGCGCGAAGAAGCGCTTCATGCCCAGGTGGCCACAGCCAAGAATTTCTTCGTTCAAGTCAGCGCGAAATTTCTGAAAGTCTTCCAGGCGATCGGCCATGGCTCCTCCAGAGAACCTTTGGCGGCTAAAGAAATCCGCCGCGCTGGCTATTATGAATGATTTGCAGGCCGCGACGGTACTGCGGCCGAAGTCCCGCGAATCTGGGATTCCACATACCGGCGTCGAGGCTTACGGTTGGCGAACGCGAAATGGCTCTTGCAACTGGCTGCCGGCGCGCGTATAGTCGATAATCGATATAACGATGATCGAGTGTCGATGCCCAAACAAAAACTCAACCCGCTTCCTTCGGCGGCCTTCCAAATCTTACTGGCCCTAGCCGGCGAGGACCTGCACGGTTACGGCATCATGCGTCAGGTCGCGGAGCAGACCAACGACCGCATGCGACTCGGCCCTGGAACGCTCTATAGTTCGATCCAGACTCTGCTGGACGCCAAACTCATCGAAGAAATCGAACCGCGCGAGGACGCAAAGCTCGGCCACGAACGGCGCCGCTACTACCGGCTGACTTCAGCGGGACGCAAACTTGCTCGCTGCGAGGCGGAGCGGCTCGCGGATTTGGTGCGTCTTGCGCGCGCCAAAAAGATTTTGAGGGGGGAGTATGTCTGAGAAGCTCTACGCTTGGCTGCTGCGGCTGTATCCTTCTCGCTTTCGCGAAGCCTACGGCGACGAAGCTCTTCAACTGTTCCGCGACCGGGCGCGCGACGAGAGAGCAAATATCCCGCGCCTCCGTCTCTGGGTGGACTTGCTCTGCGACTTGGCATGGTCCCTGCCGAGGGAGTATTTCCATGTCCAACCGGAGCTCGCGAGCTATGCGCTTCGCCTGCATTCGGAAGATGGGCCTTCCCTGGTGGTTCTTGCAGATGAATCCCTGGGTCCGGGGGCATTGCTTTTCGGCGCAGTGTTGGCATTGGCGGTAGTGGCGGCCTTCTCGGCTCTACTCAACCACGGGGTGAAGCATGTTCCTCTGAGCGCGCTCATCCGCCCGGCGCGGAGCGCGGCCAATGTGCTCTCGTCAAGATTCACCCCGCCAGCACCAGAACTGACCGCAAGCTCCTCGCAAGCAGAGAATCTGGCGGCGGGCAATGCTGAATCGGACGGCCACATACCGTCGGAGGAATTAC
>Ga0209577_10005601_pt1 | contig 11699 bp, 6 predicted proteins | sample GraSoiAngelo_109_FD_185874 | JGI IMG/M metagenome (GOLD analysis project Ga0209577, IMG submission 185874) | Grasslands soil microbial communities from the Angelo Coastal Reserve, California, USA - 14_0903_12_20cm (SPAdes) (version 2) | ecosystem: Environmental > Terrestrial > Soil > Grasslands ... | reverse complement strand
GATTGGCGCAACAAAGCGATTGTCGATGTTGGTTGTGGAACTGGAGCGATTTTACAACGTCTCGGAAATCCAGAGAAAAATGTCGGCGTCGACATATCGCCGGTAGCGATTTCGTTTTGTCGAAATTGCGGCCTCAACAATGTAAGAGAAGCGGACATCGCTTCGATGCCATTTGCTGATGAATCGTTCGATGCCGCGATTTGCTCGAGCGTTCTGTATCACGAGTGGGTCGCTGACGTTGGCCGGGCTTTGCGGGAGATCCGTCGGGTTTTGCGTCCAAACGGCGTCTTGCTGATCAATGTTCCCGCTTTTCAATTTTTGCACAGCGCTCATGACGATGCAGTCATGACTGCGAGGCGATTCCGAAAACCGGAGCTGCGAGAACTGCTCGTTAAAAACGGATTCGCGATTCGGCGATTGACCTATTGGACGACCCTGCTGTTTCCGCTCGCGCTTGTTGCTCGGACGTTCGGTGGCTCGAGAATGGGACGCGACTTCGATCTGGATAAAGATTCGTTTGTCCAAAAACTATTCCTGAAGGTAATGGGACTCGAGGCGGGATTGCTGAGAAAAATATCGCTGCCATTCGGCGTGGCATTGCTCGCGGTTGGGCGGAAACTCGCATAGCGATCTATAGGGCCGGCTTTCGCTGGTAGATAAGAATGTGGTCTTCTGCCGGGTTCATATTTGGAGGGCGGGGGAAGTAATAATTTGTGCCCGTGTCCGAAATGTTGATCAACCCAACTTCGTCATAGTTTGCATCGCGGTACATCGCAGCCCATCTGAAGATCGATTTGTCGGAATCGCGCCAGGGGAGCCACGACCGGTTCATGACCACGAGAACGAGAAATTTAGGCCGCGCGCTCTCGATCTCGCGTATCATTTCTTGCTGCATCTGTTTTGCAAAGGGCTGCGGTTCCATTAATCCATAAGTGTAGATGTAACCTGTGGCCGAGTGGCGCTTGGCGTAGAAGTAAATTTGCGGCTCCGACCCTAGCACGGCAATCGTGTCGGCCGGATTCGATCGCTCCTGAATAAATTCCCCGATCTTGACAGATTCCGGAAAAGGATTCGTTCCATTGACCATCCGGTTCGCTTCCGGAACGGCTCGCTCAAATAAGAAGTCTCTTTCTTGCCAAATCGGCCAGACCAATGCGAGGCCAAAGAGCAAGATCATCGCGAAACTCGCGTATGTTCGACGATTACCGACAGCCGTTAAGGCTGTCATTACTGCATTACCGGCCAAGAGTGAAACGGCAGGAAGTAGCAGGATAAAATAGTGCGGCCGAAAATAAAACCCGGCACAAACTGACATCATCGCGAAAAGCGTGAGTTCCACCAAAAAACCGCGAGTGCGCCGGAAATCATTGAATAGCGATCGAATCAGGCCAGTTGTGGCGATGACCCAAATCGGCCAGGCGCCGGCCACGACAGCCGGAAAATGGTCCACAAGAACGCGCAATCCAATACGGATCGGGACCTCTGTCGCGTATTGTTGCGTGTACGCGATCGTCCAAAACCAAAACTTCTCGAACACCCCAGCGCGCCACAAAATCAGGCTGATCACGCACAGCGGCGTCGCTATCCCGGACAGAAGAATTAGATTACGGAAAAGCGCATGCTTTAAATTTGCACCGCCCCACAAACCATGGCCGAAAAGGTAAACCGCGCCAAATAGTGCAAAGAATACTCCCGGCTGTTTCATCAGCACTGCCACTCCAAACAAGATCCCGCTGCCAAAGAGACGGATTTTCGATGGCCGATCAGCGGCAGCAAGGAGCGCGAGGCACGCGGCCGCCGCCGGCAGCAAAACGAAATGTGTTGCGTGCGCAGCTTGGCCCAGCACATAAGGCATCAATGTTAGTACGCTGAAAGCAGCAGCTGCCGCGATCCCACCAATCTCTCCCAAAAGCCGGCGACCGATAAGAAGTATAAAGATGGTTGTGCCTAAATTGACCGTGATCAATCCGAGGTGAATGCCCTGCGCGGTCTCACCAAAGATCGACATCAGAACCGCGTACGCGATCGCGGTTCCAGGAAACTTCATACTGTAGGCTAATTGGTAGGGCGGGATTCCTTGGAGCAACAATTGGCCGGTATATGCGTATTCCCCTTCGTCGCGCTCCAACGGCAAACCGAGCAAGTGGACTCTTGCGCAAATAACTGCAGCTACCGTGGCGATGAGTAATCCCCAGCCGAAAAAGCGCACGATGTTGCTCGTAGGATTGACAGACGAATTCACTTCGAGGGTGTGAGCAACTGAGTTTGCCGCAATCGCTGGCGATGCCAAGCCGCAGTCACATTGATGGCACGGCCTGTGCTTATGGTGATTATAATAAATATGGTCACAATAAGCATCCGCCCCTATTCACTCCGTAAAGTCAGCCTCCTGGGTCTTACTTTGTTCTGCCTCTCTTGTCTCTCGGCTTTCGCCCAACCGCTTTACGTCAACGTAGGTTCCACTCCGTATGACAGGCAAATGGCCCGGATACGCCCGGTCCTTTCTTCAGCGGCGGCACGTAAAGCGCAAAGTCTCTCGGTCGCTTTGGTCAATCATTGGATCGGCGACTTGCGCGCTATTCCCTATGGATTCTCAGTGGAATGGAAAACGCCGGAGGAAGTCCAACGAAGCTCATTCGCTGATTGCAAAGGCAAAGCCGTGGCCCTTTATGAGGAGATGCGTTCCCGTGGGGCTCAGAATATTCGATTGGTTATTGGAAAGCGCGCGTGGACCAGTCGCAAAACGCATGCTTGGCTCGAGTGGACTACTGCGGGTGCGACGTACGTTCTTGATCCGACCATTAATTGGTCTGCATGCCGCGCGGAGCACTTCGGGGCGGCTTCGTATATCCCGCTTTATGCCTACTCTGGCGCGCAGAAGTTTCGCGCTGCTTCCTCAGGCGTGTACGCGAAAAATCAGCTTTTTGCGGGGCAACGGGTGGCCAGCCGGCTCTAACGCGGGCTTCCAGCCCAGTCTGCCCTGGCTTCTTGCGGAGTGCGTTTAGTTTCCTTATCGCCTTCGTGATGGTGGGCAAAAAATTTTGGGACGGGCGCAAGATTTCTATTGCCAACGATCGGGCAATCGAGGTATTATCCTTTTTGTAGATATGGAAATTATGAGCGCACCTACTTTACGCTTTCCCCGTGTTGTCGCCTTTACCGCTTGCGTTCTTCTCGCCCACGCGTTGAACGCGCTCGGGGGGCAAGTTCTTCAAAACAACGTCGCCCGCTTTAGCGTCGGCGCCCGCTTAGATGATAAGATCGCAGAAGCTGCGCTTATTTCCGGGCAACCGTCGGTTGGCTATGCCTTGACCGATGGCCGAACCGATTTAGTCCTTTCACTTTCGAAGATCGAGAATATCGATGTCGTCTCGTTTCTGAATAACGGCGCGAACGGTACCGTTACGATTGCCACGTCCAACTCCAAGCTGGCAGCCGGTAGTGTGCAATGGCACGAGATCGCGAAGCAGGACCTGACCGCAACTCTTACAAAAATAAAACTTGGCGCGACCGAAGCTAAGTACGTGAAGTTCAGCTTCAACGTAACGAAACCTGGACGCATCGCGGACCTCGGCGTTTATGCAACTCGAAGCCTAACCGTCGCGAATACGGCGCTGGTTGGTGGCAGTCAGGGCGGTGTCGATTCGAAAGACGCGAAGGATTTCGGAGGCGGCAAAGAAGCAAAGGAAGTCGCGGAAGCTCCGCCGGAAGAAGGCCCGCCGCCGACTTTACCCGATCCGCCGCCATTTGTATTCGTCCCGCAGATTAGCGAGTAACGCTTCTGGCCAAAATTTCAAAAGACCCGCCGATCGGCGGGTCTTTTTGTTTTTAGAGGTCGTCTCGGATGATCTGAAAAATCCGCGTATTGTCGATCGTTCCCTGCAGCCTATCGCCGCCTTGTCCACTTCCGAGCGCAATCACATCCTCCACCGTCTCCAGAGCCGACCTCGTGTAAAACGCGGCCGGTTCGGCCTGTTCCTTTTTTGCGGCCTCAGGATTTTCCGGTGTTCGTTGCTCCGGAAGTTTTCCGGCGCCGTACGATTGCGTTCCATTTGGCCCGGTCGCCCATGTCATCCATGGCTCGCCCGAGGGATTTAATCCAAGAACAGCAATTCCACTGTCCTTTCGAAATGGAAATCCGTTTACATGCAGGCCGCCGATCGCCGTGTCGCCGCACACGAGGACAGTCGACTTCGGTCCTGCATAACGCTGGGCAGTCGCTACGGCTCGATCAAGCTCAGCCGTTTCCTGTAGAGTTTTCTCGGCATTATTTCCTTCGGCAGCTTGCCGCATCCGCGCGGCATCGACGATGAGCAGATAACCACGCGGATTATATTGTAACAATTCAACCGCCCGCCGCACCATGTCGGATAGCGCCGGCTCATCGCTCCAGCCTTGAGTCTGGTTGTCGCCAAATGCCCCAAAAAGTTTCGGTCGCCCCCATGGTGGAATCGATTCCAATTCCGCGCGCGTTCGAACAACGTCGAAACCGTTCTGGCGCAATTCCAACAATAGATCGCGATTATCTTGTCGTGATCCCCGTTTTGCTGTTGGAATAAATTCCGGCGCATTCATTCCTAGGCAGATGTCGATCTTGCCGCCTTCGACGAGTTGTTGCGCAAGTCGATCGACATCGTTCGCGTTCGTCGCATGTGCGTAAAACGCCGCGCACGTCGCATTTGTGACCGCTCCATTAGTTACCAAACCCGTTGCGCGTCCGCGATTCCGCGCCAGTTCCAAAATCGTCGCCAATGCTTTGCCATCAGGATCAACCGACAACGCGCGATTGTTTACTTTAACTCCTGTCGCGAGCGCGCTCGCCGCCGCCGCTTGGTCCGCAACAGCGAAATCATTCGATTGGTTTTTCATCAGTGCGACATGCGGCATTCCGTCCATCGCCAAACGCGCATCTGCGCTGCCCACGTACACGCGTGTCACCGCGATCCGTTCTGGCGCAAGCCCTTCGCCGATAATAAGAATGATCCCAAATGGCTTTTGCACGACCCAATGTTGGAAATAGAGAACGCCCAGCCCGGCGAATGCCGCCAGACACAGCAGCGCCAGCAATTGATTCCGCCACTTCATTTTCTCTTGCCGCAGATACAGGAGAAAGAACAGCTTGTCGATCTTGGCAATCGTCGTGACAGTTCGCGCGTATGGCTGGCCCGGTAATGCTGATCATTCGCGACGGCTGGGGTATTAATCCTGGCGGCAAAGGCAAGGCAAAAGAAAACGGAGACGCCACGCTTCTCGCGCGCACGCCGTTTCACGATCGGCTTTATCACGATTATCCTGGCAGCAAACTCAGCGCGAGCGGCGCCGATGTCGGACTTCCCGACTGCCAGATGGGCAACTCTGAAGTCGGCCATTTGAATCTCGGCGCAGGGCGCGTCGTTCTTCAGGACCTCACGCGAATCAACAAAGCCATCGCCGCCGGCGAGCTCGATCGAAACAAAATTGTACAGGAAACTTTCGCCGCTGCGCGTGGACATCGGCTCCATTTGTTAGGCCTCATTTCTGACGGCGGCGTGCACAGTCATTACGACCACATGATCGCGCTTGCCGACGCCGCCAAGAAAGCGGGCGTGACGGAAATTTTCGTGCACGCGTTCACCGACGGCCGCGATGCGTCGCCAACCGGCGGCCGCGAATATCTGAAAATTTGCGAGGAGAAGCTTCGTCCGAGCAGCGCGAAAATTATCACTATTATCGGTCGTTATTTCGCGATGGATCGCGATCGTCGCTGGGATCGGACGAAAAAAGCTTGGGACGCAGTTGTTCTCGGTCGCGGTGAACCTTGCAAAGATTCGCCATCGGAAGCGTTGGATCGACAATACAAAGCTGGCAAGACCGACGAGTTCATGCCGCCGCTCATTTTCGCGCACGCAAACGAGCAACGCGTCCGCAAGGGCGACGTCGTTCTATTTTTCAACTTCCGCGCCGACCGCGCCCGTCAGTTGTCCCAGGCGTTTTTGTTTAAGGATTTCAAAGATTTTGATCGCGAAGTTTGGCCGCAGGTGAACTTCACGTCGCTCACCCAGTACGACGTTCGCTTTCCGTCGCCATTTATTTTCCCGCCGGCGGATTTGAAAAATATTCTCGGCGAGTTGGTGAGCAAAACACGTAAGACACAGCTCCGCATCGCCGAGACTGAAAAATATGCGCACGTCACATATTTTTTTAACGGTGGCGTCGAGAAACCATTTCCCGGCGAGGAACGCCTCCTCGTTCCGTCGCCGAAAGTCGCGACTTACGATCTTCAACCTGAAATGAGCGCGTTTGAAGTGACCGATGAGCTCCTCAAGCGGATCGACAAATTCGATCTGATCATCCTGAACTTTGCCAATCCCGACATGGTCGGCCACACCGGCGTTATCGAAGCGGGAATCAAAGCCGTCGAAACGGTCGATCAATGTTGCGCCAAAATAATTCCGAAACTGCTCGAGCTCGACGGTAAAGCCATCGTCACTGCCGATCACGGCAACTGTGAGTTAATGCGGAATCCCGACGGCTCACCGAATACTGCGCACACGACGAACCTCGTTCACTTCATCTATGTCGCCAGTGACGCCAAGAAATTTAAATGTAACGACGGCATTCTCGCCGACGTGGCGCCGACGCTTCTCTTTTTGCTCGGAACGGACAAGCCTTCCGAAATGACCGGGCAAAACCTTCTTCGTCCGCTTTGATCAGAAACTTGTCACGCGGTAGCCTTGGCGAAAGCCGCGCGCTACGGCGTGATCGTCAGGGTGGCTTTCTTTGGTTTGGCCACTCTGTAAGCTGAGCCCGATTGCAGCATCATGTTCGCTGTCTTGTTCTTTTTCCGCGAAGTACTTGTCATAGAGTGAAGCGTAACGTTAGCAGACGATTGTCCTGAAGAGATGGTCACTTCTCCGGGTGTGCCGCTGAGAGTGTAATCGCTTCCCAATTTTGCGCTGCCGCTCATCGCGTAGTTGACCGTGATCGACTGAGAAGCGGCGGATGAAGCCGAAACAGTAAAAGTTGCGTCTTCACCGAAGCGAATCCGAGTCGGTGAAACTGCGACACTAATTTTTGGTGTCGGTCCAGGCGTCGGCGTTGGAGTGCTCGTTGGCGTCGGCGTAGTTGTGGGAGTGGGTGTCGCTGTTGGCGTCGCGGTGGGAGTAGGTATAGCCGTCGGACTTGGAGTTGCAGTTGGGGTAGCTGTAGGCGTGTCCGTCGGCGTTGGCGTTGGAGTAACTGTTGCAGTAGCCGTCGGTGTAGAACTCGGAGTTGGAGTAGCAGTAGTTGTAGCTGTAGCTGTCGGTGTTGGAGTAGCTGTTGCTGTCGATGTCGGTGTGGGAGTCGGTGTGGCGGCCGGACTAAAGGTCCAGCTATCGCTCACTTGCCGTCCGGGATTGTCCTGCTGCCCGCCAAAGAGGACTACGGTACCGCCCGGCGGGAACGTTGCCATCGAGCTTTCCAGAAGACTGCCCGGAGCGATTGTCGGATGCAGTTGACTCCAATTAGAACCGTCCCAAGCCCATGTATTATTGAGAACAGTAGAAAAGACGCCCGACTGGTCGGTACCAGCACCTCCGAACATAAGCACTTGTCGACCGGTTGGGTCGTAGGCTGTCGCCGCGAATGAGATAGTGCCCGGCGATGTAGCTGGCTGGCGCTGGGTCCAGTGGCTCCCATCCCAGGTCCAGGTATCAGCGAAGTTAGTGCAACCTTGAATAAGGCTTCCGCAAGCAAAACCGCCGAATAGCACTACCTCTCCCGTGCTTTCGTCATACGCCATTTCGGCCCATTGTCGGCCCGGCGGCGTGACAGCTGTCGCCAATTTGGTCCAGGTCGTACCATCGAAGCGCCAGGTGTCTTGCGGATAGGTAATGTTGCCGGCGACGTTATTAATACCGCCAAATAACACGAGGTTCCCGGTCGCGTCCGGCGCGAGTGTCGCTTGAGCCGTGTCCGGAGGCGAAGTCGGCGGGTTCTCCTGAGTCCAGTCAGCACCATCCCAAGTCCAAGTACTCGCTGGGAAGCCGGTAAACATGACCACTTTCTTGATCGCTTGGTGATACGCCATCAATGCGCCAAACGTGAACGGAGCCGAGTGGGCAGGGTGCTGCTCACTCCAGCGCGTGCCATCCCAACTCCAGGTATCATCGCAGTAGATAGAGAGAGGCGAATCAAGGCAGAGGCCACCGGTCATGAGTATCGCCCCGGTAGCACCATCATAGGCCATGGCCGCGGCTTGTCGCTCAACCGGCCACGTACTCTGCAGGCGCGTCCAGCCACTAGCATCGAGCGTCCACGTATCTTTCTCGTAGAGTAAGAAACCACTTGGCGCGAACTGCGACGGCATATGGAACATGAAGCCGCCGATTAGTACGATCTTGCTTAAAGCAGGATCGTAGGCCAGTCCCGGATTTTGCGTGCGCTCCGGCATCAGTGTCGTTTGCTGCTGCGTCCACGTGGCACCGTCCCATAGCCAAGTGTCCTGACGAACGGCGTCAACAAGCGCTGCTTGCGAATCGTCGTAGCCGCCGAACAGGACTGTGACACCGCGTGTCGCGTCGAAAACCATACCTGCTGCTTGCCGCCCGGATGGCGATGTAAGTGGACTAGCTTGCTTCCAGTTACTCCCATCCCAAATCCAAGTGTCGTTGTAGTCTTGAATCCCTTCTCTATTAACAGAATTGGATAGGGGGGTTGCGCCACCGAAGAGGACAGTCACACCGGTCGTTGAATCGAACGACATGCTAGCGCCAGCTCGCTCAGGCGGAGCGTTCAGAACCGGTTGCAACGTCCAGTTCGAGCCATCCCATGTCCACGTGTCCGACAGCATGGCTGGACAAGATTCAAAACAGCCGGAAAACATGACGACTTGCTGATGTTTGGCGTCGTAGGCCATCGCTTGGCTGTAACGCGGTGGCGGTGAAAGAGTGGGATGCTGCTCGGTCCAATTTGCGCCGTCCCAGGTCCAGGTATCGTTCGCGGCGGGACAAACTGTTGCGGCAGGTGTTTGCGTGCAGGTGATGCCGCCAAAAAGAACAATCACCTGTCGCGCTTCGTCGTAGGCGATGCTGCCAAAGTAGCGAGCCGGTGGCAATGTGGCCGGGTGCTGCTGCGTCCAAGTACTGCCATCGAAAGTCCAGGTGTCGTTGATCGGAAAACAGCTCGCGCCCTGGCAGGTAAAACCACCGAAGAGAACGACTACGCCGTGCGCTGCGTCATAAGCAACATGCGGCGAGTCGCGTCGGATCGGCTCCGTGCGCGGCGCAAGTTGCCAACTGGTTGAAGCATCGCCGCTGGTCTGCGACACGGGAGGGTAAGATACAATGCGCCGGAGATCGGCGATTGAAGCACTCGGACGCAGAAGAATCGGTCCGGTGGCGACAGGGCGCGCAACGGCCGGGTTTGATGCGGATTGCGATACAAAGATCAACGAAGGCCCACCTTCCAAGGGCGGAACCGTCACTGAGGGCGCCGTCGCGAAACTGAGCATCGCCAGCAGCACGCCAACTGAGCAAAGCGCGAACACGGTAATCGCACGCGCTCTGAAGAAACCAGATATGCGATTCACTTCCATCGGGCCCTGGGATCTGATTCGGATTTGATCCGCAAATTGGCCCTATTCGCGTTCAGATTTATTAACTCAAATTCGCAATCCTCATAGCGACTGGCGCGAGAGATATGACCGCTGCGACCGTAACCGCGACCGCGTGATCACGTCATTTCATTTGATCTCTGGAAGTCCCGCCGCTTTCAGTTGGTGATTCAGCGCAGGAAGATCGACATCGAGCAATTTGTGCCACGCATCCATCGCTGGTCCGACTTTTGTTTGCACATCAGCAGCCGCAGCTTTGACAGCCGCAGTTGGAGCAACGTCCGCGCCTTGGGTCTCATCGAATAGTTGCGTGGTCGATTGCAAAACGAACAATGACGGCGGCGCGCCGGGTCGCGGATGAGGCGGTCCGAACTTCGTCAGCGTTTGCGCGAAAGTCTCCAGTTTTTGCGCAACTTCGGGTCGTTCGGCGGCGCTCGCTTTGAGTTTCGTGAGCTGCTCGGCGATGTCGTCAAACTTTTTGCCGATCGGCGCGAGCTTGAGCCGGAGTTGATAGAGTTGCCATGAGAGATCGAATTGTTGCTGAAGATCCGCCGGCGAAGTTTTCACGCGCGGATCCATTTGCACGGTCAGCGACTGCGTGAAACTTTTTTCCTCAACAGTCAACGTCACCGTGTAATTACCAGGTGCGACCCACGGCGAAGTCGCGTTCGGAGCGGTGTTTCGATACGTCGCCGCGATTGGAAATTCCGGTTCAACGTCCGGCACGGGCGCGTAATGCATGTCCCAGAGAAATCGGCGCATGCCGCCTTTGGCCGAAAGCGTTTGCGGCGGACGAATCCAGTACTTCGGAATCCGGAGCTTTTTCGAGTCCGGCTCGACTGGCGCCTCGTCACTCGAATATTTTCTGACCGTAGCGCCTTTACCGTCCTTGATCTCCAACGTCACCGGATTGTCCGGTTCTTGCGCTAGAAAGTAGTCGATCATCGCGCCGTCCGGTGGATTTTCACCGGCCGGTTCATCCGGCGGCAACGGCGTGTCGGGGTTCAGATTCGCGCGCACACGCAGCGCGGTCTGCGGTTTGAATAGCTGATTGTCGATCTTGTTTCGATCGAACTGGCGGACCGACGTGATGTTATCGAGAATCCAAAAGCCGCGGCCGTGCGTCGCCACGACGAGATCGTCGTTCTTAACAATCAAGTCGCGGACCGAACTCGCCGGCAGATTCAATCGCAGCGATTCCCAGTTCCCGCCGTCATCGAACGAGATGTAAACGCCCTTCTCCGTTCCGGCGAATAGCAAACCTTTGCGCACCGGATCTTCGCGCACTGCGTTCACGATCTGTCCCGCCGGAATTCCGTTCACGATCTCTGTCCAGGTCTTGCCGTCATCGTGTGTTTTCAAAATGTGCGGTCGCAGGTCGTCGATCCGCAACGTGTTCAGCGCCGCGTAGGCCGTGTTCGCGTCAAAATGCCCGGCGTCGATCAACGAAATTTTTTCCCATGCCGAGATGTTCGGCGGAGTCACGTTCTTCCAGGTTTTTCCGCCGTCGGCCGTGAGATGAATCAATCCGTCATCCGTTCCAGCCCACATCCGATTCACGTCGAGCGGTGACGGCGCGACGGTGTAAATGACGCCGCGACGGCGCGCCTGTTTGGTCGCGTCTTCTTTGTATTTTCCAACGCACGCCGGCAGCTCGTATTTTTCGCGGGTTAGGTCGGGACTGATCTTTTCCCAGCGATCGCCGCGGTCCCGCGACTTCCAAAGCGTGTTGCCGGCGAAGAAGAGCAGATGTGGATCTTTCGGCGAAAAAATTACCGGCTCGGTTCGCAACATCCGGAAATCTTCCGTTTGAATGGGCACCGGAAGAATGTTTTGCGCCTGACCAGTTCGGCGATCGAACCGCGTGAGTTTGCCGCCGATGATGAAGTTCGGATCGAGCGGGTCGGCAACGACGTAACCGTATTCTTCCGCCGCGACCGGTTGCCAATCGCGAAACGTGATTTCGCCCGCATCGCCACGGCTTTTGATTCCGACCGAGCCACTTTCCTGTTGTCCGCTGTAAAGCTGATACGGGAACGCATTGTCCGCGCTCACGTGATACAACTGCGCAGTCGATTGATTATACCAGGAGCTCCAACTCGCGCCGCCGTTCACCGTGACAATC
>Ga0209577_10005598_pt1 | contig 11705 bp, 7 predicted proteins | sample GraSoiAngelo_109_FD_185874 | JGI IMG/M metagenome (GOLD analysis project Ga0209577, IMG submission 185874) | Grasslands soil microbial communities from the Angelo Coastal Reserve, California, USA - 14_0903_12_20cm (SPAdes) (version 2) | ecosystem: Environmental > Terrestrial > Soil > Grasslands ... | reverse complement strand
GCTGGAATCGTCGAGCAAAGGACTTTCGGGATGAGGAACATCGGTGTGGAAGCGCCACTCCGGCAACGGTAATGTCGTCAAGGAGTCCAAGCGATCCAGCGTAGCTTTGTAGGGATCGGGTGGGCGGCCATTTTCAGAGGTCGGTTGGGCGAAGGCGGAAATTGCGTGTAGCAGAACAGCGAAGAAAAAAAATGCGATCGGCCGCTTCATGAGGCCACTTGCCCTCCTGCCGGAAGTACGTGCCGCAACATGCTATTCGAACTTGGGAATTACTTCGAGTTGGTCAGCCGAGGTAGCCGAGGTCGCGGCCACGGCGGCGCCGTTCCGCCGGCTTCTGCATGCGCCCGCGCCCCCCCAACATTTTGGCCGCTACAGGCAAGGGCTTCTCTTCTGGTTACGACCTGGGCGAGATGGTCTTCAAGGACAGCAATGACTACCGGCGGACTTTTGATGTGGCTCGGACCTGATTCCCAAGATCCAATCCATACCCCCAGCCGGTGATCGCCGAGGTAGGAACGGTAGCCACCCGCCGCCGGATGCCAATTGATGGCAACTTGCGACCTGGCTATTGCCGCCGAAGCAGCAGCATTTGCCACGCCCGGTGTGCGCATCGGCCTGTTCTCGACTACGCCCATGGTTGCGCTGAGCCCGCCCCATCGGCCGCAGGCGTGCTCTCGAAATGCTTCTTGCTGGCGAGCTGATCCGGTCGAAAACCGCACTCATAAAATAACTCATAAAATAAATAAGGTAGTGCCGCCCGCATCCTTGCGGGAAGACCCTCGCGCCCTTGCCGCGCGCCTGGCGCGAGCCAGTCCGGTCAGGCTGGCCATTGGGCAAGCCGGCCTACTACACCGAGATCGATCTCGACCAGCCCAAAGCGTATCTATACGCCAACCGATCATGACCATGAACTCGGTGGCGGCCGATGCCGAGGGATGCCGAGGAAGGCATCTCCGCTTTTCTCGCGAAGCCCCCGGCGGGCCGGGAGGGGGAAATGAGGCGCGGCTTTCTTTGCCCAGAGCCTGCCGAAAATATTTTAAGTCAATAACAAATAACGACTTCTCTCCTCGGAATTTTGGCGACAGAAAATTCACGCGTGCGACAATTACGCACCCAGTCTGAGTCCTTTTGACACGGCGATATTCGGGGGAATACCCTATTTTCTGGCAGTTCTTCACATTTAGAACCCGCATCCAACCCCCAGCCACTTTGGAAGTGTAATTGCCCTGATAGTTTCAGCGGGGTGTGTGTGAACGTAGAGATGAGATGCCGACTAGGGTCTGGCGTACTTTGCGCGAGCGCAATTTTGTCTCTCTTGATCCTGTCGGCAACCCCCGGACTGGGACAAGGGCAGGATAATTCCACCTCGCGCAGCCCGCATGGCCGATTGCAGATCCCCTGTCAGAACTGCCATACCTCGGTCAGCTGGAAACCGATACGAGCCATTCCGGAATTCGATCACAACAAGACCAGCTATCCCCTGGTCGGATCGCACGAGGGTGTAGCGTGCACCCGATGCCATACCAAGATGGTGTTCTCCAACACCGGCACAAGATGCGCTGACTGTCATGCCGACATCCATCGCCGCCAGATGGGCGCCAACTGCGAGAGTTGTCACAACGTGAGCGGCTGGACGGTTACCCTGAAGTCGGTCCAGAACCACGAGAATCGCTTCCCCCTGGTGGGAGCGCATGCCGCGCTGGAATGCGATTCCTGTCACAAAGGAGCCGCCACCGGCCAGTTCCAGGGTCTTTCATTCCAGTGCTACTCCTGCCACGCGAAGGACTACCAGCAGACCACTTCTCCCAATCACGTGGCGGCCGCGTTTCCCGCCACCTGCGAACAATGCCATACGATTAATACCTGGGCGGGAGCCCGCTTTGACCATCTGAAAATGACCGGCTACGCCTTGACCGGAATGCATGCCACGCTGGACTGCGCGGCATGTCACGTGGGAGGAAGATATCAGGGAACGCAGGCTGCCTGCGTCGCATGTCACCTGAAAGATTACCAGGGCACCACCAATCCTAACCACGTTACCAGTGGAATTCCGCAGCAATGCGACGTCTGCCACACGACGGCCGGCTGGATTCCGGCTTCCTTCAATCACAACAACACGCCATTCCCGCTAACCGGAGCGCACGCTAAGGTGCCGTGCTCCAGTTGCCACATTAACAACAATTTCAGCAATACTCCGACCGACTGTTATTCCTGTCACAAAGCGGATTACCAGGGCACGACCAATCCGGCGCATGCCTCCGCCGGGTTCCCGACAACTTGCGAAGCCTGCCACACGACGACCAGCTGGCTGGGCGCGACTTTCAACCACACCTTCTTCCCGCTCAACCACGGCGGTGCCAACGGCGTGTGCGCGACGTGCCACACCAATCCCAGCAACTACGCCATCTTCCAGTGCACCAACTGTCACCTCAAAGCACAGACCGATTCCAGGCACCAGGGAGTTGGAGGCTACGTCTACAATAGCGTGAATTGCTACAACTGCCACCGGAACGGGCGCGGCGGCTAGTGACCCGAACTGCGTCCGGAGTTATGCGCCCAAGGAAGTAATGAGGATACTTGCAAATTTCATGTTAGTAGTGGGCTCTGTATGCGCTCTCAGCGCGTACAGCGCTGGGCAGAGCGCTGCCGCAGTCGAGGATCTCAGCGTCTCGAAAGGCAAGGACGAAGTGCGGGTGGAGGTCACCGTCAGCTCGCCGGTTACTCCCCGCCTGGTGGTAACGAGCCAGCCTAGTCGACTTTTGCTCCAACTGCCTGGCACGGTGCCAGGGACCAACCATCCGCTCATAAATGTCAGTGGCAATGGTGTGGAGTCCGTTCGCCTGGTGGTAGATAACTCGGGCGCTTCCTCGACCACGGTGGTCGTCGCTCTCGATCAGGAACACCCTTATGGGTTGTCCACCGAGGGCAACAAAATTATTCTGACGGTGCTGCCTCCAGCCAGTCGAGGGAGGAAGAACAAGCGGAAAGGCAGCCCGGTTCCGGGCGCCGTCCAGTCCGTATTCGGACGGATACATGGGCGACGACAGGAAACTATGCAAGACTTGTCCGCAACGCCGGCTCCTGAACCTGTGACTCCGCCGCACGCTCTTCCACCGCTCGAATTTCCCGCGGATCAGCAGGCGACCACCGCCGCGGCCAGCAGCCCCGCGCCTCCGGCCAACAACCGTGTGGCCACCGCTGCGGCCCCACCGCCGGCCACCACCCCCGAATTGAACTCGACGATTCAGGCTCGGGTCCGAAACCAGCCCAATGTTGGCGTTCGTATGGCATTCCAAGTGAAATATGTCGCGGATGGAGTCGTTTACCTGGACGGCGGACGCAATGATGGTCTTGCCGAAGGCATGAAGCTGGTCGTCCGAGATGGCGACCCGCCGACCGTCCTGAACGCTGCCAATTATCAGCAGGGCCAGCAAATCGCTGAAGTTCAGGTGGCTTCGGTGGCCGAGGCATCCGCGGTAGCTGAGATTCACAATCCCCAGCAGGACTTGAAAGCGGGTGAGTGGGCGTATCTCTCGCACGAAGACACGGACGCTCTGGTTGAGCAACGTTCCTTGAGCGCCACCCGCAAATATCCGGCAGTGATCAGCTTCACCGAAGGCGATCCGCTCGAGGAAGAGATCCGCGCAGAAGTTCCCCGGCCGCCGCTGCCGGAGATCAACCGCGCCCGCGGCCGATTTGGCTTTGATTTCTCCACCATCATGAATCACGGCGCTGCCGGCGGGCACAGTTTGAGCGCCGGCCTGATGATGCGCACCGACATCACCCGCATCAACGGTACCTACTGGAACTTAGGCGGATACTGGCGCGGCCGGGTCACTTCCAACTCTTTCGTCGGCCAGGCCACGCTGCAGGATCTGATCAATCGCACTTATCACTTGGCCTTGACCTATGACAATCCCGATTCCCGCTGGGTTGCCGGGTTCGGACGTCTCTACCTGCCGTGGGCGAGCAGCCTCGATACCATCGACGGCGGCTACTTTGGGCGCCGCCTCGGCAAGGTGGGAACTGCCGGCCTGTTTGCCGGCTCCACGCCCGACCCAACCTCTTGGAGCTACAATCCGGACCGCCGTATGGGGGGCGCCTTCGTCAATTTTGAAGGCGGCGATTACGATGCGGTGCACTATACCAGCACCTCGGGCGCGGGCATCAGTACGTTGAAGTGGAAAATTGATCGCCCCTTCATTTTTTTCGAAAACGGAGCCTCCTATAAGCGATACCTCTCGCTCTATCATTCGCTTGAGGCCGACAGCCCGGCCGGCAATCAGGTCGTCCGAGCTCCCGGGCCGGGCCTCAGCCGGAGCTTCCTCACCATCCGGTTCGAGCCCCACGAGCGCGTTGAACTCGATTTGAATCACACATATTTCCGAGACATCCCCACCTTCGATCAGCAATTGGTCGGCACCGGCCTGCTAGACAAATACCTGTTCCAGGGCTACAGCGGAGGCGTGCGTGTCCACCTAGTGAATAATCTTTGGGTCTACACCACTTTGGGCCGCAGTAGCCGCACCAGCGATGCCAAGGCCTCACTGAATCAACTCTACGGAGTGACGCTCGGGCACCTGCCCCGGACCACGATCCGCGCCGATGTGCACTACTCCCGCTTCAACAGTTCCTTCGGCAGCGGGTCCTACGAGTCTGTTTCTTTATCCCGCACTCTGCGTGAGAGCCTCCGCTGGGAAGTGCTTGCCGGACGTCAGTCGTTTGCTTCACCGACTTCGAGCAACGCCTCGCATTTCATCAATGCCCTCTTTGAAGCCAACCTCGGAAGAAACTACTTTGTTCAGAGTGGATATACCTTCAGCCGCGGCGGATTGCAGAGCTACGATCAGTGGCTGTTCACATTCGGTTACCGCTTCGACACAAAGTCTCGGGGCAAGTGAGGCCCAAGTAGTGTCCCGCGGCCTCCAGCGCCGCGCGCGGCACCACTCGGAAGCCGACGGGCATTCTCTCAAGGGCGCTCTTAAAGGGGGCTGGAGGACTTCGAAGGCGTCCAAAGCAGCCGCTCGACCACGTCGCGGCCTGGCTGCCGTTCATCACGGTTGCTTTACTCAGACGGAGACTTATAAATCATCGCCCGGCACCGGCGGGCAGCGGAATGGCATGTTCGAAACCACTCGGGACACAAAAGTGGCCATATCGACACAATCAGGCCTTGTTGGGCGCCGCGCAAAAATCCAAGGGGATTGCTGGGTTCCGCAACACGAGCTATGGGTGGCTCGAAGCCTCATTGCAGCGGCCCGTACTGAACCCCTTTAGTCAACCCTACATCGGAGATCATCGGAGATATAGTCGGCCAAGTCCGTCCTCTCAGCGAGTTGCCGGAGATTATCGCTACCGCTGAGACCCTCAATGCCAAAACCATCTGGACGCAGTCAGGTTTGTCTTCTGTCCGGGAAAAAGATCGGAAGGGTTGGTGGGTTCCAAAGGACGAGCTACGGTCGGCCCAAAACTGGTTCAATCGGCCGGCCTGAACTATCTTAGTGAACCTTACATCCCAGATGTACTTCGCGAAGTTCACGGGTCACGCTAACTCACCGACATTGTTCCGCGCGGTTCACAAAATATGTGCGTTGTCCATGAATCACCTTACAGGCGGCTCACAATCCCGTACACGCGAATCTGTATTCGCCTGATCTGATTTCAGGAATAAAGGTTCTGATTTCAGGAATTCACCTGATTGTGGGCTGCTAAGAATTTCGTATTCTGCTCGATGCTAGCGCTTTTCAAACCTCCCCAGGTTTTCGCTAGCGTCGTTGAAAAACAAGCGCCAGTTAGGTTCGGCGGCTCGCCGCGAAAAACATCCAACCACTCACTCCCGGAGGGAAAGTGAAAATGAGGAGCTTGAATGCCCCGCTGGTCGTGTGTCTGGCGGCGCTTCTTGGGTGCGGAGGTGGGACAGCCAGCCATTCGCCATCAGCGGGCCAAGCCCAGATCCTTGCGGTGAACAATGCCGAACTGAAGGGCGACTACGCCTTTAATTTCACTGGGTTCTCCGCCAGTAGTACCGGGTCGTCCGTTTTCTCGGCGGGGGGAAGATTCAGGGCGGACGGAGCGGGGAATTTGACGAACGGGGAACTGGACACCAACGGCGCAGGTTTGGCCACTCCGCTCGTCGCTCAGGCCTTCACCGGGACCTATTCGATTGGCGCGGACCATAGGGGCGTGATGACCTTAACTACTGCTCAGGGAGGGTCATCGAAGCTCGCGTTCGCCATGAGCGCGAGTGGCAACGCCGAGGTCATTGAATTCGATGCCGCGGGAGGGACTGGAAGGGTCGCGTCCGGAACCATCGAAAAGGCGGACACCACCGCGTACGGCACGGCCAAGATCACAGGAGATTATGCACTTGGAATAGCGGGCTTTGACCCCTCGAACCGTCGCGTGACGTTCGTGGGTCGTCTTACTGCGGACGGGGCGGGCAATTTCACTAACGGAGCCGCCGACATCAACGCATCCGATGCCGCTGGTCCGGCCACCTTTACAACGTCCAATTACACGGTATCCGACACCGCTAACGGACGGGGCACGATAAATTTCTCCATCATCTTCAGTGGAAAGCCATTCAGCCTTAGTTTCGTCTTTTACATCGTGAATTCGGGGAAAATCTTCCTGATGGGCAGGGACGTGGTGGCGACTACCACCCCACTGCTCAGTGGCACCATGCTGCAACAGCAAAATCCAGCGGGAGGTTTCTCCAACGCTTCGCTGAATGGCGGCATGGTACTTTACCTTACAACACTTACCCTATGTGTTTCTTCTCCTGCACCCGACGTAGTCGCCGGTTTGCTCACTGCCGACGGCAATGGCAGTATCAGCCTGAGCTACGATCGGAATTGTGGCGGGGTGGTCTCCAGTGCGGGTCTTTCGGGCACCTACAGCGTGACAAGCGATGGCCGGGCGGCGATCACGGTGGGGACGGTCACCATGGTTGCCTATCTGGCGAACTTGGACCAAGCGTTCTTTGTTGTCACCAATACTTCTGCTTTCTTCGGATTCAGCGAGCCGCGGGCAGCCGGGCCGTTCACCAATAACGCGGTAATCGGTACCTATGCTGGCGTGACGACCCTTCCTGCGCCCTCTGGTGCCGTTACCTTCTCCGGCGAGTTCACGGCCGATGGTGCCGGCCCTACGGCCACTATGACCGGCACCGAGGATACCGGCGGGGCGGGTGGACCCGTCTCAGGCTCGGCGTTGAATGCCACCTACTCCATAGCCTCTTCACCAACGGACGGCCGGGGATCGATGACCATCACTTCCGGAACAGGAGGAAGTGCGGTCATGTATGTGGTCTCGCCATCGAGGTTCATAGCGATCCCTTTGAGCGACCCGAATCCTGCAGTCTGGACCTTCGAGCAGGGTTCAGCTCCTTCAACCCCCATATCTCTTTCCTCGCTGACAATGAACCCGACGACCGTGGTTGGCGGTGCACAGTCTTCGACGGGCACCGTGACCCTAAGCGGGCCAGCGCCCACCGGCGGCGCGGTCGTCTCTCTTTCCAGCAGCAACCCAAGTGTGGCGGCTGTTCCGGCGAGCGTGACGGTTCCGGCGGGAGCGAGCAGCGCAAGCTTCACGGTGACCACCAGCGCGGTGGTCGCATCGACTGCGGTCACCATCTCGGCGTCCTACGCCGGGGCGAGTAGAACGGCATCGCTCACCGTGACACCGCCAACTGCAACCCTGTCGTCGCTGACGCTAAACCCAACGAGTGTGACTGGCGGCACGCAACCCTCCACAGGCACAGTGACTCTGAGCGGACCGGCACCCAGCGGTGGTGCGGTCGTCTCTCTCGCGAGCAGCAACCCAAGTGTGGCAGCTGTTCCGGCGAGCGTGACGGTTCCGGCGGGAGCGAGCAGCGCAAGCTTCACGGTGACCACCAGCGCGGTGGTCGCATCGACTGCGGTCACCATCTCGGCGTCCTACGGCGGGGCGAGTAGAACGGCGTCGCTTACCGTGACACCGCCAACTGCAACCCTGTCGTCGCTAACGCTGAACCCAACGAGCGTGGTTGGGGGCACGCAATCCTCCACAGGCACAGTGACTCTGAGCGGACCGGCGCCCAGCGGTGGTGCGGTCGTCTCCCTCTCCAGCAGCAATCCAAGTGCGGCGGCGGTTCCGGCCGGCGTAACGGTTCCGGCGGGAGCGAGCACCGCAAGCTTCGCCGTGACAACTGGTGCCGTGGTCGCATCCACCACAGTGAGCATCACAGCATCGTTTGGCGGAGCGAGCAGAACGGCGTCGCTTGCCGTCACACCTCCACCTGTAACCCTCTCGTCGCTGACCTTAAACCCAACCAGTGTGGTAGGCGGGGTACAGTCCTCCACCGGCACGGTGACCCTGAGCGGTCCGGCACCCAGTGGCGGCGCGGTCGTTGTTCTCTCCAGCAGCAACACCAGTCTGGCTTCTGTTCCATCCCGTGTGACCATTCCGGCTGGAGCCACGAGCGCGGCCTTCACGGTGAACACGTCGATAGTTGTCGTCTCTACGTCTGTCAACATCTCGGCGTCGTATAACAGCACGACGCGGACAGCAACTCTTTCGTTGTTGTTGTAGGAATACGGGCCAGTCTCAACCGTGTCGTTTATCCTGAGTCGGGCGTGAGCCCGGCCGTAGCGCCTGCCCTGAGCGATCCCGAGCGGAGCGAGGGAAGTCGAAGGGATTTCGCGCGCGGCACCGAAGTTTCTCAAGTGGACACGAACCGCGGCGCTACCCGGTGTCTAAGGCGCTGCGCTTAGTCTCCGATAATCTTCAACCACTGACTTTGCGGTGCCGCCAGCGCTGTCACGCCGGATTGCGTGAGCTTGCGATTCGCGTCATCCCACTTGAAGTGCGTCAGCTTGAAGTCGCCTTTCTCATAGGCATACGTCGTCCCGTCATCCTCGTATAGATCGAAACTGCCGTCGGCGCCAGCATACACGCGCAGTTCGGTCAGCTTTTGCGGGATTCCAGTATGTTCGATCACTTCTCCCAGCGGCACGATCGAGCCGGCTCGAACGAACAGCGGCAGGGTATCGATGGGCGCATTTACCTTGATGGTCTGCCCGCCCCGTCTTCTCTCGCTGGTCCAGAAGTTATACCAGTCGGATCCAGCGGGCAGATACACGTCGCGCACCGTGGCGCCCTGTTCGGTGACTGGAGCAACCAGAAAGGCGGGGCCAAACATGTACTCGTCGCGAATGTCGGTCACCTTGGGATCGTTGGGAAAATCCATAAACAAGGCGCGCATGAAAGGAGCGCCCGTCTGGTAGGTGTGGTACCCGAGGGAGTAGGTGTAGGGAAGCACCCGGTAACGCAACTCCAGATATTTCACCAGGATCGGCTCGGCGGCCTTGCCGTAGCTCCAGACTTCATTGAACTTCCGGCTGCCGTGCGTGCGAAACGTCGGCAGGAACGCGCCGTACTGGAACCAGCGCACATAGAGTTCAGGATAATCTTCATATCCGCCAATATTATCGCGGGCGTCGGAACCATCCAGCAGCGGCGGCTTCGCGGCCCTGTGCTCCGGGGGAAGGCTCTGCCAGCCCCCGACGTCGTTGCCCCAGTAGGCGAATCCGCTGGCGGCAAAGTTCAGGCCGGTGGGTATCTGTCGTTTCAGCGCATCCCAGGTGGGAGTAATGTCCGACGACCAGAAAGTAGTGCCGTTTCGCTGTGCGCCCAGATAGGCGGCGCGCGCCAGGATCAGCGCGCGGTGCGGCACATCGCGCCGGAAACCCTCGTAAAATGCCGTGGTATGCGTCAGAGGATAGAGGTTATGCAGCCGCGCTCCGGTTGCCCCCTTTGCTCCCCATTGCGCGCCGTTGAACTCGAACGATCCATCGCGCACCAGGGCCGGCCCGTAGAAGAAGCGGTCGGGAACCAAGTCCGGCTCGGTCTCGTCGGTCCAGAAGTAATCGAAACCTTTCTTCACGAAATTCTCGTTCACCGTCTCCCACAGCCACTTTCGAGCTTCGGGGTTCACGGTGTTGATCAGGGCACCGGCGAAATCGCTGCGCTCCGTTAAGTTGACGACGGGCTGGCCGTCCTCCCGCGACAGCAACCAGCCCTTCTCGGAGAGAAAATCGAAATAGCGCGAGCCCGGCTCGAAACGCGGCCAGACGCTGATCATCGTCTGAAATCCCATGTCGTGCAGTTGCTTGTTCAGGCCTGCGGGATCGGGCCAGAACTTCGGATCGAAATCCATCGATCCCAGCTTGGTCCAGTAAAACCAGTCCACCACCAGAATGTCAGCGGGATAGTGGCGGCCGCGATAGCCCTTCGCCACCTTCAGCAACTCTTCCTGGCTGGAGTAACGTTGCTTCGACTGGATGAATCCGAAGCCGGACTTGGGCGGGATATGGGTCGGACCGGTCAGATAGCGGTAGCCTGTGTAGATTTCATCAACCGTCCTGCCGGCGATGACAAAAAACGAGACTCGCTCGCCGACTTCCGAGGTCCAGGATGTGACCTCGTCAAAGCCGGGTGTGACAGTCGTTTTCGATGGATTATCCCAGATGAGGCCGTAGCCACGGTTCGTGACGAGAAAGGGAATGCAAACGCTCTCGCCCCCGGGCGCGTCGTAGTAGTGCCAGCAGTCGACGGGATGTCCGCGATGATCGAGGAAGCCTTCCTGGTTCTCTCCCAGTCCGTAGTAATGCTCATCGGCGGGCGAGACAAAGCTGGCGTTGACGTGATAAGTCCGCTCACCCGCCACCACCGCGGGATTCATCGACCAGGCCCGCAGATTCACCAGCACCGCCCCTTCCGGCGTGCTGACCGTCAGGTTCTCGGAGTTGGGCGGAATTTTAACGGTCAGACGCTCCGATTTCAGCAGGTCAGAACCGTTTTCGCGGCTGAATGCCCAACCTGCAGCCGAAGGCAAAACCAGAAAGCCGTAACCCGGCGCGGCGGTGGCGGCCTCTTTGTGGCGGCTAAGGGTCAAGCGCACGATGTTGTTCGCGTACGGTTCGAGCCCGATCGTGCTCCGGCCTCGTTCTACAATAAACTGCGACTGCGCATGCGCCGCGCCGGCAACAACCAACAGTAGCAGAACGACCCGACTGCAATGACGATTTCGAGACACGCGCTCCTCCTGGCTTATCGCGCTTCGCTCAGCCTATATCCAACTCCGGTTTGGCCAGATCCGCAATTTGATGGCGGGAGTCTCTCCAGGCCCCCCATACCGATATACACCACTTGCGTATCATGGCATCCCTCCTGTTCCCCGGCGCAGCAGCCAGGACATCAGAAATTACAATAGCGCCTGGCTGTTCTGGCAACTGCGGGGGGAACCATTGCTTACGGCGCTTTCGAAGTCGCCTATGAACCTGCTGCACCCGTCTGCCCGTAAAATTTCTCTCCACACGCAAGTACAAACCAACCAGGGCGAACACGAATGCGTTGCCCTCCAACCCGCCGACGGCCCTGTGCGGCTAAGCTGCACGCTCCTCGCCGCGACGGGATCGCCGACACTGCTCCGAGCCGGAGATAGCGGCTGAGCTAGACGGCTCGTGTGACATTCTGTTGAAATACACCTTGACAGTAGTTAATTCCTGAGCGTATTAGTGACCTACCCAGCCAACCACGCAGTGCAAAATCTGGCGTAGCGTGACTGAACCGGCCCTCGGCTCCTGTGCCCCGTTTCCCGAGACGAACCTTCGAACGGATCGAAGACAGTAATTCTCCAATAAGGAGATTGTTGAACCCTCCTT
>Ga0209577_10005596_pt1 | contig 11706 bp, 11 predicted proteins | sample GraSoiAngelo_109_FD_185874 | JGI IMG/M metagenome (GOLD analysis project Ga0209577, IMG submission 185874) | Grasslands soil microbial communities from the Angelo Coastal Reserve, California, USA - 14_0903_12_20cm (SPAdes) (version 2) | ecosystem: Environmental > Terrestrial > Soil > Grasslands... | reverse complement strand
AGTTCATGCTTCCTCGTGAAGGTATGCAGCAGCAGCCGGATTGCGTACTTGGTTTGCTCGCGGCCGGTGTAGCTATTCACAGCTTTTAGTAGCTCCGGGATCTGCCTCATCGGCAGCGGCTTTCCCACGGCGCGAACTGAGTATGCGTTGCGCGTGTGCCCCGCCCGGTCAGCGGCGTTCGTTGTGTTCCGCGCCGATGGCCGTCAATCTTCGCAGAACCTGAGGCTGGAAGTGCTCGCGCCCACCGCCTCGGTGATCGACATCGGGTACTTCAGTGCTCCTCTGGTTTTCATGTAGCTTTCCTCACTGGCCCAGAAACGCAAAAGGCCCGCACGATGGCGGGCCTCTTTAGAAAGCAAAAAGCCGCGAGATTGTCGCGGCTTCATTGCCTACTGAGATATTAGCGCGTCGGTCATCGTCACTGCTGTTTTCGCGAACGCCCGACCGACCAGGCTTGTGTTCGCCCCGGTAAAAGTGATGGCCGAACCCGCGAGAATATTGCCCTTGAACGCAGTACCCGTGCCGATTGTCGCGGCGGTGCCGACCTGCCAGAACACGTTACGCTGCTGCCCGCCGTTAATCATGGCTACCGAGGCGGTGCCGGTTGTGATGCCGGTCCCGACTTGGAAGACCCAGACCGCGTTGCTGTCGCCACCCGCGTCGAGCGTCAAAGTGCCCGTGGTTAGGTCAGCCGTGGTGCTGGGGAAACAATAGATCCCCGGCGCGAGCGTCTTCCCCCCGAGCGGTTGCCCGGTCAGGTTGTTGGCGGCAACGCATGGCATGGCCGCGAGCGCATCGTACGCCAGGACGAAGTCCTTGAAAGCCGTGGTGGCGGCGGCGTCAAGCGCGTGAACCGTTCCCACCAGGGTACACAGGGCCGGAACTGGCATAGGAAACCCAGTGACCGACACGAGTGAGCCCACGTCTCCGGCGACGCCGGACGCGGTACAGGTGACCCCTGCGCCGCCCAGGACCGCGAAGTTCGACGCCGTACCTAGTGATGGTGCGGTTGCGGTTGCCGCCTGAACCGGAGGCTGCACTCCGCCAACCGGAGGCACTGCGCCATCGCTGCCGAGGGAGATATTAGCGCCGGTCATCGTCACTGCTGTTTTTGCCAACGCCCGACCGACCAGGCTTGTGTTCGTCCCGGTAAAAGTGACGGCCGAACCCGCGAGAATATTTCCCACGAACGCAGTACCCGTCCCGATTGTCGCGGCGGTGCCGATCTGCCAGAACACGTTACGCTGCTGCCCGCCGTTGGCCATGACCACCGAGGCGGTGCCGGTCGTGATGCCGGTCCCGACTTGGAAGACCCAGACCGCGTTGCTGTCGCCACCCGCGTCGAGCGTCAAAGTGCCCGCCGTGAGGAGCGCTGTCGTGTCGAAATAGTACACACCGGGCGCGAGCGTCTTCCCGCCAAGTTGTTGCCCGGTCAGGTTGTTGGCGGCATTGCGTGGCATGGCTGCGAGCGCGGCGTATGCCAGGACGAAGTCGTTGAAAGCCGTGGTGGCGGTGGCGTCAAGCGCGTGAACCGTTCCCACCAGGGTACATAGGGCCGGAGCTGGCATAGGAAACCCAGTGACCGACACGAGTGAGCCCACGTCTCCGGCGACGCCGGACGCGGTACAGGTGACTCCTGCGCCGCCCAGGACCACGAAGTTCGACGCCGTACCCAGTGATGGTGCGGTTTGAGCCCATGCCCCCGTGGAAAATAACGCGGCCATTGCAAGCAGGCACGCGCCGAGAGATTTTTGACGATGAATCATGATGAAACTCCTCTAGTAATTGTTCTGCGAAAGTTAACAAACCCGTTCGGCCAATGTTTCGTTCAGAAAGAACCAGACCAACCGGTTCTGAGGCCATCTGTCGTAACAGCCTTTATGCGCCGACCGCGGCAGATGCGCTGTACGCCAGCCCACACAAGGCGAACAATTTCCCACGCCGGCGCCGGAAACGCGCGGTGGCGAGAAAGCTCGGGCGGGGCGTCCACCTCAACCTCGCCGAGAGGCGGAGAGGGGCGTCAGCGCCGAGCCGGGCAATTCCGGACACCGTTGACCGGCTTGTGTGTGCCAGCGCACGGACGTCCGTTGGAAAAACCGTGATTATCCGCACCCGCCTCGCGAGAGGCGCCTCCACGGCCGGATGTCATCCTGATGGACATCAATCTGCCTGGCATCAGCGGTATCCAAGCGCTGAAAATCCTGCGCGCAGACCCGGCAACAGCGCACATCCCGGTGGTCGCGATCAGCGCCAATGCAATACCCCGCGGTATCGAGAAGGGCCTCGAGGCCGGATTCTTCAACTATCTCACCAAACCCATTAAGGTCCACCAGTTCATGGATGCGCTCGACGTGGCGCTGAAATTTGCGAAAACGGAATCGGCCCGCGTAAATAAAGGGAAAAAAGCATGATGGTTAGTGCACCCGACATTCTTAACGCCAGCATCCTGATTGTTGACGATCAGGAGTCCAATGTCAGTCTGCTTGAGCAATTGCTGAGTAAGGCCGGCTACACCTGCGTTGCCTCAACCATGAATCCACAGGAGGTCTGCGCGCTGCATCGCAAAAACCGCTACGACTTGATCCTGCTCGACCTGCAGATGCCCGGCATGGATGGATTCCAGGTGATGGCAGCCCTCAAGACAAACGATGCGGACGGCTACCTTCCGGTCCTCGTGATCACCGCCCAACCGGCTCACAAGCTGCAGGCGCTGCAAGCCGGCGCGAAGGATTTCATCAGCAAGCCGTTCGATCTGGTCGAAGTCAAGACGCGCATCCACAACATGCTGGAAGTGCGGCTGCTGTACAAAAAACTCGAGACTTACAACAAGGTGCTGGAACAGACGGTGCAGGAACGGACCGCCGAGCTGCGCGAAAGCGAAGCCCGCTATCGCAGCCTGACCGAACTGGCCACCGACTGGTACTGGGAGCAGGACGAGAACGGGAACTTCACCAAGGTTTCCGGCCCGGTCCTGGAGATGCTCGGAATCCGGGTCGACGCCCTGGTGGCAGATGCAAGCGCTGTTCGGGTGGCAGGCTGGAATGAGGCGGAGCGGGAGCTACTGCAGGCAACTATCGCAGCCCGGCAGCCATTCCTGAATTTCGTCTTCAGCCGCGTCAATGCCGATGGCTCGCAACAAAAATTTCAGGTGAGCGGGGAGCCGATGTTCAACCAGTCCTGCCGCTTCATTGGTTATCGCGGAATCGGCGTGGAACTCACCGCAAAGAAATAGTATGCAAGATCTCGACGGTTAGTGATGTCAGCACCCCATAGTCCGAATCAAAACCATCTCCTCGCCGCCCTGCCCACTGCGGAATTCGAGCGCCTGGCTCCCCATCTGGAACTGGTCCCGATGCCGCTCGGTGAATTCCTCTACGGACCCGGCACACAGTTGCAGCACGCCTATTTTCCCACCACCGCCATCGTGTCGCTGCACTATGTCATGGAGTCTGGCGCATCGACAGAATCCGCGGGGGTGGGGAATGAAGGCGTAGTCGGTATTTCGCTGTTCATGGGAGGGGATACCACGCCAAGCTCGGCCGTGGTGCAGACCGCGGGCCACGGTTACCGGCTAGCGAGCCGCTTGCTGAAGCAGGAATTCGATCGCGCCGGCTTGATGCAACGTTTATTGCTGCGCTACACCCAGGCGCTGATTACGCAGATGACTCAGACAGCGGCCTGCAATCGGCACCATTCGGTGGAGCAGCAGCTGTGCCGCTGGCTATTGCTGACCCTCGATCGAGTCCCCTCGCGCGAGTTGATCATGACGCAGGAATTGGTCGCGAGCATGCTCGGCGTGCGCCGGGAAAGCGTTACGGAGGTCGCCGTGAAATTGCAGCACGCCGGTTTTATTCGCTACCGCCGTGGGCACATTGCAGTGCTTGAGCGGTCCGGACTGGAGACCCGTGCGTGCGAGTGCTACGCCGTGGTCAAGAAGGAATTGAGCCGCCTGCTGTCCGATGTGCGGTACCGCCAAGACATTTCTACTGTCGTCCGATAACCGCCTCTGGCCGACACGCCCGCCCCGCGAAATCGTCAGACAGGATTTCGGCCGCTGATCAGTCTGAGCAGGCGTCCTCGCTGGGACCGAGAGGGCTGCGGTGGATTTCCACTGGGAACTCGCTGCCGTCACGTCGTCGGGCGAAGATCCTGACCGGAGCACCCTTCGACCGGATCTCCGGCGATTCGCCATCGCTCACTCCGAGGGCCTCGTACACCTGCTGGAAGCGCTGGGGATGAGCCGACTGGACGGCTCGCCCCGGAGCTCTGCATCGATCCACCCCAAGAGCCGCTCGGCCTCGCGATTGAGCGCCACCGCGCTGCCCCTTGGTCGACGACGACCATGGCATCGCGGGCGGCGTCGAGCATCTGCCGAAATCGCTTGTCCTGCATGCCAGGCGTGGTTCACGGTCTGCCAGACCTCCGCGTCACCAAAGCGGGGACGATCATACCCAAACGGATAGGCAAAATTAATCCGGCCAATTGCCCGAGTTCGGCCGGATGCGGGTGCGCAGCCCGATTTGGCGAGGAGCCGTGGGCCATGCAGAGGGCATTTTGCGCGCGGCATCGCCCGAGTCGCAACGCCTGTTGCCCCAGGCGACGGGATTCGGGCGGAATGCGCAAAAAAAAAAGGGACCCGCGAGGATCCCTCTAAAAGCAACTGGGTCTAAAACGTCAGCAGCTTACTTGCAAGCGGGAGACTACACTCCGTCGCCGCTGCCTACTGATATATTAGCGCGCCGGTCATCGTCACTGCTGTTTTCGCGAACGCCCGACCGACCAGGCTTGTGTTCGCCCCGGTAAAAGTGATGGCCGAACCCGCGAGAATATTACCCTTGAACGCAGTACCCGTGCCGATTGTCGCGGCGGTGCCGACCTGCCAGAACACGTTACGCTGCTGCCCGCCGTTAATCATGGCTACCGAGGCGGCGCCGGTTGTGATGCCGGTCCCGACTTGGAAGACCCAGACCGCGTTGCTGTCGCCACCCGCGTCGAGCGTCAAAGTGCCCGTGGTTAGGTCAGCCGTGGTGCTGGGGAAACAATAGATCCCCGGCGCGAGCGTCTTCCCCCCGAGCGGTTGCCCGGTCAGGTTGTTGGCGGCAACGCATGGCATGGCCGCGAGCGCATCGTACGCCAGGACGAAGTCCTTGAAAGCCGTGGTGGCGGCGGCGTCAAGCGCGTGAACCGTTCCCACCAGGGTACACAGGGCCGGAACTGGCATAGGAAACCCAGTGACCGACACGAGTGAGCCCACGTCTCCGGCGACGCCGGACGCGGTACAGGTGACCCCTGCGCCGCCCAGGACCGCGAAGTTCGACGCCGTACCTAGTGATGGTGCGGTTGCGGTTGCCGCCTGAACCGGAGGCTGCACTCCGCCAACCGGAGGCACTGCGCCATCGCTGCCGAGGGAGATATTAGCGCCGGTCATCGTCACTGCTGTTTTTGCCAACGCCCGACCGACCAGGCTTGTGTTCGTCCCGGTAAAAGTGACGGCCGAACCCGCGAGAATATTTCCCACGAACGCAGTACCCGTCCCGATTGTCGCGGCGGTGCCGATCTGCCAGAACACGTTACGCTGCTGCCCGCCGTTGGCCATGACCACCGAGGCGGTGCCGGTCGTGATGCCGGTCCCGACTTGGAAGACCCAGACCGCGTTGCTGTCGCCACCCGCGTCGAGCGTCAAAGTGCCCGCCGTGAGGAGCGCTGTCGTGTCGAAATAGTACACACCGGGCGCGAGCGTCTTCCCGCCAAGTTGTTGCCCGGTCAGGTTGTTGGCGGCATTGCGTGGCATGGCTGCGAGCGCGGCGTATGCCAGGACGAAGTCGTTGAAAGCCGTGGTGGCGGTGGCGTCAAGCGCGTGAACCGTTCCCACCAGGGTACATAGGGCCGGAGCTGGCATAGGAAACCCAGTGACCGACACGAGTGAGCCCACGTCTCCGGCGACGCCGGACGCGGTACAGGTGACTCCTGCGCCGCCCAGGACCACGAAGTTCGACGCCGTACCCAGTGATGGTGCGGTTTGAGCCCATGCCCCCGTGGAAAATAACGCGGCCATTGCAAGCAGGCACGCGCCGAGAGATTTTTGACGATGAATCATGATGAAACTCCTCTAGTAATTGTTCTGCGAAAGTTAACAAACCCGTTCGGCCAATGTTTCGTTCAGAAAGAACCAGACCAACCGGTTCTGAGGCCATCTGTCGTAACAGCCTTTATGCGCCGACCGCGGCAGATGCGCTGTACGCCAGCCCACACAAGGCGAACAATTTCCCACGCCGGCGCCGGAAACACGCGAGCCAGAGCGTGACCGCGAATGGCTCGGCAGCCTGGTCGAGCTCGACTTCGGCCACCAGGTGTCCGCGCGGCAATGACCCGGGCGGCACGCGAGGCGCCTGGTGACGCCGGCTCTGCTGTCCGCATCGCGAATCTCGATCCAGCCTGCGCCCGACCAAAAGCTGACCTGCGCTTCCGCGAGGCGCAGCCTGCCGTCGCTTGCGCGCTCCAGGCGGGCATCGATCAGCGTCGCCGGTGCGAGCGCGCGATCGATGCGGCAGCAAAAGCGCCCAGGCCCAATGCGGGCGCGGTCCAACGCATTACTGTGCTCTGGCGCCGGTGAGCGTCGCCGTCGCGCTGACCATGCCTGGCGCGGACAGGACTTGGACGCGCGCCGCCTCGAGGCGCACGTGCTGCGCTTGCAGAGCCTCGATCCAGCCGAGCCAGTCGGCGAAGGACACGGCGTCGAATGTGGTGCGCACGTGATCGGCGTCCGGCGCATCGACGCGCGTCAGCGCGCCGGACAACCGGGCAGCGTCAGCCCGCGCTTGTACCAGCGCGCGCAGATCGGCCGGCGAGGGCGGTGGCGCGGGCGTTGCGCGCAGGCGCTCGTACTCGGTCGCCTGCTGGTCGAGGAGCGCCGCCTGCGTGCGCAGTGTCGCGACGCTCGTGCGCAACTGCCCGCGAGCCCGACCCGCCGAGTGCAGCAGCCACAGGTAGGATGCAGCGCCCAGGACTGCCGCCAGCACGGCGATGACCATGCGCTCGCGCGGTGAGCGCGACTCCCAGATTCTTTGTAGCACAGCTTTCATAGAGAGCGCACCGTGATGAGCTTCGTCCCGGTTACATCCACGATCAATCCCGTCTGGATCAGGCGCGCCACGATGCGGCGCAGCGCCGCCTCTTCGGTCGCGGCAAGATCGAGGGTCATGCGACCGCTCTCGTAGGACACGGTGCGCAAAGCGCCCGCGGGCAGCCCCTTCAACCCGATCGCCACTTTCTCGATCATCGGCGCGAAGTCGCCGCCATCGGGTACCCCGGCCCGACGCCGCGCCGCGGCGAGCTGGCGGCGCATCTGCAGCGCCGGGTCCGCGACGGCGACGGCGTCGGGAAAGGCGCTGCGAAAGCGCGCCTCCATCTGAGCGCGCACTGCCCGTTGCTCGTTTGCAAGCAACGTCCAATCAATGACCAGCGCGGCCGCCTGGACCGCCAGCGCCGCGCCCACGATCCAGGCGGCTGGTCGCAGGCGAGCAGCCGCGCCGGTGAAGGCGCGCCAGCGTTGGCGCTCCTGGACCAGGCTGACACCGGCGCCGGCAGGCACTGTCCGCCAATCCCATATTCCGGCCATACGCAGGGCGATTCCAAGCTTGCTTTGCCATGCCGCGATGTCCGGCGCCGCCTCCGGAGAAGTTGGATAGATCGCGATCGACGACGGGCCGGCGCTGCGTGCCTGCACTTCTTCCAGCATCAGGCGTAGGGACAACGGCGGGGCTTGCCCGTCGCCGCAATCGGTGGCCGCGCCTTCGAAGTCGCCGGTGCGCACAAACCCCTCGCTGCCATTCCAGGCAAGACTCCATTCTCCCGTCGCCCAGGGCAAAAAAAGCGTTTCGCAGTGCACTTCGCAGGCACGAATGCCCACAGCACCGAGCGCATGACGCCAGCGCTCCAGTCCCTCCTTGTCCGCAACCGCGAGCGCCTCTTCGTCGCCAACGGCCCCGAGCCAACTCACCTGGTTTGCATCCGGCTCGCCTGCCGTCTTTTCCTCCACCGCGAAAGCCAGTACCGACCCGGGGCGGCGGGCCCCCTGAGGCACGCGCGCGCGCGTGAGCAGCACCTGCGCGGCGGGAATCACCAACTGGACGCGCTCGGCGCGGCGCGGCAACTCCGCGAGCGGTCCTTCTCCGGCAACCGGTTCGCGGCCATCGTTGACGAGCGCCCATTGACACCGCACCGGTGCGTCGGCAAGCGAACCACGGATGCGCAGCAGGCTCACGGATATTTGCGCCAGACGATGGCGGGCCATCCGGCGATCCCGCGCGCGAGCAGCGCCGATCCGCGCGCCTGCGCCCGGCCGATGGTTACGCGCGTCGTCGCGATGAAGTGATCGCTGCTCAAAGAGATATCTTCAGTCGCCACCAGGACGCCCCTGGGAAGCTGGTTCAGGAGGTCAGTGCGGTCGCGAAAATAAGCGCGCCCGCGCTTCTCGACCAAAGCACGGGCGCCGTCCAGACCCAAGCCATCGACCACTGCTGCAATGACTTCAGGCGACGCAGTGTTCACGTTCACGGGAGTGAAGACAGGCAAGGCCGACACGAACGGGCGCAGGCGTGCACGAACGTTGTCGTCGAAGCCACGCACCAGCGCGAGCTCGGCCACATCGATCAGTGGCCGGTTGGCGGCGAGGTAAGGCGGCTGCAGCGAGAGGTAGTACGCGTCTTCGGCCCCGTCCTGCGGCTGCGGCTCGCTGTCGGCGTCGATCCAGTCGGCGAGCGCGCCGGCGAGCGCGGTGGGCAATCCCAGCACGGACAGCAGGCGCTGGAAGTGAGCGAGCTGCGCGAGATTCACCTTTCCATCCTTCACCAGATTGTTGAGATTGAACTTGCCCTGCTGGTCCTCGATGTAACCGGAGACTTCGCCGTTTTCGACCGGCATCGGCGGCAAGCGCAGCGCCCAGGGTTCGCCGAGATGATCGACACTATTGGAGCGGCGATCGTCGCTCAACGCTGCGCGGGCCCGATCCACCCCGGCCTGAATGAGGAGCCGCGCCTGGGCATGGCTGGCGGTCAGCTCGGCCTGCCTCGACCACGTGCTCTGCGCCACCATCATCGCAGTCGCGGCCAGCGCGGCGAGCGCGACCACGCCCATGGCGAGCACGATGGCCACCCCGTGTTGTTGCGCTCTCATGAGGTCAGCGCAAACACGCGCACGATCTCCTCGCCGGAGGCGAGCACGATGCGCAGCCGCACGGCCCGGGGAATGGCGGCGTCGCGCGGCGACGTCGGCCACGCGCCCACCCACGCAAGATCGGCATTGAGGTACTGAAATTCAAACTTCGTCACTCCGCTCAGCACGGGGTAGCGTGCGGGCAGCGCATCGGGCGCCACGTCGAGACCCGGCCATAGCCACAGTTCGATCTCCTGTTTCTCGTTCAGCGCGTACGCGACCCGCCGTGGCGTGTCCACGCCCTCGGCCGAGGCAAAGCGGCTGACCTCCAGGCGCGGCCCGGGCATCGTATCGGGCCTTCCGAGCCATGCCGGTGCGCTGCCGGATGCGGTGCGCACCGGCCGCGGCGCCGCGAGCTGAACGTCCTGCTCAAAGCGCGCGAAGAAATTTGCCACCCACCGCCATTTGTCGGTCTCCTGCCTGAGGTGTGCGCGTGTATCGAGCACCGCGCCCAGGCCGCGGTACGACATCAGTGCCAGCAGCGACAGGATGAGCAGCGCCGTGAGCAGCTCGATCAAGGTGAAGCCGCGCGCCGCGGGAGCGGATTTCATTTGACCGTCGTCGGTGGCTGCACCACGAACCCGGTGAAGTACGCAAGCGCGCGCGATTCTTCGGGCGCTGTAAACACGAAGACATCGACGCGGCGGAACGCGGAATTCGGCGTCGCGATGACCTCCTCGCGCCAGGCGAACTCGATGCCGCCCTCGCGTTCCTTGCCTCGCTGTGTGCCGAGCGGCAGCCAATCGCCGCGGGCGCGATGCTCCGCCAGAAGATTCTCCGCAACCCAGCCGGCAAGCAGCCGCGCGCGCAGTTCGCCCACGTTGGTGGTGCCCTGGCCCGCCGCGCGCAGCGCTGCGAGAAGCGCGATCGAGATGATGGCAAGAGCGACCAGCACCTCGACTAGGGTAAAACCGCCGCGTTTACCGCCGCACCATTTCGTCATTCGTTCTTCCCTGCTCCGGCAACACTCGCACATCGCCGATCGGGGACCCCGCCACCGTGTCATTCGCGGCGCCAAGAGACATCTCGACGCTGAAGGAAAGCGTCGGGCCGTAGGGGTTGAACTCCAGGCGCATGTGGTCCGGCGTCCGCATGTTTTCCACGCGCATTCCGGCGATCACCATTCCCTGTGGGAGTGTTCGCGCGCGCAGGGAGTCGTCGTCGCGAATCTCGGACCAATGAGTGTCCTCGCTGAATTGCCAGAAGCGGTAGCCCGGTCCGTCTGCTGTCCAGGCGATGGACTTGCCGGTGAGGCGCGACTCTGTCGCGGCGAGATCCAGCAGTTGCACGAGCCGCTCGGCCTCGACGCGAAGCAGAGCGCGATCGTCGGGCCGCGTGATGGCGCTTACCAGGCCGGCGCACAATCCCATGATTAGCAGCACCACCAGCACCTCGATGAGCGTGAACCCACAGGTGCGCGCTGATCGGTTGAGCGATTGAGTGATTGAGCAATTGGGTGGCTGAATGATTGTCAATCTTCCGATCACTTGCGATTCTGTCTCGCTCACTCAACCACCCAATCGCCCAGTCGCCAAATCACTCATTCCTAAAGCGACCACGAACCGATGTCGGCGTCGTTGCCTTCGCCGCCGGGCGCGCCATCGGCGCCGAAACTCAACATGTCGATCTCGCCGTGTATCCCGGGATTCAGATACTGGTAGGGATTGCCCCAGGGGTCCTTGGGCAGGCGCTCGACATATCCGCCCGCTTTCCAGTTGGGCGTAAGCGGGGCAGTAGCCGGTTGCGTCACCAGCGCCTGCAATCCCTGTTCGGTCGTCGGGTAGCGCTGATTGTCGAGACGGTAGAGTTTGAGCGCCTGCATCACGCTCGCGATGTCCTGCTTCGCAGCGGTCACGCGCGCCTCATCCGGGCGGCTGAGAATTTTCGGCACTACCAGGGCGGCAAGTATGCCGAGGATGACGACCACCACCATCACTTCGAGCAACGTGAATCCGCCTTGCCATGACCTAACTTTCATTTGATGCTCCTTGCACTCGATCGATCCGAGGCCCGTCCGACGTTCGCCTAAAGCCAACTATGGTCATTATCGCCATCGCCCCGTGAATGCTCAGTGCGGCAGCGAACATACGGGGGAGCAATTTCGTCCTATCCTGCGATGTGTCCCATCCTACAGACGGTATTCCGCCTGACGAAAGATGCAATCGACCTCCCTTGGACGATCGAATTTTGCGCAAACGGCAGTTGTGTCACTGGTGACATTCGCCGCACTCGCACTGCTTGGCCTGGTGCTCGCGTACTGGAGCTGGGCGTGGCTCGGCACGCGACCCGAGCCGCGTGCGCAGGCGGCGGTGCAGGCAGGCGACCGAGTGGAGGCCGCATACGGTCTGTTCGGCAGCGCGCAACGGGACCGCAACGGCGCCGCGCCGGCGGGAATCGCACTCAGGCTGCTCGGCGTCGTGGCCGCCTCAGGCAGCCGGTCGGGCTACGCGGTGCTGCGGCTGGATGCGAAGAAAACGGTCGCGGTGCCGCAAG
>Ga0209577_10005595_pt1 | contig 11706 bp, 10 predicted proteins | sample GraSoiAngelo_109_FD_185874 | JGI IMG/M metagenome (GOLD analysis project Ga0209577, IMG submission 185874) | Grasslands soil microbial communities from the Angelo Coastal Reserve, California, USA - 14_0903_12_20cm (SPAdes) (version 2) | ecosystem: Environmental > Terrestrial > Soil > Grasslands... | reverse complement strand
GACCATCTCGGCCAGCTCCCGGACCGACCGGTCCTCGCCGACCCCGACGTTGATCGGCGAGCTGCCGTCGTAGCGTTCCATCAGGAGCAGGCAGGCTTCGGCCATGTCGTCGACGTACATGAACTCTCGCCGCGGGGTTCCGGTGCCCCAGAGACGGACCGTGGAGGCGCCCGCGCTCTTGGCGGAGTGGATCTTGTGGATCAGGGCGGGAAGGAGGTGGGAGCTCTCCGGGTCGTAGTTGTCGTTGGGCCCGTAGAGGTTGGTCGGGAGCACGCTGAAGTAGTCCGCGCCGTACTGGTCGCGATAGGCCTGGACCATCTCCATCGCGGCCAGCTTGGCGACCGCGTAGGGCTGGTTGGTCGGCTCCAGCGGACCGCTCCAGAGGTACTCCTCGCGCAGAGGCTGCGGAGCCAGCCGGGGGTAGACGCAGGAGCTGGAGAGGTTCAGCAGCCGGCGCGCCCCCGAGTGCCAGGCGGCGTCGATGACGTTGGCGGCGATGAGCAGGTTCTCGCGGATGAACTCCGCCCGGAAGGTGTTGTTGGCGACGATGCCGCCGACCTTGGCCGCGGCCAGGAAGACGTACTCCGGGCGCTCGGCCGAGAAGAATGCTTCGACCTCCGCCTGGCGGGTCAGGTCGAGCTCGGAGCGCGTCCGCACCACCAGGTTCGCGAACCCCTGGGCCTGGAGGGCGCGCAGCAGCGCCGAGCCGACCAGGCCGCGATGCCCGGCCACGTACACGCGGCTGCCCTTGTTCATCCCGCGGGCCAGCCTAGCAAGGCGGCTCTTCCTTGAGCGCCAGCGACCGGACCAGTTGAACCAGCTTCGACTCCAGCCGCCGCAGGCTGCGGTTGAGCTGGAAGACGACGGCGGCCAAAAAGAGGATGCCGGCGACCATCACCAGGTCGATCAGCCGCGCGACCTGGAGGGGGGCGATGACGGCGCGGAGGCGGTCGGGGAAGAGGCTGACCAGGGCCAGGGCGATCCAGACCGCCATCCAGAGCAGGGACTCCCGGTTGTCGAGCTCGCCACGCCGCCAGGCGGTGTAGGTGAGGAACGCCATCACCGCCGCGAAGGCGACGGCGACCAGCTGAATGCCGGTCAAGCCAGCCGCCAGCGGAGCATGTTGGCCAGTATCCGCAGCCCGTCGACGGGGGTCGTGCCTTTGTAGCGGTCGTGGTAGACGGTGGCGATGGGCACCTCTTCGATCCGGAGCCCGGCGCGAGCCGCGTGCACCAGCATCTCGGTCTCGACCGCGTAGTCGAGCGCGCTCCAGCGCAGCTTCCCGAGCGCTTTCGCCGTAACCGCCCGGTAGCCGCACTGGGTGTCCCGAAGGGTGACTCCGAAGAGGGTCGCGAACAGGCCGGAGAGGACGGTGTTGCCCAGCCGCATCGCGGCCGGCATCTCGCGGGTGAAGAGCCGGTAGCCGAGCACGAGGTCGGCTCGCCCGGCCTGGATGGGCTCCAGCAGCCGCGACAGGTCTCCGGGGTCGTGCTGGCCGTCGGCGTCCATCAGGACCAATAGCTGCGCGCCGGCTTTGACGGCGGCCTCGGCGCCGGTGAGCAGCGCCGCACCCTTGCCCAGGTTGACCCGGTGGCGGAGGACTCGCGCCCCGGCCTCTCGCGCGACAGCCGCGGTCCCGTCCTGGGAGCCATCGTCCACCACGTAGACGCTCGTGGTCGAACCATCCGCTTCCGAGCGGACCCGCTTGACGACGGCTCCGACCCGGCCCTGCTCGTCCCTGGCCGGGATGACGACGGCGATCGGGCTCACGCCCCGATTATCAGCGGTGTGTCGGAGGAGTCGCAGTCGGCGCCGGGAGGGCTCCGCCGCCCCGACCGCCGAAGTAAGCGGCTAGCTGGCGCCACAGCTCGGGTGCCGGACCGCCGTAGTCCAGAGCGAACAGGCCTGCGCCCCGCAGATTGTAAGAACTGACCAGGGCGTACTTGCTGCCCATGGAGGAGGCGTTCTCCCAGTACTGCTCGCGGTCACAGGGGATCGTGGCGTTGTGGAAAGTGTCGTACTCCTCGGTCGAATCGTGAGGGTCGACGTGGGTCACGAAGTTGCTGACCCCGGTTGTGGTTGAGGCCGTGGCGGCGAGCTCGTAGGTGGGCGTTGAGAGGTTTGACACCGGTACCTGGTTGGGCGCCGCGCTCGCCACGCACGCCTTCCGGCCGTAATAAGGCAAACCGAGGATGACCTTGCTGGCCGGGACCGCCAGCGAGTATTCGTGCGCCGTCCGGTTGTCGTTGTACAGGTAGCCGAAGGTTGGCGAAACCGGGCTCAGGCAGTACTGCGCGCCGCAGCCTGCGCTCGACGAATTCGAGCGGTCGAGGTCGTAGGACATCGCGAAGAAGGCGTCAACGGATGGCGCGATACCGGGGATGTCGAAGAAACCAGCTGAATCGGCGGCAGAGGACGCGTAGGTATCGATGCTGAGGTAGCCGCGCAGACCCGCACGCAGTTGCTGCATGAAGGTGGTCATCCGACCGCGAGACATGTCTGGCCCGCAGCTGACGTTGGTCGATTCGTAATCGACGTTGACTCCGTCGACCCCCTTGGCCTGCAGCTCGGGGCCTACCTGGCTGATGGTGGTCGCCGCCTTGGTGAGCCCCTGGCACATGGTCATGCCGGTGGCGAAGTCCTGGAGCACCATCGAAAGGACCACCCTGGTTCCGTTCGCGTGGGCCGTGGCGATGAAGTTTGCGTTGGTCGCAGAGTTCCAGGTCGTCCAATTGTTGTCGTGCGCGATCGTCCCGTCGCCGTTGATCGTCAGCCCGAAGAAGGCGACAGTGCTCAGCCGGCCGAACTGCCAGCTTTGGTAGCCGACGTTCGGGTCGCCCAGGCTGCCGGCGTTGGCGAATCCGAAGACCTCGCGACTGGGGCTGGGCTTGGTCGGGTCTCGTGGCGGCGGCGTGCCGGCCACCAGGCGGCCGGTGCGGCTGCTCGCTGCCGGCTGGCGCTGGGAGTGCACGATCGCCTCGCGCATGATCGTCGGTCGGGTCGGGTCGGATCGAGATTGCGGGGGCACCCTGCCGGCCGGCGTCAGCGAGGCGCCGAGCAGCAGCGCCAAGCCGGCCCCTAGAAGGCCCAACGCTGCCTGCGGAGCTGCAGGTCCGACCAGGAGCGCGAAGCCCGGACCGGCTCGACGGAGGGCGAGGGTTCAGGACCTGCCGATGTGGTCGGGGCGGGAGTGGCGAGGCTCCTGGAGGTCGTGCCTGGATTTATCGGCGTCCGCGTGGGCGCAGGGGTCGGCAGGCTGGCCTTGACCGGATCCCGGGCCGGCGTTCCGGTAGGCGGTGCCGGGAGAACCGGCGTCCGTGAGCCCGGCTGAGACGGCGCCGCGATCTGCCAGGCACCGCGGCCGTGGGTGAACGCGAAGACCGTCGAGCTCTGGACCACCAGGAAGAACACCCGGGCGTTAGGAAGGTTGGTCCCAAGGCGGTTCCAGCTCGAGCCCCCGTCGAGCGACGCGAAGACTCCGTTGTCCGAGCCGGCGTAGACCGCGCCGCCGCTGACGACGACGGTCTCGAAGGGCACGTTGGGAAGCGAGGCCGAGACATCAGCCCACGTCGCACCGAGGTCGGCTGACTTGAACACGTGGTGACCGGCGACGGCCGAGAAGCCGTCGACCGTCTCGTACACGACCTGGTTGTTCTGGCCGTCGATCGCCACGTCGGTGATATTGCCGTGGTTCAACTGCGCGCACGAGTGCGGCGACAGGTTGGTCGCGGCTACGCAACCGGCGGTTCCGTCAGCTGGAGGCCAGGGCCCGTTGGGTCCGTTCACGGTCCGGTAGGTGTGGTCACCGTTGACGTTGCCGCCGCCGCTGACGACGAAGAGCTCGAGCGGGTTGCCCGGCGCCACCGCGATCCGGTGAATGCAGCCGGGGCTGAAACAGTTGCCGGGCGGAGCGAGGCCGGTCGGGCTGGAGGAGGTCCAGGCACCCGACCCGTGGTTGGTGTTCCACCAGAGCGAAGCGCGCGCGGAGTAGATGGTCGCCGGGTTGTTGGGGTCCAGCACCAGGTCGGCGGAGAACTCGGCCGGCTCCGAGGTGTTGTTGGGGGTGAAGCTCGTGGCGGTACCAAGTCCGACGGGTCCCGTCGAGCTGACCAACAGATTGCCGTCCGGGTACTCCGCATACATGAAGTTGGAATTGTTCGGGTCGATGGCCGTGAAGAAGCCGTCGCCGCCGGATTCGTCAGTCCAGCTCGGGCCGGCCGTCGGCGTGTAGATGCTGCCGTTGTCCTGCAGGCCGCCCAGCAGCTGGTTCGGGTTGCCTGCGACAGCGCCCCCGTAGAACTGGGCCAGGTTCAGGTTGCCGTTGCGCGGCGCCCAGCTGGTCCCTGCGTTCGTGCTCCGATAGGCGCCACCGTCGTTGCCCGCGATGAGGTCGGTGCCCGAGAAGATGAGCGCGTGCTGGTCGGGGTGAATGTTGGCGGGCGTCGCGGTGCCGTTCGGGCCGCCATAGACGTTGGTGATGTTGGTCCAGCTCCCGCCGCCGTTGGCGGTCTTATAGATGTCGTGGGTTCCGACATAGACGACACCGGCGTTCAGGGGGTCGGCAAGGATCTCAAGGTCGTACCAAGCCTGGTTCACCGGGTTGCAGGGGTGGTTACCGCAAGGCGGTCCGTCCAAGGCGGCGATGTTGCCGCTCGCCGAAGTCCAGCTGCCGCCGCCATTGGCGGTTTGGATCACGGCCTGGATGTCACCACTCAAGTTGTTGCCGGCCACGGCCCAGAGCACCTGGCTCGCGGTCGGCCGCTGCGACGGCATCGCAAGCCGCCACCGGTAGGTGCCAGCTAGACCCGGCGAGAGGGCGGTGGTGTTGGTGAAGGCCGCGCCGCCGACGGACTTCCAGATGCCGTTGGTCGCCGCGGTGCCGCCCGGGTCGCCGACCGCCGCATAGATCGTGTCGTCGCTGCCGATGGCGAGGTCGGTGACATCGTGGTTGGTCAAAAGGCTCGGTACGAGCGACCAGTTGACGCCGTGGTCGGTGGACTTGTAAAGCCCAGACGTAGCGGGGACCAGGTGCTCGGCCGCGGCCGCGTAGACGTTCCCCGCTGAATCGACCACCAGGGCCGACACCGAGAGGTTCGTGAAGATGCCGCCCGGGTTCTGCAGCGTCCAGGTCGAGCCGCTGTTCGTGGAGACGTAGACACCCTGCCCGTAACGCGAGTCGATCGACGTGGCCAGCTCTCCGGTGCCCGCGTAGATCCGACTGTTGAGGGTCGGGTCATTCGCGAAGGACTGGATTGCGAGGTTTGAGTCAGCAGCCACGTCCGTCAACGCTGTCCAGACCGGCGTGGACGCCAGCGACGCGGTCGTCGTCATCCAGATGCCACCGTCGGCGCCGCCAATGAAGAGGTTCGCGCCGTTAACGATCAGCGCCAGCGCCCGCCCCGTGCTGTTCTCGGGCGAGATCGTGGTCGGCCCCAGCGAGCTCCAGGCCCCGCCAAGCGTGGGAAGGACCCTCGGCGAAGGCGCCTGGCTCGAGGGCTGAGAGGGCCTCGAGCTGGGCATGAACGCCTGAGGCGCCATCGCCGCGCGGTGGATGACGTGTCCAGCCCTGGCTGTGGGCTGTGCCGCCGAGACCGGGACCGACTGGGCCAGCAGCACGGCCGCCAGCAGCCCGGTAGCCGCCGTCGAGATTCCCCTCGAGATCACCTGCTCCACTCGTACAACCGAGACAAAAGTGCCGGCGAGCCTGATCGGGCCCGCAGGTCCGCGAGCTTAGCTCATCGCCGCACCGCTGCCAACCGCCGATAATTGCCCATCGCTATGAGCAAGGTGGCGGTTGTGGGCGCCGGCTACGTTGGGATCACGACCGCGGTCTGCCTCGCCGAGCTGGGCCACGAAGTAGTCGGCTTGGACATCGACGAAGGCCGGGTCAAGCAGTTGAAGCGCAACCGGTTGCCGATCTTCGAGCCCGGTCTCGAGGAGATGCTGCAGCGCAACGCGGAGGCGGGCCGGATCAGCTTCACGACCTGCTTCGAGGAGGCGATCCCGGACGCGGACTTCGCCTTCATCGCCGTGGCCACCCCGGAAGCCGAGGACGGCAGCGCGGACCTGCGCGCGGTCGAGGCCGCTGCCCGCTCGATCGCGGAGGCGATGACCGGGTACCTGCTGATCGTCAACAAGTCGACAGTCCCCATCGGCACCGGGGACCTGGTGGCGAAGGTGGTGGCGAAGCATTCCGCCCACTCGTTCGACGTGGTCAGCAACCCCGAGTTCCTGCGCGAGGGCACCGCGGTCACGGACTTCATGCAGCCGGATCGGGTGGTCATCGGGGCGACCGATTCCAGCGCAGCCGAGCGCGTGGCCGGGCTCTACGGCGGCCTGGGCGCCCAGGTCCTGCTGACCGACATCAACTCGGCCGAGATGATCAAGTACGCCTCCAACGCCTTCCTGGCCACGCGCATCTCCTTCATCAACGAGATCGCGCGGATCTCGGAGCGGGTCGGCGCCGACGTGACGACCGTCGCCCGGGGCATGGGGATGGACGAGCGGATCGGCCCGCACTTCCTGCAGGCCGGGCTGGGCTACGGCGGCTCGTGCTTCCCCAAGGACGTCAAGGCGCTGGCCTCGATCGCCCACCAGTACAACTACCACCCGGAGCTGCTGCACGCGGTGATGGACATCAACCGCGACCAGCGCCGGCTGGTCGTGGACTGGCTCCATGCGCACCTGGGCGGCCTCCAGGGCAGGGTGATCGGCCTGCTCGGCCTGTCCTTCAAGCCGAACACCGACGACCTTCGTGAAGCTCCCAGCCTGGTCCTGGCGGCCGGGCTCCAGGCCGGTGGGGCGACAGTCCAGGCCTACGACCCAGCCGCCATGAAGGGGGCCAAGAAGCTGGCGCCGGCGATCGCCTACCGCCGCGACGCCTACGGCGCGGCGCGCGGTGCGGACGCGGCGATCTTGGTCACGGAGTGGAACGAGTTCCGGCAGCTGGACCTGGACCGACTCCGCAAGGTGATGCGGAGGCCCGTCTTCGTCGACGGGCGCAACCTCTACGACCCCGCCCGCATGCGCGCCCACGGGTTCGAGTACCGGGGGATCGGCCGCGATTAGCCGGCGGGCCGTCGTTTCTGGAGGAGCCGGGTTCATCGGGAGCCGGGTCGTTCGGGCGCTGCTGGACCTCGGTTGGGCAGTCGTCGTCCTCGACAACCTGATGACCTCCCGGGCCGAGAAGTTGGACGAGTTTCGCGGTCACCCTGGGTTCGAGTTCATAAAGCAGGACGTCAGCAACGAGGTGGCCGTCGATGGCGTGGTCACCCACGTCTTGCACCTGGCCTCGCCCGCCTCTCCCCTCGACTTCCCGGACTACCCCATCCAGATCGTGAAGGTCGGGACGGTCGGCACCTACCACATGCTCGGGCTGGCGCTCGCCAAGAATGCGCGCTTCCTCCTGGCGTCCACCTCGGAGGTCTACGGCGATCCCCTGGTTCATCCACAGCCGGAGTCCTACTGGGGCAACGTCAACCCCATCGGACCCCGCGGGTGCTACGACGAGTCGAAGCGGGGCGCCGAGGCGTTCGCGATGGCTTACCACCGGGCTCGCGGTGTCGACACCAGGATCGTGCGGATCTTCAACACCTACGGGCCCGGGATGCGCGCAGACGACGGCCGCGTGGTGCCCAATTTCATCGGACAGGCCCTGCGTGGCGAGCCGCTCACCGTATACGGGGATGGCAGCCAGACCCGCAGCCTCTGTTACATCGACGACCTGGTCGAGGGCCTGCTGGCCGTCCTCGAAGGGGGCGACGACCTGCCGATCAACCTCGGCAACCCGGTGGAGACGACGATGCTCGAACTGGCGGCTTTGGTGGTCCGCCTCACCGGGTCGCGAAGCCAGGTCGAGTTCCAACCGTTGCCGACCGACGATCCCAAGAAGCGCTGCCCGGACATCAGCCGGGCCCGCGAGCTGCTCGGCTGGGAGCCGAAGGTCACCCTCGAGGCCGGCCTGGCCCGGACCGTGGACTACTTCCGGGCGGCGCTGGCGAGGTGAACCTGCGCGACCACATCCGCACCATCCCCGACTTCCCGGTCCCGGGAATCCGGTTCCGCGACATCACGCCGCTGGTCGGCGACGCCGCCGCCTTCGCCGAGGCGGTGACGCTGATGACGCGGCACTGGATCGGCAAGGAGGTGGAGATGGTCGCGGCCATGGAGGCGCGCGGCTTCATCTTCGGCTCGGCCATGGCAGTCGCCCTGGGCGCCGGCTTCGTGCCCGTCCGCAAGACCGGCAAGCTGCCCTTCCGGACCAAGAGCGTCGAATACCAGCTCGAGTACCGCAACGACGTCCTCCACATCCACGACGACGCGGTCAAACCGGGCCAGCGGGTGCTGGTCGTGGACGATCTCGTCGCCACCGGCGGGACCGCCCTCGCGGTGGCGCAGCTGGTCGAGCTGCTGGGCGGCCAGGTGGTCGGGTTCGGGTTCCTGGTGGAGCTCGCCGACCTCAAGGGCCGGGAGGTGCTCGCCGGGTACGATGTCCGGAGTGAGATCGAATTCGCTGAAAACGACTAACGCCGGCGTCCGCGACCTGGGGCTGGCCAAGGAAGGCCTGGGCCTGATCGACTGGGCCGCTCGGGAGATGCCGGTGCTGCTCCTGATCCGAGACCGCTTCCGCGAGCAGCGGCCCCTGTCCGGGCTGCGCGTCTCGGCCTGCCTCCACGTCACCAGCGAGACCGCCAACCTGATGATCACCCTCAAGGCGGGTGGCGCCGACGTCGTCCTCTGCGCTTCGAACCCGCTCTCCACCAACGATGCCGTCGCGGCCGCCCTTTCCGCCGAGCACGGTATCCCGACCTTCGCCATCAAGGGCGAGGACAACGAGACCTACTACTCCCACATCGCCAGCGCCCTCGAGAACCGGCCCAATTTCACGATGGACGACGGGGCCGACCTGGTGACCATGCTCCACCGCGAGCGGACCGAGCTCCTGGGCGAGGTCACGGGCGGGACCGAGGAGACGACGACGGGCGTGGTCCGGCTCCGGTCCATGGCGAAGCAGGGCGTGCTCAAGTACCCGATCGTGGCCGTCAACGAGGCCCTCACCAAGCACATGTTCGACAACCGCTATGGCACCGGCCAGTCAACCCTGGACGGGATCATCCGGGCCACCAACGTGCTCCTCGCCGGCAAGGTCTTCGTGGTGGCCGGCTACGGCTGGTGCGGCCGCGGGCTCGCCTCCCGGGCCCGCGGCATGGGCTCCCAGGTGGTCGTCACCGAGGTCGATCCCCTGCGGGCGCTGGAGGCGGTGATGGACGGCTTCCAGGTCATGCCGATGGCTGAGGCGGCGCGCGTCGGCGACATCTTCGTGACGGTCACGGGCGACGTGAACGTCCTCGACCGTGCTCACTTCGAGGCGATGAAGGACGGCGTCATCCTGGCCAACTCGGGGCACTTCAACTCCGAGATCAACCTCGCCGCGATGGACGACCTGGCCTCCTCGGTCCAGGCGGTCCGGGGCATGGTCCAGGAGTACAGGCTGGAGGACGGCCGCCGCCTGCACGTGATCGGCGAAGGCCGGCTCGTCAACCTGGCCGCCGCCGAGGGGCACCCGGCCGCGGTCATGGACATGAGCTTCGCCAACCAGGCGCTGGCGGCGGAGTGGATGGTGGCCAACAGCGGCCGGCTGGAGCCGCAGGTCTACGACGTGCCCAAGGACCTGGACGCCGAGGTGGCCCGGCTGAAGCTGGCCGCGATGGACGTCGCCATCGACAGCCTGACGCCCGAGCAGGAGCACTACATCAACTCCTGGGAGGAAGGGACCTAAGCGTCGGTTTCCGCGCGGAAACCCGCGCGGAATCGCATATTGGGGCTGTTTCCGCGCGGAAACGGCTGATTTGGCTAACGCTTGGCGCTGACCGTCCGGTGGGCGGTCTCGACCACGCCGGCGATCTCCTCCCAGTCCAGCCCGCGGTCCAGGTGCACGCCCAGCCAGCCCCTGAAGCCGACGTAGGGCGGCACGAAGAAATGCTCCGGGTCGGCCTCGACCAGCAGCCGCTGGGCGCCCTCGGGGGCGGCGCACCAGATGCAATGGCGACCGTCCTCGTGGTGGTTGTTCCAGTAGGCCACGAAGTTCCGCTTGCCGGCGAAGAAGTGCGGCGTTCCGTGGCTCAGCCTCTCGCTGCTGTCGGGCAGCGCGAGGCAGATCTCCCGGAGCCGCTTGAGCTCGGCCGATTCAGACATCGCAGACGGTGTAGGCGAAGCCCGGCACGCCGCAACTTTAGGGATAAGCTGGCGGTGACAACCTGGCGCCTGGGAGGCGAGCCGAGCGGATGCTTCGCCCCTTGCCGGCGTGGGGAGTTCGAGGAGGTAACGCCATGCCGCTGTTCACGTCCGAGTCGGTGACCGAGGGACATCCCGACAAGCTCGCCGACCAGATCTCGGACGGCATCCTGGACGCCATCCTCTCCCGCGACCCGCTGGCGCGCGTCGCCTGTGAGACCGCCGTCACCACCGGGCTGGTGATGGTGATGGGGGAGATCACTACCGACACCTACGTCGACATACCCCGGATCATCCGGCAGACCGTCCGCGACGTCGGCTACACGCGGGCCAAGTACGGGTTCGACTCCGAGACCTGCGGCGTGATGGTCAGCATCGACGAGCAGTCGCCGGACATCGCCCAGGGCGTGGACGTGGGCGGCGCCGGCGACTCGGGGATGATGTTCGGCTTCGCCTGCGACGAGACGCCCGAGCTGATGCCGCTGCCGATCAGCCTCGCGCACCGGCTGGCCCGCCGGCTGGCCGAGGTCCGCCGCGACCGCACCCTCGGCTACCTGCGGCCGGACGGCAAGGTCCAGGTCACCGTCGCCTACGGCGGCGAGGAGCCGGCCGCGGAGACGGTCGTGATCTCGGCCCAGCACCACGACGAGGTCAAGATCGAGGAGCTGCGCGAGGACGTGGCCCGAGAGGTGATCGTCCCCGTCCTCGGCCAGAAGGCCGCGAGCGCGGCCCGCTCCTACATCAACCCGACCGGCCGCTTCGTGACCGGCGGCCCGGTCGCGGACGTCGGGCTGACCGGCCGCAAGACCCAGGTCGACTCCTATGGCGGCTACGCCCGGATCGGCGGCGGCTGTTTCTCGGGCAAGGACCCCACCAAGGTCGACCGGGCCGGGGCTTACGGCGCCCGCCACGTGGCCAAGAACCTGGTCGCGGCGGGGCTGGCAACCCGGGTCGAGGTTCAGCTCGCCTACGCGATCGGGGTGGTCAAGCCGGTCGCTGTCAACATCGACTCCTTCGGCACCGGGAAAGCTCCCGACGAGGACCTGAAGCGCGCCGTCGAGCGCCAGTTCGACCTGAGCCCGCTGGGCATCATCAAGGAGCTCAACCTGCGCCGGCCGCTCTACCGGCCGGCCGCCTGCTACGGCCACTTCGGCCGCACCGACATCGACGCCCCCTGGGAGGACACCGGCCGGGCGGCGGACCTCCGGGCCGAGCTGGGAGCGAGGCGGTGAGACCCTGACCGCAAGGGTCTTCGCGGTCATCCCGGCCGGCGGCGCCGGCACCCGGCTCTGGCCCTGGTCCAACCAGCAGACGCCCAAGCACCTGCTGGACCTGACCGGGACCGGCCGCTCCCTGCTCCAGTTGACCTACGACCGGATGGCGCCCCTTGCCGACGAGGTCTACGTCCTGACCGAGGAGCGGCAGCTGCCGATGATCAAAGAACAGCTGCCGGAGGTGCGCTTCATCGTCGAG
>Ga0209577_10005594_pt1 | contig 11707 bp, 10 predicted proteins | sample GraSoiAngelo_109_FD_185874 | JGI IMG/M metagenome (GOLD analysis project Ga0209577, IMG submission 185874) | Grasslands soil microbial communities from the Angelo Coastal Reserve, California, USA - 14_0903_12_20cm (SPAdes) (version 2) | ecosystem: Environmental > Terrestrial > Soil > Grasslands... | reverse complement strand
GTGCTGACGACGCCCGCCCGACGCAAAAGCTACGCCCGAGAAGCTGACGTTGCCGTTTTCGCGGCAGGCGAAGCAATCATCGGACCTGCAAACCGAGTGATGCGCTTTCCGCGGCTACTTTTACTTCCCCCTCCTTTTTTACTGAGATCGAGTTTTCGGTATGGACACTCGGAACGAACGTCGGCTGGCACACATTCCGCCACACGTACCGCACCTGGTTGGATTCGACCGGAGCGCCCATCGCGATGCAGCGTGAGCTGATGCGGCACGCCTCGATCGAGACGACCATGAACGTGTACGGACGGGCGATGATGTCGGATGCGAAGCGTCAGGCAAACAGCAAGGTAGTTCGAATGGCCCTGAGGCCGGTTTTATCCACAAAAGCAGAAAGCGGAACCTCCGAAAAGGCCCCGCCTCTTAATGCTCCCTTTTCCTCCCTCGCGGGAGGGCCGCGATCAACGGCAAATGTATGAAAACGTTGGTTGCGGGGGGTGGATTTGAACCACCGACCTTTGGGTTATGAGAGCAAATAGGATCGGCCATATGAGCGAAAAAGCGGCACGAGTGGCGCTTGAAGGAATCGCTGGAAAGCCCTGGAAAGGGGTAATGGGGGTCTAATGGGGGTTTGCGGCAGCATTGGATTCTCACGGAGTCAATGTCTATACTCGCTATCATTCCCGCGCACTTTTTTCGCCCAAGAGCGCTGTGTGCGGGATGTCGTCCCTACTCTTTCGCGCTGCTCCCCTTCTGGTGCTGACCCAAGCCCGGCAACATTCGAAAAGGCTTGTTTTTACCCCAGCGGTAGACTCCGAAATCCCGGTCCAAGGTCAGTATATCCTCAGCCCCGAACTCGTCCGCCAAACAGATTAGGCATGCATCGGCGAGATCAATCTTCCGGTCACGGTACTTCCGCAGCACTTGCCTTACGCCAGCGGTTTCTCGCGAAAGCTGGAAAGGAATCTGAAAAATCCCTGCGGCAACGTTTTCAATCACCGCCTCCGACGCACCCAACAAGTTGCGCAACAAATAGCAACTCTCCACGATAACCGCTTCGCAAGTGATCAGGGGCGCCTCTAATTCTCGAACCGTCCTGGCGCACGCCCGGTGCAAACTCTCACTACGATCCAGCAGTGCAACGATAACACCGGTGTCGAGCAGGACCGGCTTCACCGCCCAAAATCCCTTAGGTGCTTCTTGCTCGATCCCAGGTCCGGCACGTGAGACTCGAACTTACCGAGGCCAATGATACCGCGCTTCTTGCGCCGCAAATAGTTCGTTTCCAGAACACGTAGCCCCTCCCGTACCACCTGCGAAGGAGTCCAACCCAATTCTCTTACTAGAACCGCGAGTCTCTTTCGCGATCGGTCATCCAGCCTCGCTTGAATCGCAGATCTCATAGCCTCATTGTACTACAGGCTGCCATCTGTATGACATGCGCACTGCTGTGGCACATCGAAAGCCAATACGGTCATGGTTTCGACGCAGAGCAAAGGCTTAGAAGCACAATGCGCAGCCACAAGGGAACCCCGCGGCTGCTGCCAAGCAGCTAAAGTGCTGGTGTGTTTTGCCAAGCACCGAGGATTAACGGCAGTGCGGGTTCCAACCCCCGCCTATCCTCGCCCGGTTCGGCAACATCTCCCAAAGCGTGTTCCATTGTGACGGCATCGGGCATACTCTTCCGTTTTCCTGGCAATACTGCACTAGGGTCGTCTTTCATTTTTGCCCCATACTGCCCGCTCGAACATCAGCAGTTACGTCAGTTCATCTTGGAAACATCGCGTTCCTTCAAGATAACCATTACCCCAACACCATTCTTCTGTGCGAGTTCGCCCGTGATGACTTCCAGCACAGTAGCGTGCTTTCCGGCTCTCGGACCACCGGGGTAAGTGTCACCCGGCTCAAACACGGGGTCCGGCGAACCCCAATCCTGCCCTGCGCGAACAAGTTGCCCGGTGGTCTTTACGAAGTAGCCATATCTGACGAGCTTGTATTCTCGGTCAACAATCTCACGACCTGAAAATCTGCCTTCTGCATCTGCTTCCTAGCCACCCTGATCACCTCGTCGCGCTCCACTCGACATTGAAGGAGGACGCCGATGCATCCGCTGGGCTGGTCACAAAGGCTCCCAGCGCCTCTGAAACGCCCCAGCCGATCCGAATCCCATCCGGCATCCAAATCGCCTCAGAAACGGCTTTCTGAGAGGTCACGCAAGGCACAGCCGCCCATGCGAAAATGAAGCCCCGATGAATGCCACAATCCCTGAACACAGGCCCGGGACGGAGGAAATCTCCGGCGTAATCGAGCGGGTCACTTTCCACAACGACGACAGCGGCTTCTGCGTCCTTCGCGTGAAAGCACGCGGGCAGCGGGAGGAGACGACGGTCGTCGGGTCGCTTCCTTCGGTGACCGCAGGGGAATGGCTGAGCGCGGAGGGCTGCTGGGTCAGGGACAAGGAGCACGGGCTGCAATTCAAGGCGAGCGCCATGAAGACCGTGCCGCCGACCACCGCCGAGGGGATCGAGCGGTACCTCGGCAGCGGCTTGGTGAAAGGGATCGGACCGATTCTCGCGAAGAAGCTGGTCGGGAGGTTCTGAGCCGAGGTTCTAGCCGTGATCGAGAACCGCGCCGCCGAACTCCAATCGGTCGATGGCATCGGTCCCAAGCGCCGGGAGCGGATCGCGCATGCGTGGCAGGAGGCGAAGCAAGTACGGGAAATCATGCTGTTCCTGCACAGCCAAGGCGTGAGCACTAGCCGGGCGGTGCGAATCTTCAAGACCTACGGCGAGCAGGCAATCGAGAAGGTGCGGAGCAATCCCTACACGCTGGCGAAAGACATCTACGGGATCGGCTTCGCGACCGCCGACCAGATCGCGCAGAAGGTCGGGATTCCGAGAGATTCGCTCAACCGGGCAAGGGCGGGGATCGACCACGTCCTGCTGGAAGCGACGTCCGATGGTCACTGTGCCCTCCCTCTGGAGAAGCTCAAGCTCGCGGCGGTGAAGCTATTGGAAGTGCCCGAAGGGACGGTCGAGCAAGCGTTGTCGCAGATGCTCACGGGAGGATCGTTGCTGTTGGAGGAGATCAGCGGCGAGCCGCTGATCTTCCTGCCGCATCTCAGGAGGGCAGAAGAGGGCATCGCGACAAGGATTAAGAGCCTAGCTGAAGCGGAGCCTATCTATCCGCCGATTGATTTCGAGAAGGCGGTCGCGTGGTGCGAGCGCCAAACGGGCAAGACGCTCGCCCCCAGCCAGCGCGAGGCGCTGAAGACGGCGCTCTCGAACCGTGTGGTGGTGATCACCGGAGGACCCGGCGTGGGCAAGACGACGCTGGTGAACTCAATCCTGATGATCCTGCGTGCCAAGGGCGTGAAATGCCTGCTGTGCGCCCCAACCGGACGGGCGGCGAAGCGGCTAACCGAAACCACGGGCTTGGAAGCGAAGACGATCCACCGCCTGCTGGAGATTGATCCAGCAACCGGGCGGTTCAGCAGAAACGAGTCGAACACGCTCGCCTGCGGTCTTCTGGTGGTGGACGAAACCTCGATGGTGGACGTGCCGCTGATGCACTCGCTTGTGCGGGCTGTGCCCAACCGCGCCGGATTGGTTCTGGTCGGCGACGTAGACCAGCTTCCGTCCGTCGGACCGGGCACGGTGCTTGGGGACTTGATCGAGAGCGGGGTCGTGCCAGTCGTGCGGCTCACCGAAGTGTTCAGGCAGGCTGCGGATAGCCACATCATCACCAACGCGCACCGCATCCGTCGAGGGCAGATGCCGGACGTGCGCGGAGCGGACTCAAGTTCCGACTTCCACTTCGTCGAGCGGGACGAGCCAGAGAAGATCGTCGCAACGCTGGTCAAGCTCGTGCAAGAGAGAATTCCAGAACGGTTTCGTCTCGACCCGATCCGCGACGTGCAGGTTCTTTGCCCGATGAACCGGGGATCGCTCGGCGTGCGGGAACTGAACACAGCCTTACAGAAGGTATTGAACCCTGCCCGACCCGGTCAGCCTGCGGTGGAGCGGTTCGGATGGCGATTCCAGACAGGCGACAAGGTCATCCAGACCGAGAACGACTACGACAAGGAGGTCTTCAACGGGGATATCGGAATCGTTGAGCGGATCGACCAGGTGGAGCATGAGGTCACTATCCGCTTCGACGACCGATTGGTGAAGTACGACTTTGGCGAGTTGGATCAAATCGCTCTGGCTTACGCGATCACAATCCACAAGTCACAGGGATCGGAGTTCCCGGCGGTGGTGATCCCGCTGGCCACCCAGCACTACATGCTGCTCCAGCGCAACCTGATCTACACGGGAATCACGCGAGGCAAGCGGCTGCTCGTGCTGATCGGGCAGAAGAAGGCGTTGGGCATCGCGGTACATAACGACCGCCCGCAGAGGCGGTATTCGGGGCTGCTCGCCAGCCTGAGAGGCGACGGGCGGTAGTCACTTGCGTAAAACTGTGCGTAAACAATTCCTGAAATTTCGGCTGGGAACTTGGATTTAGAGTCACCCAGCCAGTTCATGAGATTGGCTCAACCATTGAAACCAAACGGAGGGTTTGGTTGCGGGGGGTGGATTTGAACCACCGACCTTTGGGTTATGAGTATCGTGGGAAACTGCAAATTCAAATACTTTGCGGCGCAGATGACAACCCACGACACCGCATGAATACCAGAGACTAACAGTATCGTGACCCGTGTTTGACCCTGCAATTTTCTATTTCGGACGAGAATCGTGTCTGGGGTGAACGATGGTCAGCGAGCGGGATCTCATTCAGCGACTGGAGATAATGGATCCGTTCGCAGCAGCCAGCAAACGGTCAATCCTGTGGTGCATATACTAAAATCGCCGCGTCTTCGTTGTCGGTCGCTGGAGCAGCGACATAATAACGATCTAGTTCGGGCGACCAGAAGGATGTGCCGGCTCCTCCCCGTGTAGGAATCTTGCCAATCGTGTCGTAGTGGTCAGCGTCCTTCCGTTGATAGACGTACACGAAACCAGCGGGTAGGTCCCTTCCCCCTGAAACGTAAACCCGCTTACGTCCTGCATCAAAGTAAACGCCGTCCATACCCTCAGCAGTTGGGAGATGAGCGACTTCCTTGCCCGACTTCGACTCCATGACAATCATTTCAGGCGGCGTATGTGTGCCAATAAACAGACGAGAGGTGGACTCGTCAAACGCGGCATCGCCTGGGTGCTGGCTTGTTACGGGCCAAGTGGAAACCACCTGCCGTTTGTTGGTGTCAATCACCTGAAGTTGATTGGCGATGGAAACAAAAACAAATAGTGTCGTTCCAGTTTTGTCCAACAGAAGTTCCGAAGGATGAGCCACGACTCTTATGTCACCGACGTGCTTGTCGCTCCGCGCGTCGATGATTCCGACTTCTCCGTAGTCCTTTCCCGCGTCCTTACCGCCATAGCCGACGTAAACCAGCTTCGACTTTGGTTCGTAAATCACTCGGTTCGGTCCGGGCTCAAGGTGGATCGAATCGAGAAGTTCGAGCGTGTCACGTCGAAAGACCCTTAGCATCCCGTCATCGCCGCTTGCAACAAACAGCTTGTTGAATTCCGAAACGACCAAGGCACCCTGCGGCTTCTTGAATCCGGGAATGCTACGTACCCACTTGCCGGCCTCCAGATCCACCACCTCAAAGGTGCCGTTTTCCAGTCCTGCAACGAACAGACGCTTGCCTTTGACATCCACATCCATATGGTCAAGGCGGCCTTTAACATTCGGGATGGAAATCGTCTGTACGAGTCGAAGGGGTTGCTTCGCCGACTCTTGAGAGGTTCCGGTTTGGGCGTACCCAGTCGCGAAAACTATTACCACCAACCAAACTGCAGGGAATCTTTTCATGGCTTTCACTCAGTCCTCGGGAGCATAGACCCACAATGCAGCACCCTGATTTGAACTAGCAGGCACAGCCAGATAGAATCGATCCCGTTTTTCATACCACAGACCCGTGCGTGCTCCGACCGTCGTCGGAATCTTCGCTAGGGGCCGATAATGGTCTGCATCGATTTGTTGGATGACACTGATGAAGCCCTCGCCTCCGGGAACATAGATGCGTTTTCGCCCGGCGTCATAGTACAGATCGTCAGCGTCGCTCACACAGGGAACGCTCCCAACCATCGCCCCGCTCTCCGAGTCGAGCACCACAAGTTGGGCCGGCTTTCGGGTTACTACGAGCACCCGGTGATCCGCTTCATCCAAGGCCATTGGGTAATTGGCCTTGCCGGTCTTCAAAGGCCACTCCGTAACCTTGTGCGTCGTGCGATCGATCACCACAACCTTCGCTTTGGTGGCGATATTGCCGTAGATCACAGGTCTTGACGTAGCAATCTGGAACGATTCGGGGTGAGCATCGAGCTTGGCCGCATCCTCCAGGCGTTTGCCGCTCACGGCATCAATTACCGCAAGGCCACCCTCCTCGTCTCCGCCATAAGCGACATAGATTTTCTTCTCTACCGGATCGTATCGGACATTGTCCGCATCCTCACCGATGTCCACCGTATTCAGCAGCTTGAATGAGTCTCCATCGTAGATCCTGAGCTTTCCGTCTGTGCCGTTTGCGACGAAGAGCTTATCGAGGTCGCCTACGTAAACCACACCTTGCGGTGCCGCTGCGCCTGTGATGCTGTGTATGTCCCGACCGGCAAATGTATCTACGACTTCGACGGTATTGTTGCCAAGGGCAGCGCCGATGACGCGCTTGCGTTTGGCGTCGAAGGTGAAATGGTCGATTCGCCCGCCGACATTCGGTAACGGAATCTCTTGCACCAGGAGCAACGGCGACTTTTCGGGCACGCTGGGCTGGTCCTGTGACAATGCGAGAGACGCGGAAATCAATACTGCAAGACAAAGGGTCGCAAGGTCTTTCATGTTCGCTCCAACTTGATCCGGATAACACTAACGCATCTCTGCTGGTTGGCACCTGAAGATTTATTCAGCAAAACTTCAGTGTGAGTCACGAGTCTGGTCGATACTATTTCGGAGGTGAATCCTTGCGTATTCTCGTCGTAGAGGATGAAGCAAAAGTCGCTCGCGCCCTGCAGGAAGGGTTAGAACGCGAGGAATACACGGTTGTCGTTGCGCGCACTGGAGAAGAAGGCTTCTATCTGGTCAGCGCGGAAGAATTCGACCTCGTAATCTTGGATCTCATGCTCCCTGGTCGTGACGGCCTTGAAGTGTTGCAGACGCTTCGGAAACGCGGGCTCGTAACTCCTGTCCTCATACTGACGGCCCGTGATGCGATCGAAGACAGAGTGCAGGGTCTGGACAGAGGCGGAGACGATTATCTTGTAAAGCCCTTCGCGTTTCCTGAGCTATCGGCGCGCATTCGAGCACTTCTGAGGCGCGGACGAACTCAGCAGTTTACCCGGCTGCAACTCGCCGACCTGGAAATGGATCTGGTGGCAAGGAGGGTCAGGAGAGGCGGGAAGGACGTGGAATTCACTGCCCGAGAGTTCGAACTGCTCGAATATCTTCTTCGCCACAAGGAGCAGGTTGTTTCGCGCGAGATGCTGGCCCGCGACGTATGGAGAGAAATGTCGAGGGCAACACCACTCGACAATGTCATTGACGTTCACATGGCCCGGCTACGTCGCAAGGTAGATGAGCGCTTCGATCGGAAGCTGATTCACACAGTCCGAGGAGTTGGATACGTGTTGCGGGAGGAGCAATGAGGCGTCTCTGGCCACGGCACGTGCGCTCACGCATGACCCTCTGGTACGTGCTGGTGTTGGGATTTCTGCTGTTGGCTTATGCCGGGGGCGCGTCGTTGTACCTGTTCTACAGCCTGCGCGAGCAACTCGACAACGATTTGTCGGAAGATGTGGAGAGGGTGGAAGGGTTGCTCGAAAACACCCCAGATGGGATGGTTGCACTCGACTCTGTTCATCATGGAGAAGACGAGGCCAACATGCAGCGCTTCGTCGAAGTCTGGTCAGCCGAAGGCGCTCTTCTCTATCGTAGTCCCACGCTAGAAGGAGGGGCGCTAGGTGGGCCACCTCGATCCAGCGCGGAAAGCAATACTCAGCGGTCCCCTTCTACAGTGCGACTGGCGGATGGCAGGCGGGTTCGCATGGCAACTAGCATCCACACCGTCGACGGTCGTCGCGTGCTTCTGCGTGTGGCTCACAGCGAACAAGGGCTTTGGCAGGAACTTGAAGAATTTGGTTCCGTCTTATTGGTTGCTTTGCCGCTGGCCCTCGTATTGGCAGGCCTCGGCGGTTTCGCACTAGCCCGTAAGGCTCTTGCTCCGATTGATGCCATGGCCCATCAGGCGGAGAGAATTTCAGCTGAGCGATTGAGCGAACGCCTGCCCATTGAGAATCCCGAAGACGAATTGGGACACCTGGCGCGAGCCTTCAACGCGACACTTGCCCGTCTTGAAGCGGCTTTCGACCAGTTACGGCGGTTCACAGCAGATGCCTCCCACGAATTGCGGACCCCACTCACGGCAATTCGAAGTGTTGGCGAAGTTGCCCTCCAAGTTCCGAAATCTGCGACTGAGTACCGAGACGTAATTGGCAGCATGCTGGAGGAAACCGACCGGCTGACACGCTTGGTCGATAGTCTGCTTACGCTCTCGCGCGCCGACGCTGGCCACATTCAGGTGCAGCGAACGGATATTTCTTTGCTCGGTCTCGCGCAGGAAGCAAGTTCCCTGGTCGAGGTGCTGGCTGAAGAAAAACAACAGCGAATTTCGGTAGAAGGTGACCCGACATTGATTGTCTCGGGAGATCGGCTGATTCTTCGCCAAGCGCTAGTAAACCTGATAGACAACGCAATCAAATACTCTCCGGCCGAAGCGGAGATTCTGGTTCGAGTCGCCGCGGGGAAAGACAGCCAGTTGATTGTGGAGGTAGTTGATCAAGGTCCAGGTGTGCGTCAGGAACATCAGTCGCGAATATTTGATCGCTTCTACCGAGTGGACAGCGCGCGCTCCCGCGAGTGGGGCGGTGCAGGACTAGGACTCGCCATCGCGCGGTGGGCTGTCGAAATCCATGGTGGGCAGATCACGCTACAGAGTGTGGAAGGCCGAGGGAGTACGTTCAGGGTCGCTCTCCCATCCACACCTATCAAAGAGGAACGGACTTGACCCCACAACATCACCGAATTGGAGGATTACATGAGGAAAGCAATCGGGACTCTTAGTACATTTCTGTTGGCTGTTGGCCTCGGGACTTACGGACACATGGCACATGCGCAGGACGTGCCCAACGACTACCAGCAGGTTCTCAAACTTGTCGGCAGGTCGGGCGACTACAAAGCGAACGTGCTCAAGGTCAACATCCCGCGCAACGATCTGCATGTCACCATCGCGGAATACCCCGTGCCGACGCCTTTCGGCTTCGGTGGATGGTTTGCTCTGACGAAGGGTGACGGTGGGGATGACGTAATGATGGGAGATCTCGTGCTCTTGCAGGAAGAAGTGAATCCCGTTATGTCGGCCCTCCTTGAGCACGGGTTGGAAGTCACGGCTGTTCACAATCACTTTTTCTGGGCTCAACCGGAGGTCTTCTTCATGCACATTCACGGTCATGGCAAGGCCGTGGACTTGGCCAACCAGATCAAGCCAGCTCTGGACCTCATTGGACATGCGGCGTCCGCCCCAGCCACGGGTAACGCCCCCGCAAGTCCTCCAGCGAAAACCACTCTGGACACGGCACGCATCGCGAAAATTGTGGGGCACGAAGGCGAGCAGAACGGAGCTGTTTACAAAATTACCGTCGGACGCGCCGACCTCGATGTGAAGGAGATGGGCGCAACCATCAACGCCCGCATGGGGCTCAACACCTGGGCTGCGTTCGTAGGTACTGATGAAGATGCGGCGGTAGCTGGCGACGTGGCGATGTTGGAGAGTGAAGTTACACCAACCCTCAAGGCGCTACGTGGACACGGGCTGGAAGTGGTGGCCATCCACCACCACATGACCAATTCGAGACCGCTCGTAATCTTCCTCCACTATTGGGGCAGAGGCCCTGCGGACAAACTCGCCACTGGCTTCAAGGCAGCCCTCGATGGCCTGGGCAAGGGTAATAAGCAATAACAGAAAACATGGTCGAGGAACCGAAGCGACAACCGCCAGTGTTAGACGGCGCCTCTTTGGCGCCGTTTACCTTGCGCGATCTCCTTCTCTACTTCCTGCGTCTTGGAACGCTTGGCTTTGGCGGCCCCATCGCGCTCGCAGGCTACATGCAGCGAGACCTGGTGGAAGGCCGCCGCTGGGTCTCGAAGCAAGACTATTTGGAAGGTCTGGCATTTTCGCAGTTGTCTCCCGGTCCGTTGGCAGCGCAGCTAGCGATGTACTTGGGCTGGCTTCGTGCCGGAGCCGTTGGGGCAACGCTGGTGGGCATAGCCTTCATCTTGCCGTCCTTCCTGATGGTGCTCGCATTGGCCGCTCTCTATGTTCACTACGGCAGCCTGCCCTGGATTCAAGGCATGTTTTACGGGATTGGGGCGGCGGTCATTGCGATCATTGTAAGAAGCGCAATCAAACTGGTCCGCACTACGGTCGGGAGAGACTGGCTGCTCTGGGCAATCTTTGGGTTGATCGCGCTAACCACAGCGTGGACCAAATCTGAGATCGTCTGGTTGTTTGTGCTCTGCGGAATCATCGGGGTGCTGGTTAAAGCCCCTCCCACAATTTCATCAAGGGCCTCCGCCGTCGTCTTCATCGGCGGCGTCGACCGGGTCCGGATCGGTATGTATGGGCTAGCCCCCTTGGCTACAGTTGGCGCACTCTTTCTCTTTTTTTTGAGGGCTGGAGCTTTTGTTTTTGGCAGCGGTCTGGCGATCGTGCCATTTCTCTATGGTGGAGTAGTCGAAAAATTCCACTGGCTCACGGAGCAACAGTTTGTGGACGCGGTAGCGGTGGCCATGATCACACCGGGGCCTGTTGTGATTACCGCAGCTTTCATCGGCTACCTGGTTGCTGGACAAGTTGGTGCGTTCGTGGCTGCCGGAGCGGTGTTTGCCCCACCATACTTCATCGTCGTCGTTGCAGCCCCGTATTACCGGCGCTTTGCTCAGAACCGGCAAGTGAAGGCATTCGTCCAAGGTGTTACGGCGGCTGCGGTCGGCGCTATCGCCGGCGCAGCCTACATCCTTGCCCGGCGTTCTCTGGTTGATCTGCCAACCGTACTCATTGGGCTTATTACCCTAGCCATCCTGATGTTTACGAAGAAGATCCCTGAACCCATCGTGATTTTGGTGGCCGGAGCTGTCGGAGTTGTCCTACACGGAATAGCGAGATGAAGACCGCTCTCACTGAGTTCCGCCGACTCAGAATTTACTTGGTTCTTGTGATACTTCTGTGCACTTTCTCCAGATCTCTTCATTCCCAGTCAGGGGCAAGTCCGCAAACAAATCAGCGACAACTTGGAGTTCCGGAATCCCTTCGATCTGCGCAGGCAAGCCGCGTCGACCGAGTCCCGAAAATGGATGGTACGCTCGACGATCGGCTCTGGCAGGAAGCCACTCCGATTACAAACTTTCTGCAACGAGAACCCTACGAGGGACAGACACCGACTGAACAGACGGAAGTCCGTATCCTCTACACCAAGCATGAAGTTTACTTTGGAGTCGCGTGCCACGATTCCGCCGTAGGCGGTCCGATCGCTACCCAGCTCCGGCGAGATGTGACTCAGGAATTGGATGACTACTTTGAGATCGTGATCGACTCTCGGCGTGATCGGCGCAA
>Ga0209577_10005593_pt1 | contig 11707 bp, 10 predicted proteins | sample GraSoiAngelo_109_FD_185874 | JGI IMG/M metagenome (GOLD analysis project Ga0209577, IMG submission 185874) | Grasslands soil microbial communities from the Angelo Coastal Reserve, California, USA - 14_0903_12_20cm (SPAdes) (version 2) | ecosystem: Environmental > Terrestrial > Soil > Grasslands... | reverse complement strand
CGTCGCGCAGACGGTCGATGTCCCGCTCCCGGCCGGCGACTTCGACGACGTCGGGGCGCGCGTGTGGGTCGGAAAGGAGCCGAAGGACTGCTATGCGGACCGGAACACGACGGGCTGCGTCCGCGTGTACGTTCCGCGCCCGCAGGAGCGGCCGCAACTCGCGGTCGACTGGGAGACGTTCGTGCGCGCACCGCGCGTGCTGATCCGGCTGAAGGCACGGAACCTCCCGCAGCGTCCGTCGCGGTCGATGACGTTGCGGGTCTACGGGATCGCCGTCGGCCTGCCGACGCGGATCCTCGCCGAATGGTTCCTCGCGCCCGATGCCGACGGCGTCTTCGATCGTCACCTCTCGGTCGTCATCGGGCACGCGTTCTCGGATGTCTGCATCGTCGCGAGCATCACGACGCGCGCGCCGGCGTGCCCCGCGCCCGTGGAAGACGGCACCGTGTGGACGCAGCTCGCGGTGCCGCCGGCTTAGGCGTCGCTGCAGCTGTAGCTTTCGACGGTGCACGTCACCCTCACCCGCGTCAGCACAGGCGACCAGCCGATCTCGACCGCAACGATCGTGGGGGAGGAGATGCACCGGTGGCTGCGCGGCCTCGAAGGCTTCGAGGGCTTCCTGATGCTTTCCCGCGAGGGCACGACGCTCGGCCTCACGTTCTGGAAGAGCGCCGAGATCGCGGAGCGCTACCGCGCGACCCGTGACGAGTTCCGCCAGCGGATGACCTCGGTCGTCGGCGTTCAGATCGAGGAAGTCGTCGACTACGAGCTCACCTTCGGGCAGCTCGGCCAGCTGGCGATCGGCTAAAACCTATGCGAACATATGTTCGTGAACGGGGAGGCAACGATCCTCCACGCCGACGTCGACGCCTTCTACGCGTCGGTTGAGCAGCGCGACGATCCCGCGCTCCGCGGCCGTCCCGTAATCGTCGGTGCCGGCGTCGTGCTCGCGGCCAGCTACGAGGCGAAGGCGTACGGGATCCGCACCGCGATGGGCGGCCGGCAGGCGCGGCGGCTGTGCCCGGATGCCGTCGCCGTTCCGCCGCGGATGTCGGCGTACAGCGACGCGAGCAAGGCGCTCTTTCGCGTGTTCGAGAACGCGACGCCGGCGGTGGAGGGCATCTCCATCGACGAGGCCTTCCTGGACGTCCGCGGGATGAGGCGGCTCGCCGGGTCGCCGCTGGACATTGCCGTGCGGCTCCGCCGGGACGTGCGTGCACAGGTCGGCCTCCCGATCTCGATCGGCGTCGCACGGACGAAGTTCCTGGCCAAGGTCGCCAGCGGTGTCGCGAAGCCCGACGGCCTGCTCGTCGTGCCGCCCGACCGTGAGCTGACGTTCCTGCACGAGCTGCCGGTCGAGCGCCTCTGGGGCGTCGGCGCCGTCACGGCACGGAAGCTGCACGACCGCGGCATCTCGACCGTCGGCCAGATCGCTTGCCTCGAGGACGGCGCGCTCGAGACGACGCTCGGCCGCGCGCTCGGACGCCACCTGCACGCGCTCGCGCACAATCGCGACCCGCGGGTCGTGCGCGTCGGCCGCCGCCGCGGCTCGATCGGCTCGCAGCGCGCGCTCGGCCGCGGCCGGAAGTCGCTCGAGTCGATCGACGCGGCGCTGATCGGCCTCGTCGACCGCGTGACGCGCAGGATGCGCGCGGCGCGACGCGTCGGCCGCACGGTCGTCCTGCGCCTGCGCTTCGACGACTTCTCGCGAGCGACGCGGTCCCACACCCTGCCGCTTCCGACCGCCGAGACGCAGCTGATCCTCACGACGGCGCGCTGGCTGCTCGCAAGCGCGACACCGCTGGTCCGCGCCCAGGGGCTCACGCTCGTCGGCGTCGCTGTCGCGAATCTCTACGACGACCGCGTGCTGCAGCTGCCGTTGCCGTTCGACGTGCGCTGCGGCGGCGCGCTCGATGCGGCCCTCGACGAGATCCGCGAGCGCTACGGAAGCGCCGCGATCACACGCGGCGTCCTGCTCGGGCGCGATCCGGGCCTGCTCGTGCCGCTACTGCCGGATTAGACGCGTATGCACGCGGCACGCTGCGCCGGACTGCGCGCCGCCGCCGGCCGCGTCAGCTCGGGATCGACCTCCCGGCACTCCGCGATCGCGATCGGGCAACGTGGATGAAAGCGACATCCCGGCGGGATCCGGACCGCGTCCGGTGTTTCGCCGCGAAGGATCTGCGGGCGAGTGCGCTCACGCGGGTCTCGGCGCGGCACCACCGAGAGGAGCGCCTTCGTGTACGGGTGCTGCGCGTTGGCAATCACCTCTGACGCAGGGCCCTCCTCCACGATCCGGCCGAGGTACATGACGGCGATGCGGTCGGCAAAACGCGCCGCCGTCGAGAGGTCGTGCGTGATCATGAGCAGCCCGAGGCCGCCCTCGCGGAGGCGGTCGAACAACTGCAGCACTCCCGCGCGGACGGACACGTCGAGCATCGACACCGGCTCGTCGGCGACGAGCAGGCGCGGTTCGAGGACGATCGCGGCGGCGATCGCGACGCGCTGTCGCTGACCACCGGAGAGCTCGTGCGGAAAACGGTCGAGGTACAGCTCGGCCGGCGCGAGCTCGACGCGCTCGAGCGCGTCGCGCACGAGCTGCTCGCGCTCCCGTTTCGAGCCGCCCAGCCCGTGGATGACGAGCGGTTCCTCGACGGTGGCGCGGACGCGCAGCCGAGGGTCGAGCGACTCGTATGGGTCCTGGTACACCATCTGGATCCGCCGGCGCAGAGGCCGCAGCTCGCGCACGCCCAGCTTCGTGATGTCGCGGCCCTCGAACCGGATCGTCCCTCCGTCCGGCTCGACCATGCGCAAGACGGCCTGCGCGGTCGTCGTCTTGCCGCAACCCGATTCCCCGACGAGCGCCACGAGCTCGCCGGCGCGCACCCGGACGGTGACCCCCTCGACGGCGTGCACGGCGCGCCGCGGACGTCCGAGCACCGTGCCGACGAGGCCGCGCGCCACGGGATAGCGGACGACGAGGTCCTCGACCTCCAACACCGGTCGGTGGCCGTTCTCGCTCACGCCTCTGTCAGCGCCGGGACGCCGTTGAGATGGCAGGCTGCCGCGTGAGCGTCGCCGACGACGCGCAGCTCCGGTCGCAGAGTTGCGCAGGGCGCGAAGGCGCTGTCGCAGCGAGGCAGGAACGGACAGCCCTGGAGCGGCCGGTCGAGCCGCGGCGGTGCGCCCGGAATCGACGCGATGTCGCTGCGCGCCCCGTCGAGGTCCGGCGTCGCCGCGAACAGCAGGCGCGTGTAGGGATGCCGCGGGGTGTGGTAGAGCGCCTCGACGCCGGCGGTCTCCACGATCTCACCGGCGTACATCACGGCGCCGCGGTCGCAGAGCTGGGCGACGACCGGCAGGTCATGCGTGACGAGGATCAGCGCAAGCCCGAAGTCGCGGCTGAGTGCGTCGAGCAGCTCGAGGATCTGCGCCTGCACCATCACATCCAGCGCCGTCGTCGGCTCGTCCGCGATCAGGACGCGCGGATTGCACGACAGCGCCATCGCGATGGCCGCGCGCTGGCGCATCCCGCCGGAGAGCTCATGCGGAAAGCGTTCCGCCCGGTCGCCCGGAATCCCGACCTGCTCTAGCAGCTCGGCTGCCCGCCTGCGCGCGGCGGCGCCCTTTGCGAGCTGGTGGAGCTCGAGCGCCTCGACGATCTGCGAGCCGATCGTGCGCACCGGATTGAGCGCGTTCATCGCCCCCTGGAAGACGATTGCGACGTCGACCCAGCGGCGCTGCCGGATCGTCTCCTCGCCGCCGGCGAGGACGTCGACGCCGTCCAGCAGGACGCGGCCGGAGACGCTGGCGTTCGGTGGCAGCAGACCCAGGATCGAGAGGGCCGTCGTCGTCTTGCCGCACCCCGACTCGCCGACGAGCCCGAGCCGCTCGCCGCGCTCGATCGAGAGGCTCACTCCGCGGACGGCGTGGAGCTCTCGTCCGCCGTCGAGCTCGAACCAGACGTGCAGATCGACGAGCTCGAGCAACGCGCTCATATGGACTCCGCCGAGCGGCCGACGAGCGGCCGCAGCCGGAACGTGCGCGCCGAGAGATGGGCGACGCGGAGACGCGGGTTGAGAGCGTCCTCGAGCGCCCCGCCCAGCAGGCTGCAGCCGAGGATGATCACTGCGACGAGCGCCCCCGGCGGGACGATCGCCCACCACGCCCCGGAGGAGATCGCCGCACGCTGGAACGCGTTCTCGATGATCTTGCCGAGCGACGTGCGGCTCGGATCGCCGAGTCCCAGGAACGACAGCGCCGTCTCGTCGAAGATCGCGACGGCGATCGTGAGCACGGTGTTCGCGATCAACAGCGGCGCCACCTGCGGCACGACGTGCCGCACCAGGATGCGCGTGTGCCCGGCGCCGAGCGATCGCGCGCGCTTCACGTAGACGCGCTCGCGGACGCTCTTCACCTGCGCTCGGATGACGCGGGCCGTGCTCGTCCAGAGCAGGATGCCGATCACGATCACGATGTGAAACAGGCTCGGCCCCCAGATCGCCGCGACGACGATCATCAGCGGCACGTCGGGAATGACGAGGAAGTAGTCGGTGATACGCATCAGGACCACGTCCGTCCTGCCGCCGAAGTATCCGGCGAGCAGACCGATGCTGCCGCCGATCAGCATCGACACGAGCGTCGCCGCGAAGCCGACGACGAGCGAGATCCTGGCTCCCCACATCAGCAGCGTCACCATGTCGATCCCGCCGTCGTCGAGCCCGAGCGGGTGGCTCCAGGACGGGTGACCGAAGACCGGGCCGACCTGCTGGTGCAACGGATACGGCGCCACCCACGGCGCCAGGCCGGCGCCGAGCAGCACGAGCAAGAGGAGCGTCGCGCCGACCGTTGCCGACGGACGCCGCCGGACCGTCCGCCACACGAAGCCGCCGCGCGAGCGGACGGGCTCGCCCTCGACCGCAAGCCCCGGCTCGTTGAGGACGACGCTCACGACGTGATCCTCGGGTCGAGCTTGAAGTAGAGCAGGTCGGCGAGCAGGTTGAAGAAGACGACCGAGACGGTCAGCAGCAGAAAGGCGCCTTGCAGCATCGGGTAGTCACGCTGGAGCACCGCGTCGTAGACGGCGCGGCCGATGCCCGGCCAGGAGAACACCGTCTCGATCAGGATCGCGCCGGCGACGATGTAGCCGAGCGAGAGCGCGACCAGCGTCACGATCGGCAGCATCGCGTTGCGAAGCGCGTGCTTCCGTATGATCGTCCACGGCGTCAGCCCTTTCGCGCGTGCGGTGAGGATGTAATCCTCGCCCAGCGTCTCGAGCATCGCCGAGCGGACGATCAGCGTGTACTCGCCGTAGAGCACCAGTCCCAGCGTCAGCGACGGCAGCACCATGTGCGACGCGACGTCTCGGATGTGTGTCCAGAAGGACGGGTTGATCAGGAAGTCGTTCGACATCCCGCCGGTCGGCAGGATCCCGGTGAAGAGGATCACCAGCATCAGGCCCAGCCAGTGCGTCGGCATCGAGTAGAAGCTGAGCGCCGTCGTCACCGTGGCACTCTCCGCGAGCGTGCCGCGCCGCCACGCGGCGATCACCCCGGTCAACGTCCCGAGGACGATCGCGAAGAGCGTCCCGACCAGGACCATCGGCAGCGTGTTCTTCAGCGCGATCCAGAGGTTGTGCGAGACCGGCTGCTGGTTCTCGAACGAGATGCCGAGATTCCCGTGCACAAGCTGCTTCAGGTACAGCACGTACTGTGCGCCCTTCGACTTGTCGAGCCCGAACTGCCGCTTGAGCGCCTGCCTGAGCTCCTGCGTCGCGTGAGGGACCCGTGACAGGTTCGAGACGGCGCTGCCCGGCGCAAGCCGAAAGAGCGCGAAATTGATCGTCAGCGCCACGAAGACGGTCAGCACCGCGAACGCGGTTCGCTTGATGACGTAGTCGGCGCCTCTCATGTCCTCGGACGGCGCGGCTGCGGGCCCGCCGCTACTTCTGGTGCACGCTCGTCAGGCTCGAGATGTTGAGCTCGTTGAACGGCCCCTGAGGAGTGTTCATGAAGCCGGTCCACTTCGGACTCACCGCGGTGACAGCATCGTCGTTCGCCAGCCAGATGTAGGGCCTGTGGTCATAGAGGTACTTCTGCATCTTCCACACGATCTGGCGCCGCTTGTTCTGGTCCGGCGTCAGTTGCTGCTGCGAGTACATGCGGTCGTACGTCTTGTCGCAGAAGGCGCTGTCGCTCCAGCCCCCATACTGCGCGCAGGTCGTGACCGACAGCATGAAGTCGGGGTCGATGAGCGCCGTCCAGTCCCACATCGCCAGGTCGAAGCCCTGGTACTTGCCGTTCGGGCCGGACATCAGGTCGAATGCCGCCGTCGCGTCGAGCGCCTTCTCTCGCAACTGGACGCCGATCTTCTTGAAGTCCGGCTGCAGGATCTGGAACGTTCGCGTGATGCTGCCGACGCTCGTCGGAGCGATGACGTCGTAGGACATCTTGTGGCCCTTGGCGACGCGGATGCCGTCCGAGCCCTTCTTGTACCCGAGCTTGTCGAGGATCGTGTTCGCGAGCCGGAGATCGAATGTCTCCGGCTTGAGGTTCGGGTTGTGCCACGGTCCTGTGGGCGCCGGGATGATCGAGTCGGCAGGCGTCGCCGTTCCGAGGAAGACGACGTCGATGATCTGCTTGCGGTCGATCGCATGCGCGAACGCTTCCTTCACCTTGAGGCTCAGGAGCTCACGGTGCTTCTTCTTCTTCGGATTCGAGTTGATGATGAAGTCCGTCTGGTCGAGGCCCCGCACGTCGGAGATTGTGAAGCCGGCCCGCCTGAGCGATTTGATAGCCGTCGCCGGGACGGTCTCGAGCGCGTCGATCTCGTGTGCCTTCAGCGCCGAGATCATCGCGTCGTCGTTGGAGAACTGCCGCAAGCCGAACGCGTCGATCTGCGGCTTCTTGCCCCAGTACGAGCCGTTCCTCTGGAACAGCGCGATCTCGTTCTTCTGGAACTTGACGAGCTTGAACGGACCGGAGCCGACGATCGGCGCGTTGTTCGGAAACGTCTTCAGATCCGCGCCCTTGTGGCCGGTGTGCTTCGACCAGATGTGCTTCGGGAGGATGAAGAACTGCTGGAACTGGCCGAGGACGTTGCCCGGCGCGTGCTTGTAGTGCACGACCAGGGTCGTCGGGTTGGACGCCTCCGCGCGGGTGATATGCGCGATCAATCCAGCCTCGTTCGCGGCGCCGCTCCCCTGGTACTTGATGTCGGTGTTGATCGTCCAGGCCGCATCCGCGGCCGTCAGCGGTTGGCCGTCACTCCATTTTGCGTTCGGCTGCGTCTTGAACGTCCACGTCTTGCCGCCGTTCGATGCCTTCCACGAGCGGGCGAAGAAAGGCGCGAAATGGAGGTTGTCGTCGTACTGGACGAGGATCGGGTAGATGTACTGGAAAGTGGCGTATGCGTCCTGGTTGAAGGCAACGTACGGGTTGAGCGAGTCGATCCCCGAGCTCGTGCCGATTCTGAACGTCCCGCCGCTCTTCGCGCCCGAGCCTCCCGCCGCTGCCGCGAAGACGGCAACGGAGATCGCCGCGCCGAGCGCAAGCGTCGCCAGCCGCCGCTTCTGCATGTCGCCCTCCTCCTCAGCTCACGTCCGGAACAGCGGTTCGTCCACCGTGAGCGTACGCCGGTCGGCATCGAGCGTACAACGAACTCCGAGCGGAAGTGAAGCGAGGTGCTTGCCGTGACCGAGCGGAAGCTTGTACAGGACGGGAACTCCGAGCGGCTCGAGCTGCTCCTCGAGCACGTCTTCGAGCGATCGTGACCGCGCCCAGTCGGACGACTGGCGCAGGTCGCCCCAGTCGCAGTCCTTCATCTCCCCGACGACGAAGCCGGCGACCTGTTGCAGCTTTCCGGCCGCACCGAGCTGCGTGAGGAAGCCGTCGACGTAGTACGGCGGAGCCTTGACGTCCTCGAAGAAGAGGATTGCGCCCTCCACCTCGATCTCCCACGGCGTTCCCATCGTCTGCATCAACAGCCAGAGGCAGCCGCCGACAAGCGGCGCGGTCACATGCCCGCCCGCGATCGCGCGGACGTACGGATCGTCGGGATCGCGCGGCACGTCGCCTGCACCGCCGCCGGTGAGGACGTCGAGCAGCCGTTGCCGCGAGAACTGCGTCGACTCCCTGTCGCCGACCCCGATCAGCCCGTAGCCGTAGAGCGTCGCCAGCCCGGTGCGCTGCCGCACCGCGACGTGGAGCGCCGTGATGTCGGAATAGCCCACGAACGGTTTCGGGTTCGCGGCGACGCCGTCGAAGTCGATGTATGGAATCGCCTGCGCCGAGCCGTATCCGCCCTGCAGGCACTGGACGACATCGACCTCGGGGTCGGCAAACAGCTCGGTCAGGTCCGCGCCCCGCTGCCTCGGGTCACCTGCGACGTAGTCGTCGCGGGCATACACGCCGGGCGCGAGCTTCACCCTGTAGCCGCGTGCTTCCCACCACTCGACGCCGCGCAGGATCTCGCTGCGCGCGTCGTACGGACTTGCGGGCGCTGCGACGCCGATGGTGCCTCCGGGCTGGAGCGGCCGTCCGAATGTGGTCGCTTCGATCAGCGGGGAATGTCCTCCGGGTTGGGTTGGGGCAACGGCTGCATGCGACCGCCGATCGCGGCCGCCATCCGGTCGAGGCGGCGATCGAGCTCCATGCGTGCCGTTTCGAGGTGTCGTTCGACGCTCTCGACGACCCGCTCGGCGCCCTCGCGCTCGCCGCGCAGTGACGCGAGCTCGTCCCAGAGGTTCGGCCCCAGGTCGGGGTCACCCTGAGCGGCCCAGCATGCGCGTGGTGCGCCGGCACCTCGGCGCGCGAGCTCGAGCGCGAACGCCTCACGGCCGAGGTCGGAGCAGAGCCGGTTCAGCCCGACGCGGGCGAGCGTCCGGGTAGCCGGTCCAGTGCGGCCGGCGCGCAGGTCGTCGAGCGCCGATTCGAGCAGGCGCACATTCTTGGCCGTCTGCTCGTGCGGGTAGCACGCGAGCTCGCCTCCGTCGAGGCCGTGGACGCCGCGTGCGAGCGCCGTGAAGCGGACGCGATCGCCAAGGTCGTCGAGTTCGCGCAGCGAGTCGTCGAGCCGTCGGTGCTGGATGTCGCGCAGCGTACGCCGGAGATGGCGCGCCCGCGCGTCGAAGTCGAGCCGGTCGACCGCACCGGCGTCGGCCTCGTGCATCATGCGCGCGCATACGCGCGTGAGCCGCGCGAGGTAGTCGAAGTCCACGCCGGCCGAGCTGTCGTACTGCGTGTGGTACGAGGTCCGTTCGAACTCGGGCGTGAACGACGAGACGTTGATCGCGGGCACGCCGGCGGCGAGGAACGGCCACACCTCCGTCCACGTCGACGGCGCGGCGTGCTTGAAACCATGCGGCAGCAATCCGTCCCGTTCGGCTTCTCTGCAGACGCGCTTCGTCCAGGCGACGAGCTCCGGCGGCGCGTCGACGGTGAACGGATCGCCCGGCCGCGCGCAGCCCTCGACGTTGAGGTAGAAGGCGGCCTCCTCCGACCACTCGGGATGCTCGACGACGATCTGGTACCAGGCGCCGTAGCACCAGTCGTAGGCGGAGTGCGCGATGCCGTATTCCTCCGCCGTGTGCGAGAGGAAGATGATCGGTCTCGCCGGGCGGATGCCGGCCTCGCGGTATGCCCGCGCGATCGCGACGGTCGCCGCCACTGCGCTGGCGTCGTCGAAGGCGGCACCGAACCAGCCGTCGTGGTGACCGCCGATGATCGTCGGAGGGCCGGCCGTCTGTCCGGGCAGCGTGGCCACGACGTTCGTTGCCTCCGCGCCGCGTGTCAGCGGTGCGCGCAGGACGACGCGGACGGGCTCTCCCGCGTGGGCGCGGAGCTCGGCCGCGTCCTCCTTGCGCACGGTGACGCACGACGGGCCTTCGGCGTGCCAGATGCCGTCGAACGTTCCGAGCGCGCCGGGAGCCTGGTAGTAGGGCCCGCCCTCGGTCGACGTCAGGATCATCCCCGCGGCGCCGCGGAGAGCGAGCTCGAGGCCGACGTGGTAGGGCCACAGCCAGTTCACGCGCCAGTCGACGAGCGCGATCCGCCCGCCCACGTCGAGGCGATCGAGCTGCCGGCGCCCGCCGCGGCCGACGTCGACGAGCTCGCCACGCAGGCCGTCGGGCCCCGTCTCCGGCACGCCGCCGAAGGATGCGCACTCGAACCGCGAGCCATCGTCGAGCTCGACGAAGGCTTCCTGCAGGCGCCAGGCATCGACGGGGACGCTTTCCTGCCGGACGTCGAGCCCGGTGGCGTGGAGCTCACCGGCGATGTACTCGGCCGCGGCCCGCTCTTCGGCCGTGCCCGCGACGCGAAAGCCGAGCGGATGCGAGCGGAACGACTCGAGCCGCTCGACGACGTCGCGCAGGTAGGCGGGACGGATCTCGAGCCGGTCGGCGGGGTGGCTCATCTGTGGCCCTCCTCGAAGCCCGCGAGCGTCTCGCGCACCAGCGGCCCCAATGTCTGCAGGTTGTAGCCGCCCTCCTGCACGAACAGTGTTGGGACACCGAGCCGCCCGAGCTCCCTGCCCGCCGCGCGGAAACCCTGCGGCGTGACGCGGAGCGGACTTTCGGGGTCGTCCTCGGCGGCGTCGACGCCGAGCGGCACGACCAGGCCGTTCGGCTTGCGAGCGTCCGCCCACGCCACGAGCTCGCGCAGCGCTTCGAGCCAGCCGTCGTCGCCCCTTCCCGGCGCCACCGGAACGTTGCGATTGGCCCCGTCGCCGTCGCCGGTGCCGGTCTCGTCGGCAAAGCCGAGGAAGTGCGGAAACCAGCCGGCGCCGGGATCGACGTGAACCGAGCCGACGAGCACGTCGCCGCGTGCGTAGAAGATCTCCTGTGTGCCGTTGCCGTGATGCGCGTCGATGTCGAGGACCGCGACCGTGCCGACCAGACGCGCCAGCTCCGCGGCTGCGACGGCGGCGTTGTTGAGGTAACAGGAACCGCCGTACGCGCTGCGTGTCACATGGTGTCCCGGCGGGCGCACGCATGCGTATGCGGCCGGCTCGCCAGAGATGACGAGCTCCACAGCCGTCAACGCGGCGTCGACCGCGCCGCACGCGGCGTCCCATGTCCCGGGCCCGACAAGCGTCATGGTGTCGTAGGCGAAGTAGCCGGGGCGTGCCCAGGTCGCGGCAGGAACCGCGGCGGGACGGCCCGACGTCAGCCCCACATGGGCGAAGACATACGGAACGACGCGGTCCTGGCCGGGAACGTCCGGCAGGCCGGCCGCGTCCCATTCGTCCCAGGCCGACTCGAGGTAGTCGAGCAGCGCGTCGTCGTGCACCGCCGCGACCGCGTCACGCGGATGCTCGGCCGCGGCGACGAACCGTGCCTCCGCGAGCGACGCCCGGATCGCGCCGAGTCGGTCCGGCGTCTCGGCCGCGGACGTGCGCACGCCGATCCAGATCTCGTGGCGCGGGTCGTGCAACGAGCAGCGCTCGTCGACGACAACCGGCATCGTGAGCGCCACTGAGTGACTCTACACAGGCTCCGTTCTGCTCGCTCCCGCGCGCGTTCGACGAGCCGCCCTGCGATGACGGTCGCGTCGGCGCCTCCGCGACGAGGCCCCGAGGCAGGCGCATAGCGGCCGCGGTCGGACGCCTTCAAATGCTACGACGGACCCCTCGAAAAGCTCAAGCCCAGGCTCTAGCATCGATGCATCACGCACGACTACGCGAGGAGGTGCCTGCGATGGCGTCTTTG
>Ga0209577_10005592_pt1 | contig 11709 bp, 10 predicted proteins | sample GraSoiAngelo_109_FD_185874 | JGI IMG/M metagenome (GOLD analysis project Ga0209577, IMG submission 185874) | Grasslands soil microbial communities from the Angelo Coastal Reserve, California, USA - 14_0903_12_20cm (SPAdes) (version 2) | ecosystem: Environmental > Terrestrial > Soil > Grasslands... | reverse complement strand
CAGCAGCGCGCTCGATGGCTCAGGGACCTCGCCCGCCGCCCCGTCGCTCTGGATCAGCAAGCAGGTGGCTGTGTTTGGATCCAGCGTTGTGCAAGGAAGAAGGCCAAAATCCGTCAACAGGCCATTTGGATTTACCCCGACTCCGTTCGCGTCTTCAAAGAGGTTAAAGCAGTTTGTGCTAAAGCCCGGGTGGCCGCAGCGCGGCGCCAGCCCAACCTCCGTCCCCGCGGGCTCGCCGAGATCCGAGGTCATAGTGATCGTCGTGCACAACGCAACGGTACAATTCGCGTTTGGCACAAAGGCAACGGTGGCGTAGTCGCTCACGGGCGTCAGATCGTTAGGATCGCCGGGGGTATGGCCTGCCTCGTAGATGTCAAAGGAGATAATGGGTGAAGAAACGGAAATCAGAGCCGGGTCTGCCAGGTTTTGGTTTTCGACGAGGCACGCGCTGCTCTCGGGCCCCGTGAGCAGCTGTGAGGTCGTTTCGTCGATCTTGTAGATCACAGGGTTGCCCTGCTGCACCACTGCGCAATCGAGTGAAGCAATCGCCAGCGCAGGGCGCGGGAACGCGAGGCCTGCGCCTACCAGAATGCACGCTATGCCCAAACGGACCAATAGATCTTTCATGATGGCCCCCGCTATGGCACCAATTACCAGAAAGTATAGCGACGGCCTGCATTCCGGGGCTATCGTTCAAGGGGAGTATTCCAAGCGCGCATCCTACGACGTCATTTATGATTCGTGGGCCTATCGGACGATCAACGCCGCATCGAAGCCGTCGGCCCGAAGGCCGGCGACGAGGCGCTCTGCCGCGGACCGGTCAAGTTCGCCCCCGACCCACACTCGATACCGCGGCGTACCGGTGGACTCGATGATCACCGCGGTGTAGCCGCGGGAGCGCAGCTGCTCGAACAGCGCCTGGGCGTTCTGATGGACGTTGAACGCGCCGACCTGGACGCGAAACATCGGGGCCGGCTTCCCGGCTCGGTGGCGCGCCGGCCCTTCGTGAGGCGCGGGGAGAACCACCCGCCCTGCCCCGCCGCCGGCCTGACCCGGGGGAGAGGCGCTGGAAGCGGGCGGCGATGCTGGTGAAGATGGTGGCACGGCCGTTGCAGGTGGTGTGGGGGAAACGGATGATCCACCCCCCGGGGGCGGGGATGAGTCGGGGGTCTCAGGAGAAGGCGAGCCCGTTGATGGAGGGCCTGCCGAGGGGCCGGAGGATGAACCGGGGGCACCCGGCGCCGCCTGGGCCCCCGACGGAGGCGGGATCTGTCCGGGGGGCGGTGCGGAAGGCGCGGGCTCCACGACCTCCGGTGGAGGGGCCACTGAAGGCGCCGGCCCCGTGACCGCCTGGCGGCGAGACGGCCCGATCACGTAGCCGATGACGGCAGAAATGATGAACATCACGCTCAAAAACACGATCAGCGGAGGGGATAAGCTACGTAAGCCCTTCACAATAGAGACACGTTTCGCCGGGCCTGCGGACATCCCTTGCGCGCGGCTAAGAGGCGTCCCCCCGCATCCCGGCCCCAAAAACAAACAGCGGCGCGTCAACTGAATGGCGCGCCGCCGGTGCCCGCCTGGCGGCCTTTAAGAGCGGGCCGGCCTCAGTCTTCCAATACGGGCGGGGGAGAACCGTTTTCCGTCAGCATCAGCCGCTTGATATCCGATGGCTCTTTTCCCACGAACTCCCGCTCCCGCTCTTCGATGTTCAGCAGCTCCTGGTAGACCTCGTCCGCCTCAGGGGAGATCAACGTCCGGAGTCTCTGCTCGAGGTGCAGCTTCTCGAAAAAGGCCTGCTCCAGGTGGGTCTTCCTGTACAGCCACTGGCAGCACTGGTCGAGCTCGTCAAGCGCCACGATGACGCTGAAGCTGAGATCCCTCCGCCCGCTCGTCTCCGCGATCTGGCGATAACACAGTCCCAAGTCTCCTCTCAGCCCGGAGAGTTCGCCGATGAAATCTTCGAGGGAAACCGCGCCGCCCGCCCGCTGCTTGATCAACTGCAGGAGGCGTCTCTCCACCGTATTTGTGGTATGGGAAAGGTGGGAGAGATGCCGAAGACCGCTCTCGTCGTCGCCCTGCACAGATGGCAGCATGTCCGGCCTCCTCCCGACAAAGAGACGATGGTTCACTTCGTCCGGATGGGCGCCCCCAGGCCCCAGAGCAATGCGGCGCCGACCACGACGATCTCCACGGCGATCCCCCCCGGCGGCGCCCATTGGTAATGAGGGAAGATCGTATCCCACCGTTCTTTCAGCCCGGGCGCGTCCGACAGCACCGCGGCCAGCGCGCACGCAAGCGGCCACCAATGCCGCACCTTCCAGATGATGAGTCCCGTCAGTAAGACGCCGAGCCCGATGTCGATCGCTTCGAAAAGGCCGTGGCTGCCGATCCAGACGAAATCGTAATGGGGAATCGCATCCAGCACGAAATGGCTCGCCCAGGCCACCATCAGGGCCGTCATCGGCACCCTCACACGGGCGCCGATCGCCGCGCCGGTCACCAGATGGGGAGTCAAATCCACCTAAGGCCCTGTCACTCCAGCGGCATCTTCGGAAGACCCGCTGGGCGCAGATCCACCGGGCATCCACCCGGCGATCGCCATGAGATAACCGCCTCGCCCCTGGGGCACAGCCCCCGCCCCCCATCCCCCAAGAGCGGCAGCCACGATGAGCGGCGCCGTCACGATCGCCGCGGCCAGCGGCCCCCACAGCACAAGCACAACCGCGCTCAGCCCGAGCAGGGCAGTTGCGCCGTAGATCCAACACGCGACCTGACGAAAGGAGAGGCCTGCCTGCTGCAGCCGGTGGGGAAGATGATCTTTCCCCGTGTACCTCAAGAGGGCAATCGGGTTCCTGACGCCATTTTGGTACCGCCTCCAATGCACGAACAAGAAATCACAGACCGGAAGTCCGAGGATCAGCACCGGCGCGATGGATCTCGCCGGCGAGGCTCCGGGGGCGGCCAGCGTCGCGCTCAGCGCGGCCAAGAGGAACCCCACCATCAGACTTCCGGCGTCTCCGAGAAAGATTCGAGCCGGAGGGTAATTGTATCGCAGGAAGCCCAGGGTCGCCCCCGCCACCGACGCGGCCCCCACGGCCACCCCCAGGCGGCCCGCGAAAAGGGCGATGGGGACCAGGGCGAGAGCGCCAATCGCTGCCGTGCCGCCGGCCACTCCGTCGGTGCAGTCGATGCAATTCATGGCGTTGGCAACGCCCACGATCCAGAGAATGGCGAGGATCTCGCCCAGATGAGGCCACGGGAGGTTCACCCTGAACCCTCCCAGCAACACGATCGACGCCACGACCCCTCCCTCGACGGCCAGCTTCCACGGGCCGGCACTCCGAAGATCGTCAACGAGGCCGATCAGGAAGAAGGCGGCCGCGCCTGCCAGAAGCAGCGTCATCTGGTCGCGGACGACGGGCCGGAGAAACAGCAGCGCCGTTACGGCGAAGGCCAGAAATACTGCGATTCCCCCCAGTCTCGGGGTCGGCTGCGTGTGTACCTTGCGAGAGGAGGGGAGATCAAGGACACCCCAACGGCGCGCCAGGCGCTCACAAAGAGGAGTCAGGAAGAGCGAGAGGATGAGCGCGCTCAGGAACGCGGGAAGAATTACAGTGCTATACGATGACATTCATACGCCTCGGCGGCATCAACGCCGATATCGGCCCCCCGCAGGCGGGCGAGACGCTCGACGTTCTGGAGGCTCCCCGGATCGGGGGCCGGTCTCAGTTGCGATTTGTGAAACGCCAGGGCGTCCAGCTTCGCTCCGAGGTATTCCGAGATGTCGACGTAAAAATCCGGGTGGAACGCATCCTGCCCCCAGCTCAGTTGAACCGAGTCGCAGGTCAGTACGAGATCAATGAAGTGCTTGTCCTCTCGACGGTGGGGGCGGCACGCCGTAAACCCCGCGTCAAAGATCGCGCCGTGGTCCTGGTTGTACGAAGGCGCGGGGAGGATGAGCGCCGTCGGGCGGACCTTGTCGATGGAGTACTTGGCGTCCCGCTCCAGGAGAGCCACGAGGTCGCGCCGCGGAATCGTGTCCAGGCGGAGGTGAGACTCGCCATCGGTGAACAGAATCTCGTACCCATCGACCTGCAGGTACTCCATCGCGGCCTTCAGTTCGGCCGCCCGGGTCTCTCCGGTCACCGTGCCCACGGACCCGCAATGCCGCAGGTCTCCCACGGAGGCGACGATGACGAAGACCTCTCCGCCGGCGGCCTTGACCTTGGCGATCGTTCCGCCGCACCCGTAGGCCTCGTCGTCGGCGTGAGGAGTCACGACCAGCAGGCGCTGTCCCGCCCAGAAGTCAGTCATCAATGAAACCACCGGCCGGCGTCACAGAGGCGTCGCAGCCAACCTGCGCAGAGATGTCTAAAATAGGGTGACCTCCCGGCCAGCCCGCGCACATAGGCCCAGTATACGGGGTCCGGCTCGGGAGTTTGCTCCACAAAAGGGAGGAAAAATGGGAATCCTTCGAACGAATCCAGGGGAGGGCCTCGTGGCCCGCGCAAAAGATATTTCCGAAATCCTCCCTTTGATACTAGGGCGGTCCCGGGCGATGCCCGGATAATAGATGCCCGGATAATAGTGGAGCAATGAGAAAGGTCAGACCGCGATACCGCACCAACGGTGCCTCTTGCATGTCCTCGTGACGGGCTGCGCCGGCTTTATTGGTTCGCGCCGGCCATGTTCGAGTGTCCGAATGGATAGCCGCGCCTGCCCGGCCGGCTAAGGCCCGGCACGCTTCGCGACGCCCAGCGCCCGCACCATTCGGACACCGACCCTACCCTGGAAGACGCCGCGATTATCATTCCTCAGGCGCTTTTCCCGGGCCGGCCGCACGTGGTATACGTGGAGAATGGCTGACGGTTTCGCCGGCGGAGGCGCCGGCCTCGATGTCATCTGAAGTGCCGGGGCTGCGCGGGCCGGCCGCCGATGCTTCCGAGGATCTCCTGCGGCAAATCGAGCAGGAACTCTCGGGCATTCTGAATATTCTCGAGGGCCGGTTTCTCTATCTGGTCAGGGAGAGCGGGCGCGGCGCGATCCCGCCCGAGGCAGTCGTCGGCGAACTCACCTTCCTTTCGCGAGACCTCAGGGCATGCTTCCGGCGGCTGGGAGAACTCGCGGAGCGGCGGGACCTCAGCTTCCGGACGGCGAGGGAACTCCAAGAGATCGACCGGCGCTGCGTGTGGCTGTTCAGGAAGATCCGCCTGCAGGAGATCTTCTTGCGGAAGCTCAGCCTCGAAACGCACCTCCAGAGGATCGTTTCTTCCGAGGCGTTCACCATCTACCAGACGCTCATCGGCCTGGACGAGGAGGAACAAGACATGCAGAGCAGTGATGACCCCAGGATTCGCGCCGCCATCCTGACAGAGGAGGATCCGCCCAACACCCCGCCTTGAGGTAAACTAACAGCCTCACCCGGCCGGTAGGGTAATATGTCGATCGTAGGCCGTAGTCAGCCCGCGTAGCCTCCCCGAATGGCGATGGCCGCGGCCTGGGTGCGGTCGTGCGCACCGATCTTGGTGAAGATGCCCCGCAGGCGGCTCTTCACGGTGCTTTCGGAGACATAGAGTTTGTTCGCGATCTGCTTATTCGTCGAGCCGCGGGCGACCTCGGCAAGGATCTCGGCTTCTCGCTCGGTCAGCTTTTGATCGAACAGCAGTCCGCCGTTGCCGTCGCGCGTGACCACCGAGAGCTTATCGAACACCCGGCGGGCGATCCCGGGATGGAGCATGGACTGCCCCTTTCGTACCACGCGGATCGCGCGCAGGAGATTCTCGGGCGCGATATCCTTGAGCACGTACCCCGAAGCGCCGGCGCCGATCGCTCCGAAGATACTGCCGTTATCGTCGCGCGCGGTGAGGAAGAGCACGTCGACATTCCCCAAACGCTGCTTGACCGCGCCGCAGAGCTCGATGCCGGTCATGTCCGGCAGGGTCACCTCCGTGATCACCACGGATGGATAAGAGCGCGCGCAGACCTCGAGCGCCTCCCCGCCGGTGAGACAGGCGCCCACCAGTTCGATCTCCGGATCGGACTGCAGCACGCCGCGGAGCCCCATCAGCATGATGGGGGACGGGTCTACGGCCAGGACCTTCACAAGGTCCGTCTCCGGGGTCACCGGCCTAGCCCCCTCGGTGGGATCGAATCCGTTTTCGGGTAGTAGGGCGGGTCAAGAACAGCAGCGCGCAATGATAGAAACGCCCGAGCACCCCATCTAACAACTATAGCCATCCATCTAGAGTGATGTCTACCGCCGTTGCGGAAGCCGGCGGGTCCTCAGCAGGGATTTTGTCGTATTTTGGCAATCCCTGCGCAGAGATCATAGCGGCGCCGGGCCACAGCCGGGCTCCGGCTTTCTACCTATAATCTCCCCCCTAAAATCCCCCCCGTTTGGTGATGCTATGATCCGGTCCTCCAAATGATCCCGCCATTTCCTCCTTCCGAACGAATGCGGGCCCCCCCGCCTATCTGTATGGTGATATGAGGAACGGAACCGGGAGGAGTGCGCTCGACCTGTGGACCTTGCGGCAGTAGTCCCTGACCTCATTGCGAAGAGGCGCACCGCCCTGGCGCCTCTCTCCCCGGCGATCCCACTTGTGGCCCTCGGGGCGGCCGTTTTCTACTTGTACTATCCCGTGCTGGTCGATCTCGTGAGCCAGTGGAGGGCCGACGAGAATTACTCCCACGGCTTCCTCATCCCCATCGTCAGCGCCTACCTGATCTGGCAGCGCCGGGAGCGCCTGCAGCACTGCCTGGTGAAGGGATCCGCGTGGGGCTACGCGGTGCTCCTGGTGGGCCTGATCCTCCTCATCATCAGCCAGGCGGGGACCTTCGGGTATCCGGCGCGGTTTTCCCTCCTGGTGGTGTTCACCGGGCTGACCCTCTTCATGGGCGGTCCGGACGTGCTGCGGGTGGTCGCCTTTCCCCTTGCCTATCTGCTCTTCATGATCCCGCTGCCGGCGCCGGCGTTGAACCAGATCACCTTCCCACTTCAGCTCCAGGCCGCGCGCCTGGCCACGGGGACCCTGGACGTCCTCAACGTGCCGGTGCTCCGCGAGGGGAACATCATTGATCTGCCCTCCATGCGCCTCGAGGTGGCCGAAGCGTGCAGCGGCATCCGATCGCTCATCTCTCTCCTGGCCCTGGCGGTGATCTACGCGTACTTCACTCAGACGAAATGGGGCCCCCGGCTGGCCCTCGCGCTCTCCGCGATTCCCATCGCGCTGGTGGCGAACGCCGCGCGGGTAACGCTCACGGGGGTGCTGGTCGAGACCGTGGACCCGCGGGTGGCGCTGGGGTTCTACCACACCTTCTCCGGCGTGGTGATCTTCGGCCTGGCCTTTGGCCTCCTGGCCCTCGAAGCCCTGGCCTTCTCGCGTTTGACCGGACAGGGGGCAAAAGGATGATCGCGCGAACATCCTGTCTCATCGCTCTGGCCACCATCGTCCTGGCGATCTTCCCGCTCAAGGCGGTCACCCACGAAAGCACCATCCCGACCCGCGAGCCTCTCAACACCTTCCCGCTGAGCCTTGAGGGATGGGAAGGGCGGACGGAGTTCCTCGAGCCGGGCATCCTGCAGACCCTGCAGGTCGACGACTACCTCCTGCGCCGCTACCGCGCGCCGGCGGGCAGCGAGTTGTGGCTGTACGTCGGCTACTGGGGCTCGCAGCGTCCCGGCGTCAACCGCCTGCATTCTCCGGTGGTGTGCCTCCCGGCCGCGGGATGGATCATCGCCAACCTCCAGAACATGCCGATTCGCCTTGCCGACCGGACGATCATCGTCAATCGCGCCGAGGTCCAGAAGGATGAAGCGCGGCAAGTGGTCCTGTACTGGTATCAGATCAAGGGCACGGTGGTCGCCAAAGAGCTGTCGGCGGTCACCTTCCTGGCCTGGACCTCCTTGACCCAGCACAGGAACGACGAGGCCCTGGTCCGCATCACCGCGCCCGCCTTTGGCCACTCGCAGGATACCCTTCGGAGCGAAGCCGCCTTCCTCCAGGCGGCTTTTCCCCACCTCGACCGCCTTCTGCCGAGATAGCCGGGGTGGGTAGGCGCCGGCTCACTATCGAGCAAATATGCACCTTGATCGTTTGATCCATGGAAATCCTTCGAATGAGGGAGGCAGGAGGCCCAGGAGTCGTCGTATGATCTGGTTGGCCAGCACGGAAGATGCGGGTGGGGAGGCCGGAGCAGAAATGCGCTGGCCTCTAATATCGTTGCGAGGGGACACGAATGGCTTCAGCTCGTAGCTCTAAGCGCCTGACCATCGGACTGGTGCTGCTGGGCACCCTAACCCTGATTGCCGTCCTTGGCGTCATGGCACTGAGGAGCCCCCAGGGCCGGATCCTGAGATACACGAGGAGCGGAGACCGTTACCTGGCCGCGGAGCGGTACGGCGAGGCGGCTCTGGCCTTCAGGAACATCCTCCAGATCGCCCCCCAGTCTGCGCAGGCCCATTACAAGCTGGGTCTCGCCTCTCTTCGGATGGGTGACCCCGCCCTGAGTTATCGTGAGCTCACCAAGAGCCTGGAACTGGACGGCAAGATCCTCGACGCGCACCTCAAGCTGGGAGAGATTTCCCTGCTCGTCGGGCAGTATTCGCAGGCGCGGGATCAGGCCCAGTTCGTTCTCGGTAAGGACCCATCGAGCGGGGACGCCCATGTCCTACTCGCTCGAAGCATGGCGGCGACGAGAGATCTCGACGGCGCCCTCCGAGAAGTTCACGCAGCCCTTCGGACGGCACCCAATTCCGCACGGGCGTACACACTTCTGGCCGGCATTCAGACAGCCAAAGGTGATGCCGCGCAGGCCGAAAAGTCGCTTCGCCAGGGTATCAGCGCCGCGCCGGCCGATCCTGAGCCGCGCATCGCCCTGGCCAACCTCCTGCTCCGGCAGGGCCGGCGGGACGCCGCGGAGCAGGTGCTCAAGGAGGCCGCGGGCGCGATGCCGCGGCGGGCGGAGATCCCCCTCGCCCTGGGGGACCTCTACGCCGCCTCCGGGAAACCCGTTGAGGCGATGGCCCAGTATCGGACCGCGCAGGGGATCACCCCCCGCTCACCTGTGCCCAGCCTGAAGGTTGCGGACCTGCTGGTCACGCAGGGGAAACTGGACGACGCCAAAGTCGTGATCGAAGACATCCTGGTCAAGGCCCCTCAAGACGTCACGGCGCACTTCATCCGAGGCAAAGTGTACCTCGCCAAAGGCGACGCCCAGGTCGCCACCGAGGAGTTCCAGACTGTCGTCAGGGCGCGGCCCGGCGATGCGGCGGCGCGCTATTTCCTCGCCCGCGCCTACCTGGTCCGGCCGGACATCTCCTCCGCCAAAGAACAGCTCGCGGAAGCGCTGAAGCTCGCCCCACGTTTCGCCGAGGCGCGCGTCGCCCTCGCGCAACTGCAGGTGCAATCGGGTGACCCCAAGGCGGCCGAACGGCAACTGAGGACGCTGGTCACCCTTGAGCTGGGCAGCTCCACCGCCTATGTCCTGCTCGGCGATTTCTATGCCGGCCAGAAAGCCTTCCCCCAGGCGTTCGACATCTACCAGCGCGCGATCGCCGTCAATCCCAAAGACCCCACCGCCCACATGCACCTGGGCCTGGCGTACCGGGCCGCCGGGCGGGTCGACAGCGCCCTCCCCGAGTTCGAGGCCGCCCTGACCCTGTCCCCCGACTTCGTCGACGCGCTCGCTCAGGAGGTCCAGATCTACCTCGATAAGAGAGACGTGCCCGCCGCCATCCGCCGCGCGGAAGCCCAGACCGGACGTTCTCCCAAGAATTCGCGCCTGCAGATGCTCCTCGGCGCCACCTACGCCGCGGTCGGGCAGAACGCCAAGGCGGAAGAGGCGTATTATCACGCGATCTCCACCGACCCCAACGATATTCTCCCGTACCTCCGCCTCGGAGACCTCTACGCGAGGGAGAACGCAAACGAGATGGCGACCCGCAAGTACGAGGAAGCCCTCCGCCTCAACCCGCGGTATCTGCCCACGTATATTGTGCTGGGGACCATCAACGACCGCCAGGGTAACTTTGCGCGGGCCCGGGAACTCTACGAGCAGGCATTGAAGGTGAATCCCAACTTCGCCCTTGCGGCGAACAACCTGGCCTGGTCGTATGCCGAGCACGGGGGCGATCTCAACAGGGCGCTTGCGCTCGCGCAAACGGCCAGAAAATGGATGCCGAACAGCGCGTATGTGGCCGACACCCTCGGATGGGTCTATTATAAGAAGGGCCTTGTGAAGCAGGCTCTTCCCCTCCTTGAAGAGTCCGCCCAAGCGCTGACGAAGGCGCCCATCGTCCACTACCATCTCGGCGCAGCGTACTACCGGTCTGGGAACAGCGAGATGGCGAAACGCGAACTGCACAGCGCGCTTGCACCGAAGCAGGAGTTCGAGGGGATCGATGACGCACGAAGCACCCTGGCCAGGCTTGGCGATTAAAGGGAACGGGGTGGTTCGCTAAGGTCTCTTGGAAGTTGACGTCAGAATCCCAGGTGATCAGCCTGTGGAACCTTCCGGGATAGTTTCATTGACATTCGGGCGCGGATTTGGTGTACTGTTTTCGCCTGTAGGGATTGGCTCAGTCAGTCGCGCTTCCGTAGGGGCAAACTCAGAGAGATCTGGGGACGCAAAGCCACGGGGCAGGCCAGCAGTGCTGGCAAGCCGGCCGGGTTACCGGAGCGGTAAGGGAAAACCTTCCGTGATATCCGGAGGGTTTTCTTGTTAGCTTACCCTCCTCTCGCCACTTCTTTTCCGGCCGTCTACGGATACGGGGGAGGAGTGCGGCCAATGGGAACCCACCGGATACCAAGACCGCCGATAATCCGCTCGCTCACCGCGGCAATCTTGTGCATCCTGCTGGTCGCCATTGGGCCCGTTAAGGCCGGCGATATCACTACTCCCCTAGTCATCACCCCAGGAATGGGGATAGGCCCGATTAGCCTGGGGATGCCCGTACGACAAGTCATCGGCATATTAGGCCAGCCCAGCTCGAGCCACGGCGGGCAGCTGTATTTCTCACGTTTTGAACTGACCGTAAGTTTTGAGAAGGGCGTCGCCGTACAGATCAAGACGACGAGCAAGATGTTCCAGACGAATGCCGGCGCCGGAGTAGGGGTGTCGCCGATCGCGGCCACACGGCTGATCGGCGACGAGAATACCGTCCGCACTAGCTCAGGCGCCTACCGGACCGTCAACTATCCCTTCCAGGGCATAGGTTTAGTATTCCAGGGGGGCCGCGCAGTTGCGGTGATCGTGCAGCCGCGCCTTGATTTGAACCCTCCCAACTTGTCAGGGCTTCGACAGGCTTCCGTCCCGAACACTCTCAGCATCGTTGGCACGAACCCCGGGGCCGGCGGTGGTGGGGGCGGCGGCAGCGCGTCCGGAGCCGGGGGACCCACTTATAGCGGTGGTGGGACCGGAGGCGGTGGTGGGGGCGCTAGTGGGGGCGGGGGCGGCGGTGGTGGCGGCGCCGGCGCAGGGAGCGGTAGCACCAACACTGCCGGAAGCGGAAACGGAACGAGCGGATCTTCCCCTAGTGGGGCTGGTAGTAACCCCAGCGGAGGATGTCCCCCCGCCGATGGAACCACACCCAGCGACGGGAGCACCCCCAGCGACGGATGTACCCGCAGTGGTGGAAGCGGCCCCAGCGATGTGAGCGCTGGCGGGAGCACCTCCAACCATGGAGCCACGCCCGACGGTGGGAGC
>Ga0209577_10005591_pt1 | contig 11716 bp, 10 predicted proteins | sample GraSoiAngelo_109_FD_185874 | JGI IMG/M metagenome (GOLD analysis project Ga0209577, IMG submission 185874) | Grasslands soil microbial communities from the Angelo Coastal Reserve, California, USA - 14_0903_12_20cm (SPAdes) (version 2) | ecosystem: Environmental > Terrestrial > Soil > Grasslands... | reverse complement strand
TTCGCCGACGAGGTGATCGCCCCCGCCGCCGGGGACTGGGACCGCGACCATCGCTTCCCGCGCGAGGTGTTCGCTCAGATGGGGGAGCTGGGCCTGGTTGGGTCGTGCCTGCCCGAGGAGCTGGGCGGGGCGGGTGCGGACTTCCTGTCCTACGTCCTGGTCATGGAGCAGATCTCCCGGGGAGACGCCGGTCTGGGGGTGACCCTGGCCGTGCAGATCGGCGCCGGGGCGCTGCCGATCGCCGCCCACGGCAGCCCGGAGCAGGCGCAGCGGCTGGTCCCGCCGCTGGCCCGCGGGGAGGAGCTGTGCGCGTTCGCGCTCACCGAGCCCGGGTCGGGATCGGATGCCGCCGCCCTGCAGACCCGGGCCGCGGGCGGACGCCTGACCGGCTCCAAGCAGTTCGTGACCAGCGGCTCGCACGCGGCCACGGTGATCGTGTTCGCGCGCGATGCGGAGCGAGAGCGGGCGGCGGCGGGCGAAGGCATCTCGGCCTTCCTGGTGCGGGGCGACGCGCCGGGGCTGCGCGTCCTGCGCGAGGAGGAGAAGCTGGGGCTGCACTCGTCCTCGACGGCCGCGCTGGCCCTCGAGGAGACCCCGGCCGAACGGCTGGGCGCGCCGGGCGCGGGGATGCGGATCGCGCTTTCCACGCTCGATGGTGGACGCATCGGGATCGCCGCCCAGGCGGTGGGCATCGCCCAGGCCGCCCTGGACGTGGCCGCCGCGTACGCGCGCGAGCGACGCGCGTTCGGGCAGCCGATCGGCAGCTTTCAAGCGGTGGGGCACAAGCTGGCCGACATGCAGACCGAGATCGAGGCGGCGCGGGCGCTCACCTACCGCGCGGCCCGGCTCAAGCAGGCGGGCCGCCCGCACACGGTCGAGGGGGCCCAGGCCAAGCTGTTCGCCAGCGCCGTCGCGCGCCGCCAGACGGGCGAGGCGATCCAGGTCCTGGGCGGCTACGGATACACGCGCGACTTTCCCGTGGAGCGCTACTACCGCGACGCCAAGGTGACCGAGATCTACGAGGGCACGAGCGAGATCCAGCGCCTGGTCATAGCCCGCGCGCTGCTCGGCGATGCGCCGGTCTGAGGCCCGCGCGACGAGAGTGCTCGGCGGGTTGAGCGAGCGCGACCGATGAATTCGGCACGGCTTCGGCGCCGCATAGACTTGATTCATGGCCACCGAGCCGCGTGAGGCCAGCCAGCAGGAGGCGTGGGAGAGGGCCTACGCGCAGTCGCCCGAGCGGCGGTCGAGGTTCGAGACCCTGTCCGGAGAGACGGTCGAGCCGCTCTACACCGAGCGCGACCTGCCGCCCGACCCGGGCCGGGCGATCGGGTATCCCGGCCAGTTCCCGTTCACCCGGGGCGTGTATCCCTCCATGTACCGGGGCCGGCTGTGGACGATGCGCCAGTTCGCCGGCTTCGGCACCGCCGAGGAGACCAACCGTCGCTTCCGCTACCTGCTCGACCACGGCCAGACCGGCCTGTCGACCGCGTTCGACATGCCCTCGCTGATGGGACTGGACTCCGACCATCCGCGCTCGCTGGGGGAGGTGGGGCGCGAGGGCGTCGCCATCGACACGCTCGATGACATGGAGACCCTGTTCGCGCGAATACCGCTGGGCGAGGTCAGCGTGTCGATGACCATCAACGCGCCCGCGGCGATCATGCTCGCCTTCTACGTGGTCGCGGCCGAGCGCCAGGGCGTGCCGCCGGAGCGCCTGAGCGGGACGATCCAGACCGACATCCTCAAGGAGTACATCGCCCAGAAGGAGTGGTGCTTTCCCATCGACCCCGCCATGCGGCTGGTGGGGGACATGATCGCCTGGTGCTCCGAGAACATGCCGCGCTGGCACCCGATCTCCATCTCCGGCTACCACATCCGCGAGGCGGGGGCGACCGCGGCCCAGGAGCTGGCGTTCACGCTCAAGGACGGCCTCACCTACGTCGAGCAGGCGGTCGGGCGCGGACTCGACGTCGACGACTTCGCGCCCCGGCTGTCGTTCTTCTTCAACGCCCACATCGACTTCTTCGAGGAGATCGCGAAGTACCGCGCCGCGCGCCGCATCTGGGCGCGCGAGCTGCGCGACACCTTCGGGGCGCGCGACCCGCGCTCCTCGCTGATGCGTTTTCACACCCAGACCGCCGGGGTTTCGCTGACCGCGCAGCAGCCCCTGAACAACATCGTGCGCACCGCGATCGAAGCCCTCGCCGCCGTGCTCGGCGGGACCCAGTCGCTGCACACCAACTCGTTCGACGAGGCGCTGGCCCTGCCCACCGAGGAGGCGGTGCGGGTGGCGCTGCGCACGCAGCAGGTCATCGCCCACGAGACCGGCGTGACCAACACGATCGACCCGCTGGGCGGCGCCTACTTCATCGAGGCCCTGACCGATCGCATGGAGGAGCGCGCCTACGACTACTTCGCCAAGATCGACGAGCTCGGGGGGATGGTTGAGGCGATCAAGGCCAACTTCCCCCAGCGCGAGATCGCCGAGGCGGCGTTCGAGCACCAGAGCCAGGTGGACACCGGCGAGAAGGTGATCGTCGGGGTCAACGAGTACACGCTCGAGGACGAGCGGCTGCCTCCCCTCCTCCAGGTCGACCCGGCGCTGGAGGGCAAGCAGGTCGACCGGGTGGCGGCTGTGCGCTCGGCCCGCGACCCGCATGCGGCCGAGGAGGCGCTCGCCCGCCTGCGCGCGGATGCAGCGAGCACCGATGCCCGCGCTGCTCGACGCCGCCCGGGCCCAGGCCACCGAGGGCGAGATCATCGGCGCCCTGCAAGCGGTGTTCGGGACCTACACCGAGACCCCGGTGTTCTGAGGCGATCCGAGCGCCGCCCTGCGATGAACGAGACCAGCACCAGCCGCAAGATTCGCGTCGTCGTGGCCAAGCCCGGCCTCGACGGGCACGACCGCGGCGCCAAGATCATCGCCCGCGCCCTGCGCGACGCCGGCATGGAGGTCATATACACCGGCCTTCATCAGACGCCGGAGCAGATCGTCGAGACCGTGCTCCAGGAGGACGCCGACGCGGTCGGGCTGTCGATCCTGTCCGGGGCCCACATGACGCTGGTGCCGCGCGTGGTCTCGCTGCTGCGCGAGCAGCAGGCCGACGACGTCGTGGTCACGGTGGGGGGGACGATTCCGGCTGACGACATCCCCGAGCTCAAGCGGCTGGGGGTGGCCGAGGTCTTCACTCCCGGCGCGCCCACCCAGGCGATCATCGATTTCATTCGCGGCGCGGTTCCCCAGGGTTAGGTCCCCGCGCGATCCCCGGCGCCCGGTCGCTCCCGCCCCGGGCCGGGGTCTACGCCCCAGCCGGCGCCCGCCGTTCGATTGACTCATCAGTCAACCGGGTAGCATTGCGCCCGTTTGATCAGCCCCAAGGAGGGTCACTTGAAGATTTGCGTCCTGGTGAAGGAGGTCCCGGACGCCGCCGTCGAGAAGCGCATCGATCCCTCGACGGGGCGCCTTGACCGCAGCGGGGAGAAGAACCTCAACCCCTACGACACGCACGCCATCGAGGCGGCCATGCAGATCCGCGAGGGCGGCAACGCCGAGGTCGATGAGATCGTCGCCGTGACGATGGGCCCGGAATCGGCGATGCGCGCCCTGCACAAGGCGGTCTCGCTGGGCGCCGACCGCTCGGTGCACCTGACCGACGACGTCCTCGCCGGCTCCGATGTGGCCGCCACCGGCTACGCGCTGGCCAAGACGCTGGGGCGCGAGAGCCCCGACCTGGTCCTGCTCGGGCAGCAGTCAGACGACGGCGAGTGCTACACGATCGGCGCGGTGGTGGCCGACCACCTGCAGATGCCCTCGCTGACCCAGGTCATCAAGATCGACGTCGAGGAAGGCAAGCTGCGCTGCGAGCGCCAGGCCGAGTACGGCTATGACACCGTCTCCGTCGAGCTGCCGGCGGTGATCTCGGTCGGCGACGCCATCAACGAGCCCCGCTACCCGTCGCTCAAGGCGATCATGGGGGCCAAGAAGAAGCCGCTGGACAAGGTCGGCATCTCCGACGTCGGCATCGAGGCCGATCAGGTCGGCGAGGAGGGGTCGCGCGTGGTCTGCGGCGACTTCAAGCCGCCTCCCGAGAAGGCCGGCGGAGAGATCATCGAGGACGAGGACACCGACGAGACGGTCCAGCGGATCGTGGCCTGGCTCGAGGAAAGGAAGTTGATCTAGATGCCCGGAATCCTCACCTACGCGCTCCACTACGAGGGCGCGTTCAACAAGAACTCGCTCGGCGCCGTGAGCGAGGGTGCGCGCCTGGCCAAGGAGCTGGGAACCGAAGCACACGTGGTCGTGCTGGGCGGCGATGACCTGAGTGACGAGCTATGCCAGAGCCTGGGCGGATACGGCGCCGCAACGGTGTTCCGGGCCAAGGGCCCGGAGGGCCTGGCCCAGCCGGTGATCGATGCCATGGCCAAGGTCATGGACGAGCAGGGACACGACTACGCGCTGTTCGGCGGCGGACTGCTGGGCTTCGAGATCGGAGCCGGCCTGGCTGCGCGGCTGCGCGCCGGGGTGACCATGGAGGTGACCGAGGTCCACGTGGAGGACGGCAAGCTGGTGGCCGAGCGCCCGATCCTCCAGGACAGCCAGATCTCGTCCTCGCGCTACAAGGAGCGCGGGATCATCATCGGCCGCCTGAACGCCTTCGAGGCGCAGCAGAGCGATGGAGCCAGCGCGGCCGTCGAGGACGTCGAGGTCGAGTTCTCGCCCTGGTCGAACCGGGCCACGATGGTCCAGCGCGGCGAGCAGCGGGGTGCCGACGTCAACATCGAGGACGCCGACATCCTGGTCGCGGGTGGCCGCGGCCTGGGCAAGCCCGAGGGCTTCCAGCTGGCCGAGGCGCTGGCCGAGGCACTGGGCGGGGCGGTCGCCGCCACGCGCGCGGTGGTCGACGCCGGGTGGTACCCCTACGCGGCCCAGATCGGGCAGACCGGAAAGACCGTCTCGCCCAAGCTGTACCTGGCGGCCGGGATCTCCGGAGCCATCCAGCACAAGGTGGGGATGCAGGGATCGGAGAACATCGTGGCGATCAACAAGGACGCCAACGCTCCGATCTTCGAGTTCTCCGACCTCGGCATCGTCGGCGACCTGAACAGGATCATGCCCAAGCTCACCGAGGCCGTGAAGGCGAAGAAGAGCGGCTAGCGGTGGCCGACCCTCGGTCAAACGGGGCGGTGGTGCCGAGCGCCTACCCGCCCCCGGTGGACTCCCGGCAGGAGTTCATCAAGCGCGAGCTCGACCCCGAGGATGAGCGCATCGACGTGGGCGTGGCGATCGTCGGCGGTGGGCCAGCGGGCCTGGCCTGCGCCAACCGTCTCATGCAGCTGCTGGCCGACGAGCCTGAGCTGTCCGAGCGCCTGGGAGAGGTCCCGGTGGCGGTGATCGAGAAGGGCAAGGTCTGCGGCGCCCACACGCTGTCGGGGGCGGTGATGGTCCCGGGTCCGCTCAGGGAGCTGTTCCCCGACCTCGACGAGTCGGAGTGGCCGGTGCACAGCCAGGTCTCCAAAGAGACCGTGTACTGGATGCTGTCCTCCAAGCGCGCGCTCCCGCTCAAGCCCACGCCGCCGCCATTTCGCAACCACGGCAACTACGTCGTCTCGATCGCCGAGCTCTCGCGCTGGCTGGCGTCCAGGGCCGAGGAGGCCGGCGTCTACATCCTCACCGAGACCGCGGCCGCCCAGCTGCTGGTCGAAGACGGCGTGGTCCGGGGCGTTCGCTCGGGCGACAAGGGCCGGGGTCGCAACGGCGAGGAGCTGAGCAACTTCGAGCCCGGGTCCGACGTCACCGCCCAGGCCACCGTCCTCGCCGAGGGGGTGTGGGGCCATCTCACCGGCCCGGCGATCCGCGAGTTCGGCCTGGCCGAGGGACGCGAGCCGCAGGTGTGGTCGCTGGGTGTGAAGGAGGTCTGGGAGGTGCCGGAGCCTCTGGACCGGGTCATCCACACGCTGGGCTGGCCGCTGCGCTACGGATCCAAGTGGCACGAGTTCGGCGGCTCCTGGATCTACCCGATGAGCGACAACCGGGTCTCGCTCGGATTCGTGGTCGGGCTGGACTACACCGACGCCACCCTGTCGGCCCACGACGTGCTCCAGAAGTTCAAGACCTCAAAGCTCGTCCGCGGCATCCTGGAGGGCGGCAAGCGGGTGGCCTGGGGGGCGAAGGCGATCCCCGAGGGCGGCTGGTGGGCGATTCCCGAGCTCCACGCCCCGGGCATGGTGCTGTGCGGCGACAGCGCCGGGCTGGTCAACGTCCCACGGCTGAAGGGCATCCACTACGCGATCCAGTCGGGCATCTACGCGGCGGAGACGATCTTCGGGCAGCTCAAGGCGGGCTCGCACGACCTGTCCGCCTACGAGACCAAGGTCAAGGACTCGTTCATCGGGGACGACCTGTACGAGACGCGCAACATGAAGCAGCCGTTCGGACGCGGGTTCTTCGTGGGCGGCGCGATCACCAACGCGATGGTCGTCAGCAAGGGCCGCTTTCCCGGCGGGCGCTGGGAGAACGATCGCGACGCCGACGCGCCCATGACGATCGGCGACGCCAAGGACGGCTACCCCAAGCCGGATGGCAAGTACATCTTCGACAAGCTCTCGAGCGTCTACATCTCCGGGAACGCGACCCGCGACGACGCGCCCAACCACATCCGCGTGCGCAGGCGCGTTCCCCGCACCCTGGCCGAGACCTGGGCCTGGATGTGCCCCGCCGGCGTATACGAGATCCCCGACGACGCGCCGGCCGACGGGGACGTCGAGGTGATCGTCAACTACACCAACTGCGTGCAGTGTGGAGCCATCACGGCCAAGGGGGGGCGCCTGACGACTCCCGAGGGTGGGGACGGGCCGCTGTACCAGATCACCTGAGCGCCGCCCCGAGCGGCCCGGGAGCCAGCGAGTGCGGCGCTCCCGCGCGAGGTCGGGCCGCCGAAACACTGTGCGCCTGAACGTGTTGTGTTGGCATGCTCCGGAAGATCCGGCTCAGAGGCGGCGGCGGAATGGTTGCGGTCGGCGCCGCGGCGAGCCTGATGGGCAGCGCCCCGGCGGCGGCCGCCCTGCCCGCGCCGGCGAACATGCCCGCGCGGCCGGGTTCCGGGCCCCACGGCGCGCGCGTCACGGCGACGGTGGACGACTGCCATTCGGGTTCCGCCGCCGGCGACCGTTACGCCGCCTTCTCGGGTCAGATGACGCTGATCCCGCGGGCGAGCTCGATGGCGATGCGCTTCTCGCTGATCGGACAGGGATCCGCAGGCGGCGCCCCGCAGCGCATGAACGCCCCCGGGCTGGGGGTGTGGCAGCACTCCGCTCCCCACGTAGCGATCTTCCGCTACCGCCAGGAGGTCACGAACCTGACCGCCGGTGACAGCTTCCGCGCCGTGGTCTCCTACCGATGGTTCGACGCCAGCGGCAAGGTCATCAAGCACGCGGTGCGGCACACGCCGGCGTGCGAGATCTCCGACCTGCGCCCGCACCTGACCGTCGGGCCAGTGACGCAACAGGCCGGAGCCGACGCCCAGTCCACCGCGTACGACGTCGACGCGCACAACGCCGGTCTCGGGCCGGCGGGCGCGTTTCAGGTCACGCTGGCGGTCAACGGGAGCACACTGGCGCCCCAGTCGATTGCCTCGCTTGCCCCCGGCGCGGACCAGATCGCCACCTTCAACGGTCCCAAGTGCGGCTCCGGATCCACCCTCCAGGTCACGCTCGACTCGGCCAACCAGGTGGACGAAACCACCCGGGCGGACAACGTCAAGACCGTTCCCTGCTGAGCCGGCGGAGCCCCGCGGCGCTCCCCGGAGGCCGAGGGGCCGTCGCTAAACTGGTGATGGTATGAAGAGCGAGATCCATCCCGAGTACGTCGAGGCCCATGTTCGTTGCACCTGCGGCAACGAGTTCGTGACGCGCTCCACCAAGCCCGAGCTGCACGTGGAGATCTGCTCGAACTGCCATCCCTTCTACACGGGTCGTCAGAAGCTCGTCGATACCGGGGGCCGGGTCGAACGCTTCCAGCGGCGCGTGGCCCGCAGCCGGCAGCGTCCCGCCGCCGGCCACTAGCTGCGATGGCGGGTGCGCCTCCGGGGCCCGCGCCCGCGGCTCCGGATACCGAGACACGCCTCCCGGACGGGGCGCTCATGGCCTCCCGCGACGCGCCGATCGGCGGCCAGGCCGTGCTCGAGGGCGTCATGATGCGGGGCGTCTCCACCTGGGCGGTGGCGGTGCGAAAGCCGCTCCCGGAGGCCGACGAGGGGATCGAGGAGGGCGACGGGGCGATCGCTGAGGGCGACGGGCCGATCCCGGAGGGCGACGGGGCGATCGCGGAGGGCGAGGGGCCGATCGAGGTTCGCTCCTTCCCGCTCGTCTCGGTGCTCAAGCGCCATCGCGTGCTGCGGCTCCCGGTCGTGCGCGGCGTCGTCGCCCTCGGGGAATCGCTGGCCATCGGGATCCGAGCCCTGGGCATCTCCGCCAGCGCCCAGCTGCCCGAGTCCGAGGCCGAGATTTCGGGCGGGGTGTGGGCCGGGACGGTCGTGGTGGCGCTCGCGCTCGCGGTCGGACTGTTCTTCGTCGTGCCGGTGGGGCTGACGAGCCTGATCAAGCATCAGCTCGGATCGTCGGTCCTGTTCTGGCTGGTCGAGGGCGTCGTGCGCACGACGATCTTCCTGGGCTACCTGGTGGTTCTCTCGCGCCTGCGCGACCTGCGCCGCGTATTCGAGTACCACGGCGCGGAGCACAAGACGATCGCCTGCTTCGAGGCCGACCAGGAGCTCACCCCCGCCAACGCCGCCCGCTTCTCCCGGCTTCACCCGCGCTGCGGCACCAGCTTCCTGCTCCTGGTCATGGTGGTGGCGATCTTCGTATTCGCCCCGATCGGGCTGCCGGCCTGGTACTGGCTGGTCACCACCCGCATCCTGGGCGTGCCGCTGATCGCGGGTCTCTCGTTCGAGCTCATCAAGCTGGCCGGCCGGCACCGGCGCAAGCGCTGGGTGCGCGCGGTCATGTGGCCGGGGCTCCAGCTCCAGAAGCTGACCACGCGCGAGCCCGACCACAGCGAGCTCGCAGTGGCGATCGCCGCGCTGAAGGCCGTCCTGGCCGTCGAGCGACCCGGCGAGTCGGGGGCCGATGCGCTGCTCGGGGTCGAGGTCGTCGCCTGACGAGGTCCTGGCGTGATCGAGCAGCTGGTTGAGCAGGTCGAGACGCGCTTCGCGGAGCTCTCCCGCCAGCTCGCCGATCCCGAGGTGATCGCCGATCGCGAGCGCTATGCGGCGGCCGGGCGGCAGTTCGCCGAGCTCGAGCCGGCGGCCAAGCTGGCCACCGAGTGGCGGCGCGCCGCCGACGATGCCGCCGGCGCGCAGGAGCTGCTCGATGAGGACGGGAACGATCCCGAGCTGCGCGAGCTGCTCTCCAGCTCACGCACGCGCATGGACGATCTGGAGGAGCAGCTTCGGTTGGCCATGGTCGAGCGCGATCCCAACGACGACAAGAACGTCATCATCGAGATCAGCCCGGGCACCGGCGGGGACGAGGCGGGGCTGTTCGCCGGCGACCTGTACCGGATGCTGACCAAGTACGCCGAGCGGCGCGGATTCCAGGTCGAGCCGATGAGCGCGGGCGAGGGCAAGTACACCTTCGCCGTCAAGGGCCGCGGCGCCTACTCGGTGTTCAAGTACGAGGGGGGCACGCATCGCGTCCAGCGCGTGCCCCAGACCGAATCCCAGGGGCGCATCCACACGTCCACCGCCACCGTCGCCGTGCTCCCGGAGGCCGAGGACGTGGAGGTCGACATCAAGGATGGCGACCTCCAGGTCGACGTCTACCGGTCCTCGGGCCCGGGAGGCCAGTCGGTCAACACGACCGACTCCGCCGTGCGCATCACCCACAGGCCGACCGGCACCGTGGTTTCGATGCAGGACGAGAAGTCCCAGCTGCAAAACCGGGAGAAGGCCATGCGCGTGCTGCGCGCCCGGCTCTACGAGCAGGCTCTGGCCGCCCAGCAGTCCGAGCTGGCCGCCGACCGGCGGGCGCAGGTGGGCAGCGGCGAGCGGGCCGAGAAGATCCGCACCTACAACTTCCCGCAGGGCCGCATCACCGATCACCGGGTCAAGCACAGCTCCCACGATCTCGACGCGGTGCTCGCGGGCGAGCTCGAGGGGTTCACGTCGGCCCTGCAGGACGACGAGAAGCGCCGCCGCCTCGCCGACGGGGCGGACATCCGAGCTTGACGCCGGCCCTGCGCGCCACCCAGGTAACCGAAGCGCTGCAGAGCGCGACCGGCGCCCTGGCGGCCGCGGGCTGCGACACGCCGCGGCTGGACGCCGAGGTCCTGCTCGCGCACGTGCTCGGGACCGATCGGGCCCGCCTGCTGCTGGACGCTCGGGCGCCCCTCTCCGTTGAGGCCGTGCGCCCGTACCAGGACGCCGTGCGCCGGCGTGCGATCGAGCGTGAGCCGGTCGCCTACATCACCGGCCGGCGCGGCTTTCGCCACATCGAGCTGGCGGTCGACCCGCGCGTGCTCATCCCTCGCCCGGAGACCGAGCTGCTGGTCGAGATCGGACTCGAGCTGCCCCCGGGACAGCGCGTGCTCGACGTCGGCACGGGCAGCGGCGCCGTGGCGCTGGCGCTCAAGCAAGAGCGCCCCGACCTCGACGTCAGCGCCAGCGACGCCAGCGGCGAGGCGCTGGCGGTGGCTCGGGCCAACGCCGTCCGGCTCGGACTCGAGGTCGAGCTGCTCGAGGCCGAGCTGCTCGCCCCCGCGCTCGAGCGCCGGTTCGACGCCGTGCTGGCCAACCCGCCCTACGTTCCGGATGCCGAGCTCGCACGCCTCGCTCCGGAGATCGTGCGGCACGAGCCGGCGGCGGCGCTGCGCGGCGGGCCCGACGGCCTGGACGTGATCCGGGCTCTGGTGGCGCAGGCGGGCGCCGCCGCCGGATTGGCGCTGCTGGCGATCGAGGTGGGGGCCGGACAGGCGCCCGCGGTCGAGACCCTCCTGCGCGACGCCGGGTTCGGCGATGTGGGCCTGCGGCGCGATCTGGCCGGGGTCGCGCGGGTGGCGGTGGCCGAGCGGTGAGCGGGGGCGGCCTGGGACCGGAGCAGGCTCGCTCGCTTGAGGAGTGCCTGGCGGCGGGGGGAGTGGCTCTCTTTCCCGCCGACACGGTGTACGGCCTGGCCGCCGACCCCGAAGCGGAGCAGGCCGTGGCGCGGCTGTACGCACTCAAGGGCCGCGCTCCGGACAAGCCGGCCGCGGTCATGTTCTTCGATCTCGAGCCCGCGATGGCGATCGCGGCGAACGGGCCTCGGCTCGAGCGCGCGCTGCGAGCGCTGCTCCCCGGACCGGTCACCGTGCTGGTGCCCAACGCGCGGCGCCGCTTCCCGCTGGCTGGTGCGGGGGACCTCGACACGCTGGGACTGCGCGTGCCGCTACTACCCGATCGCCTGCACGCGCTGACCGGCGTGCGCCAGGCGCTGCTGCAGTCGAGCGCCAATCGGGCCGGCGGGCCCGACCCGACCCGCCTGTCGGAGGTCCCGGCGGGCATCCGCGAGCGGGTGGACCTCACGCTGGACGGCGGGCCGCTTCCCGGCGTGGCCTCGACCGTGATCGACCTGCGCAGGTGGGAGCGGGAGGGGTCGTGGCAGGTGCTGCGGACGGGAGCTCTGTCCGAGGCGGAGGTGGAGCGGCGTCTGGGCGCGTGAGAAGATGGCCGCCGTGGCCGAG
>Ga0209577_10005590_pt1 | contig 11719 bp, 11 predicted proteins | sample GraSoiAngelo_109_FD_185874 | JGI IMG/M metagenome (GOLD analysis project Ga0209577, IMG submission 185874) | Grasslands soil microbial communities from the Angelo Coastal Reserve, California, USA - 14_0903_12_20cm (SPAdes) (version 2) | ecosystem: Environmental > Terrestrial > Soil > Grasslands... | reverse complement strand
CGCGCCGGGTCGGACATCCGTCCCATAGCGAAATAGTCCCCGATGACTACCGAAAACCATCCCGGTAGCGCATACCGGACACGGTGGCAACGGCCGAGAATGCAGTCAGACTCGACAATGCAGCCAAACGGACCCGATGGGCCGTACTGTGTAGGGGGCTCGAATGACCTGGATCGAAGTGAACTGTCCGGAATGCGGGGCCGTCGAATGCAAGCCCGCAGATTTCGAGCTGGCCGTCTGCAACGTCCCCAGTGCCTCTTACTACGCGCTGACGTGCCCCATATGCCACAAGCGTATCCAGAAGGCCGCCGACGAGCGCGCGATCGAGCTCCTCATCGCCGAAGGTGTCACGCCCTACCGTTGGGAGCTTCCCGCCGAGGTACTCGAGGCGCACGACGGCCCCCCCCTTAACCTGGACGACCTGCTCGACTTGCACATGCTTCTCGATGCCCCGAACTGGTTCGAGGTGCTGAGCCGCACCCACGCCTAACCGAAGAATCCTCCCGAACGAACCGGCTTCCCGGCGTCCCCCCGGAAGCCGGTTCTTTCTTTCTCGGAGTGTGGGTTAGCCGGCGGCTTTCGGCTTCCGCCTCGCCGGTTTCTTGGCGCCGGTTCGGCGCGCGCGCGGCTTGGCCGGCCCTCGCTCCCTCCGCTCGCGAAGCAGCTCGGCGGCGCGCTCGGGCGTGATCGCGTCGATGTTGTCGTCCTTCTGGAGAGAGGCGTTCGTTTCGCCGTCGGTGACGTACGGGCCGAACCGTCCTTCTCGAAGGACGATCGGCTTCCCCGACGAAGGATCCGCCCCGAGCTCTTTCAGCGGCGCTGCCGCCGCGCGCTGGCCGCGGCGTCGCTTCGGCTGCGCGAGCAAGGCGAGCGCTTCGTCGAGGGTGATGGAGAAAAGTTGCTCCTCGTTCTCGAGCGAGCGGCTGTCGCTTCCCTTCTTGATGTACGGGCCGTACCGGCCGTTCAGCGCCGCGATCTCCTCGCCGTCGGCGGGATCGACTCCCACGACGCGCGGCAGGTCGAGCAGCTTGAGCGCGTCCTCGAGTGTGATCGTTTCGAGCGACATCGACTTGAACAGCGACGAGGTCTTCGGCTTCTGCTTGGCATTGCCGTCCGGGTCGCCGAGCTGAACGTACGGCCCGTACCGTCCGACGCGCGCGATGACGGGCGTTCCTTCCGCGTCGGCACCGAGGACGCGATCCCCACTCGGCGCCGAGAGAAGCTCCGACGCTTTCTCGAGCGTCAGCTCGTCCGGCGGCAGGTCTTCAGGGATGCTCGCGCGATCGTCGCCGCGCTGGAGATACGGACCGTAGCGGCCGACGCGGATCACGATCTCGTTGCCGTCTGTGTCGTTCCCGATCGGGATCGAGTTCACGTCGCGCGCGTCGATGTCGGCGAGACGCTCGGTCACCATCTCCTTCAATCCGACCTGTCCGTTCCCGAAATAGAAGCGCGACAGGTACGGATTGGCTTCCTGATCCCCGTTCGCGATGTCGTCGAGCTCGTTCTCCATCCGCGCGGTGAAGTCGTAGTCGACCAGGTGGCCGAAGTGCTGCTCGAGCAGCGTGACGACGGCGAACGCCGTGAACGAAGGGACGAGCGCGGTCCCCTTCTTGAAAACGTATCCACGCTGCTCGATCGTGTCCAAGATCGACGCGTATGTCGACGGACGGCCGATCCCCATCTCTTCGAGCGCTTTCACGAGCGTCGCCTCGGTGAAGCGCGGGGGCGGCTGCGTTTCGTGGCCCTTCGGCTCGAGCACCACGACGGTCAGCGGTGCCCCTTCGCTCAACGGCGGCAGGATCACTTCTTGGTTCTCGAGCTCGGCCTCCGGGTCGTCCGCGCCCTCGACGTACGCGCGCAGGAAGCCGGGGAACGTGATCGTCTTGCCGGCGGCCGCGAACTCGGCGTCCCGCCCGTCGCTCGACGTCGCGCCGAGGCGAACCTGGACGCTCTGCCCGCGTGCGTCTGCCATCGCCGACGCGATCGTGCGCTTCCAGATCAAGTCGTACAGACGGAACTCGTCGCCGCTCAGCTCGTCGCGCACGTCGTCAGGTGTTCGGAACGTGTCGCCGGCCGGACGGATCGCCTCGTGCGCTTCTTGCGCGTTCTTCACGCGGCTCGTGTAGTGGCGGGGCTGCTCGGGGACCGAGTCCGCACCGTACATCTCGATCGCTTGCGCGCGCGCGGCGGCGACGGCCGTGTCGGACAGCGTCACCGAGTCGGTCCTCATGTACGTGATGTAGCCGTTCTCGTACAACGTCTGCGCAACGCGCATCGTGCGGTGCGCGCTGAATCGAAGCTTGCGCGCGGCGTCCTGCTGCAGGGTCGACGTCATGAAGGGAGCAGCAGGCGAGCGGCGCCAGGGCTTCTCCTCGACGCTGCGCACGCGGAAGTCGGAGCCGTGGAGCGACGCTGCCAAGCCGCGCGCGGCCTGCTCGTCGAGACGCGCGACGTCGGCCGTCTTGAGCGCGCCGCTCTCGTCGAAGTCCTTGCCGGTCGCGAGGCGCGCGCCGTCGAGCGACACGAGCTGAGCGGTGAACCCGCCGTCGCCGGCTTCGAACGTGCCTTCGATATCCCAGTAGGAAGCGGAGCGGAACCGGATGCGCGCGCGCTCTCGCTCGACCAGGATCCGCGTCGCCACGGACTGCACGCGCCCGGCCGAGAGGCCCGGCATGACCTTCTTCCAGAGGACCGGGGAGACCTCGTACCCGTACAGGCGATCGAGGATCCGGCGCGCCTCTTGCGCGTCGACGAGGCGACGGTCGAGCTCGCGCGGGTTCTGGACCGCGGCTTGGATCGCCGGCCGGGTGATCTCGTGGAAGACCATCCGCTTCACGGGGATCCGCGGGTTCAGCACCTCCGTGAGGTGCCATGCGATCGATTCCCCCTCGCGGTCTTCGTCGGTCGCGAGGTAGAGCTCGCTGGCGTCCTTCAGCAGCGACTTGAGCTTGGAGACCTGCTTGCGCTTGTCCGGGCTGACGACGTAGATCGGCTTGAATCCGTTGTCGATGTCGACGCCCATCCGGGACCAGGGTTCGGCCTTGAACGCGGACGGAACCTCGCTCGCGTTTCGCGGGAGGTCGCGGATGTGGCCGATCGAAGACTCGACCACGAAATCTCGCCCGAGTATCCCGGCGATCGTTTTCGCTTTGGCGGGGGACTCGACGATGACGAGGGGCTTCGGCACGGGCGGAAGGATGGGCAGCCCCGGGGGGCCATGTCAAGCAGCCGGTCGGCTCGGACGCGCGGTTCGCGTGCTATTTCTGCAGGAAGAGGGCGCTGTTGAAGGTTTCCGGCCTAGGGGAGGACCGACGTGAGCGTCCGGACCAGATCATCCGTCATGTGCCCTTTGACGACGTAGGCGTCGGCGCCCAAGCGCAGGCTCGTGTCGGACATCACCTCTTCGCCGAAGCCCGAGAGCATGACCACTCGGGACCGCGGGGCCAGCCGGCGGAGGTGAGGGATGGCTTCCAGGCCGTCCATCTCGGGCATCGCGATGTCGAGCAGCACGACGTCGGGATCTGTCTCGCGGGCGAGGCGCACCGCGGCAACGCCGTCCGGCGCTTCGCCGACGACGGTGAACCGTCCATCCATCTCGAGCATCTTGCGGAGGAGGACGCGATACTCCTCCAGGTCGTCCGCAAGCAGAACCGTGATCATCAACAAGGCCCTCTCCGGCTGGGGATGGGGTCATTATCCAATCCTGGGTGTTACGGCCGGATGGGCCCGATGCTCCATCTTTCCCCATCTGGGGGGCCCAGATCGCAGCGAGGCGCGTCACAGACGTGACGCAAACGCTGCAGTTTCAGGGCGGAGAGCTAGCCGCTGAAGCGGACCTTGGCGATCGTCCAGATCGCGATGAAGCCGTCTCGCCAGCTGATCTTCTTGCCTTGCTCCCGCGAACGCGCCTTGTACCCGATCGGCACCTCGAACGGCCGGTGCCCCGCGCGCAGGAGCTTCGCCGTGACTTCGGCTTCGATATCGAAGCCGTTCGCGCGAAGATCGAGACTGCGAAGGACCGCGGTCCTCGCCATCTTGAAGCAGGTCTCCAGGTCGGAGATGTAGCAGTTGAACAGGACGTTCGCCCAGAGGTTCAGGAACTTGTTCCCCATCACGTACCAGAAGTTGAACGCTGTGTGGGACCCGAAGGCGCGCGTCCCGTAGACGAGCTCCGTCTCGCCGTCGATAAGCGGCTCGAGGCATCGCACCAGGTCCGACGCCTCGTACTCGAGGTCGGCGTCGAAGGGAACGAAGACGTCGCCGCTCGCCGCCGCAAGCGCCGTCCGCAGAGCTGCGCCTTTCCCTTGGTTGCGCTCGTGCCGGATCAACCGCACGTTGTCCATGACCGCGATGCTGGCGATCGTCTCGGCGGTTCCGTCGCTGGACCCGTCGTCGACGATGATGATCTCAACCTCGACCGGGAAGGTCGTGGACAGCAGCTCTTTCAGCGCGGGGCCGACCCGTTCGCGCTCGTTGTAGACGGGGACGGCGATGGTCAAACGATGAACGGACATGCCGGACAGTTTACCGGCGTTCTTGCGTCATCAGAAACATGGCCGGATGCGCGAGCCCGTCGGCGCGAGCTGCGAACACGCAGGGAAAATGGAAGAGGCGAGCCTCGGTGCTCGCCTCTTCCATCACCAGAAGCTTTAAGTAAATTCTCTCTCTCTCAGGGGGCCGCGCAGTTGCCTCGCTCTTCATCCCTCGCCCACCGGCTTCATGCTTCGAGCCACAACACTTTGAGCGCGATCCCTCACCATTAGTTGTCGAACAACCGGGCGGCCCTGATAAGTGCCGGAACGGAAAATGACCCGTCCGGACTACTCGAGTCCGGGACAGGGGTCACGCTTCAAGATGGGCGGGTTGGGGGTTTGTGGCAGGGTTGGGCCGGGACATCCTGGGCGGATACCCGAGCGAGGTTCGATGGCGAAAGAACGGCACGACGGTTCCACCGACGAGCAGCGGCGTGAGCGCGAGAGCAGTATGGCGCACGCCTACGAGCGCGAGCACGAGGTCGTCGAAGAGCTGCGCGCGCTCGACGAGTTGAAGAACGCTTTCCTCTCGGCGCTCTCGCACGAGTTGCGCACGCCGGTCACCGCGATCCTCGGTCTCGCGCGCACGATCGAGAACGACCACGGGCGACTCAGCCCGGACGAGGTCCGCGAATTCATGCGGCGCATCGCGAGCAAGGCCTCGAAGCTCGATCGGCTGCTGAACGATCTCCTCGACCTCGATCGTTTGCGTCACGGGATGCTCGCGCCTGCGCGCCGGCTGGGGAACATCGCAGATCTCGTTCGGCACGTGACGGACGAGCTCGACACGCCCGATCGCGAGCGCATCACGCTGGACGTCGACGACGTGCTCATCTCGATCGATCACATCCAAGCGGAGCGCATTATCGAGAACCTCGTGATGAACGCGCTGACGCACACGCCGCCCGGCTCGCCGGTTTGGATCAGCACGTGCGAGGAAGGAGGCGGCGTTCTTTTCACTGTTGAGGACGCCGGGCCCGGCATCCCGCCCGATCTGCGCACGGTGATCTTCGAGCCGTTCCGGCAAGCGGGGATGAAGCCGCACGCGCCGGGCGTCGGCATCGGGCTTTCGCTCGTCGCGCGCTTCGCGGACAGTCAGGGCGGACGGGCGTGGGTCGAAGATCGCGAGGAAGGCGGCGCACGCTTCCGCGTCTTCCTTCCGAGCGGCCCTGCGGAAGCTCCTTAGCGCTCCAGCAGCGCGCGCAAGGCCGGCTCCAGCTCAGGCGACTCGAATCGATAGCCGGCGCGGTCGAGCCGTTCCGGAGCCATCCGGATACTCGCAAGCAGGTCCCCAGTGAGCTCGCGGCCGAACGGGACGGCGATCAACGCTTTCGGGATCGGGACGATCCCCGGACGCCTCAGCACGCGTGCAAGCGCGCGTGTGAAGTCGACGTTTCGAACTGGGTTCGACGTCGCGACGTTGAAAGCGCCGCGCGCGTCGTCGTCCTCCAACAGATGCAACATCGCCCCGATGTGATCTGCGAGCGTGACCCAGCTCATCCACTGTCGCCCCGTGCTCAGCCGTCCGCCGAGGCCCATGCGGAACGGCAACAGCACGCGCTTCAGCAGCCCCCCTGAGGGGTGCAGAACCAGACCCGTCCGCAGGAGGACGACGCGGATCTCGGCGTTGCTCGCCGGCGCCGTCGCCGCTTCCCAGCGGCGACACACCGACGCGAGGAAGCCCGATCCCGACGGTGACGCCTCGGTGAGGACCTCGTCGCCGCAGTCTCCGTAGAAGCCCATCGCGGACGCGTTGATGAGCACGCGCGGACGCGGCGAGAGGGCGGCGAGATCGCGAGCCAGCGTCTCCGTTCCGCGAACGCGACTGTTCAATATCCGGGCCTTCTGGCGCGCGGACCACCGCCTTTTGCCGATCGGCTCACCGGCCAGGTTCACGGCGGCGTCGACACCTGCGAGCGCTTCCGCATCGAGAGCTCCTCGCTCCGGATCCCAGCGAACGCGGTCCGGGCCCCCTTCGCTTGCGCGCACCACGCGGACGATGCGGTGTCCTCGCGCCTCGAGCGCCGGAACCAACGCGGTACCGATCAGACCGCTCGCGCCGGTCACCGCGATCTTCATGCCACGTACTCTCGCCGCGGCACGCGGTTCTGTCCATCCGCGCATCACGCTACGATTCCCGCATGACAACGATCGGCTTGGTACAGGGAGACATCACGCAGGAAAGCGTCGACGCGATCGTCAACGCGGCGAACTCATCGTTGATGGGAGGCGGCGGTGTCGACGGTGCGATCCACGCGCGTGGTGGGCCGGCGATCATCGAAGAGTGTCGTCGGTTGCGCGCAACGACGCTCCCACGCGGGCTCCCTCCCGGGCGAGCCGTCGCAACGACGGGGGGGAAACTCGACGCGCGTTGGGTGATCCATACGGTCGGGCCGGTCTACTCGAAGAACGAAGACCGCTCGAGTCTCCTCGCGTCGTGCCACACCGAGTCGTTGCGCGTTGCCGACGAGCTCGGCGCGCGGACGGTCGCATTCCCCGCGATCTCAACGGGCGTATACGGCTATCCGCTCGACGCCGCGGCTGTGGTCGCCGTTCGCGCGGTCCGGGATGCGACATCGAACGTCGACGACGTGCGGTTCGTTCTCTTCGACGAGCCCGCGTACGAGGCATTCGCGCGCGCGCTCGATGCGCCGGGGCCCCGATAAGCGAAACCCCCTGACCGGGCAGGGGGTCGCTTCCCTAGGGGGGCTTATGCGGAGATTGTAAAGACATCGTCCAATCATTGCCAGGAACGGCAACAATCATTGTAGAAGTCGTAACAGGGCGCCGTGAATGGCTCCATCGGGCCATTCACGCTGGGTACGCGGGGGTTTGCCTCTAGCGTTCGGCCTGCCCAGGGTCTGGCCGACCGCCGACCAGCTGCGAAGCGCGCAGCGCCAGGAACAGCTCCGCCACCCCGGCCGGCGATTTCGGGTCGCGCCCGGTGAGCTCCTTCACCCGAGCGAGCCGGTAGGCAACGGTGTTGGGGTGCAAGTACAAGCGCTTCGCCACGGCAGGCAGCGACGGCCCGTGGGTCATGTACGCCACGAGCGTCGCGAGCAAGTCGGGATGCTGGTCGAGCGGCTCGAGGATCGTTCGTGCGAGCCGCCGCGCAACGGCGCGCTCGCGAAGGATCAGCTCTTCGATCAGGACCTCGCCGTAGACGGCGAGCGGCACCGACGACCCCGCGCGCGCCGCAGCGAGCGCGATCGCCGCTTCGCGATAGGAGCCCGAGAGCTCCGTTATCGACTCGCGCGGTCGCCCAAGTCCGGCGGAGAGCTCCGCACCGACGACACCACCGGCCCGCTCGATGAAAGACGTGAGGTGAGCCGCCATCCCGTCGACCTCCCCTTCGGCCGGGAAGATCAGAACGACCTCGTCGCCGCGCGTTACGACCAAGGAACGATCCGCGTTCGGCAGCTCGGCTGCCATCGCACGAAGCCGGTGCTGGCCGTTCCTCCACAGGGTTTCGTCGGCGCCGTGCTGCGCGAACGCTACGATCGCGACTCCGTACGGCACCGCGACCTCGAGGCCTAACGCCTCGCCGCGCGCAAGGATCTCTTCCGCCATGAGCTCTCCACCGAGCACGCCGTCGAGGAAGTCGCGGCGCGACGTTTCTCGATCGCTGGCGAGACGTTCGTATTCAGACAGATACGCTTGAGCAGCCGCGCCGCTCGCTTCGTCGATCCAATTCATCACGGCGGTCGCGAAGTCCAACCCTGCGGCGAGCCGCTGGTGGTCGTCGCCGATGATCACGCGCGCTTCTGCCCACGCGATCTGCGCCCCCGTCCGATAGGCGGCGAGCAATGCAGACAACGGAACGCCTTCGCGCGCGCGGCGGGATGCGCTTTCGCGGATCATCGTGAGCTCTTCGCTGCTCGGCCCACGGCCGGCGCGCATCGAGCGGATGAATCCTCGTACGTTCGCGCGGTTGACGTCGCGGATCTGGTCGAGCGTCACGTCGGGGAGCGCGCGGTAGCTCGGGATCGACTCGAGGTACTGCTTGAGCATCCGCTCGGCGAGATCGTCGGTGATGCGTTCGAGATCGTCGAGGATCTCGCGTAGCGCGTGCGCGCGTGGATCTTGATCTGTCTTCCGCTGCGTCGTCCGTGGCATCACGCCCCCCCTTTGTGAGACCCACAGAACGCCGTATCGAAAGGTTCACCGATCGTGGCCGCTTGCGAGATCCCGTACTTGTGACGCTCACAAAGGATACAGCGCGAACTTAGGCATATGTCCAACCGGCCTGGTTTCTCCCCGCGCAGGCCGGGGACATATGATTGTGGAGCCTCCCCAAACCAGTGGCCTTGATTTGGCTCGTCTGAGGTTCAGCCGACGGGCGAACTTGAAGCCCCCAGAACGGGCCGGCCGAAGCCGGCCGGCCCGTTCGCCCCACTTTTGCCCTTGCACCCGGCAGCCGACGACCGTCGTCACGACATGCGGTGACGACGGCAGGCGCACCACGTCGCGGCCGCGCTGCGAGGGAGCCGGAGAACGATCGACCGTCCGGAAGGCGCCGCCACGAGCGATCGGCGGTACCCGTTGACCTCCCACGCAACGTGGCCTCGCTGGAGTGGAATCCGATAACTGGGAAGAAGGTTCCGAGATCGCTCGGGATGCGGGCGGTGGGTGGATCTCGGACGAGCTCGTTACGCGTCGCCGAGGTCGAGCTCGAACCAGACCAGCGTCGAACCGTTCGTCGAGACGCCCCAGCGCGACGCGATCTTCGTGACCAACAGCAACCCCCAGCCGGATTCCGTCGCCCTCGGCTGAAGCGTGTTCGCCACTTCGGCGCGTCCCGGATTGGTCACCTCGACCCGGATGCCGCGGTCGGTCGGATTCGCGTCGACTTCGATGGCCTGATCCTGCATCAGCGGCGCGTGCTTGACGCTGTTGCTCACGAGCTCGCTGACGAGAAGGTTGAGATCTTGGATCGTCTCGTTTGGCACGTACTGCTCGAGGGAGCGCAGCGACTCGCGAGCTGCGCCTGCCGCGCGGAAATCGCTCGGCAAGCACACGTGAACGCTCGGAAACGTAATCATCACTTAGTCGTTTGCCCCGCTGGGAGCATGTAATACGGTCATTTCCTTCCTTAACCGATGGCGCAACCTGGACGCATTTGGGTGGCTTTCCGTCGCCCTTCTGTAGTCATTGGGGACTAGGCGCGTTTGGCCCGAGCGGGGCATGGATTATCTGGGGCGAACCGGGCACGCTTGGGGGCATGAAGCGCGGAGGTATCGGCGGCGTCGTGCTCGTGTCGGCGGCTGCGTTCGCGCTGGTCATCCCCCCCGCGTCGGCCGATCCCGTTTGCACGCTCGCGACCCCGCTTCCGGTCGTCGGGGGTGTTCTCACGAACGGCGTGCAAACCGGCTTGCTCAACGTCGCACCGGCATGCGCGTCTTCTACGCCGGCACCGCAGCCTTCGGCCGGCGGCGGCGGGATCACGAACCCGCAGCAAGCGAGCGGCCAAGGAACGAATTCGCCGGGCGTTTCGAGCACTCCGACCGCAACCCAAGGCGCTCGTCCAACGACGGTCCGACGCACCGGGACGCAGCCCGCCGGAAGCGTGCGGACGACCACGACCACGGCACCAAAAACGAAATCGAGGGAGGGCTCCGTGCGGGTGGCAATCATCAACTGGATCGACACTCCGGGGCGCGTCGCCTTCGTCGCGTTCTGCGTCTTCGCGCTCATCATGGAGATCTGGATGGGCGTCCGTGCCGGCCGCAAGCGCGCGCGGCACCTCGCAAACGTTGCGGCCGACGCGCAGCTTGCCGCTGTGATGAGCGTCGTGCCCGATGCGATCGTCGTCACCAACGAGAAGAACGAGATCCGCGCGATGAACGCGGCTGCGACCGAGATGCTCGGTGCTACGGGCGAAACCGCGCGCGGAACGATCGTGTCGCGTTTCATCCGCGGGTCCGAGCGGTCCGGGATCTCACTCGAATCGTGGATGCGATCGAGCAAGGATTATCCGTCCGGAACCACCGGCACGCTCGAGAGTGGGTTGCCGGTCGGGATCGCAGCCACGCCGGTGCGCGCCGAGCGCAGCATCGTCGGTCACGTCTTCCTCCTGCGCGACCTTCGCAAGGAGCGCGCGCTCGAGCGCATGAAAGAGGAGTTCCTTTCGAACATCTCGCACGAGCTCCGGACACCACTCGCGTCGGCGCTCGGCTTCGCGCGTCTGCTTCAGCGGCGTGAGCTTTCGACCACGCAACAGGGCGCATTCGTCGGCGCGATCGTGGAAGCGTGCGAGCGCCTCGATCGGGTCGTCGACCTGCTGATCGACGTGGCCGCGCTCGAAGGCGGAAGCGCGCCCACCGACGCCGAGCGTGTCGACGTCGGCGAGCTCGTGCGCGACGCGACCGCGCGCTGGAGCGATCGCTCGGCCAGCCACGTGATCGCGGCACGAGTGGGCCACGACGTTGCCCCGATCGCAGCTAGCTCCGCGCTGCTTCGGAACGCGATCGACGAGCTGATCGACAACGCGATCAAGTTCTCACCGGACGGCGGGATCGTCACGGTCGCCGTGGAGACGCTCCCGGACGAGCGGAAGCCGACCCTCGCGATCTCGGTGGCCGATCAAGGCATCGGGATCGATCCGATCAAGCGAGACGCCGTGTTCGACGCCTTCCACCAGGTCGACGGTTCGGCAACGCGCCGGTTCGGCGGGCTCGGAATCGGTCTGGCCTTCGTCCGCCGCGTCGCCGAAGCGCACGGCGGGCGCGTCGACATCGCCTCCGAGCAAGGGAGCGGGAGCACGTTCAGCCTGGTCTTGCCTGCGCGCGCAGCGAAGGCGCAAAGCCGGAAAGCGATCCCGTCGGCAAACGGCAAGCCGATCCGCAGCCCGCGGCGTCCCGAGCGCGTCGTGCGGGTCGAAGAGGCGCGCAGCTAGAGCCGGAGCTCGCCCCTCATCGCCATCGCCGCTCTGCGTGCGAGTGCGGGGACGCCTTCTTCCAAGCGCGCGAACGTCGGATGGTCGGTCACGCCGCCGAGAAAGCGCCGGTACGAGCCCTCCATGATGATCGCGATCTTCCATCCCGCCATCGCCGCGTACCAGTCGATCGCGCGCACATCGCGTCCCGACCGTTCCGCGTAGCGCCGCAACAGGTCGGCGCGATGCGGGAAGCCCTCCAGATAAGTCACGCCGCCGGCACCCGGACCGCGGAACAGCTCGTCGCCCG
>Ga0209577_10005589_pt1 | contig 11721 bp, 8 predicted proteins | sample GraSoiAngelo_109_FD_185874 | JGI IMG/M metagenome (GOLD analysis project Ga0209577, IMG submission 185874) | Grasslands soil microbial communities from the Angelo Coastal Reserve, California, USA - 14_0903_12_20cm (SPAdes) (version 2) | ecosystem: Environmental > Terrestrial > Soil > Grasslands ... | reverse complement strand
CACTGATGCCGATCGAGGTCGGTGACGTGGACCTGCGCGCGGGGCTCACCGAGATCCGCGGGCTGATCGGCGGACTCTCGCAGCGCGCCCGTGGGTTCGTGCGCATGTTCGGCCGCTAGACGGACGAGGTCAAGGCAGCCTGTCCACCTGAAGGGGTGATCGCCACCAGGGCGGCCCGGTAACCGGCGGCGGCGGGCGTTAGACTGCTGTACGGCTCGAGTGTTGATTCGACCAACGCGGCGCCGCGCGTTTTCGCAGTTGTTGCTTCCAGCACGCGGCTGGGGTATCGCGCGCGGCCGGTTCCTTGCTGTGCGGCAGCGGGACCTGTCGAGATCCGCATGGCCCGGTGCACGCGAAATGCTCTCGGGCTCAACCCGTCGCATGAGCGTCATCGACGCGCTCGCAATTCCACGAAAGGATCGACTGACATGGCTTCAAGCGGCAAGAGAAAGACCACGATGGCAAAGCTCACCCGTGAAAGCAGGCTTCGCGAACGTCGGCTGGAGAAGCAAGCCAAGAAGGAGGCGAGGAAGCAGGCCTCGGCAGATCGCAAAGACCACCCTGCTGACGTGGTGACCCATGACAGTGGTGAGTCACCCGGCCCAGATGCTGGACAGCCCGATCTCGAACCTTTCGTTCACGCGCCCACCGACCCGTGATTCCGCCCTCGCGCTGAATCGCGTTGCCGATATCGCCCTACGCGCCCGGCCAGACTGACACCCGACGTCCCCGCTCCGCCCCGCCGGCCAATTGAGAGCAGCCAGGAGGCGCGGGCGACCGTCGAAGACGTGACCGGCCCCGGGGACTTCGAGTGCCCCGGCCTGCTAGCGGTAGTCCAGCTTGGGAAAGTCCGGCTCAGTCCCCCGCCCTTCCGGGGTCATGTCGAGCACGCTCCAGATCGGCCAGATCGAGTCGACGTGTCGGGGGTCCTCGCCCTCGTCGCGCGGAGCGAACATGAGCTCGGTGGCCCATGAGTGCCGGATCCCGTTGCCGTCGCGGACGAACACGTTGAGGATCGGTATCTGCTCGCCCTCCGGCGTCTCGGCGTGATAGTCGCGGTTGTAGGTGTTCTTGCGCGAGGACAGGAGTCGCAGGTGCCGCCAGCCGCGTTCCCGGGCGAAGGCGCGGATCCGCTCGGGATCCGATTTCGCGACCACAGCCAGGTTGAGCCCGTGGGCCAGGTGGGGCGCGGCGCCGTCGACCGAGTCCAGGATCGAGGTGCAGGACGGGCACGGGGTCTCGGCCAGGGGAAGCCGGGCCGTCTCGCCGGCTGCGGGGCCAGGCCTCGTGTCTCCCGACGAGCGCGGGAACATGAAGCTGTAGATGACGAGCGTGTCCTTCTCCGGCGCGAAGAGCTCGGAGAATCGCACCTCGCCGCCGCCGTCGACCGCCTCCTCGAAGGGGTAGTCGTCGGGGACGGCCCCGCCCGGCGGCAGCGCCCGCCGCTGTGCGGCGACGCGCTCGATTGCCCGCCGCAGGTCGATCTCGGCCTCGAGCAGCCGGTTTCGGTCGCGGCGGTATTCGCTGGACTCGCCGGGAAAGCGCATGTCAGGGTCTGCAGGCAGCGAGGCTGAGTGTACGCCGGACGCCAGCAACCCTGCTCTCGTCTACTTGGACCAGGCAGCGCGGCGCTCCCGTCTACGCTGCCGCTCCGCATGGAGGGCGGTCGCCACCTGCGACGGGCTGGGACCGGCAGCGCCGTCGCGCTGTGATCCCGGGCGTGGCTTCTGCGATCAGCGCGACCGTCGCCGGCGGCTCGGGGCGGTGTGGTTGCGCGGGCCGGTCTTCGAGCAGCCGCGGTAGCGCCGCCGGCTCGTGGCCGTCGCCCCGGTGTTCGTCGTGGTGCGGATCCTCACGACGAAGTTGCCCTGCGGCAGGTCGCGCAGCGCCAGGCGGCGCAGGTTGCGTCCGCGCACGCGCCTTGCAACCTTGCCGTTGACGTATAGGACCGCACGAACGACGCGCTCGCCGTGTGGGTGGTGCAGCCGGAAGCTGAACCGGCGCCGGTCGATGCAGTTGCGTGTGCTCGGTGCGCGTGGGGTCGAGGCCGGCGGGGCACTGAGACCGAGCGGCGGGACGGGGCCGCAGGTTGCGTGGGTCAGCACGGGGTTGTAGGCGATCTTGGCCCCGGTTGCCAGAGTTCTGCCGGGCGCGGGGCCATTCGGGTTGCCCCACCAGTCGTGTTTCGCCTCGAGGTTGTAGTTAAGGCTGCTGACGTCGGTTTGCGCGCCGCCGTAGATGCAGTTGTGTCCTGTGCTGCCGAGGCTGCCGCCACCGAGGTCAAGGTTGGTGTGCCCGCTGTAGAGCGCCCCGTAGCGGTTGTCGAGGATCACGAGCGTTCCGGCGGATTGGCTGAGGTCCGTGTTCTCGACCTTGCCGTCGAGCTCGCTGACTTGAGTGGCGCTCGCCACGCGCAGGTTGCTGAGCTGGTTAGCGAAGATCCGGCTGTTCTCGGCATCGAAGCTGATCTTCTTCACCGGAGCGTTGGCGCCGTCGACGACGTTGCTGACGACGCCGATGCCGTCCGCGACGCAGTTGGTGAACTGCGAGCGATTGACGGTCACGCTCGTCGTGCTGCCGGACCCCGACGCCACTTCGAGCAGGCAGTCGCCGTCGTCGCCCGGCTCCGCCTGCGCCTGGGGCTGGGCGCCCACGAAGGTGGAGTGGGATGCTCGGACGTGATCGATGTCGAGGATCATCGTCGCGTCCCTTGAGAGGTTGGCGGCTTCGATGATGTCGCCCACGACGTAGTCGCAGGTACTGTTGCTGAGCGTCATCTCCTCGGTCGGCCCGCCGTTGCTCGCGGCCATCTCGACGCAGTTAGCGGAGAGGTGCCCGAGACCGTGTGCGAACACGTTGCGGTCCACGTGCTCGACCAGATGCGAGTGCCCCGCGGTGTTTTCGAATAGTCCCTCAGAGTCCGCCTGGCCGAAGTCTCCGAATGTTGCGGTGCCGATGTAGGTCTCGCTGTTGTTATCGACCTCGGCGACGAGGCGGGAGGTATCGGTCGTCTGCAACCCGATCGCAAGCAGCGACGACTTGCTCATGTCCTGGCGCAGGCGGGTGAGCCCGTTGTGGTCGACCTGCGCCGTGATGTTCGCGGTGCCTGACGCGCGGATATCGACTCCGTCAGCGCAGTTGGCGTCGTGGACGAAGTTGCCGTCGATCGAGACCTTCGTCGTGGTGTGGCTCTCATCGACCATGATCGCGGCCCATCCGTTGGAGAGCCCGGAGCTGAACGGCACCCCAACACCGGGCACGCTGGTGGGCAGGATGAACGGCTGGACGACGAACCCGGTGGTGCACGAGGTGTTCGTGGCGGTCACGTCGTTACCGTGCACGCTCACGTCCTTGACGTCGGACCCGTAGATGCCGCCGCGGTTGGCACCGACGATCGCGATGTTCGAGACCTCGACGCGGTCGGCGAGAACCACGGCGTCCCCGGAGTTGCGTGCCGAACTCGAGTTCGCGATACGAGGGGCAGCAGAGGACGAGCCGACTCCCGCCACTGCCGGGCCGGCGCCAACCAGCTTCTGCCCCGGCTTCAGCGCGATCCCGCCGTCCAGGGCCGCCGTGCCGGATGGGCTGGGAATGACCATGATCGTGTCCCCGGGACCAGCTGCCTGCTCCACGGCCGCCAACGTTGCGAAGGGTCGCTGGATGGAGCCGTCCCCCACCGCGCCAGCAGCCGCGCGTACGAACCATGTCCGCCCCGCCGCTGAGGCATCCACCGCCGAGCAGCCCATCAAGGCGAAGACGAGCACTGTCGCGGACCACAATCTCCATAGGACGCTGGTCATGGCCGTGCCACTGCCGCCAGTCGCTATCTGCGCGCGTGGCCGATGAAGGCCGCCGCACGGTCATACAGCTTGTAGAGCTTGAACCCGCGAGCAAAGAAATTGACGCAGTAGCTCTCAAGGAGCTTGTAGGCCCGGGTATCGTCGAGCACCGGGCCATTCTGGAGGCCCTGCGAAGAGCCGACTGGGCCGCCGGCGAAGTTACGCAGCTGCACCACCGTACGGCGCCGCTGCTCGACAGTGCCCCTCCTCCAATCGCTGCAATTGGCGGTCCGGATCGATTGCCCGACCCCCGGCCCGCGGTCGGGGAACTGCGTGTGGGAGGTGGTCGAGCCTCCGCAGCCCCCGAGGAGGGCGGCGCAGCAAGCCAGGGTTATGGCCGCTCCGGCACTTCCGTGAGGCCCCTGCTGGGCTAGGGCTTGGACGGCGTCGTGAACCAGTTACAGCTCTTGGTGTCGAATGTGATGTCCGCGAGGCAGTTGGTCAGCTCGGACTCCTGCGCCGGGCCGCCCGTGCCGACGCTCGAGCTGTCGCAGGCGGACGGCAGCACCGGCGCCGGCGGGGTGCTCGTGACGCTGGCCGCCGTGCCGTCCTTGCCGATGTTGTCGTGCCAGCAGTTGCCGGTGTTTCCGGAATACTGATCCCACCAGAAGTCGGTACGCCCGGTCGAGACGTCCCCGGTGCCATTTGGCGCGACCGTCCCGTCGGGCGACCGGCCCATAACGTTGCCGTAAACCTGATTCCGATAGGAGGTCGAGGGGGGCACGGCGGTCGGGTTGCAGCCGGCCAGCAACGACGGGTTGACCCCCGCGGGACCGCACACCACCTGGTCGGGCACAGCAAAGATCATCATGCCGCGCCGCCAGTTGTCGTAGAAGTGGTTGTTGCGGATCACATTGTCATTGCCGCCCGCAATCCACAGGCCGGTGCCGACGGGAACCGGGATCGAGGGCACGACGTCGGATCCCTTGACATACGGATTGAAGTTGTTCGAGTAGAAGTTGTTGTCCTCGATCAGGTCGGAGTCCTGGGGGTAGCCGGGGTGTCCGGGTGCGGTGAAGACATCGGTCGTGAATCCCAGCGCGTTGTCATAGAAGTTGTTGTGGTCGACGTGGGTCGCGCTGCCGTCGGTGCCGGAGTAGCCGCCTGAGTTGTGGTGCGAATCGCAGTTGCGAATCTCCTGGCTGTAGCGGAACTGCGGATAGATCTTCGTGTCTCGCTTGCGCCCGGTGCTGGCGCCCGCACCGGGGTACAGGCCAGAGTCGCCGTTGCCGGCGGCCTCACAATTCTGCATAAGGCCGTGGTCCTCCACAAAGGTGAGCACGCCATACTCGCCGCCGAAGAAGGTCTTGAAGTGATCGAGCAGATATCCGTTGGTCTCGAGCACGTAGATGTCGTGCTCCGCGGCATGTCGGACCTTCAGGTTGCGCAGCACAAATCCGTCGGCTCGGTCGGCCCGGATGCCCACGTCCTTGACATTTCCGATCGGCGCGTGATCTCCAGACTCGACGCGTCCGGCATCGATCACGACATCGTCGGCGGAAACGCCGGACCCCTCCATCTGGAGGTTGCAGCGGATGCAAGGGCCGAGGTCAGGGATCCCGTGCCGGTCGGGGCGCGGCGGCTGCGGCGGAGGAGCGGCCCCGGGCTCGCGCCCGAGCACCGCGATCAGGTTCTGGTCGTTGGGGCAATGGAACTGGTACGCGTAGGAGACCGCGCCGGCCTGGTTGTTCCTGTCGTTGGTGATCGTGTAGCGCATACACGCGGGATCGTGCGTGGGCGCCGCTCTGGAGGCCGGCTCGGTGTAGACGCCCGGCATGATCACGACCCGGTCGTTGTTGCCCGACGCGTTGACCGCCTTCTGGATCGAGTCGAAGGCGCAGTGATCGAAGAGCCGCTTGTTCAGCTCGAGCAGCTCGTTGCCCTCGGCTTCGCCGATCTTCTGGCGTCCCTGGCTCGGACGCACCACGTAGCCGGCCGATTCGGCCGAGGCGATCGATTGCTTCAGGCGCTCCAGAGAATCCGCCTGACAGACCACCCGCGTCTGGCCGCCTCCCCCCACCGGCGAGGACGCAGACGGCGTATGGGCGGGACCCACACACGGCTGGTAGGTTCGCGTACGCACACGCCGTCTTCCGCGCCTGGTCCTCCTCACGACGCGCACGGTGACGGCGCCTGACGGCAGGTTGCGCAAAGTGATCTGGCGCCGCCTACGTAGCGCGACCCTGTGCACCCTGCTCACGCGGCGGCCATTGACGTAGATTGCAGCGGCCCGTAGCCGCCGGCCGTGGCGACCACGCAGGCGCACGCGGATCGTGCGCCGCCGTACGCAGGTGGGTGCTCCAAGAGTCGGGACGGCGGACTCAAGCGAGCGCGGCGTTGGCACCTCCCCGCCGGCGCACGGATGGATCGAGCAATCCGGGGCCGGGTTGGGCCAGTAGGAGGCGCGCTCGATATGCGCCCCGGCCCCGACCGGCGCGGCCAGACAGCCGAGCAGCACGACCGCGAGGGCGGCGCACGGTTTGCGGCCCGCACGCCTCGCCCTCACACGACGATGCCGCCGCAGACAGCTGCACCGAACCCAAGGGCCAGCTTGTCGAGCCAGACGCCAGGCAACCCAGAGCATCTCCTCGCACGCACTGTACTCTCGAAGTGCGGCAGACGGGAACAAATGCCGGCTCGGTCGAGCCGCTTCAACGCAGCGACAACTACACCATCAGCAGCAACATCGATGTGGTGGGCGCGTGCAGCTCGACTACTACGGCAAGGGGGCCACTACGACTGGCCGAGCAGTGCGTGACTGCGGACTACGTCGATCACGAGGCGCCCCCCAGAACTCCGACGGGACCAGATGGCGCAAACGCGGTGCTCCGCTGGCTGCGCGGGGCATTCGACGATCTGTCGTACGAGATCCTCGATGCATTCGCGGACGGCGATCGCATGGCCATGCGCGTCGCCACCCGGGGAACGCATACAGGCAAATTCATGGGCAAGCCCGCCACCGGCAGGAGGTTCGAGTTCGAAGCGATCCACATCTACCAGATCGAGAGCGGGCGGGTCGCCGAGCACTGAGCCGAGCGCGACGACGTCGCTCTTGGCCCGGCAGGTCGCCTCTTCGAGCACTAGGCACGAGACGCGTGCTCGTAGAACTGGTGGGGGAGGTTGCCACTCGGCACCCCCCGCGACCCCGGCCTGCTGCGAAACCCGGTCTCGCCTGTTCGAGAGCTCTAGCATCGGCGGCCGCCAGGGGCTTATCGTGTCGCGTACCCGTGGCGCCACGACACCCGCAGCGTTCTCAGCGCCGGTAGCTTGGTAGGCCTGTGTGAGTAGCTATCTCCCGATCGCCGATCACGGGCTGATCGGCGACCTGCATAGCGTTGCTCTTGTCGGGACCGACGGAACGATCGACTGGTACTGCTGCCCTCGCTTTGACTCCCCGAGCGTCTTCGCCTCGATCCTCGACGCTCACCGCGGCGGCCGTTATCGCCTAGCTGCCGCCGATGAGGGCTGTACGTCCAAGCAGCTGTACTTCCCCGACACCAACGTTCTCATCACTCGCTTCTTGACCCCCGATGGTGTGGGCGAGGTCGAGGACCTCATGCCCGTTGCGCAGTCGATCGACGCCGAGCATCGCCAGCGGTTGGTGCGCCGGGTCGTGGCGGTGCGCGGTCAGGTGCGTTTCGAGCTGGAGTGCTCGCCGCGCTTTGACTACGGCCGCGCCGAGCACACGGTCGAGCGCCACGAGCATGGTGTGCTGTTCCGCTCAGCGGACTGCACCCTGGCGTTGGAGACCGAGACGCCGCTTCGGGTCAATGACGGCGCGGCGTCGGCCTCGTTTGCGCTCTCGCAGGGCGACAGCGCAACCTTTGTCCTGGAACACGTGCTCGGCCCCTATGAGCCTCACGGCCATTCGGCGGCGGAGACACGCGACCTGTTTGAGGCAACGGTTGCCTACTGGCGGCGCTGGCTGTCGCAGTCACGTTACACCGGGCGTTGGCGCGAGATGGTGCACCGCTCGGCGCTGACGCTGAAGCTGTTGACCTACCAGCCGACCGGGGCGATCGTGGCGGCGGCGACGACGTCGTTGCCCGAGCAGCTCAATGGCGAGCGCAACTGGGACTACCGCCACACGTGGATCCGCGACGCGGCCTTCTCGCTTTATGCCCTACTGCGCCTGGGCTTCGGCGAGGAAGCAGAGGCCTTCATGGGCTGGCTGACCGATCGATTTCGCGACTGTCGCGTCGGCGAATCGGGGCCGCTGCAGATCATGTATGGCATCGATGGGCGCGCCGATCTGCCCGAGGAGCTGCTGACCCATCTCGAGGGCTATCGCGGGTCCGCCCCGGTGAGGATTGGCAACGGCGCCGCCAACCAGCAGCTGATCGACTCCGTCTATCTCTACAACAAGTACGCCACACCGATCTACCACGACGCCTGGGTCGATCTCTCGCGCATCGTCGAGTGGCTGTCCGAGCACTGGGACCAACCCGACGAGGGCATCTGGGAGACCCGCGGCGGGCGCCAGCACTTCACCTACTCGCGCCTGATGTGCTGGGTCGCGTTCGAGCGCGCCGTACGGATTGCGCGTCAGCGCGGCTTGCCCGGTGACATCGTCAGCTGGATGGCCGCCCGCGACAAGGTCTACAGGGAGATCCTGTCGCGAGGGTGGCACGAGCGCAGGCAGGCGTTCGTCCAGCACTACGACACCGACGTCCTGGATGCCTCGATCCTGCTGATGCCGCTGGTCAAGTTCATCTCCCCGACCGACCCTCGCTGGCAATCGACGCTCGACGAGATCGGCCAGGAGCTCGTAACTGACAGCCTGGTCTCGCGCTACAACCCCGAAGCTTCGCCGGACGGCCTGCGGGGCGAAGAGGGCACGTTCTCGATGTGCACCTTCTGGTATGTGGAAGCACTCGCCCGGGCCGGGCACTTGGACGAGGCCCGGCTGGTCTTCGAGAAGATGCTCACCTACGCCAACCACCTCGGCCTCTACTCCGAGGAGATCGGCCCCACGGGCGAGCAGCTGGGCAACTTCCCGCAGGCCTTCACCCACCTGGCCCTCATCAGCGCCGCCACGAACCTCGACCACCAGCTCGGCTGAGCGTCGACGGGGCGATTCATGGTCGTTAGCCGGTCGTCGGCGTCCGGCAGGCCCGCACTGTGTGCGTACGTGCACACACGCGATTTGCCAGGGGAGGATCCTGAGCTTCCGAGGATCGGGATGGGAGGCTGATCGTGCCGAGTGGGGTTCCGCCTGGGCCGGCGTATCCGGCCCTGGTCCAGAGCGTCGGCTTCTGGAGGCGGCCGCTCGAGTTCCTGGAGCAGTGCCGTGCGCGGTATGGCTCACGCTTCACGATCCGCCTGCTGTTTGCTCCGCCGTTTGTGATGCTGTCTAGCCCGGCGGAGATCAAGGAAGTTTTCACCGCGCCGCCAGACGTCCTTCACCCCGGGGAGGGGGCGCGCGTGCTCGAGCCGGTCGTGGGGTCGAACTCGGTCATCCTGCTCGACGGTGATGCCCACATGGAGCAGCGCAAGCTCATGCTTCCCACCTTCCACGGGGAGAAGATGGAGCGCCTCATCGGATTGATGGCCGAGGTCGCCGAGCAGGAGGTTGCGAGGTGGCCGCGTGGGGAGCCGATCGAGCTGCATCCGCGTCTGCAGCGCCTCACGCTCGAGATCATCCTCCGCGCGGTCTTCGGCTTGGAGCGTGGCCAGCGCCTGGATGGGGTGCGAGAGCGCCTTGGTGCGATGCTGGCGTTCGGCGACCGCCCGATCAGCCTGGTACAGCCACCGGCACAGAGCCTGGCGGCGAGGATCCTGGAGCGGATCGGCCCGTTTGCCCGTTTCTTGCGCCTCAGGAGGCCGACGCGTTGATATTCGAGCTCATCCGCGAGCGCCGCATGCAGGCCGGCACCCGCGACGACGTGCTGGCGATGCTGCTCGAGGCGCGCCATGAGGACGGGTCGCCGATGTCCGAGCAGGAGCTTCGGGACGAGCTCATGACGCTGCTCGTGGCGGGCCACGAGACGACGGCCTCCACGCTCGCATGGTCCTTTGAGCGCTTGCTGCGTAGTCCGCATGTGCTGGAGAGGCTGCGCGACGAGATAGACAGCGACGAGACCGACACCTATCTCACGGCGACGATCCAGGAGACGCTGCGCCGACGACCCGTCCTGCCCAACGTCGCGCCCCGGCTAGTGATGCGACCGGTCGAGATCGGGGGATGGTCGTACCGGCCGGGCGTCTGTCTGGTCCCCAACGCGTACCTGGTCCACCATGACCCGGACCTCTATCCCGATCCGTACGCCTTCCGGCCCGAGCGCTTCCTGGAGGAAGCGCCGGGCACCTACACCTGGATCCCGTTCGGCGGCGGGCGCCGACGCTGCCTGGGAGCGAGCTTTGCGATGCTCGAGATGAAGCTGGTGCTCCGCAGCGTTCTCGGAGCGTGCCAGCTTCACCCAGGTCCCGCTGGGGCGGAGGCCGTGCGCCGGCGCAACATCACGATCAGGCCCGGCGCCGGCGCGCTGGCCCGCCTGTCTGACCGGCCCCAGGCGGCACCCGCGCCAGCATGAGCGACGCGCAGGAGACCTTCTCTCCGCGGAAGGACTGGGTGAATACTCCAGCTATGGCGGGCGAGCCCCGACAATCGCCACCCGGAGCGAAGCTGGCCGCTCAGACGACAGCGCGCCTGGTCCGCCTGGAGTGGATAGCCGGCGTCGCCGGTGCCCTTGTGGTCTTCAACGCGGTCGGCTTTCTGATCCCGATCTTCCTCGACGAGCGCGAGTCTGTCCGCTCGGGCCTCTTCAACGGGCCAATAGTCGTTGCCTATGTCCTACTCAGCGGGTTCGCGACCAGGAGGCACTTGCGGTCCTATCTCCCGGGCACGCTCGGGTGGCTGATGGAAGGGCGCGAGCCCGACGCGCGCGAGCATCGGCTCACGCTGCGTGTTCCGCTGCACCTGTTGCAGTGGAATGCCCTGGAATGGACCGCGGCCGCGGTCCTGTTTGCGGCCGTGAACGCCATCGCGGACTCGTGGGGGATCGCGGCGGTGGCGGGAGCAGCGGTCTGGCTGGGCGGTGAGACGACCTGCGCCCTGGCCTACCTTGTCGCCGAGCGCATCTTGCGCCCGGTCACCGCTCGCGCGCTCGCGACCCGAGCAGCCGAGAAGACCGTTGCCCCCGGTGTGCGTGCCAGGCTCGTCATGGCATGGCTGCTGGGGACCGGAGTGCCACTCCTTGGCCTGCTGGTGGTCGGGACCGTCGGGGTCGCGAAAACCGGGGTCGACACGCGATACGTCGCGGGTGCCGTGATCTTCCTGGGCGTCGTGGCTTACGCCGCGGGGCTGTTCTCCACGATCTTCGCGGCCAGGGCCATCGCCGACCCCATCACGTCGGTGCGCAGCGGGCTCGAGTCGATCGAACGGGGCGCACTGGAGGCTCACGTGGCAGTCGACGACGGCAGCGAGGTGGGGCTCCTGCAGGCCGGTTTCAATCGCATGGCCGAGGGACTGCGCGAGCGGGAGCGCATCCGAGACCTGTTCGGGCGTCAGGTCGGCGAGGAGGTGGCGCGGGCGGCGCTTCGCAAGGGCCTCCGGCTGGGCGGCGAGGAGCGCGAGGTCGGGGCGCTGTTCGTCGACCTGGTCGGGTCTACCTCAATGGCGCTGGCCATGCCGCCCACCGAGGTCGTGCATCTGCTCAACCGATTCTTTCGCGTCGTGGTCGACGTGGTTGAGGGTGAAGGCGGACTGGTTGACAAGTTCGAGGGCGACGCGGCGCTATGTGTCTTCGGGGCGCCAGTTCCGTGTGACGATCCTGCCGGGGACGCGCTGCGCGCGGCGCGCATGCTCGCCGCCCGCCTGGCGCGCGATCTGCCCGAAATCGACTTCGGAATCGGCATCTCGGCGGGAACAGCGGTCGCTGGC
>Ga0209577_10005586_pt1 | contig 11726 bp, 12 predicted proteins | sample GraSoiAngelo_109_FD_185874 | JGI IMG/M metagenome (GOLD analysis project Ga0209577, IMG submission 185874) | Grasslands soil microbial communities from the Angelo Coastal Reserve, California, USA - 14_0903_12_20cm (SPAdes) (version 2) | ecosystem: Environmental > Terrestrial > Soil > Grasslands... | reverse complement strand
CGAGCCTCGACGGCAACACCCGGCGCGCGATCGACATCCACGAGGAGGAGGAGGTCGACGCGGACGCGTTCAAGGCGCTCATCCGTGCCGCGGTCGCCCTCAATACGTCCGGCTGAGCAACGCTCGTCACTCGGCGACCACCTGCGTCGGTGAGTGGAACACCGCCTCGACGTTGTTGCCATCAGGATCGAGGACGAACGCGGCGTAATAGGTGCCGCTGTACTCGGGACGCACGCCGGGTGGGCCGATGTCTGCCCCGCCGTGGCGGACTGCAGCGTCGTGCCAGCGCATGACCGAGCCCGCGTTCCTTGCGCAGAACGCGATATGCGCACCGGTGGTTACGCGGTCGCGGCCCGGTTTGCTGCCGACCGTGTGTAGGCAGAAGTCATCACTGTCGCCGCGCCCGAACAGGACGTAGGCGTCACCCTCGAACTCGCCTTCGGACAGCACTACGAATCCGAGTTCGGCCAGTGCCGCTTCGTACATCCGACGGCTCGCCGGCAAGTCAGTGACCCGGATACCGACGTGGTCGATGACGTCGCTCACGGGCCGATCAGCCGCGCCTCACCCGACTAGCTGTTTGTGGGATGTCGAGTGCCGAGGATGGTCGCGCACGGACGAACCGTAGCCGGATCAGGCGACGAGCTCGGCTTCGAGGAGCCAGGGCACGTGCCTGCATCGTTCCAGGAGGGGCGCGTAGGCCTCGAGATCGGCGTGCGAGGTCGGTCGATGGGTGCCGTCCGGCTCGATTCCGGACACGTGGAGTTGACGAAGGCGATCGTCGAACGCGTCGAGAAAGTCGTGCGCCAGTGCGAGGCTTCGGTCGTTGGTCCAGACGTGCGCGACGTCGAGACAAAACCCGGCATCGCGCCAGCGGTCGAACACGACTCGAAGGTCGGTGACATCGCGGCCGAAGCTCTTCTGGACATCCATGTTCTCGAACACCGCTCGCGTTCCCAGCGCTACGACCGCAGGTTCGTCGGCGTACACGTCGGGATGAAGGATCACGTCGAAGGCAGGCTTGACGCATGCCAGTCTCCCGACGATCTCATGCACAGGTGCGTCGAATCCCACCGGGGCGTGAATCGTCGCCCGCTCGAACGCGCTACAAGCATCTTCTTTGTGCTTCAAGAGACGTTCCAGCGCGTCGAACCGCTCTTCTGTGATTGCCGTTAGCTCGATGGCGCGCCAGCCCTCTGCAGCGGCGCGTTTGAGCGCGGCATCCCAGTCATCTCGCTCCTCGACGAACGCGCCGGTTGCGATCCCGAATCTTGCTGACGCCTGCATTCCGCGGCCTAACCTAGTCGGCATCGAGAGGCGAGCCCATCAAGGCGCGCGCTGGCGGGGCGGGCCGGCAGCCATCACTGGCATCTTCGGATTCCAGGACGCGTCGGCACCCCAGACTGGGCAACTGCGCTTGCGCACGAGCTCACGGCGCTGCCGGAGTCGGAGCCATCACGTCGCTACCCGTGACATTCACGCGCTGAGACCGGCTGTAGCGGGCAGGCCGCTTCCACGCAGATTCTGGGACCACAGGACCTATTGACGCCTCGGCTTCGCAGGCGGAAAAACGGACGGCGCGCGCTGAGACGGGATTAGGCGGGGAGTAATTCGCGTCTGCGGTCTAACTTCACTCAGCGCGCGCGGTCTTCAGTCATGCGCCAAGGTGTCAGTGCTGGCTGCGAAGCGCTTCAACGCATCCACGAGCGCGCGGGATGCCAGCCGCCAGCGGTCGAGGCGAGTGTCGTACTCCGTTTGCGCCTCAGGCGTCCGGTCCCGGCGAGCCGGTGTCGACGCACGGTCCAGTGCCGCCCGAGCGGCTCGCTCTTCGCACGCCGCCTCCGCGACCGCCTGCTCCCACTCGTCGCGAACATCTCTCGAGGTATCTGTCATCTTCTATGGCAAAAAGACCGCCATCCGGGTCGAAACTTGCAGCTGATTGGGCCGCCCACGCCGTCGGTGCTGCCCAGCGACACACGCTTGCTTCAGAGCCTGCCGAAGGCGCCGACTCCCTAGAAATGTTCAGGCTCTTGATGCGCTTCTTCTGGGTGCTTTTCGCCGGATTACTGATTCGCCTCCACGGCGATCTTCTTCGCTGCGCGAAGTCAATCGTCGGGCAGAAGCGGTGGACCAACATTGACTTGGCCGTGGGCCCTGAAGAGTTCTTCGAGCTGCTCAGGCGAGGGACGCGGCGTCTCGCTCGGTGGGAGTGTGGGCTGCGTAGCCCGGACCGACGCCTCTCGAACCAGTCGTTCGAGCCCTGCCGGAGTACTGAGCACAAGCACCCGCGCTTGCTCGCTATCCACACGGAAGGTGTGCGCGACCCCCATCGGCACGACGGCTGCCGCGCCCGCCACGAGCTCAAACCGCTGCTCCCCCGCGTGCAGCGTCAGCTTTCCCTCCTGCACGATGTAACTCTCGTCCTGCGGATGCGTGTGAAGCGGTGGCGAGGCATGTCGTGGAAAGAGAAACTCGATCAGAGCAAAGCGCCCATCACTCGCCTCGGCCGCCACCCGGACGATCGCGAGTGTGCCGAGGAACCAGAGTTGCTCACCTTCTCCCGCACCCGACCACGTCGCGGTCACCGCACTCACGATTAGCAGCGTATCCGGGCAGCCGCAGGCGACCTGCTCAGGGACGTTCCCGAACGCTGGCCCACCCGAGTTCCTTACGCGGTTTGTCGCACGCTCTCCAGGCGGGGCGCGCTCCGTCCCATTCGCCGCCTAATCCGGCTGATCGGGCCGTTCGCCTTCCTTATCAGAGCCGCGTTCGATTTCTCCTAGGCCGGCCACGACAGCTGTTGGATCCAACGTCGGTGGTCCGCCCGCTGATCCTGAATGCTCCGCGCCGGCTGCCACGGCAGCGCTGCCGAACCACCGGTTGAACCGTCCAGCCCATCGGTCGAGACGACTGAAGACGGCACCAAGACCCACAGGGCTGAAGGGCAGCCGCCGTTTGGCCAGCTCTTCCGGAGACATTCCTGAACGCCTGCCCGCGGCTTCTGGATCTCGGGAACCCCGACTGGTAGCAGGGGATGCGAGCCGCAAGACCGCGAGGCTAGGCTCCGCCGGTGCCCGACGAAAAAGCGGAGTTCCTGACGGAGGCGCAGAAGGCTCAGCTTGAAGCCGAACTCGCCGAGCTAGAAGGTCCACGGCGTGCCGCAGCGGTCGAGGCGATTGCGACGGCGCGGAGCTTTGGCGATCTCTCGGAGAACTTCGAGTACCACGCGGCTAAGAACGAACAGGGAATGCTCGAGCGACGAATCAAGGTCCTTCGGGATCGGCTCGACCGCGCGACCGTCGTCGGTAAGCCAGATGCAACAAAGGGTGTTGGAATCGGGGCGCGCGTAACGATCGTCGACGAGCACGGAGAGCAAATGGACGTCGAGATCTCGAGTGTCGGCGGCGTCTCACCGGACTCGCCGTTAGGGCGCGCCGTGATCGGCCGCAAGGTGGGAGACGAGATCACGGTCGAAGCGCCACGAGGAGCATGGCGCGCTCGCATCCTTTCGGTGGAGTAAGGAGTTCCCGAACAGGGACTGTCCCTAGGTGTGACGAAAGTGTGACTCTTCGTTCACAGCCGGTGATTTCAAATGCCGCTCGCCGCCAGGCCGGCTTGCCACGACGCCCAGAGGCGCGCGTAGCGCTCGCCCTGCTCCACGAGTTCGTCGTGCGACGCGACCTCGACGACCCGGCCGTGCTCCATCACAACGACGCGCTCCGCGCGCTCGGCGGTCGACAGGCGATGCGCGATCGTCACGACGGTGCGACCCTCCGCAACAGCGGCCAGCGCACGCTCGACTGCGACCTCCGTGCCGGGATCGAGGCTCGATGTCGCCTCGTCGAGCACGATCACGGCCGGATCGGCCAATGCCACGCGTGCGATCCCGACGAGCTGCCGTTCGCCGGCGGACAGGCGCAGACCGCGTGTCTGCACGTCGGTATGGATCCCGTTCGGAAGCGACTCGAAGCGCTCGAGCGCGCCGATCCGGTCGAGCGCGCGCACGACTTCGGCGTCCGACGCATCGGGATGAGCGAGCCGGATGTTCTCGGCGATCGTTCCGCTGAACAGATGTCCCTCCTGAGGCAGCATCACGATCCGCCGGTGGAGCGAATCGAGCGACGCGTCGCGGAGGTCGACTTCGCCGAACGTGATCTCACCCCGGACTGGGTCGTATTGACGCGTCAGCAGCTTCGCGAGCGTCGACTTTCCGGCGCCGGTCGCTCCGACGAGCGCAACGTGCTCGCCCGACTCGAGCGCCAGCGAGACGCCGCGCACAACCGGACGTGAACTGCGGTAACCGAACGTCACATCGCGCAGAATGAGCTTTCCTTCGCGCGGCAACTCGACTGCACCGCGCTGCTCCACGATCGCACTCGGTGCTTCGAGCAGCGCGACGATCTTGCCCAACGCCGCAAGGCCCTGCCGGAAGTCCCCGAGCCATTCCGTGAAGCGGCCGATCGGATCGAAGAGCTGGATGAGATAGAGGACGAAGGCCGTGAGCGTTCCTTTCGTGATCGAGCCGCGGCGATACATCTCCGCGCCGGCGAGCAACACGGCAATCAGCGCCGACGCCTGCGCGAGCGGGAGGACCGCGAAGAGCCGGATGTTCACGAACGAGGCTCGGCGCCACGCGTGCACCTGCGCCTGGCTGCGCGGTTTGTAGCGCTCGAGCGTTCGCCTTTCACGCCTGAACGCCTGGACGACGCGCACGCCGGCAAGTCCCTCCTGAAGAGCAGTGAGCGTCTCCGCGACGCGATCGCGGATCGCGCGATATGCACGGCCGGCGCTGTGGTGAAAGCTCCAGCTCGAGGCAAGCAGGATCGGCAGCGCGATGACCGAGACCGCAGCGAGAAGCGGCGAGAGCACGAGGAGCGCGACCAGAGTCAGCACGATCTGCAGCGCACTCCCGATGACCTCGACCAGCGCGTCACGAACGAGCTCGGTGAGCGACTGCACATCGGAGGTCAGTCGCGACACGAGCACGCCGGCCCGTTCCTGTTCGAAGAAGCCGAGTGGCAGCGCCTGCAGCTTGTCGAAAGCGGCGGTCCGCAACGCGCCCAGGAAGCGCTCACCCGCGGTTGCGGCGAACAGCGTCTGGGCGCGAACGACGAACGGCTTCAACGCCGCAAGGCCGAGGAAGATCAAAGCGGCGATGTCGAGCGGCCGGTAGGCGTGCTTGTTGATCCCGGAGTCCACGGCGTAGCGAACGAGCGCCGGTCCGGCGAGCGTGATCAGCGTGGAGCAAACGACGGCCACACCGGCGGCCGCGTAACGTCCGCGCACCGGCCGCGCATGAGCGCGCGCGTGACGCCAGACGATCCGAGTCGGCGCGCGTTCCATCATGCGGCGGCTTCCTCCAACGCGAGCAAGGCGCGGTACTCCGCGGAGCGACGAAGCAGGTCGGGATGGGTTCCTTCGTCGACGATTCGCCCGTTCGCTAGCACCGCGACGCGGTCGGCGAGCGCGATCGTCGCAGGACGATGTGCGATCACGAGCGTTGTTCGTCCCTCCATCACCGTCGCGAGCGCCTCGCGGATCTCGTGCTCCTTTGTCGCGTCGACTGCCGATGTCGCGTCGTCGAGGACGAGCACGGCCGGATCGGCCAGGATGGCGCGCGCGATCGCGATCCGCTGGCGCTGACCGCCGGAGAGCGAGAAGCCGCGTTCGCCGAGGACGGTGTCATAGCCGTCGGGAAGATCGGCGATGAACTCGGCCGCACCGGCCAGGCGCGCGGCGTGCTCGATGTCGTTGTCATCAGCGTCCGGACGGGCGAAGCGGATGTTCTCGCGCACCGTGTCGGTGAACAGGAACGTTTCCTCGAACACGAGCGCGACGGCTCGGCGGACGTCGGCCAATCGCAGCTCGCGCAGGTCGTGTCCGTCGAGGAGGACGCGCCCACGATCCGGGTCGTAGAGGCGGGCGAGAAGCCCTGCAACCGTGCTCTTTCCCGATCCGGTTGCACCGACGAGCGCGAGCGACTCGCCGGGAGCGACTTCCAGGTCGAGACCATCGAGGATCGGTGCATCGCCCTCGTGTCCGAAGCGGACTGCTTCGAGTCGCACGGCGCCGCGGACCGGCGTCGGGAGCTCGGCGGCATGGCGCGGCTCACGCAGTTGCGGTTCGGTCTCGAGGACCTCGCTGATCCGCGCGCTCGCGCCGACGGCCTTTTGTAGCGTCGTCACTCGCTGGCCGAGGACGCGCAGCGGCCAGACGAGCATCGCCACGTACGCGTTGAACGCGACGAAGGAACCGAGGCTGAGCTCGCCGGCGACGACTCGACGGCCGCCGAGCCAGAGAACCGCAAGCAATCCGATCAGAGGGAAGAACTCGAGCAGCGGCATGAAGACCGCATCGAGGCGGGCGATGTCGAGCGCGCGCTGCACGATGTTGTCGCTTCGCCGGCGAAACTCCGCCGAAAGTGGTGCACCGGCACCAAGCCCCTTGACGACGCGAATGCCGGCAACCGTTTCCTCCACGAGCGTCGCTGCCGCCGCCCAGCTCTCTTGCAGCCGCTCGGTCCGCTCGTGGTAGCGCCGTGAGTACGCCCAGCCGGCGACGCTCACGAGCGGCAACGGAATGAGGACGATCAACGCAAGCCGCCAGTCGATGACGAGCAGCACAACCGATACGGCGAAGACCGTGAGGACGTAACCAATCGTGTGACCGATCGAGTCCATCATCCGCGCGACGTGCTCCGAATCCGAGGAGGCGCGGCTCATCAACTCTCCCGGTCCGACGCGGTCGTGGTAACTCGGATCGAGACGTAGCGCGTGCGCGAAGATCGCATCGCGGACCCGCGCATCTGCGTGCGACCGGTTGCGGATGGCATAGAGGTGCCGAACGGCGCCGGCGGCCATCTCCAAGAGGCCAACGGAGAGCAGCGCCACGAGCCAGAGCACGAGCGTGTGTCGGTCGCGCGTCAGCACCCCGTGGTCGATCGCGTACTTGACCATCAGCGGAGCCGCGACCGCGCCGGTCTGCCAGAGCAGGCCGGATGCAACGGCGCCGATGACACCGCTCGATTGCGATCGGATGACGGCGCGCACGAAACGCCACGCGGCGCGCCGTCGCGCGTCGTGTTCCCCCATGCGTGAAAGTATCCGGACGTGTCAAACGCACGCCGCCCGCCGATTGAGCAACGCTTCGTGCGGCCGGCGGTGATGGGTGTCCTGAACGTCACGCCGGACTCGTTCTCGGACGGCGGCGTGCACCTGAAGCCGGAGGCTGCGGCGACTGCAGGCTGGGGGATGCTCGACGAAGGCGCGGCGATCATCGACGTCGGCGGCGAGTCGACCCGGCCCGGGTCCGAAGGCGTTCCGCTCGACGAAGAGCTTCGCCGCGTCGTGCCTGTGCTCGAGAGTTTGCACGGCGCGCCGCTCTCAATCGACACGGCGAAGGCCGAAGTCGCGCGGCGAGCGCTCGCGCTCGACGTGGAGATGGTCAACGACGTGACGGCGTTGCGCGGCGATCCGGAGCTGGCAGGCGTCGTGGCAGACGCCGGCGCGTATGTCTGTCTCATGCACATGCAGGGGAAGCCGCGCACGATGCAGCGCGCTCCCCGTTACGACGATGTCGCCTCCGAGGTCGCGGGCTTTCTCGAGGAGCGACTCCGGTTCGCGGTCGACTCGGGAATCTCCGAGGATCGGATCTGCGTCGATCCCGGCATCGGATTCGGCAAGACGACCGAGCACAACTTCGAGCTCATTCGCCGTCTCGACGTCATCGCCGCTCTCGGTCGACCCGTGCTCGTCGGCTTCTCGCGCAAGAGCTCGCTCGGACGCGTCCTCGGCGACGCGACCGCGACGACGGGTCCGGTCTCCGCGAGCGTTGCCGCAGCGGTTGCAGCCTACGAGCGCGGCGCGACGATCCTGCGTGCCCACGACGTGCGCGAGCATGTGCAGGCGCTCACCGTCGCCGCGGCAGTGGTCGGTGGTGCGTGATCCTCGTCGACCTCCACGGGCTGGAGGTCTTCGGACGCCACGGCGTGACCGAGGAGGAGCGCGCGCACGGCCGGGTCTTCCTCTTCGACGTGCAGCTCGAAGTTTCCGACGGTGCCTTGTCCGATCGGCTCGAGGATGCGGTCGACTACGTCGAAGTTGCCGAGTGCATCCGCGGGGTCTCGGACGGCAAGCAGTTCGTGCTGCTCGAGGCGCTCGCCGCGGCCGTCGCTGACGAGATTGCAGCGCGCTTTCCCGTCCTTCGCGTGCGCGTGCGTGTCCGAAAACCCGAAGTCCGTCCGGCCGGGCTTGCGGTCGAGTGGACGGCCGCTACGGTCGAGCGGGTGTCGTGACACGCAGCGTGTACGAGGTTCGCGCGGTCACCGGCTCAGGCCGGATCTCGACGTACGCATAGAACCCACGGGCTGTGCGGTTGCGAACGGTCGCCGCTTCGAACGGCTGTCCGCGGTGCGCACTGATCGCGACTGGGCGCACGGAGATCGACCGTGCGCCGGCGGGGTAGATGCGGAGATCGACGGCGCCGCCTTCGGTGCGTGCAGTCGAGGATCCGTGAGGCGGCACGAAGACGCGGTACACGTCATGTGGATCTTCGTAGCGGTCGACGCGCGCGAGCAGCGTCGCCGAGCGGTTGGCTGGTGTCGTGATCGCCGGCTGTCCGCCTGCGAAGAGCCCGGTGGGCGACACTTCGTCGACGTCGTCGTTCGGCTCGCTGGGATCCGGTGGAGGTGCCGGAAATGCGAGCGCCGCCGGGATGTCGAGCACGCCGAAACCCGTTGCCAGGTCGTGGCCGGGCGGACCGACATCCCGAGCGGACATTCGCATCACCTCGAAGAGTTGCGTGTTGTCGAGGTCCGGCCGGGCCGTCCAGACGAGCGCCGCCGCGCCCGCGACCATCGGCGCAGAGAAGCTCGTGCCCGACGCGCGGATGTAGCCGCTCGGGTCGTCCTCGACCGGTTCGGCAACCGGGATCCGCGATCCGGGAGCGGCGAGGTCGACGTACCGCGATTGGCTCGAGAACACGGCTGTGATTCCCGTCTGATCGGTGGCGGAGACCGTCAGCACATGCGGGTAGGACGCCGGATAGCTCAACGGGTTGCCGGCCAAGCCCTCGTTCCCCGCCGACACGACGACGAGGGAGCCGCGGCGGACCGCGTAGAGGATCGCACGCTCCACCCGTGGGTCCGGTTCAGGCCCGCCGAAGCTCATGTTGATCACGCCCGGCCCCGCGTTCGCGGCCGCGACGATTCCCTGTGCGGCGGCGGTCGCGCTGATGACGCCGAACGGGCTCGCATCCCAGCTCCGCAGCGCGGCCTGCGGATAGACGCCGACGAGTCCGAGGTGATTCACCGGCGCGGCGACGACGGACGCGACCTCCGTGCCGTGGTCGTCGTCGATGCCGAACAAGGTTTGCGTGTTCATCAACGTCGTGTCCGGACGGCTTCGGAACTCCTCGTGCGTGATGTCCAGACCGGAGTCGATGACGGTGACGGGCTTGCCGGCGCCGGGCGGGACGACCGCATCGGCGCCGACCGGACTGCGCCACCACTCTTGCGGTGCAAGCGGTTCCTGGGCCGCTCCCGGCGCGTCCGTGCGCGCTGCCTCCGCCGCGGCCGGCGCGACGAGAGCAAGGAGGACGAGGACAAAGGGAAGGGCGCGGCGCGGCAGGTTCACAGCGTAACGGCGCTCTAGGGTTGGCGGCATGGCGCGCGCCTTCGTGGGACTCGGCTCGAACCTCGGCGACCGGGAGGAAAACCTGCGTCGCGCGATCGACGCGCTCGGCTCGCTGCCAGGGACGGCCGTCGTCCGCAAGTCGCACCTTCGGGAGACCGAGCCGGTCGGGTTCCAGGATCAGCCGCGGTTCCTGAACGGCGCGGTCGAGCTCGAGACGAGCCTCGAGGCGTTCGAGCTTCTCGGAGCGATGCTCGACATCGAACGGCGCCTCGGCCGGCGGCGCGCGGGCGTGAAGGGGGGACCGAGGACGATCGACCTCGACCTGCTCGTGTACGACGACCTGCAGATCGCCGAGCCTGGCCTGGAGCTCCCGCATCCCAGGCTCGCGGAGCGCCGCTTCGTGTTGGAGCCGCTTGCCGACCTCGATCCGGCTCTTGCTGTCCCCGGACGGGGCGCGGTGGAGACCCTCTTGGCGAAGCTAGACTCAGGCCCATGAGCCACCTCGACGAGCTCGACGAGTTCGAGGCCGAGCTCGAGCTCCGCCTCAAGAAGGAGTACACCGCCGTCTTCGGTCTCTTCCGGTACTGCGTCCTGACTCAGGACGCGACGTATCTGTGCAACAAGCTCGATCTGACGCAGATCTCGCAGCCGGCGTATCCGTTCTTCCACCTGAAGATGGAGGACGTCTGGGTCTGGGACAAGAACCGGCCCACGCGCATCATCCCGCGCGCGGAGGCCTGGACCTCGAGCGACGTCACCGTCGAGGAGCTCCGCGCCGAAGGCGACGAGCCGAGTCTCACCGCAGAGGCGCTCGCGGAGAAGATCGGCGAGTCGCTCGCGACTGACGACGACATCTAAAGCCCGCGCGTGCTCCTAGCCGTCGACGTCGGGAACACCCAGACGGTTTTCGGCACCTACGAGGGCGCCAAGCTTTCCGAGCACTGGCGAATCGCGACCGAGCGTCACAAGAGCGGCGACGAGCTTGGTGCGCTTTATCGGAGCTTCCTCGACCTTGGGCGGGTGACCGGCATCTGCGTTTCTTCCACGGTTCCGCAACTCTCGCGCGCCTATCACGAGTTCGCCGGCCGTTACACCGACGCGCAGCTCCTCGAAGTCGGACCGGGAGCGAAGACCGGGATTCCCATTCGCTACGACGATCCGCGCGACGTCGGTCCCGATCGGATTGCCAACTCGGTCGCGGCCGTCGAGCGCCATGGCGCGCCGTGCATCGTCGTGGACTTCGGCACTTCGACGAACTTCGACGTCGTCTCCGCAGACGCGGAGTACATCGGAGGTGTCCTCGCGCCCGGGATCGAGATCTCGATGGATGCTCTCGCCGCGCGCGCGGCGCGGTTGAGGAAGGTCGACTTCGTGGAGCCGGAGTCCGTGATCGGCAAGACGACGGTGGCGGCGTTGCAATCGGGTGTCGTATACGGCTTCGCCGGCCAGGTTGACGGAATCGTCGACGCGATTCGTGGCGAGCTCGGCTCGAATGCGCGCGTGATCGCGACGGGCGGCCTTGCGGAGCTGATCGCGCCTCACTCGCGCACGATCGAGAAGGTCGATCCCTTCTTGACGTTGGAAGGTCTGCGGATCATCTGGGACCGCAACCGCTAGCGGGTTAGCCGCCGCCGTAGATCGAGATGGGCATCTGGTCGAGCAGGATCTCGTCGTCGGGATCCGGCAGCTCGCCTTGGAGGCGCTCGACGATCTCGACGGCGCCCGGTGCGGCCGCGAACAATCGCGTCACGACGTCGTCGGTGGTCTCGAGCTGCACGAGCTCCTGCTTGAACGGACGCGGAAAGCGACCGCGGCCCAGATACCAGCCGTAGAACTTCTTCAGAAAGCCGCCCGCGCGCTGCTCACCGAGCTCGCGGACCGTCTCGCGGATGAACAGGATCAACTCCGCGGCGACTTCCTCACGCGAGGGCTGCGAACCGTCGCCGTAGACGATCTCCCGCAGAGCCCACGGATTGCCCTGCGCGCCGCGCCCGACCATCACGCCTGCCGCACCGGTCAGCGCAAGCACGCTCTGAGCCCGGGCGCGAGACGTGATGTCACCGGATGCAACTACCGGGACGTCGACGAGCTCCA
>Ga0209577_10005585_pt1 | contig 11727 bp, 6 predicted proteins | sample GraSoiAngelo_109_FD_185874 | JGI IMG/M metagenome (GOLD analysis project Ga0209577, IMG submission 185874) | Grasslands soil microbial communities from the Angelo Coastal Reserve, California, USA - 14_0903_12_20cm (SPAdes) (version 2) | ecosystem: Environmental > Terrestrial > Soil > Grasslands ... | reverse complement strand
GACACAAGGCCGTTGCCAGATCGAGTTTTGGCGCTTACTTATTTCGCCGTCATGCGACGGTTCGCTTCGGTCTTTCTCGCGCTCCTCGGCTTCACACTACGGACCGCTTTCGCCGGCGATTACAACGACCTGATTCTTGAGCAGATCAAAAAGATGCCGCAGGGCGGCCACTATTCTGTTTCGCATTTCGCGAAGATCCGTCTTCAATCTTCGGCGCATTTTGAGTCGGGGAAATTTTTCATTGTGCCGTCGGGGCCAAGCTTCTGCTCGGGCGCAACGTATCTGGTATTCATTAAGACAATCGAGGCTTTGCGCGCGCGAGGCGACCTTCACCTCGAATATTCCACTCTTGAGGGGCTCATCATCCGGGATCAACACGATGGCGAGGGAATCTGGGGCCGCTGGAATGCCAACGGACCCGGCACAGCACGTCTCTTCCACGAATTAGGGCTCGGTCGAAACTTCGATAGCGTTGATCAGGCCAAGCCGGGCGATTTCATGAAAATTTTCTGGTCGCACCAGGTAGGAAGAAACGAGCACGGACATTCCACAATCTTTCTTGGCATGGAGAATCGGCCGGACGGCCAATACGTCCGATACTGGTCGAGTAACATTCCATCCGGCTACGGGGAGAAGAGCGTTCCGCGAAGCAAGATCGCCTACGCGATTTTTTCGCGGCTTGAGACGCCTGCGAATCTCGCGCGAATCAATAGCGCACCTTACGTCGATACTTATTTGGCGTCTCTGCTTCGGACGCGTTCGAGCATTTCAGAAGCCGGGACAAAGTGCGGTCTATAATCAGCTTGCCTCCGTGAAGTCCAAGCCCTAAAACGGGCTCGTGCTTATCGAAACCTTAAAACGTCATTGGTGGGTTCCGGTGATAAGGGGTATCGCTGCAATTATCTTCGGAATAATCGCGTTTACGCATCCTGTTATGGCCGCCGCGACGCTCGTGCTGTTTTTTGGAGCTTGGGTATTGATTGATGGCATTTTTCGCGTGGTGGGCGCGATTGGCCATCGTGCTTCCGATAAAGAATGGGGATCCGATCTAATTATCGGAATTCTCGGAATTATTATCGGCTTGCTCACCTTCCACGCACCGGGAGTAACCGCACTGGCGCTGGTCATTTACATCGCCGCATGGGCGTTGATGATCGGTGCAACCGAAATTGCGCTGGCGATCAAGATGCGGCGGGAGATCAAGGGCGAGTGGTTTCTCATTCTGATGGGATTAGCGTCGATTATCTTCGCTGCTTTTTTACTGTGGAACCCGCTGGCGGGCGCCGCGGCGCTCATCTGGGTTATCGCGTGGTACGCGGTTATCGTCGGCGTGCTAGCAATCTTTTTCGGGTTCCGCTTGCGCAGTTTGCCGGCATTCGCTGTGCCCTAGTCAACGGAACCTCTTTACCTGCTTTTACTCTTGCTTCATGAACCGCCCCGCTCACGCGGCGTGGCCGTTTTGTACCTGTTATGCGAGGAATTCCGTCGCCAGCGCTTTTTTTTCGCGATGAAAGCTGGCGGCAACGGTTTGTTGAAGAAAATGCGTCCTGGTGCGATTGATGGGGCGATTACTCTACGGCGCTGGAATATGACCATTCCGATCTTACGCGTCGAATTCGCGACGGCGAAGAACGCCGGCTCTGCGCACCATCCACGTTTATGAAGAAAGCTCCCCTTGTTACAAAGACGCGACCGCGAAAGGTCTCGCAGACTAACGGAAGTGAATTAGACACCAAGCAATTGCTTGCAGCATTAATGGCGTTCAAGCGCGGTGATTTTTCCGCCCGTCTCCCAGAGAATTGGACAGGCGTGCCCGGTAAGATCGCTGACACGTTCAACCTCGTTATCGAGTCCAACGAGCGCATGACCCGGGAACTGGAACGCATTGTGAATGTGGTCGGAAAAGAAGGCCGAATCACGGAGCGCGCATCCCTGAACAACGTGTCCGATTCATGGGCCGATGCCATCGGATGCATCAATGTTTTGATCGAGGATCTGCTCCGTCCGACAAGCGAAATGGCGCGCGTGATCGGCGCCGTCGCGAAGGGGGATTTGTCCGAAACCATTGCCACTAAGATCGATGGACAGCCGCTTAAAGGAGAGTTTTTGCGCACAGCAAAGATTGTAAATACGATGGTGGATCAGCTGGGCGCATTTGCGTCGGAAGTCACGCGGGTGGCGCGCGAAGTGGGCACCCAGGGAAAGCTTGGCGGCCAGGCAAAAGTCAAAGGCGTTGCCGGCACCTGGAAAGATTTGACCGAAAACGTCAATTTGATGGCCGGTAATCTCACGGCCCACGTCCGTAATATCGCGACAGTCACCACTGCAGTGGCGAAAGGCAACTTGACCAAGAAAATCACAGTCGATGTGAAAGGTGAGTTTCTTGAACTGAAAGACACGGTGAACGTGATGGTGGATCAGCTTCGGTCGTTTGCCTCGGAGGTAACGCGCGTGGCGCGCGAAGTAGGTTCTGAGGGAATTCTAGGCGGACAAGCTCGCGTGGAAGGGGTGTCCGGTACGTGGAAGGATTTGACCGATTCGGTCAATTTCATGGCGCGCAATCTGACCGGACAGGTGCGCAATATTGCCGCAGTCACGACCGCTGTCGCAAGGGGAGATCTGTCGAAGAAGATTACGGTCGACGTCAAGGGTGAAATCCTCGAGCTGAAAAACACGATCAACACAATGGTCGATCAGCTTTCATCGTTTGCATCGGAAGTAACGCGCGTGGCGCGCGAGGTAGGCACTGAAGGAAGACTCGGCGGTCAGGCCGACGTCAAGGGAGTCGCAGGCACTTGGAAGGATCTCACCGACAGCGTCAATTTCATGGCCGGCAACCTAACTGGCCAGGTGAGAAACATTGCTGAGGTAACAACCGCAGTCGCGAATGGAGATCTTTCAAAGAAAATCACGGTGGACGTTAAAGGTGAGATCTCAGAGCTAAAAAACACGATCAACACGATGGTCGACCAGCTGAGTTCGTTCGCGGCCGAGGTCACGCGCGTGGCTCGTGAAGTCGGCACAGAAGGCAGCCTCGGCGGTCAGGCGGACGTGCGCGGCGTGGCCGGCACGTGGAAGGACCTGACCGATTCAGTGAACTCGATGGCGTCCAATCTCACTGCCCAAGTGCGCAACATTGCTGACGTTACAACGGCTGTGGCCAGGGGCGATTTGTCAAAAAAGATCACTGTTGATGTACGCGGCGAAATTCTCCAACTGAAGGACACGATCAACACTATGGTGGATCAACTCCGCTCCTTCGCCGCGGAAGTGACGCGTGTGGCGCGCGAGGTCGGAACAGAAGGGAAACTGGGCGGCCAGGCGCAGGTACCCGGGATCGGCGGTACCTGGAAAGATTTGACCGATTCAGTGAACTCGATGGCGTCGAATTTAACAGCACAAGTGCGCAACATCGCCGCGGTGACGACGGCGGTTGCCACGGGCGATCTTACAAAAAAGATCACCGTGGACGTTCAAGGGGAGATTCTCGAGTTGAAGAACACCATCAACACCATGGTGGATCAACTCTCGTCGTTTGCGGCGGAAGTGACGCGCGTGGCCCGCGAGGTCGGCACTGATGGAAAGCTCGGCGGTCAGGCGCGGGTGCGAGGCGTGGCCGGCACGTGGAAAGACCTCACCGATTCTGTGAACTCGATGGCCTCCAATCTGACCGCACAGGTCCGCAACATCGCAGCTGTGACCACCGCGGTGGCGATGGGCGACTTGTCGAAGAAAATCACAGTTGATGTCAAAGGCGAGATTCTTGAACTGAAGGACACGATCAACACGATGGTGGATCAACTTCGCTCTTTCGGGTCCGAGGTTACCCGTGTGGCGCGCGAAGTTGGTTCCGACGGCAAATTGGGAGGACAAGCCGATGTGCGCGGTCTGGCAGGCGTGTGGAAAGACCTCGGCGACAACGTCAACTTCATGGCGTCCAACCTCACGACACAGGTGCGCAACATCGCGGCGGTGACCACTGCAGTTGCCACCGGGGATCTCACAAAGAAAATCACCGTCGATGTTAAAGGTGAAATTCTCGAATTGAAGAACACGGTCAACACGATGGTGGACCAACTGTCCTCGTTTGCCGACGAGGTCACTCGCGTGGCGCGTGAAGTCGGAATGGAAGGCAAGCTCGGTGGCCAGGCGGTAGTGAAAGGCGTTTCGGGAACGTGGAAAGATCTCACTGTCAACGTCAACTTCATGGCGTCTAACCTGACCGATCAGGTGCGCGGCATCGCCAAGGTTGTGACGGCAGTCGCACACGGCGATTTAAAACGGAAACTCTACCTTGAAGCGAAGGGTGAAATTTTCGAACTCGCTGACACGATCAATAACATGATCGATACCCTCGCGACGTTCGCCGACCAGGTTACAACCGTGGCGCGCGAAGTGGGCGTGGAAGGCAAGCTCGGCGGTCAGGCAAACGTGCCTGGCGCGGCGGGGACGTGGGGGGATTTGACCGAAAACGTAAACAGACTGGCGGCAAATCTGACCACCCAGCTTCGTGCTATTGCTGACGTCGCGACAGCAGTTACCAAGGGCGACCTCACCCGTTCAATTCAGGTGGAAGCACAAGGCGAGGTTGCGTTCGTCAAAGACAACATCAACGAGATGATCCGTAACTTGAGAGACACCACGTTACGAAACGAAGAGCAAGACTGGCTCAAGACCAATCTCGCGCAATTCACCCGGTTGCTGCAGGGACAGCGCGACTTCCTCACGGTGGGGAAACTGATCTTGTCAGAGCTTGCGCCGCTGGTTTCGGCGCAGCGAGGCGCTTTCTACTTGATGGATCGCTCCAACGGGGAATCGGAGCTAACATTGCTGGCAAACTACGCTGACCCCGGAGGCAATGGCGCAAAGAACCGGTTCAAAATGGGTGAGAGCCTTGTGGGACAAGCGGCATTGGAAAAACGCCGCATCCTGTTGACCGATGTTCCGAACAACTATGCGACAGTGAGTTCGAGTCTCAGCGAATTTCCCCCGACGAACATTGTGGTCCTGCCGATTCTGTTTGAAGGCGAAGTAAAAGCGGTCATGGAACTTTCGTCAGTTGAGCGATTCAGTCCGACGCACCAGGCGTTCCTCGATCAATTAACCGAGAGCATCGGCATTGTGCTCAATACCATCGAAGCAAGCACGCGAACGGAAAACCTGCTCAAACAATCGCAATCGCTCGCAGCGGAGTTGCAGAAGACAAACCTGGAACTCGAAGAAAAGGCGCGCTCGAATCTGGCAAAAGACCAATTTCTCGCCATGCTCAGCCACGAATTGCGGACGCCGCTTACGCCGGTGCTCGCTTCCGCCCTTGCGCTGGAGAGCGAGCCGGGGTTGCCGAAGGACATTCGCGAATCACTGCAAATGATTCGTCGCAACGTGGAATTAGAGGCGCGGCTCATCGATGACTTGCTCGACCTGACCCGGATCGATCGCGGCAAGGTACAACTGAATTTTGAAGTCGTTGATGCGCACACTTTGCTGCAAAGCGCCCTCGACATTTGTCAGGCGGAAATTGATCGTAAGAATCTGGCGCGCGCCCTCAACCTCGGCGCTCGAAAGGTGCATATGCGAGCGGATCCCGCGCGATTGCAGCAGATCTTTTGGAACTTGATCAATAACGCGGTGAAATTCACTCCGAGGAACGGGCAAATTATCATTACCACCAGCAACGATTCCAAAGGGCAACTGCGTGTTGAAATCGCTGATACCGGGCTCGGGATCGAGGCCGAAGCGATGCCGAAAATTTTCGACGCGTTCGAGCAAGGCGGGCGCACTCAATTGGGAGGGCTGGGTCTCGGACTCGCCATCAGCAAGACTCTTGTGCAAGCTCACAAGGGGACGATCACCGCACAAAGCGCCGGTCGAAATAAAGGCTCAACGTTCACGTTAGTGTTTCCGACATGCGAAAAGGTGGAGGAGCGAATTGCTCCGGCGGCGTTACCAAAGCCGTCGGAACGCCAGCCCCTCCGAATTCTCCTTGTCGAGGATCACGTAGATACAAATCGCTCGCTTACGAATTTGCTTCGGCGGCGAGGCTATCACGTGCAATCAGCGCTCAATTTTCAATCTGCCCTCAATCTCGGCACGAAGGAACAATTTGACGTGCTCATCAGCGACCTGGCTTTGCCGGATGGAACTGGGATCGATTTGATGCAGAAGCTCCACTCAACGCAGCCGCTTTTCGCAATTGCTCTCACCGGTTTCGGCATGGAAGACGATGTCCGTAAAAGCTACGAGGCAGGATTCCAGCATCACCTGGTAAAACCGATTGACCTAAACAAGCTCGACTCACTGATTCAAGAGGGCGCGGCAGCACTCCCGGTCGTGTGAGATTCATCGCCGCACCGGTCTCGGAAATCGTTAAATCCACTGAATCGCCAAATCGTTAAATTGGATTATCTTCGGGTTCGCTTCCGCGCCCGTAGCTCAATTGGACAGAGCGTTGGCCTCCGGAGCCAAAGGCTGTGGGTTCGACCCCCGCCGGGCGCAAGTTATTTACCGATTTAACGAATCAATGATTTAGCGATTCAGAAATCATTAAATCACTAAATCATTAATCCTCATCACCCCAAGGCGTCGATGCGGCTAAGCAAATCCTTCTTGCTCGTAACGCCAGTGACTTGATCGCGCAGTTGGCCGTTCTTGAAAAAGAGAAGAGCAGGGATGGCGCGAATGTTGTACTTCAACGAGAGACTCTGATTTTCGTCCACGTTCACTTTCGCTACTTTGACCGCGCCCGCTTTTTCACGCGCAACCTCATCCAGCAAGGGCGCGATCATTTTGCAAGGTCCGCACCATTCTGCCCAGAAATCGACGATTACGGGTTTGTCGTCTTGCGTCAGTTCGCGGTCAAAATTGGATTCATCCAGCTTGATAACGGCAGAGTTTTCCATGGCTTAAGAAAGGTAAGTCCAAATCTGAATAATCAAAATCAGGAGAGAAACACCGAGCAGGATCCAGATCAATAGCATTGCATTTTTCTCCGCAGGTGCCGCAGCAATTAAAGGATTCTGCGCCGCAACGTCTGGCATGGCGATAAGAGGCTCGGTCTTTTTCATCTCAGCCGCGGGCGAATCGGGCATGTCCGAAATGGCTACTGTTTCCTTTTTTAGACCTGGGGATTCTGGCGCGGTGGCGACGGGCGCAGGTAACTGGATTCGCGCCGTTTCGGGCGGTTTTAATTTCGGATCCGGCGGTCTTCCTGGAGAAGGAAGCGGCAACTCAACGGTTTCCTTTTTGGATTGGTTCGGACGGGCCATGAAATAAATTCAACGTAAAAGTTTGCTCAAAAACCGCCTGCTTGTCATCTCCTAAACCTATTTCGCTCCATGTAATTCCGAGCGAACTCGCCTGCCAAGCCGTAGCTTTATGCGAAGGCTGGAGGAATCCCGTGGCACAGCTTAAAGGTAACTTCGCGGGATGTCTCGACTTCACTCGACATGACAGATTCGTTTACGAGATTAACCCTCACGCCAGCAGATCGTAGCCGCGACTTCCAGTGATCCTTCGCCAAACGAACTCGCCGACCGGCGCGGCCTCGGACAAGATCACACGCGCATCGACATCTGGAGCATCGCCTTCGCTTCGGGCGATATGCGGTTGATCAACCAACAACTTCAGGTCGCTTCCAACTTTTTCGAGGGTGAGGTCATGCGCAATTTGTTGCTGGACCGACATCGCCGCCCGATAACGCGCGTTCTTAATTTTTGCGGGGATCTGGCCCGGCATCTTCGCCGCGCGCGAGCCTTCTTCCTGGGAATATTTGAATATCCCCAGCCGCTCAAACCGACTACGTCGAATGAAATCAAGCAGGCGCGCGAATTCCGCCTCGGTTTCCCCGGGAAATCCAACGATGAAAGTAGTGCGCAACGTGACGCCGGGAATCCCAGCGCGCAGCTTGTGAATCAAATTTTCGATGTGTGCGCGCGAGGTTTCGCGTCGCATCCGTCCCAACATCGCATCATCGATATGCTGCAAAGGAATATCGATGTAGCGCGCGACCTTGTCGCATTGTGCGATGGTCTCAATCAGCTCATCGCTCCAATGCGCCGGATGCGTGTAAAGCAGGCGAACCCAGAATTCGCCTTCGATCTCTTGAAGTTCGCGAAGCAGTACCGCGAGAGTTGGTCCGCGAGTGGAATCGACCGGCTGACGAGGGCCCGCTTTTGCCGGCCATAAATCCATCCCGTAATACGTGGTATCCTGGCTGATTAAATTAATCTCGCGGACTCGTTCACTAACGAGTCCACGAATTTCTGCGAGCACAGATTGCAGAGGACGACTGCGATGTTTCCCGCGCATTTGCGGAATCACGCAAAAACTGCACGGGTGATTGCAGCCTTCCGCAATCTTTACGTAAGCGAAATGCGCTGGTGTGAGCCTGAAGCGGGGCGTGTCGTAGTCGGGAATATAAGTGGGGCGCCGCTCCGCGAATGAAAGATCGATATCGCCGTTTGTAGAAGAAACGCCCAACGCCGAACGCTCAACGTCCAACTGTCTGTCTTGGGCGTTGAGCGTTGGACGTTCCCTTAAAATTTTCTCCGCAATTTCACCAAGCTGCCCGACTTGATCGAGCCCAATAAAGGCATCCACCTCCGGCATCTCCCGGCGTAGTTCTTTCGCGAAGCGTTGTGACATGCAGCCGCTGACGATCAGTTTCTGATCCGGCCGCCGATTTAAACCACGCTGCTGATGCGCTTCCAGAATCGCCTCGATGGATTCTTCTTTTGCTGAATCAATGAAAGCGCACGTGTTGATCACGAGGATATCGGCGTCCTCCGGCTGCGATGTAATTTCCATCCCGCGCTGTAACACGCTTCCCAGCATGATTTCGGCATCGACTAGATTTTTGGCGCAACCGAGGCTGATCATGCCGACCTTCGGTTTACGACCGAGGCAGGTCGTAGTCATTGTCTTCATATTGGCCTAGAAAAGATCCAGCGCTCAACGTTGAACGCCCAACGCCCAACCCCCAATTGTCTGCTTATCGAGGTTTAACGTTGGACGTTGAGTGTTGGGCGTTTTCTTAAGTCATCCTGGGCTGCCGTTAATTCACTGTCACGTCTTGATCGCCTTCTTCCAGCGCCTGGCCGTTTTTCGTGATCTTAACGGCGTCAGGATCGAGAACTCGAATCGAGACATGCTTGCCCTGAAATTCAACCGCCCCATCAGTCGGCGACATCCAGCGTTCGAACGCGGGCTTGCCGTTCTGATCGCCTACGGTCACTCTCACGTACGTTCTTTTAAGCGGGTGGATAGCGACGCGATTCTGGTCGCTTGATTCTCCCGGCGATGTACTCGGTGTCTCTTCCGCTTTGGCGAGCTCCTCCCGAGTCACAGGCTTGGCTCGACGCACCTCCGGCTCCCTGGGTATTACGCCAGCCGCCACCACCGGATTCGGTGCGGTCGTCGGCGCAGGCGCCGTTGTTTTCGCGACCGATGGAGCAGCGGCAACATTACTTTGCGAAGCTTGAGTCGCTGCAGGCGAAACAGGCAGTGCGCTTGGCGATGTCTGCGCGGTCGGCCCCCCTCGCCCCGGTGCGAGCCGCTGCACATTGAGAACCAGTTTCATTAGCAAAAAGCCGAACACCAACACCACGATCCCGACGATGAATGGCATAGGCGAAACGCGATCGCCGCGACCGACGGCCGCAGGACGGCGCGGACGCCGCGGCACAACTGGTGCACTGACTGGCTTCTCAGGGCGATTCTCTTGAAGGTATGAGTAGCCATCGACCGTCACGCGCTCTGAATCTTCGAACGCGTCGAGATACGGCGTGACATCAACATCCAAAAATTTCCCGTAGATGAGCAGAAATCCTTTTGCGTACGCCAGACTCGGAAATTGGGAAAAATCATCCGCCTCAATCTCCGCAAGCCGGGCCGGACGAATCTTCGTCATCCGCGCCGCTTCATCGAGCGTGAGATTTCTCGCGCGCCTCGCCTCCTGAAATTTTTTACCAAGCCCTTCTATCGTCATGAACGCGAAAATGCCGGCTAAACGGCAGCATCGAGATCGACCAGAATCTCGCGTGGTTTTGCGCCTTCGCCAGGCCCCAAAATACCGCGCTGCTCCAGAATATCAACGATGCGCGCCGCTCGCGTGTAACCAAGCCGGAGCCGGCGCTGAAGCAGTGAAGTGGAAGCGCGTTTTTCTTGTCGAATTATTTCGAGACATTTCTCGACCAGCTCTTCATCTTCGCTGGTCACCTCTTCTTCCGGCGGGGCCGTGGATTGAAGCTTCTCATGCATTGCGGTGTCAAAAGCAGGCGGGCTTTGTTTCGAGACGAATTCAACCAGACGATGAATTTCTTCATCCGTTACCAGCACGCCTTGCGCACGAATGAGACGCGAAGCGCTCGGAGGCAGATAAAGCAGGTCGCCCTGTCCGAGCAAACGATCCGCGCCGTTTTCATCGAGGATCACCCGACTGTCGATCTTAGAGGCGACCTGGAACGCGATTCGACTTGGAATATTCGCTTTGATCACGCCGGTAATAACGTCCGCGCGCGGCGTTTGCGTGGCCACAATCAGATGAATGCCAGCGGCACGCGCCATTTGCGTGATTCGCGCAATCGCGGTCTCAACGTCCGCCGGCGCGGTTTGCATCAGATCAGCTAGCTCATCAATGATCACGACGATGTAAGGAATTTTGTCGGGGATTTCTTCTGTAGCGGCAGCCGTGTCGGCTGCATTCGAAAATCTTGCAGGCGACACGCCTGCCTCTACAGATTCATCTGCAGGCTCGGTCACTTTCTTTTTCTTTGGCCGCCCATTGAACCCGACGATGTTTCGCACGCCAACCCGCGCGAACATTTTGTACCGCTGTTCCATTTTATCGATTAACCATCGCAAGGGGAGCAGCACTTTTTTTGGGTCGGTTACAATCGGAAAGGCCAGATGCGGGAGCGCGCTATAGGCCTGCATCTCGACCATCTTCGGATCAATAATCACAAATTGCAGTTCTTCCGGTGTGAAGCGAAACAGCATGCTGGCAATCAGCGCATTGACACAAACGCTTTTCCCGCTGCCAGTGGTACCGGCCACCAGCAGATGCGGCATTTGCGCCAAATCGGTGATGATCGCCTTACCGTAAACGTCTTTGCCGAGCGCCAGCGGAATTTTCGCGTGCGCTTTTGCTTCTTCCCAACCGGGCGATTGCAACATTTCGCGCAGTTTCACGGTGACTTTGCGAGTATTCGCCAGCTCGATGCCGACCGTGTCTTTGCCGGGAATCGGCGCGAGAATATTGATCCGCTCGGCGCGTGTCGCGCGAGCGAGGTCTCGCTCCAAGCTCACAATCTTGTCCACACGCACGCCCTTTGCCGGATACACTTCGTAGCGCGTGATCGTCGGTCCCTTGGTGATGTCTCCCGGCGCGACGGCAATGCCGAATTGCGCCAGCGTATCAATCAGGATTTGCCGCACCTCCTCTAATTCAGAAGGATCTGTGGCCGCGCGGCCTTCGAGACTATGCTCATCGAGCAGATCCAATCCTGGCAACACGTAATCTTCCCAGCTGGATGCAGCGCTGGTCGCGCTGGAATCCGCTTTTGCTTTTTCCTCACTTGCGCGCAGCTCAGCAAGAGATGGTTTTCTGGCAAGCCGCGTAAGGTGCTCACTTGGCAACGCAGTTGTATCAACAACCTTCGGCTCCGGCCGATTTGTCAGTTCCTCCGGCGAAATGGTCGCCCCGACCGGCTCAGGCACAGGCATGCCTTT
>Ga0209577_10005583_pt1 | contig 11729 bp, 9 predicted proteins | sample GraSoiAngelo_109_FD_185874 | JGI IMG/M metagenome (GOLD analysis project Ga0209577, IMG submission 185874) | Grasslands soil microbial communities from the Angelo Coastal Reserve, California, USA - 14_0903_12_20cm (SPAdes) (version 2) | ecosystem: Environmental > Terrestrial > Soil > Grasslands ... | reverse complement strand
CTCTAGCGGTTCGCCTTCGGTGACCAGCGATGGCCGGTTTGTCGTCTTCGCCTCCGACGCGAGCAATCTGGTGAAAGGCGACAGCAACGGCTGGAGTGATATCTTTTTGCGAGATACCTGCATCGAGGCGACATCGGTTTGCGTGCCCGCCACGTTTCGCCTTTCTGTTGGGCCCGACGGGGCCCAGGCCGATGGCGCCAGCTTCTCGCCGGCTATAAGCCCTGACGGCCGCTTCGTGGTTTTCAATTCGTGGGCCACGAACCTCGTGCGCTCGGATGTTCTAAATTCCTTTCCGGCAACCTCTAACCCGCGCTTGTTCCTGCGGGACACCTGCTTCGGCGCGACCTCCGGTTGCGTTCCCACAACCACTCGAGTCGTACCCGCGTCCACCGTGCAGCCTTAACTGAAGTCTAGTTCGCTGGCCCGCTCAATCTGGCCTTCAAAAAATGCGCCCTAACCGTCCCCACCAATCCGCAGCCGAAGGGGCCGCGGATCAGCCGTATCAATACCAGCCCCTCGAACGCAAGAATCACGCCCAGCACCGGACGGGGAAAGAGTTCGATCGCCGTCTGAAAACCGTGGCTGAGAAGTAGTCCAATCGTCAGGTAAATCGAGCCGTAAATCATGATCGAGCCACCGGTCCTGCCTCCAAAAGCGTAGTGACCGGACATCCCGTCCCAACCGAGCGAGGTGGGAATCCCATATTGGGCCTAAAGCTTGGCCGCTGCGCCAAGGCGCGAAGCCAAGCCTATGCGATTGTATACGATTCCAAACAGACCAGAGCGATTTTTGTGTACGGATTAGTTAGACGCCCTGGTGCGCTGCTTGCTGTTGCTCGAAGGCATGATAGGACGAGCGTACCAGCGGGCCCGCCTCCACGTGACGAAAACCCATCTCACGACCGAGTTGGTGGTATTCGGCAAACTCATGCGGATGAACAAAGCGCACGACCGGCAGATGCTCCCGCGTGGGCTGCAAATATTGCCCGAGCGTAAGGATATCGGTGCCTTGCGCCACGAGATCGCCCATCGATCGGAGCACCTCCTCGCGCGTCTCGCCGAGCCCCAGCATCATGCCTGTCTTTACAGGCATGCTCGCTGCAAGGTGCTTGGCTCGATGCAACAGTTCCAGCGAGCGCGCAAAAACCGCGCCCGGCCGCACCCGCCGGTAAAGGCGCGGCACCGTCTCCACGTTATGGTTGAGAACGTCCGGACGCGCCGCAACGACAATTTCCAAAGCAGCGCTATCGCCGCGAAAATCCGGAATCAAAACCTCTACCTTGCACTCCGGCACCCGGGCCCTTATCGCCGCGATGGTGCGCGCAAATATCTTCGCGCCCCCGTCCGCCTGGTCGTCGCGATTCACCGAAGTCACCACTGCATATTTGAGCCTCATTTCCTCGACGGCCTGCGCCACGCGCTCCGGTTCGTATTCGTCCGGTGGCCCTGCCGGCCTCCCCGAAGTCACCGCACAGAACGCGCATGCTCGCGTGCAAATATCTCCCAGGATCATGAACGTGGCTGTACGTTGTTCCCAGCATTCGCCTTGATTCGGACACCGCGCACTCTCGCAAACTGTGTGCAGATCGAGGTGGCGCATGATGCGCTTCAAATCCTGATAGTTCTCGCCGCCAAAAAATCGCACCTTGAGCCAAGGCGGACGAGGATGCAGCTCTGCGGGCGGTACGTCGGCCCCGCAATTTGTTGTGTCCGGAAGGATGTTGAAGTGTGACGCCATGAATCGCTCCTCTCGATTTTACGCCGCCCCAATCAGCAGCGACAAGGCGCAAAAGTCCACGCGGTCCACGCGTGGCGACTAAATGGGGCCCTTGCAGCTTCATTGCGTCTGGAGAGCCACAGCGAAAGAGCCCTTTTGTTGTATTTATACAACATGGCTCTTCCAGCACAACTCGCGTATCTTTCTAAGCACATGAATACAAATAGCTTGCAATGCAACCGAAAGGATAGCTAAATGCACCCTACACCCAATTCATGGCTAGCCAGACGACCATCGAGCGCCCCGTCGAAACGATCGGAATTGGTCTTCACACGGCAGTTCCCAGCCACCTCCGGCTGATCCCCGCGCCACCCGACACGGGCATTGTCTTCCGCCGCGCGGATCTCGACAATTTCGAAATCGAGGCTCATGGCCGCAATGTTGCGCGCGTCAGTTACGCCACCAGCTTGATGAAGAAGGGCGTCTTGCTCTCCACGACAGAGCACCTTCTCGCCGCGCTTTACGCTTGCGGCATCGACAACGTCTATGTTGATATCGATGCCATCGAAGTTCCCATTCTCGACGGCTCTTCTCAACCCTTCGTAGAGATGCTTGAGCAGGCGGGGATTCGCCGCCAGCGGCGGCGGCGGCATTATCTGAAAGTTTTACGTCCTCTCGAAATTTCCGATGGCGATCGCTACATCGGCGTCTATCCCTCCAACGAATTCAGCGTGCACTGCCTAGTTGACTATTCGCATCCCATGATCGGCCGCCAGGAGATCGAAATGGCGGTCAACCGCGAAACTTTTAGTCAGCGACTCGCCCGCGCACGCACCTTTGGCTTTGCCGAAGAACTCGAAAAGCTTCGCGCCGTCGATCTTATTCGCGGAGGCTCGCTCGACAATGCCATCGTGCTGACACGCACCACCGTCATGAACGGTGAACTGCGCTATTCCGATGAGTTTGGCCGACACAAGACTTTGGACTTGATTGGTGATCTCGCGCTGATCGGGCGGCCCTTGCTAGCGCGTGTCGAAGCGCACAAAGCCGGCCACGCCTTGCACACCCAATTGGTCGCGCGTCTGCTCGCCGATAAGTCGCTGTGGACGCAAACTACCGTCGTCCTGCCTCGGCAGGAACCCGTCCCCGCCGGTCTGTCCGCCATCTCTGCCTGAGCCTGCACGGATCTGACTCTCGCCAGTTTTGAGAGATGGGTCTTTATTGTTTTTTCTTTATTTCTGTCACATTTCTTGCCAAAGAGAATCCAAACAACGGAGAATACCTTGACCAACCATGGCTCTACCTGATTGTGCCGTCGTCATTTTGGCTGCGGGCAAGGGAACGCGCCTGAAGTCGCCGCTCGCCAAAGTTCTGCACCGCGCGGGCGGTCGTACGCTCATCGAGCACGTCGTCCGAGCCTGCCAGCCGCTGAAGCCGCGTGCGATTATTGCCGTTGTCGGACATCAGGCCGCGGAGATCTCGGCGATCCTCAAGCCCCTGGGCGTGCAGACGATCGTCCAAGAACCACAGCGGGGGACGGGCCACGCCATGCAGGTGGCTCGCCGCGCGCTCGGCGGCCGCGTCAAGTACGCCATCGTTCTGCCTGGCGACGCACCTTTGGTACGCTCGGAGACTCTCGCCGAACTTGCGCGCTTGCATCACCAAAGCGCTGCTTCAGCCACGATTCTGTCCGCCGAATGGGCACAACCGGCCGGCTATGGCCGCATTATTCGGCGAGAAGACGGCACGGTTCAGGCTATTGTCGAGGACGCAGCGCTCACCGACGATCAGCGCAGCATCAACGAAATCAATTCCAGTATCTACGCCTTCACCCTCGACAAGCTTTGGCCCTGCCTCGCGCGCCTTCGCCCCGACAATGCGCATCGTGAGCTTTACCTCACCGACGGCATCGCGCTGCTGCGCGCCCAGGGAGACATAGTGCACGCTCTCGTTGCCGCCGATGCTGATGAAGTCCTCGGCTGCAATACACGGGCGGATTTGGCCGCCGTGGATTTGGCCTTCCGCCGCCGCAAGCGCGCCGAGCTGATGGCCGCCGGCGTGGGCATGCTCATGCCGGAATCCATATTGATTGACTCTGACGTGGCTGTCGGTCCGGACACACTTCTCGAACCCGGCGTGCAATTGCTCGGCAAAGCGCGCATCGGGGCGGGCTGCACCATCCGCACCGGCAGCATCCTGAGCGATGTGACCATCGAAGATGGCGTCGTCGTCAAGCCCTACTGCGTGATCTCTTCGAGCTATCTTTCGGCTGATGCGCAGGTTGGACCATTCGCACATCTGCGCGATGCCGCGCGCTTGTTCGAAGGCGCCCGTGTCGGCAATTTCGTCGAAGTCAAAAAGAGCGCGCTCGGAGAGCGCGTCAAGGCCATGCACCTCAGCTACCTCGGCAACGCGCGCATCGGTAGTGAAACCAATGTCGGTGCCGGCACCATCACCTGCAATTACGACGGCGCGAACAAGAATCCCACCACCATCGGCCGTCGCGTCTTCATCGGCAGCGATACGGCACTAGTAGCGCCCGTGAAAGTTGGAGATGGCGCCTACATCGCCGCAGGTTCCACGATCACCGAAAATATCCCTTCTGATGCCCTCGCCATCGCCCGCGGCCGCCAAGTCAATAAGCCCGGCTGGGCCGCCGCACGCCGCCGTGAAATGGGCGCGGTCGCGAAGCACACAGCAACCCGCAAGCCGAAACGAAGGGTTCGTCCTAGGGCACGCGCGCATTCCCGCACTCGCTCCTTGCGCGTTTTCCGTGGCAAAGCCGCTGCTGCAGCCAAGCGCGCCCGCAAGCCCTCCCGCCGCCGCTGACCAATTGCAGCGTAGCTAGCAATGTCATTCCGTGGAGTCCCCGCACTTCGGGGCGCTTTAGTTTAGAAGCGCAGACCACGAGGAATCTGCTTTTGCGTTTGAGGCATGATTCAGAATGGCCCCGACCCGAATTTCCAAAGTGATTGTCCTGCTCGCAATTCCAAAATCGGCGCGCGCTTTCCTAAACTGCTATAATCAAGTTTCCGCAGGAGCTGCGATGAAAATTGGTATTGTCGTATTCCCCGGATCCAACTGCGATCATGACGCGCAGCATGCGCTAAGCGAAATCCTCCACACCTCGGCCGAATTCATTTGGCACCAATCGCCAGACCTCACCGGTTTTGACGCCGTCATTTTGCCCGGTGGCTTCGCTTACGGCGATTATCTGCGCACCGGCGCCATCGCACGCTTTTCCCCGGTGATGATCGCCATCGCCCGGTTCGTCCGTTGCGGCGGGCTTGTGCTGGGGATATGCAACGGCTTTCAGATCCTCTGTGAAGCCGGTCTGCTCCCGGGCGCTTTGATGCGCAATAAAGGACTGCGCTTCGTCTGCCGCCACCTGCACATCCGCGTAGAGACGACGGCCACGCCGTTCACCTCCGCCGCCCGGCCCGGCCAGGTGCTTCGCGTTCCCATCGCGCATGCCGAAGGAAATTACGTCTGCGACGCCGCCACTCTCGCAGGTCTAAAACATAACAACCAGATCATCTTTCGCTATTGCACGCCCGACGGTCGCCTTAATCCTGCTACGAATCCCAACGGTTCGCTCGACGCCATCGCCGGCATCTGCAACCGCGAGCGCAATGTCATGGGCATGATGCCGCACCCCGAACGCGCTGTCGAAGCCGCCCTCGGTTCAATTGATGGTCTGGTCGTTTTCCGCTCCCTCGTGCAGTCCCTCGCGCGGCAACCGGCCGCCGCCGTGAGCTGACGCTTGTCGCACGCGGCCCGCACGCCTTCCATCGTCGAAACCGCCATTAAGGTGACGCCCGAGATCGTCGCTGACCACGGCATGACACCCGAGGAATACGCGCGCATCCGGAAAATCCTCGGCCGGGAACCCAATTTCACTGAACTCGGCATTTTTAGCGTCATGTGGAGTGAGCACTGCTCCTATAAATCAAGCCGCATTCATCTCAAGCGCCTCCCGACGCGCGCGCCGCAAGTGCTGCAGGGTCCGGGAGAAAATGCGGGCGTGGTCGACGTCGGCGACGGCCTCGCCGCCGTCTTCAAAATGGAATCGCATAATCATCCCAGTTACGTCGAGCCCTTCCAGGGCGCGGCTACCGGCGTCGGCGGAATCCTGCGCGACGTTTTCACCATGGGTGCGCGGCCGATCGCCGTGCTCGATTCGCTACGCTTCGGCACGATCACGTCTGACAATGGCGCAGCGCCCGAAGTTGTCGCACGCAATCGCCGCCTCGTTGACGGCGTCGTTCGTGGCATCGCCTTTTACGGCAACTGCTTCGGCGTGCCGACCGTCGGCGGCGAAGTCGAATTCGAGCCTAGCTATGCGGGTAATCCGCTGGTTAACGTTCTCGCCTTGGGCATCGCCCCGAAAAATCAATTGTTCTTCGCCCGCGCTCGCGGGGAAGGCAATCCGGTCATCTATGTCGGCGCCAAGACCGGCCGCGACGGCATTCACGGCGCCTCTTTGCTGGCCTCGGCCGAATTCACCGAGAAATCGCAAGAGAAGCGCCCCAACGTGCAAGTCGGCGATCCGTTTTTAGCAAAGCTTTTGCTCGAAGCCTGTCTCGAAGCCATGGCCACCGGCGCTATCGTTGCCATTCAGGATATGGGCGCCGCCGGGCTTACCAGTTCCTCCTGCGAAATGGCTTCGCGTGGAGGCGTGGGCATCGAGATCGAACTCGATCGCGTGCCGCAGCGGGAAACCGGCATGACCGCATACGAGATGATGCTCAGCGAATCGCAAGAGCGCATGCTGCTTGTCGCCGAGCGCGGGCGCGAAGCTGAAGTCTTTCACGTCTTCCGCAAATGGGGGCTCGACGCCGTCGAGATCGGCCGCGTCACTTCGGACGGCATGCTGCGGGTTGAGCACCACGGTCAAATCGACGCGCAAATTCCCGCTAACGCCCTGGCCGAGCAAGCGCCCGTCTACCAGCGTCCCATCGCGCCGCCAAAGCCATCGCTTGCGTGCGACGCTCGCGTCGCGCTTTCCACCGCCGGTGCCGATCTCACTTCGAATTTCCGACGTCTGCTCACCGCTTCCGCGATTGCCTCGAAGCGCTGGATCTTCGAGCAGTACGATCACATGGTTCGCACCAATACCACCGTCTTCCCGGGCGCCGCCGACGCTGCCGTCGTTCGCCTCAAGGGCACGACGCGCGCCCTTGCGCTCGCCACCGACGGCAAGGGCCGCTGGTGCGCGCTTGATCCGCGCGCCGGCGCCATGCATGCGGTCGCGGAAGCCGCCCGCAACGTAGCCGCGGTCGGCGCCCGCCCCTGGGCCGCCACGAATTGCCTCAATTTTGGTAATCCCGAAAAGCCCGAAGTCATGTGGCAGTTCAGTGTAGCCGTGGACGGCATGGCCGAAGCCTGCCGCGGGCTTTCCATTCCTATCACCGGCGGGAATGTCAGCTTCTATAACGACACGCTCGGCAAATCCATCGATCCGACACCCATTGTCGGCGTGCTCGGCGTCATCGAAAACGCTGCAGCCACATTGACCATGGCCTTTCGCAACGAAGGCGACGCTATCGTTCTGCTCGATGGCCGCGCCGATTCCACGCGCGCGACAAGCTCGGGGCCGCGCGAACGCGAATCCTTGCGAGAATTCGCTTCCTCCGAATACGCGCGCACCATCGCCGGAATTGTGGGTGGCGCTCCGCCTGCCGCCGATATACCCGCCGAATTGCGCCTGATCGAAGCGCTCGTGGGGCTCGCCGCTGATAACATTCTCGCTTCGGCGCACGACCTCAGCGACGGCGGCATCGCCGTTGCCCTCGCCGAATGCGGCTTTGCCTCGGACGGACTGACTGCCGAGGCGGCGTGGCACACCGACGCACCCGCCGAGCTTGCCCTCTTCGCCGAGACCGGCGCGCGTGCTGTTGTTTCCGTGCCGCAACCGTCACTTGCCCGCCTCCAGACCCTTGCGGCACAATATAAGATCGCTGCATTGGTAATCGGTCGCGTCACGCGTGGGTATTTCCAGGTCTCTCTCAATGGCGTCACGATAATTCGCGATCATGCCGACTCGCTCCGCGAAGTCTGGAGCGGAGCGATCGAGCGTGCGGTTCTCAACGAGCCAGCACCAAAACAAACATGAACCATCTCGACGACGATCGGTTCCACGACCACTGCGGTGTCGCTGGCGTCTTCGGCCACGCCGAGGCCGCCAAGCTCGCCTACCTGGGTCTCTATGCGCTCCAGCATCGCGGCCAGGAGTCAGCTGGCATCGTTTCTTCCGATGGCGCCACCCTGCATCTTGAGAAGGGCATGGGCCTGGTGCAGGAAATCTTCCAGCCCCGCGTCCTGGCGCGCTTGCCCGGCACCGCGGCAGCAGGCCACACCCGCTACTCCACGGCCGGCGATACCTCGCTTACCAACGCGCAGCCCATCGTCATTGATTGCAACAAGGGTAAGCTGGCGCTGGCGCACAACGGCAATCTCACCAACGCCGCCAAGCTGCGCCGCAGCCTGGAGCATCGCGGCTCCATTTTCCAAACCACCAGTGATACCGAAGTCATCGTGCACTTGGTGGCCCGCACCGCCGCTCATAATCTTCAGGGCGCTCTTGGCGACGCGCTCAATCAGGTCGAAGGCGCCTATTCGCTGCTTGTGCTCACGCGCGACGAGCTCTACGCCATTCGCGATCCTCGTGGCTTTCGCCCACTCTGCCTTGGCCGCTTTGGCGATGCTTGGATCGTCGCCTCGGAGACCACCGCCTTCGATCTTATCGGCGCCCAGTACCTCCGTGAGGTCGAGCCCGGCGAACTAGTGCGCATCTCCCGCAGCGGCGTCGAATCCCTGCGCTTCGCTCCAGAAAAACAGCATCAGTTCTGCGTCTTCGAACACGTCTATTTCTCGCGCCCAGATAGCTTGGTCTTTGGAAGGCCTGTCGATCGCAGCCGGGAGATGCTCGGCCGTTTGCTGGCGCGCGAACAGCCCGCGGAGGCCGATCTCGTCGTGCCTGTCCCGGATTCCGGCGTGCCCGCATCCATCGGCTACGCCCTTGAATCCGGATTGCCCTTTCGCATGGGCTTGATTCGCAATCACTATATCGGCCGCACGTTTATCGAGCCTGAGCAGTCCATCCGCGATTTCGGCGTCAGGCTGAAGCTCAATCCCGTGCGCGCACTTCTCGAAGGGAAGCGCGTCGTCCTGGTCGACGACTCCATCGTTCGCGGCACTACCAGCCGCAAGATCGTGCGCATGATGCGCGAAGCCGGCGCCACCCAAGTGCACATGCGCATTAGTTGCCCCCCTACGATTTCGCCCTGCTATTACGGCGTCGATACCCCTACACGCGAAGAGCTGCTCGCGTCGGACGGTTCCTGCGTCCGCCCGCGGCTACCCGCGGGAAGCCGACCCGATCTCACCGGCGCCGCCCGCACTCTCGAAGAGATTCGCCTCTTCCTGGACGCTGATTCCGTCGGATATCTTTCACTGGAAAGCCTGCGCCGTGCCGTGAGCGACACCTCTGGAAGCTTCTGCACTTCCTGTTATACCGGTGCCTACGTCCCCGAAAACGTGCAGCTGGAAGTCACCGTGCCCGCAGGGACTCGCGAGCCGGTTCCCGTTCCGGAAGCAGAAGGAAAACATCGTGAGTGATAATTTCGCGAGCGTTGATCCCACGAGCCCAGGCGCGGAGGCCAAACTTTCCGGGGGCACTATTTTGGCGACCGCCGGCCCCCAGAGCCATTCGCCCGCCGGTCAGTCCAGGACGTTCCGCCAAATCGTCGTTCGTGAACTACTTTCCTGGGTCTGGGTGGCCTTGGCCTTTTTCCTGATTACCGGCACGATGGTGCAAGCGCGCGTGATCCCCTCCGCTTCCATGGAGGGCACCCTGCTCGTGGGCGATCATCTGCTCATGAGCCGCTTCGGCTACGACATCGGCTTGCCCTTCACGCGTTATCACCTGCGCCTCTGGCGCGAACCGCGCCGCCAGCAGGTGGTGATCTTTCACGCGCCGCTTCCCGACCGCGATGAAGATTTCATCAAGCGCCTGATCGGCATGCCCGGAGACACCGTGGCCATTCGCCAGGGCCGCGTCTTCGTGAACGACCAGCCCCTTAGCGAGCCATATCGCCACGACCCGCCCAACGCGGGCGATAACTTCGGTCCGGTCACCGTTCCCGCGCGCAGCTATTTCGTTCTTGGCGACAATCGTGAAGATTCCTGGGACAGCCGCGACTGGGGCTTTGTGCCGGAGTCCAATATCATCGGCACTCCTGTGGTGATTTACATGTCCGTGCAGGCGAATGAGGACGCTTGGCAGCCAGGTCAGGTGCGCGAACGCATCTACGCATATGCCAACGCCCTGTTGCACCCGCGACTAGTGCGCTGGCGCCGCCTCCTCACAACGTTCTAGCGGTGGTTTTCGGGAGCCTGCCTGCGGCAGCAGCATGTTGGCGGAAATCTTTTGATGTCATCCCGAGCCCCCGCAGGCGGGCGTGGGATCTGCTTTTTTCTCTCGTTCTTGCGAAAATGCGCGAGGCCTGTTTAAACTCTCGCGCTGACGCCCGCGTTCCCAGGAACAAGGCCTAAAACGTATGCGCTATGCCGACGCTGGCGTGGATATCTCTCGCGCCGAACAAGCCAAGGAACGGATTCGCCGCATGGCCTCGCGGACCTTCACGCGCGGCGTCGTCGGCGGTATCGGCGCCTTCGGCGGCCTGTTTGCCCTGGACGTCAAACGCTGGCGCGAGCCCGTGCTCGTCTCCAGCACGGACGGCGTTGGCACCAAATTAAAAATCGCCGCGGCTATGGGCATCCACTCAACGGTGGGCGGCGATGTGGTCAATCACTGCATCAACGACATCCTCACGCTGGGCGCCGAGCCGCTCTTCTTTCTCGATTATCTGGCGCTCGGCCGCATGGATCCCGACGTCGTCGAGCAGATCGTCGAAGGCATCACCCGCGCCTGCCATCAGGCTGATTGTGCCCTGGTCGGAGGCGAAACCGCGGAGCTCCCCGATACCTATGCTCCCGGCGAATACGACCTCGCCGGCTTCGTCGTTGGGGTCGTCGAGCGCAGCCGCATCCCCAAGACCAACGCCGTCCGCGCCGGCGACGTCCTGGTGGCCCTGCCGTCGCTCGGACTCCACACCAATGGCTATTCGCTCGCCCGCAAATTGGTCTTCGAAAGCGCCGGGCTTGCCCCAGACGCCTACGTCGCCGAAATCGGCAACAAGATCGGCGCCGAGCTCCTCATGCCACACCGCTGTTATTGGCCCATGTTGAAAACGATCGTCGCCCAGGGGCTTCTGACCGGCATGGCGCATATCACCGGCGGCGGAATTCCCGGCAACCTGCCGCGTGTCCTGCCGCGTAGCACCCAGGCCGTCGTCGAGCTGGGTTCCTGGCCCGTCCTGCCCATCTTTTCATATCTGGCCAAACTCGGCCAGATCGAGCGCGATGAACTCCTGCGCACCTTCAATCTCGGCGTGGGCATGATCTTGATCGTCCCACCCGCCAACCTGCGCGCCGTCGAAGCCGAACTGAAGCGCCGCCGTGAGAAGTGCTACCGCATCGGCGAAATCCGCAACGCCGACTCGCGCAAGGCCCCCATGGTCTTCACCGGCTCCCTGCCCCTATGACATACGAGTTTATTCTCGGGTTGGTCTGGGCCTTTTTTATAGAGCTGGTTGTGCTCTCTCGGATGAACTTGCCGGGAGCAAACCAGCCTCCCCGCAACATCTTCCCCTTCGGACCTGCAGCCATCATCGTTCTTCCGCCCATATACGCGGCTACCGATGGAGTCTTTGCGGCCCTGGGCGCTCTGATTTACAACGTCTTCTCGAGATGTGTCGGTGGCCTTCAAATTGATATCAATTAAGTTCGCGCCTATGCTCAACATCCGGCCCGCCACGATCAACGACGCCTCGCTCCTGGCTACCATGATCCTCGAGCTCGCCGAGTATGAGCACCTCGCCAACGAAGCGGCGGTCACCGCGGAATCCATCGCTCGCGACGGCTTCGGCCCGCACCCCAAATTTCGCGCT
>Ga0209577_10005582_pt1 | contig 11730 bp, 13 predicted proteins | sample GraSoiAngelo_109_FD_185874 | JGI IMG/M metagenome (GOLD analysis project Ga0209577, IMG submission 185874) | Grasslands soil microbial communities from the Angelo Coastal Reserve, California, USA - 14_0903_12_20cm (SPAdes) (version 2) | ecosystem: Environmental > Terrestrial > Soil > Grasslands... | reverse complement strand
CGAGCAAGGACGTCGCGATTGCCCCGCCGGAGGTGACCGGGCCCGGGGATCTCGAGATTCAGGCCGCGATCTACGCGAAACGTCATTTTATTGTGTCTGACGATCACGTTCCGGGCGGGCCAACGGCATGTCCCTGCGGAGGGACGCTGTCGATTCACGGCAGCCTCACCGCCGGCTCGCTGTCCCCGACCGAACCGCGCTACGCGACGCGCTACGAATTCGACGAGCGCTTCGAGCGGGTGCGCCCACCGGGTTTCCCGGTCACCAACCGATACGAAGTCGACACGTGGGATCCGGAGTGGCGCGAGGTTGAAGACAATCGGCCTGCGGAAGCTGCGGAAGGGGTACCACCTCAAGCAGACCAACGACCTTCAGCCGTTCCGGTTTTTCGTGGTAGAGATCCCTGAGAAGTTCATTCTGATGCCCCCCTCTCATCCGGCTCGATGGCAGACGGAGCACCGAATCAGCCGTGCTTTTGGCGATGCCTGGCTCAAGGGGAGCGAGCAACCGGTGCTGCGTGTGCCAAGCCTGATCACTCCTGGGGAATGGAACTTTCTGCTAAACCCCTTGCAGCGTGACTTCTCACTGAAGTGGGTCATCGCAGGTCCAAGCACCTACACGCTTGACCACCGTCTCCTCGAGCAGAGCTGAGCGGCATTCGCTGCAGATAACCGCTGCGGCGGGGAAGCGTGAAATAATCGTAGCGCGTTCATGGACAGCAAAGCTCGCCACCGATTGTTGTCGACAGTGGACCGGCTGCTGCTGGAGCGTGGTGAGCTTGATCCGCTGGAGTATCTGCTCGCGATCGGCGGTGTGGACTACGCGGATTACCGGGAATGGCGCCATCGGGGTCTCACGGCTTCTTCGCCACAACCTTGCCGTTTTCCCACACGTAGAGCGGCGTGCCATACATGCGCGCAGTCTTCTGCGCATCCTTAGCCGCACGGCGCAATGCACGCCCGACTCCAGCGGCAAAGCTCAGGGGTCGCCTTGCCTTCGTTCGCGTTTTAGCCTTCACGGACTCTTCTCCAGTAATCGTGGTGCACGGGCCGAATTGTCGTACAAGGCCCAGCTGTCGGCCAACGGGCGGTAGATGCGCTGAAAGTTTCCCCACCCTCTTGGCAGATACGGGCAGTTAAAGTCCTCATTTCCCGAGATAGCGCCACTTAATATTGGACACCGCGCGAGCCCTGGTTCTCGACGCAACGCGTCAGCCGACGTGATTTCTCGGCACCGAACGCGGGAATGTCAGAGATTGACACTCAGGTGCGTGGCGCGACCGCCCGCTTTCTGGCAGCACCGTTACCGCGGCGGGAACTCGTGGAACTGGTACTCCGGCAGATTCGCCTTGCGTAAGAGCGCCTTGAATCGAGGGTCGTCCTTCAGGTTTTTGAACAGTGGCTCGCCGACAATCAGTACGAATCCGTCATCTTTTTGGCTGTACCCTCGTTCGAGCCATTAAATTGTTTGGAGGCAGATGCGACGACCGAAGTGTCTAATATTTTTCCGAGTTACGACGAGATAACTACAGGATTTGCCGAGTTAGGCGGAGATAATATTACACAGCTCGAGCTGAGATTCCCGCTGCCAGCTCGTCCGCACGTTCGTACCACCGCACGTAGCCGGGGCTATCGCTTCCGCGCGCGCGCGAGGCGGCGATCGAACGAATACGGTCTCGGCGGTGAAAGCTGGAGGCGTCGAAAGTCGGGGTGCGCGGGATTCAAGAGAAAGTTCCATTCCTCCACGACCACAGCTGAGGGGACTTGAAGTACGGCGGTCTCTAAGCGCTCAAGCCAAACGCGTCCCAGCTCCTGCAGCGCAGGCGGCGCCTCGGCATTGGACCAATTCTTCGGCAACCGATCGATGGCGACGGTCTCTACTTTGAGATCGTCGGGCCACTCTGCGCTCGCGATCACAGACGCTGGCACCCAGCCACGGTGCTTATAGTTCAACGTGTACTCGAGCACGGCGAGCGCGATGCTGCCCGAGGTGTAGATCACCCGGTGCCCGCGACGTGTCCAGCGGCCGCTCGCGTGCAGCCCGCCTCTGCCGGAGAAGATCTCACTTTGATGCCGGCGCTTGGTGAGCCGATAGACCGTGGTCAAGCGTAGAGACCGTACTCCATCTGATACAGGAGGTTACTCACCTTCTCGGCACCCGCATCGGTTGCGAGGACCTCGAGGGGCCTGCGCCCGCCGAGGGACTCACTGGGCTCGCGGAGCCAACCGACCGCGTGTGACCGGTCCTCCAGCACCTCCTCCGCGAGTGCCAAGATTCGCGCAAGGCGAGCGACGCGGTCGGAAACTGCAGGATCCAAGCGAGAACGGCGCTTCCAGCGTGCCCGGGTCCGAAGACTGACCTGAAGCAGCCGGTCCTCCTCGTCGGGGCTCAGTGCAAGCGTGTGGGCAACTCGCTCATAGGCTTTGATCGGCAGGCCTCGTTCGATCTCCGCGAGCAAGTCCACGCGATGGGCGCGGGCCCCAAAGACTTGGCGGCCCCCGAGAACCTGCATTAGGTTTGCGGACATGCTCGACTCCGATCCTGCCACATGGCATAGATTGTAATGCCATATGACATCAGGTGCAACTGCATCAGAGCGATCATCAGAGCAATATGGGAATTAAGGTTGATGAGCGCCTCGGCGGACGTGTTCGCCGTGAGCGCGGTCACTGTTGCACGGGGTTTTCGCTCTATCGGGTGAACAGCGCTTCGAAGAGGCGCTGTGACTCTTTCACGCCCTCGTCCGGCCAACTCGGTCGTCTTGGATTGCACGCTGGCGGCTGCGGATGACAGAGTCTCACGGCTTCTTCGCTACAACCTTGCCGTTTTCCCACACGTAGAGTGGCGTGCCGTACATGCGTGCAGTCTTCTGCGCATCCTTCACCGCACGACGCAAGGCACGACTTTTCTCCAGTAATCGGGGTGCGTGGCCAGAATTCTCGTACACCGCCCAGCTGTCGGCCAAAGGACGGTAGATGCGCTGAAAGTTCCTCCAGTCTCTTGAGAACCTCCTAACGACGTCAACCCGCAGCACATAGTGGCCGCCCTGGCGCACTCGGACAGCGATACGCCGCAGCGCCAAGTGGGCCGAACGAAGCCGAAGATACTCGATACGGCAGCCGGCTTGCTTCCAAGCCTGGAGCTGGCGAGCCATCTGAACGCGCTGCGCGCGTCCGTCCTTCTTACATATCCATCCCGCCCATTCCGCCGCCGCCCATTCCGCCATGGGCATGCTCTTCGTCCTTCGGAGCCTCGGCAACCATCACCTCGGTCGTGAGCAACAGGCCCGCGACGGACGCGGCATTCTGCAGCGCAAGCCGCGTGACCTTCGTTGGATCGAGAATGCCCTCTTCGAGCATGTCGCCGAACGCACCGGTCGCCGCGTTGTAGCCGTAGGCACCCTTGCCGGCCTTCACCTGGTTCAGGATGACCGCCGCATCCTCGCCGGCATTCTCAACGATATTTCGCAGGGGTTCTTCGATCGAGCGAGCGAGAATACGGATGCCGACCGTCTGATCCTCATTGGCACCCTCTAACTTATCGAGCGCCTTGAGGGCACGGATCAGCGCGACACCGCCGCCCGGTACCACGCCTTCCTCGATGGCCGCACGGGTTGCGTGCAGGGCGTCCTCGACGCGTGCCTTCTTCTCCTTCATCTCAATTTCGGTGGCTGCACCGACTTTGATCAGCGCAACACCGCCGGAGAGCTTCGCGACACGCTCCTGGAGCTTCTCCTTGTCGTAGTCGCTGGTCGCTTCCTCGACCTGCTGGCGGATCGACTCGATGCGGGCCTTGATGTCCGTAGCCTTGCCGGCTCCGTCGATGATGGTCGTGGTCTCTTTCTCGACCACAACCTTCTTGGCGTCGCCCAGATCAGTCAGGGTCACCTTCTCGAGCGACAGGCCAACCTCATCGGAGATCACGGTGCCGCCGGTCAAGGTCGCGATGTCCTGCAGCATCGCCTTGCGGCGATCGCCGAAGCCCGGAGTCTTCACGGCTGCAACCTTGAGGATGCCGCGGATGTTGTTGACGACCAGCGTCGCGAGCGCCTCGCCCTCGACGTCCTCAGCGACCACGATCAGCGGACGGCCTGCCTTCGCGACCGCCTCCAGGAGCGGGAGCATCTCGCGGATATTCGAGATCTTCTTATCGCACAAGAGAATCAACGGCTTTTCGAACTCGGCCGTCTGACTCTGCTGCTGGTTGATGAAATACGGGGACAGGTAGCCGCGGTCGAACTGCATGCCATCGACCACCTCGAGTTCATTGTCAAGTCCTTGGCCCTCTTCGACGGTGATGACACCTTCCTTGCCAACTTTCTCCATTGCATCGGCAATGGTCTTGCCGATGGACTCATCAGAATTCGCTGAGATCGTACCGACCTGCGCGATGGCCTTGGGGTCCTTACAGGGTTTTGAAAGGCGCTTCAACTCGTCCGTCGTGACGAGCACGGCCTTGTCGATGCCGCGTTTGATGTCCATGGGGTTGCGACCGGAGGCGACGGCCTTCAGGCCCTCGCGGATGATCGCCTGGGCAAGCACCGTGGCCGTCGTCGTACCGTCGCCGGCTTCGTCCGAGGTGTTGGAAGCGACTTCCTTCAGCATCTGCGCGCCCATGTTCTCGAATTTGTCTTTGAGCTCGATCTCCTTCGCAACCGAAACACCGTCCTTCGTGATGGTCGGGGCGCCGTAGCTCTTCTCGAGCACCGCGTTGCGGCCCTTCGGGCCGAGTGTCGCCTTCACCGCATTCGCAAGGACGTTGGCGCCCTTGAACATGCGTTGGCGCGCATCGTCGCTAAATCGTACTTCTTTCGCTGCCATTGCCGTGTCCTTCGGGTGAGTTACTTGGACTCGATGACGGCCATGACGTCTTCTTCACGCATGACCACGAGTTCTTCGCCGTCGACCTTCACTTCGGTGCCGCTGTACTTGCCGAAGAGAATCTTGTCGCCGACCTTGACGTCGCAGGGACGCACTTCTCCATTCTCAAGGATTTTGCCCTTGCCGACCGCGACGATCTTTCCTCGAATGGGTTTTTCGGCCGCCGTATCGGGAATTACGATGCCGCCAGGCGAGGTACGATCCTCTTCCAGGCGCTTCACGATGACGCGGTCATGAAGAGGACGAATCTTCATAACTGAACGCTCCTTTGAAGCAGTGGGGTATCCTTCAGGTATATATGGTGACTTAAGAGCGGATTTCAAGGTGGATGCCCGAAAAAGCTACGGACTGGGCGCCCTCGCGCCGGCCGGTTACCTCGAAGCGGCGCCCGGGTCTACACCCCTGGCATGCGCAAGCGCCTGATGAGCGAGCGGAGCTCGAGGCCCCCTGAGAGGCCCGGTGAGATCGACATTGCAAGCCGCGCCACGGTTGCTTACTCATCCGAGGACCCGGCTCATCCCGTCGAGCACCTGATCGACGGGCACTATGGGCGGGGTAGCACACATTGGGCGAGCGCCCGGACTAATGCGACCGAGCGAATCGTGCTCGAGTTCGATCGCCCCCAGCAGATCTCCTGCCTCGTTTACGAGGTGGAAGAGTGTCGGCAGGAGCGCACGCAGGAGGTGCGCGTGGAGGTCTCCTCGGATCACGGCCGCACCTACCGCCAAGTGCTCGTGCAGGAGTACACCTTCAGCCCGCAAGGTGCGATCTTCCAGCACGAGGAGCTGCGGCTGGAACTCCCCGCGATCACCCATCTGAGCTTGACCATAGTTCCGAACAAGAGCGGCTCTGGCATCGCCAGTCTTACTGCGCTTCGCCTCTTCGCCTGAGCAGATCGGCGTTGATCGCTCCGCGGGTCCCCACGGAATGCATCACAAGCTCCGGCTGTCGCCGCGCATTGCAGCGATGCTCGCTTAGAGCATCCTCATCGATATGTCGGTGGCTACCTTTAGACGGCGCGATACGCCCCAATAATAGGTACTAGAACGGAATAGATTTCCTATTTGAAAGGAGAACGAAATGATGAATCTTGTGTACTATCAACCGTGGTCCATGATGGATCGCTGGCGTCGCGAGATCGACGAGTTATACACCCGGAGTTCGGACGCCTCACTCCCCGCCCTAACCCATAGCACGGCTTCTTGGACGCCGCCGGTCGATTTGCAGGAGGGAAGCGACCACTTCGTGCTGCGTGCGGATGTGCCGGGCGTCGCGCTCAAGGACATAGAAGTCTCCGCCGAGGACGGCACCTTGACCATTCGCGGCGAGCGACTGGCGAGGGAGCCCGTAAAAAACGACGGCTTCGAACACATCGAACGCGCCGCCGGTACGTTCTTGCGCCGTTTCACCTTGCCGGAATCGGCACGAGCTGAGGGGATCAAGGCACGGTATGCGGATGGCGTGCTCGAGATCGAGATTCCCAAGCAACCTCGAGTCGAGGCCAAGCGAATTGCGGTAACAGTCAATTGAAACGTTCGGACATGGCGGCGACAGAGGACTGTCGTCCGCCATCGGCCATGGCGGCGACAGAGTACTGTCGTCCGCCACCGGCCTTTACCTCACCGATGCGACTGCGGATGCACACGATCATCCGGCTTTGAAGAGGCACCGGCCCAGCGCGACTAACGCGCTATCGCTCGGGCGACAGCGCCGGCTGTGGCGCGCACGTCCATGTCCCGCTTGAAGAACTGATGGTTGCTGCGCCCATGAGCCTTGGCCTGGAACAGCGCAACGTCCGCGTTTTTCAATAATGCCTCGGCGTCCGCGCCGTCATCAGGGTAGACGCCGATACCGACGCTCACCGTGACCTGCAGATCTTGATGGCCGATGCGGTGAGGTCTGCTCACGGCGGCGAGTATCTTGTCTGCAGTAAAGGCTGCATGTTCGGCGCGAGCCACTTCCGAAAGCAGAATCACGAATTCATCCCCACCGTGTCGGCTGACGGTGTCCGAGTGGCGCACGCAAGCCACCAAGCGTTGCGCAATCGACTGCAGAAGCTGATCGCCAATCGCATGACCCAGCGAGTCGTTGATGTGCTTGAAGTGATCCACATCCAGGAATAGCACCGCCACCAAAGTGCGGTGACGCTGCGCCGACGCTATCGCCTGCGTCAGTCGGTCGTTCAGCAACAAGCGGTTGGGCAACTCGGTGAGAAAGTCGTGTTGGGCCAAATATGACATTCTCAGCGACATCGCGCGCGCCACACTCACGTCGTGAAAAACGATCACGGCGCCCGTCACCTGCCCGCGGGCGTCGTGCATGGGTGCCGCGGTATCCTCGATGCCAGATTCATACCCGTCGCGGCGAATCAGGACACAATTCGCGCTCAGGCTGACGCTTTTGTTGTGCAGCATCGCCATCGCCAGGGGATTCAGAGCCGGTTCGCGGCTATCCCCGTCGATGATGTGCAACACCTCCTGAAGCGGCCGGCCGGAGGCCTCGAGCCGCGACCAGCCGGTCATGCTTTCGGCGACCGCATTGAGATAGGTGACGTTGCCTGCGACGTCGGTGCTGATGACCGCATCCCCGATCGAGTTGAGCGTGACTTGTGCGCGCTGGCTTTCCAAGAACAGGGCCTCTGCGTACGCCGAGCGCTCGAGCATGCTGCTCAGCGCCCTCGCCAACGAATGACCGTCGAGTCGTTCTTGCAGCAGATAGTCTTGCGCACCGCGCTGCACCGCAAGCCTCGCAACATCCTCATCGCGCAAGCGACTCAGGACCAGGATCGGTACGTGGGGCGATGCGTGCTGCAGCTGCTCCAAGGTCTCGATTCCCTGGCTGTCCGGGAGAGACAGATCGACCACGACCGCTGCGATTTCCTCCCCTCGTTGATTGCGCAGGCGTTCTATCGCGTCGCCGCAGCGACTCAGCCACTCGACTTTGAAGGAACCGCCGGGTGAGTTGGTCAGCGATCGTCGGACGACCTTCGCTTCCGCAGCATCCGACAGGATAAGAAGTACGTTTCGGGGCACAGGTTTCACGCACGCGCTAGGATGCGCCGAGTTGCCTGTTGTTCTGTGCGCTAGCGTACGTAGCGGAGCGGAACTGCGTCACAGATGGCGAGTGCACGGGGCCTCCCGTACCCGCTTGTGGGGCTCAGTGGCCCAGCGAACAGACCCTCGCTTGGCTGCCCGTCATGTTGGGAGATCGGAGATCGTCTCCGCAGACAAACAGGAGAGTTGGTGTCGCAGCCCTCGCGGTCCGCCGCGAAAAATCGTCTGCCGGCCGCTCTACCCGGACCGGATCGTCAACGTCTGCTGGCACGGTGCGAGCAGGTCGAGCTGCGCCCTGCCGATGTGTGATCGCCAACGGCGCGCGGCTCGCCAGGTTCGGGTCGGCCAATCACCGGTTGTGTGCGGTACCTAACCAAGCAGGAACCGTTGAGTTATACTTCTTACTTTTATACCCTCGTGGTTGACCAGAGGTGCTCCATGCCCGGCTCCCACAATCCTCAACAAAATCACCTGCTGGCTGCACTGCCATCCGTGGAGCAGGATCGACTCTACCCGCATCTGAAGCTCGTGCCGATGCCCCTCGGGAAGGTTTTGTACGAGTCCGGCGATCTCCTGCGCCACGTTTATTTTCCGACCGACTCCATCGTGTCGCTGCTGCACGTGCTGGCCGACGGCGCCTCGGCGGAAATCTCCGTGGTCGGCAACGAAGGCCTCATCGGCATCGCGCTGTTCATGGGCGGTGAAACCACCCCGAGTCGGGCGATCGTGCAAAGCGCCGGCCACGCTTACCAGCTGATCGGACAGCAGCTCAAGGACGAGTTCCATCGAAATGGGGAGCTGCAGATTCTGCTGCTGCGCTACACGCAGGCCCTGATCACGCAGATGGCGCAGACCGCAGTGTGTAATCGCCATCACTCAGTGGACCAACAATTGTGCCGCTGGCTGCTGCTCTCTCTCGATCGCCTGTCATCCAACCAATTGACCATGACCCAGGAGCTTATCGCCAACATGCTCGGCGTGCGCCGTGAAGGCGTCACCGAAGCCGCCGGCAAGCTGGACAAGCTCGGTGTTATCCGCTACGCCCGTGGACAGATCACGGTACTGGACCGGCCCAAGCTAGAACAGCTGTGTTGCGAGTGTTATGCCGTGGTCAAGAAAGAAAGCGATCGCCTCCTCCCGCGGCCGGCAGTTCAGTGAGACGATTTAAACGCGGACGTGACTGAACCAGTTTCGATTGCCTCAATCTTCTTCCCGCACGTTAGCACCGAGCTCGCAAGACTACCGGTAACTCGCTTCCCTGCTCGATGGCAGCGCTCGCCGTTTCCTCGGGCAACCTCACATGACTGCGCACCACTGCAGGATCGATGCCGAGCCCCGATCTGGAGTTTGGAGGACGCTTGCTCGGTCTGCCCGGACATACGTCTGCGGGCAGCGCAGCGTGGCAGCTCAGACGAGTCAGCTCGCGAGCGATCTCGTTCGGGCGTAACACGAGAGCTACGCACCCGGTTTCAATGGCGCTGATGGGCATGCTGGGAAAGCGTGCAGATCCCGGGTACTGCGCAAATGTGGTGCCGCCGCGTTGCCGGATCGCACGTATGCCGAGGGCACCGTCGGAGCCTGCGCCCGAGAGCACCACGCCGATCGCGCTTTCGCGACACTCTTCCGCGAGCGAGGTCAAGAGAGTGTCCCCAGGATGATCGAGTTTACTTGCACTGGGAGTCACGCGAATGCGCCGACCGGTCATTGTCAGTGTGACATTTGCAGGTCCCACGTAGACATGGCCTTGCGCCGCCACCACACCGTCGTGCGCGTGCGCCACTGGGAGACTGGTTCTCTTGGCGAGAGCTTCAGCCACCAGCCTCTCGCGGGCCGCATTGAGATGTTGAGCGATAATCAACGTCACACTGCATTCAGCCGGCAAGGCGGACAGCAGTTCGAAAACGGCCTCAAGGTCGTCCGCAAAGGACGCCACGGCTACGATGGGAGATGTATCCATTCACTGCGTTCGAGGGTGAGAACCGACCATTGAACAGGAGAACGTCCGATCCTCGGATGGCCCCGAGGTCCTCGGTCATCACTTGGATAGGCACCCCTCCGCCTTGCCTGCGAAAGCCCTCCACGCAAGTCCACCCATTGCCGGAATAGTCAATATACGCAGACACAATCAGCGCTACGCAGCTCGAATCTTGCTGTCTGAATCCTCGTTCGAGAAACCAAACTCCACGATCAGCCGCGCGCACCTTGCGTCTCAACCCCTCGGAGCCAGGGTTTGCCGAACAACCCGCGCCGGTTCACCCGTCAGACACTCTTCGGTACCCCTTGCGTTGCAAGCTGCGTCGCGACCGTTCGCCCACGTACTGAAGCTACTGCCTCAGACAGTTTCCATGGCCGCGGCAAAGCGTATCTCCGAGCGATCGCAACGAGCTCACCCCATTGAGTCTGATCGAACTTCTTATCCGAACTCGTCCACTCCCGAATGAATCGGGAGCGAATCACAATCTCCCGGCGCAAGCACGCTTCGTACGGCTCATCCGCTTGGCGCGTGCGCGCTGCTGCCACACTCGCGATTCTTGCCAATTCCGCGAGAAAGCCCGCCGAAACCCACACCCTGACACCATCTGCGCTGAGCTGCTCTTTGAGCATGCGCGGGGCGTTTGTGAATCTCGGTACGAGCAACTCAATCGTGGAATCCAGTAGTTTCATGAACTTCCAAGGGTAGATGCGAGTCAGTCTCCGATAAAGGGCCGCGGGGCGCTCGTTCCATACCCACTCCAACTCCTCGGCGAACCGCTTCGGCTTGATTGCAGCTGTATGGTCATGCATGGCTGTCCTCCTGGGACTACGCGCCTTTGCGACTCAACATTGCACGCACGTTGCGCGCCGTAAGCACCGATAGGTACGAGCGTACTTTCGCACCCAACTCGAGCCGTGAAAATTCCTGTGCAAACAGACGCCGGACTTCCACCAATGGTGCGCCCGTCCGGTCGTGCAACCTACTGATCGCACGCTCGTGTCTGGCCGCTTCCTTGCCGCGTTCTAGAAGTGAGTTCATCGAGAACCTCCTCGTGAATCGTGAGACGTATGTTGAGGCACGCCTCTGCGGCTGGTCGGTGCGCTGACACACAGACCGCAACTGCGCACAAAACGCGCCGCTCGAAGTTGCACCGCCGTAGTTTGCTTTTCCGTCCGAGGCTCAGGGAAAGCGTCCGCTTATCACCCGCCCACGCTAATTCGATGAATGTTCGGCAGCGAACAGATATGGTTTTACGTTGCGCGCAAGATGACCGGCTTACGATAAGGATACGGGTCTCGGCAGTCTTATCGAGGGTAGTGTTCAGCGTGCGGGGTCGACTCCGGGTTCGAGTCCGGCCCGCTCCGCCATAACGATCCAAGTCAATCAAGGTAACTTATGAATATCATGCGTCACAGTGCCGCGTTTGCGGCGTTCGTTGGGTTTGTGGTTACAAGCGTCGCGGCGGTCGCGGATGATCATGCCTACACTGAAGGACCAGTCGTCAATGTAGCGGCGATTCGGACTGAATATGGGAAGTTTGATGACTACATGAAATATCTCGACACCACATGGAAGGCCGAACAGGAAGCGGCCAAGAGGGCCGGAAATATCACCAGCTACAGGGTGATCACGGTAGAAGCACGCGGCGAAAATGATGCGGATGTTTACCTGGTAACCAACTATAAGAACTGGGCGGCTTTTGACGGTGCAACAGCCAAGGGCGATGCGATAGCAAAACAGGTGGAAGGAACTTTGGCGGCGTCAAACCAAAGCGCGGTTGACCGCGCCAAGATCCGGCGCGTTCTGGGTTCGTGGACCGGAC
>Ga0209577_10005581_pt1 | contig 11732 bp, 10 predicted proteins | sample GraSoiAngelo_109_FD_185874 | JGI IMG/M metagenome (GOLD analysis project Ga0209577, IMG submission 185874) | Grasslands soil microbial communities from the Angelo Coastal Reserve, California, USA - 14_0903_12_20cm (SPAdes) (version 2) | ecosystem: Environmental > Terrestrial > Soil > Grasslands... | reverse complement strand
AAGGCGGAAGCTTCGAAAAATCGGTCTTCACGATGTCGGCACGTGCGCGTGTGCTTGGCCTGATCGCCAAGGTGCCGAGCCCCGCTGCGGCCGTCGCCAGGAAAGCACGCCGCGAGAGATTGGTGGTTGTTTCGACACTTTTCTGCTGGGTCATGGGCACACTCCGCGGTGAAGGATGTCTCATTAGAACGCGAAGGGCGAGGGCTGTGTCAAGGGCGGAGTGAGTATCTCCAGCCAGAGGAGAAGAGAGCTACTTACCGGCCGCCGCTGTTAGCGTGACGCGATTGCCATTCACTTCACACAGAAGATGCGAAAGGGTGGGAATCGTCGTATTTCGCTCGACGACGCCCCGCGTAAGATGGGTACTGCAATATCTCTTGCCCTCCCCCAGTTTCTGATTACCCGCAAAGAGAAAAATGTAAAAATGTGTTGACACAAAGCTCGCGATTGTGTTTCATACAAGAGAATGAAACAGAGGAACATCCTCGATTCCCGCGATCGGCTCGCCCAGCGACTCCCGGACCCCACTCAGATTGCCCGCGGCACTTTGCTGCGGCGAACCATTCGCCATGCGCGAGGCTGTGCGAAGTGCCGGGCCGGAGGAGGACATCCGGTCTGGGTGCTCACGGTAACCTACCCGGGTGGAAGGACGCGGCAGTTCAGCATTCGTCGCGAGCAGCGCGCTCAGGTCCAGCAGTGGGTGCGCAATTATCAGCGTCTGAAAGAGGGATTGGAAGCGATCAGTGAATTGAATCACGAGCTGCTGCGGCCTTAGCCGGTAGCCTTTTTTTGGGGCCTTTTCTGTTTCATTTGTATAAGGACCTGCTTTCCGCTGTCCGGGAGCTCGTCGATGCTCACTTCTCCGGCCTCCGCCGCACGGTGCGCAAGAACCTCGCCCGTCTGACTTGCGCTTTCCTCTACTTGGCCTGGAGCATCCGTTTCGGCTACGGCGGACTGCACCTCACTTCGATCGCCCGCGTCCTACCCCAAGGCAGGAAGTTTAAAAGCAGCTATAAATGGCTCTCGCGCTTCCTCAAATGTAAGTACTTTGACGCTTCCAGCCTGGCCGAGTGCATGCTGGCGGTGATCTTGGGACAGAAGCCCCGGTCCTGGGTGATCGTGCTGGTCGACCAAACCACCGTGAATGGCGTCCGCCATCCCCTTTCAAGGGCGAGCCGTGCCGGTCGCGTGGGTCGACTTTGAATATCCTTGGAAGACGGTCGATCCCGCTTCGCAAAACACCATCGAACGTTACCTGCTCACCTGGTTGGGACTGGCGGTCCCGCGCGGGGTACGACTGATTTTGATCTTCGATCGCGGCTACGCCCGGGTGGAGTTGATCCAGGACTTAAACCACGGGCAGCAGCCGTTCCTCATTCGCGCTCGCCGCCAAGTGATCGTGCAGACCAAAGTGCGGGGCCGTCAGCGACGGCTGAGCTTGGGGCGGCTGCCCCATCGCCTGGGCCGTCCGATCCGTTATCGCCACGTCCTCTACCATAGTCGAGAAGCCGAACCCGTAGACGTGATCGTGTATCGCGGGAAAGGATTTCAAGAGCCGTGGTTTTTAATCGTGCCGCCGGATTCCGAATCTTGGCTCCCCACCGAAGAAGTAGTCCGGCTGTATCGGCAACGCATGCAAATCGAGCAGTGTTTTCGCGATTGGAAAAGCCACCTGGGGCTGCGCGGCTTGCACCTGCAGGTGCAAAAATCCGAGCGCCTGCTGCGGGTGCTGATGGGATTCACCCTCGCTTATTGGATCGTTCTGCTGTTAGGGACAGATCCGTTCGCCGAAAAGCTCCGCCCCTACTTTGAATAGCAGCGGCGTAAGCCTCGCCACGGAACCGGCAAGGTTCTCAGCGTACTATCCATCGCTTTGCAGGTGCTCTCCGATTCGCGTTGGGAGCAACGGGCACGAAAACGCTTGATCGAGATTCTCGCGCGACTGGCGCAGGGGCGTGGAGTGGCGCTGCTGCCGGCCTTCTCGCCCTAACCAGCAGAGCTCGTTCTCTTCTCGCAATCCTCGATCCTCTTCTCCGGTCAGTGTGGGAGAAATTGTCTGCGGTGCTCCCGAGTTTGGAATGCCGAGTCGCTCTTGCCGAGAGAAACCACTCCGTCTGTCTGGTTTCCGAGAATGCATCAACACTGTTTCTGTGTGGAAGAGAGTTCATCGCCCTCGAATAAATTTCGCCAGGGACCGCGACAGCCGCATCGAAACTGGTGGTCGCATGAATAATCCGCGAGAGCGCCCAAAATACTGGGGGAGGGCAAGCTGGCAAGGTAAATTTGTTCTGACGGGTCGCCGCAGGAGTTTACGATTTTCGCGGGGATGGGGCATCTCTCCACGATGCTGCCCGGTAGTTTTTGATCCCTCAGCCGACCAGTGGGTCTTTGACAGTCACAGCTTTGCCCGACGCCGGAGAGTGTTCATTCTGCGGCGATCCAGTAGTTCAGCAGGAAGTGGTTCGTTCTCCGAACACACCTCAGGCGACGTCAAGCGCAAGAGTTTTGGCTCATGCGCAGATAGTCGAACACCAAACGCACGTTCAGGGTGAGCCGTCGCATTTTCTCTGCCACGCCCCCTCGACCTTTGGATCGGAGCACGCCGATGGCAAAACGACGGAGGCGCGTGATGTTTTCCGGACCATAGCCAGTCCGGATGCGACTGCGATCTTCATCGAAGTCCCAGTCCAGTATGTGATGGCAACTCTCGATGGCCCAGTGTCCGCGGTTGGCCTGCAGCACACGTTTCGGGCTGGCTTGTGCCGCCGTGCGGCTGGTGATGCCGTAGCAGATGTCCAGAGAAAGCTTGCCGGTCTTCTTGTTCGTGCTGTGCCGCTCGATGACGAACGATTGCCCCACATACGGAAAATCGAGATACGTGTTCAGCTCTTCTGTCGTCCAGATCTGGCGCGTTTCGATGCGTCCGTGATCGGCTGGGGTGTGCTCGACAAAAGGGGGTTCGCCCCGATCCCGGAACGGGAACTCCAAGGCTTCCAGAAGACTGGGTTGGTTTCCTTTTACGGTGAAAAAGTAATGAGCTTTGCGCTTCTCGACCAGATACGTAGCGAATTCACGCTGGGTCAGCAGGGCGTCGACGGTGACGTCCTGGCTCTCCATATCGATCGCGTCCAGCAGCGGGATCACCGTCTTGATCTCCTTCGTGCGTTTGACTTCGTCCTTTTCCTTCCCCGCTACGGGCCGGGTGCCAACTTTTTTTGGGTGTAGCAGGTCTTGGTCTGGTGACCGACGACACTCAGCACATGCGTCTGCTGACCTTCCTCATCCAGGGCATTGCGCATGGTCTTGCCGTCGATGGCCAGAGTTTCATCCCCTGCCCCGTAGCGTTCCTTCCAGCGTTGCAAGGCCCGATCCAGATCGGCCGGAGTGACGCGGATCAGGACATCGCGGAGGACGTACTCACTGGGCACCACATAATGGTTCCCTTCGTAACGGCAGCTGAAGCGCCGCCGCGACTGCTGCCCCAGGCTTTGGGCCCACTCGGCAATGGCCTGGTACCCGCGCATCCCGCACAGCACCGCCCCCGCGGCGATTCCCAGCACCGTGGACAGACGATGCCGCGTCCCCTGGGCCCGGCGAGGATCAGGGATCTGCGCAAAAAACGAGGGGAGCGAACGCATCTGCTCGGCGGTCATTCTCATGGTCGTGCCTCCGAAACGATAGGGTGGAGAAAGAATCGGACTGCACAAGACTTGGCGGGCGTCGGCCCGCAGCGGTTTGACAAACACCATCTTGGGGGTTTGCGGCGTGTTCGTGTATCCCGCGTGGGTCCGGCGATATCCGCGCGTGTTTCCGATATACACCCAGTTCGCCGCCCGGTACACCGTCCCGCGATGACGCTGCGGGTCCACAAAGGTTTCCAGCAACACCACGCTGTGTCTGAAGGCTTTTTCCCAATCCCCCGGCAAACGCCTTTCGCACAGGGACAGAACGCGAGACCCTAAGTTGAAGACGTGCCCGTCGGGAAGAATTAGAAACCTGCTGTTGTTGACCACCAGCTTCAAGCGGCCGTAGTGTTGGCGCAGGCTCCAACCGATCCAGTGATCGCGTGGGGCGCATTTCAGCGCCGAGCCCGAGAAGCTCAACAGGGCGAGCCATTGCTCTCGCCAACTCGCCACGTACCAGAGCGTTTCTCCGATCTTGGGCAAATAGCCCAGGTAGTGATGCTCGCGCATGAGCTGCTGGTAGCGCGGCTGTTCATCGGAACGAACCAGCCGCACCACCGTCTCGCACAGCTGCGCTCGCGAAACGGAGTCAACCGGATCGGGATGCATGCCGGGATGAAGATACACAAACGCAGGAAAAAAGTCCACACGAAACTACAACTGCTTAACCTTTGTGGGCGTTACGTACCTGGACAAAATCACCCTGGGCAAGCTGGCCGAATGCTTGACACGCTTACGCTGCGGGCGTATCTTCACCGCAAATAATCGCCTTCTGACCGACAATTTGGAGGTAGATCCATGGCTAATACTCCAGCCGTCGATCCGGGCTCCTCGCGGTTTGGTCGCCTCCCTAGGGTGGAGAACGGAAGTGTATGCCTTTCGCGTAAGCGAATGTGTCTCAAGATCAGCTTCGTCGCTGTGGCTCTCCTGGTGTGCTTGGCGTCGCGTGCCGTCGGACAGAATTCTCCGAAAATAACCGGCGTTGCCCCGGCCGCAGGCAAGGTCAATGACAGCGTCACCTTGACCGGAGAAAATCTGGGTAAGGATTCCGTTTCAGCGGTATACCTCTCCGACGATAAGGACGATTATAAAGCCACGTTGGTGGAGCAAGGCAGCGCCAAGATCATCTTGAAAGTCCCACAGGTGAAATCCGGCGGCTACAACATTTCGATCCAGGAAGGGGACAAAATCCTCATCTTGCCCGTGCGCTTCACCGTGCAGGGTTAGCACAGCCGAGCAAGATCGCGAGCCGCCGCGCGCTTACCCAGAGCCCTTTAGATGCGCGTTTTTGGGGAATAGTGCTGGACGACACGGAAGTCGAACTCCCGGCCTGTACCGCAAGGTGAGAGGACTTTTCTCTCCGAAAGCTTCCTGAAAAGCGTATCCAATTTATCTCCATCTCCAATTTATCTCCAACGAAAGGCAAGCTTGCGCGCCGGACTCGGAGGAAGGCTGGGGATGCTTGGCCGAAGGCCCGGTCAGGACCCCCGTACATTATTGCCCGTTAGGACAGTGGTTCGAGGCGGGCATGGTTAATAAACTAATCGTCGCTGCCAGGAATTGGGGGGTATCTGAATGCGGGCCCTTCAGCACAGGGGCCGGTAGCGTGCGCAGCCCATGTCCAAGCGGATAACACTACCTCTGGTTTTGTTGTTTTCTTTGGTGTTGATGGTCCGGGCTCCGGCCCTGGGACAGGATCGTCGTGTGCCCGATTCTCAGACGCGCAGCCCGCATGGCCCTTTAGCCATCCCTTGCGAGAATTGCCATACACAGACCAGCTGGAAACCGATCCGGGCGATTCCGGAATTCGACCACGACAAGGAGACCAGTTATCCCTTGCGCGGCATGCACGTCAAGGTGGATTGCATCCAATGCCATACCAAGCTGGTCTTCAGCAACGTAGGCACGCGGTGCTCAGACTGTCACGCCGATATTCATCGCGGGCAATTTGGCGCCACTTGCGAGCAGTGTCACAGCGTGATCGGCTGGAGTGTGTCGCTGCAGGCAGTACGCGCTCACGAAAATCGCTTCCCGCTCATCGGCGCCCATGCCGCGGTCGATTGCATTGCCTGCCATAAGAACGGCGCCAGCGGGCAATTCACCGGGCTATCGACGGAGTGCTATTCCTGCCACGCGCGGGACTTCCAGAATGCGGTGACTCCGAATCACGTGGCGGCCGGTTTTTCCACCAATTGCCAGGCCTGCCACGGAGTAAACACCTGGCTGGTGACCAACTTTGACCACAGCGCCACGGGATTTCCGTTGACCGGGGCGCACGTGAGCGTGGCCTGCGCTTCCTGCCATGTGAATAACAACTTCAGTCTGACGGCCGCCAATACCGCCTGCTCGGCCTGTCACATGCAGGATTTCCGAAGTACGACCAATCCCAATCACGTGCTGGGTGGCTTTTCCACCAATTGCCAGACGTGCCATTCGACCGCCTCGTGGACCAACGCCACCTTTAACCACAACCTAACCGGGTTTCCCTTGACCGGGGCGCACGTGAGCGTGGCCTGCGCTTCCTGCCACGTCAATAACAACTTCCAACTGACGAACACGGCGTGTATCGGATGTCATCAAACCGATTTCCAGGGCACCACCAATCCGAGCCACGTGGCGGCAGCATTTCCCACCGACTGTACGGTCTGCCATTCGACCTCCTCGTGGACGGGCGCGACCTTCAATCACGCCTCAACCGGCTTTGCCCTGACCGGGGCGCACATAAGCGCAGCCTGCAGTTCCTGCCATGTCAGTAACAACTACAGTCTGAGGAGCACCACCTGCGTTACGTGCCACCAGACCGACTTCAACAATGCCCTCAGCCCGATGAACCACATTCAGCTGGGTTTTCCGACCACCTGCGAGGTGTGCCACAACACCGTGGCTTGGACCCAGGGGGCGTTTAATCATAACAACACACCGTTTCCGTTGACCGGGAAGCACACCAGCGCGGCCTGTGCGAGTTGCCACGTCAACAATAACTACACCAGTCTTCCCACCGACTGCTATAGCTGTCACACGGCGGAATATCAGGGGACCAACAATCCCAACCATGCGACCGCCGGGTTCCCGACGAGCTGTGCCAGCTGCCACACCACCGCGGCGTGGACCGGAGCGACGTTCAATCACACCTGGTTCAATATGAATCACGGGAACGCCAATGGGGTCTGTGCGACTTGCCATACGAACTCCAGTAACTATGCTGTCTTTCAATGCACGGGATGCCATGGGAACGGAAACGCAGCCAATTTCCATCACCCGAACCTCGGCGGGTATGTGTATAACAGCATTAATTGCTATCAATGCCATTCACGGGGGTAGTGGGGTAGCGAGCGGTCTTTTTTTCTGCAGCAAACCTCCTGGTCGAGCGAATGAAATTTGCCCTTCTTATTCTTCTTCCGGCGCTGGCGACGCTAGCGTTGGCGCAGGAACCGGGCGTGAATCTCTCGGTTCGGCTGGAATCGATAAGCACCGAGATCACCGCCAGCGAAGTGCGCGTGAACATCGACACTTCCGCGCCGGTGGAGTCTGCCGGATCGGTGGTGATCGATGACGACAGCCTGGTTTGGGATCTGCCGGGAGTGGCCTATGAGGGGAGCGAGAAGCACTTTATCGTCAACCGCAATGGGGTTCGAGACATTTTCGTGTCGCGGCAGCAGCGCACTCCCCCGTCCACGCGAATCACCGTAACCATGCGCCAGCTTCATCTCTACAGCCTGTCGACGGAGGGCCAGCGCATCGGTTTACACATCGGTGCGGTGACCAAAGCAGAGTCGCGGCAAGAGCAGGGTGGGCCGGTGCCGGCGGCCCGCGTGGGAGCGGCAGGAGCGATCGATCGGATCTTCCGGCGAACGCCGAAACAGCCGGTGAATGAGCCCGCGCGCCCGCGCAGTGCGGCACAGAACGAGCCCCCTGCTGCGCCCTTGCCTCCGATTCGGATCCCGGAGGGAGCCCCGGCGGAACAAGCCGCGGGGAGTACGGTTCCGGAAACGCCCGCCTCTGCGGCGAACGTGGCGGTGGGCGCGCAAGTCCAGGCCACGCCTGTGGCGCCCGCAGCAGGCGGTGCGGTGGAAGACCAGCGGCGGAGTACGGCTGGGGTTGTGGGCGCAGCAGCCGAACTTAGAGCTGGCCCGACCGTTCCGAATCCCGGTCTGCGGACGGTTTTCCACGTGAAATTCGTGCAGCAGGATGCCGCCTACATCGATGCGGGACGAAACGAGGGGATAGCCGAAGGGATGAAGCTGGTGGTGGTGAATGCAGGCCCCGATGGAGCGGCGCCAGCCAGCGCGTCCCCGGCTGCGATGGTCGCCGAACTGACAGTGGTGGGCATCGCCGAGACCTCCGCGGTCACCGAGATCCATGTGCTCGAGCGCGATGTGGTGGTCGGAGACTTGGCCTATCTTTCCGATAGCGATCTGCAGGCGCTGGTGCAACAGCACTCGCTCAGTTCCACGCGGAAGTATCCGGCGGTGATCAGCTTTACCGAAGGGGATGACGCACTCGATGAAGAGGCCCGGGTGCAGGATGTTCCGCGGCCGCCGCTGCCCTCGGTGAACCGCATGCAAGGGCGGCTGGGCTTCGATTACTTCGGCACGCACAGCCTGGATGCTTCGCAGGCCAATGGCAGAGATCTGGGGGTGGTACTGCGTGCGGACTTCACCCGCATCGGGGGGAGCTACTGGAACTTTCAGGGATACTATCGCGGGACCATCAACTCGACCTCGGCGGCCTCCCAGACGACGCTGCAGCAATTGATCAACCGCACCTATCATTTGGGGCTGATCTACGACAATCCCACTGGGGCCTGGGTGGCTGGGTTCGGCCGGCTGTATCTGCCGTGGGCCAACAGCCTGGACACCATCGACGGGGGATATTTGGGACGCCGCCTGCATTCTGGGGTGATCACGGGGATTTTTGCAGGCTCCACGCCCGACCCGACCTCCTGGAACTACAGTCCCAACCGGCAAATTGGCGGGGGATTTGTGAACTTCAGCGGGGGGAGCTTTGAGGCGTTTCACTATTCGAGCACCAGCGGGGCGGGGATCAACTTGCTGAGTGGGGCGGTCAATCGGCCCTTTCTCTTCTTTGAAAATTCGCTTTCCTACCGGCGCAATTTTTCCCTCTACAGCGCGTTGCAGACCGATAGCCCTGCGGGAAACGCCGCGGTGGCGGCTCCCGGGGCGGGGATCGGCAGCAGCTTTTTCACCATGCGCTGGAGCCCGGTGCAGCGCGTGCAACTGGACTTCAACCACACCTACTTCCGGAATATACCGACGTTCGATGCGACCCTGGTAGGGACGGGTCTGCTCGATAAGTATCTGTTTCAAGGCTTCAGCGGCGGAGTGCGCGTGGACCTGGTGAAGGCGATTGCCATTTATACCGAGCTGGGGCGCAGCAACCGCACCGGGGATAGCCGCATGGCGCTCAACACGATGTACGGGGTGACTTTTGGGCGGGTTCCTTGGCTGGACCTGCGCGCCGACCTGCACTATTCGCACTTCGACAGTTCGTTTGGCTCGGGCTCTTATCGGGCCGCCAGCCTGTCGCGAAATCTAAACGAGCGGCTGCGTTTGGAGATATTGGCCGGGGACCAGGGCTTCACCTCCACCCTGGCGGGGAATCAGAGCGCACGATTCGTGACGGCCACGGTGGAGAATGATGTGGGCTCTTCTCTATTCACGCAGGGAGGCTTCACCTTCTACCGAGGTCAGCAACAGAACTATAACCAGTGGATGTTGATGTTGGGATATCGATTCGACTCGAAGTGGAAGCGCAAATGAAGAGAGCAGGGGCCACGAGGTTGGGGTGGGGAGGGCGAGGATTGCTGGCCGTGCTGCTGGGGGCGGGGATGTGCTGCGCTGCGGCGGGTGGCGCAGGGAATTCCTTTCAAGAACTGCTGGACCGCGCCAGCAGCAATGTTGCTGCGTTTCTGGATACCATCTCCGAGGTCAATTGCACCGAACGCCTGACCCAGGAGAGGATCGCGGAGAACGGCAAAACCATGGAGAAACGCGAGTCTGCCTTTGACTATCTGGTGTTGTTGTCCAATACGGGCGGGGAATTGAATTTGGTGGAATCGCGTGTGGCGGCAGATGCGAACAAAGAGGTTCACGAGAAAGCGCCGCTTTTGGTGAGCAACGGATTCTCCATGCTGCTGCTGGTGTTTCATCCGTATTACGCGGGCAGTTTCCAATTCCGCCCGGGGAAGCCAGAAAGCGCTACCGGAGGGGCTCTGAGCGAAGTGCATTTCCAGCATATACCCGGGACGCGATCGCCGGCGGCCCTGGCGGTGCGCGGACGCGAGTATCCTCTGGAGATTTCCGGCACGGCTTGGATCGACCCGAGCAGTGGAGTGATCGAGAAGATTGCCGCTCAGATCGGTACAGAAATGGAAGACGTGGGACTGCGCACGATGCACTGTGAGATCGAATATGCGCCGGTTTCCTTTCGGAGCGTCCCGGGCACCTACTGGCTACCGGCGCACACCACGGTGGAGGTGGAATCGCGCCATCAGCACTGGCGCAACACGCACGTGTTTTCGGCCTATAAGCGCTTCTCCGTAAATACGACGGAGCAGGTGTCGCAGCCCAGCGCTTCTCAGTAAAGAATACCCAGGAGCAGGTGTTACAGCCATGAGCATCAATCTGACTCTGCCCACGACGCCAACGAGAGTAGGGTCTTTAGCGGATCCCGATCGCATGCATCGCGTGCGGCTGCGGCTGGCCTACCTGGTGGCTGCAGCGGGCACGATGGCGATGCTGGTGTACGGATTGAGTTACTATTGGTCGTCTGCGGCGCAGCGTGCGCTTTCGCCCAAACATGATTATCTGAAACCGAGCGGAGCCATCGGCTTGCGCTTGGGGCTGTTCGGAGTGCTGCTGTTTTTGTTTATCTATCTCTACCCGCTGCGTAAGAAATGGGCCTGGCTGGGGCGGCAGGGAAGCTCCAAGCGCTGGCTGGACTTCCACGTTTTACTCGGATTGGTAGCGCCGGTGGTCGTCACCTTTCACTCCTCGTTCAAGTTCAGCGGGATCGCCGGAGTGGCCTACGGGATCATGATCGTGGTGGCCCTGAGTGGCGTAGTGGGGCGCTACATCTACGCGCAGATACCGCGGAGCCTGAATTCCGCGGAATTGTCGCTTCAGGAGGCTCAGGAACAGAGTCTGCGGACGGCCACGCAGTTGAAGAACACGGGGATTCTGTCGTCGCGGGATATTGACGGATTGCTGCGGCTGCCGGACATGAAACGAGTACAGTCGATTTCGCTGCTGGGGGTTTTGGGGAGGATGCTGCTGTTTGATGTGGGATTTCCGCTGCGGATCTGGCGGCTGCGCCAAAAGATGCTGTGGTCCGAGCGCCGCTTGTGGTCGCTGGTAGGGTTGGGGCGAGGGGAAAACGCGGTTCTGGAACGGGCCATCAGCATGGCGCGCGAGCAAACGCTGCTGGCGAAAAAGATCCTCTTCCTGTCGAAATCCCACCGCATGCTGCATCTCTGGCACATCATCCACCGGCCGTTCAGTTACTCTTTTGCGGTACTGGCATCGATTCACGTGATCCTGATGCTCATGCTGGGCTACTACTGAGGCTACCGGATATGAAAACCATGGTTCTGTGGGTGCTTTTGGCCAGCCTCCTGGTCGGCTGTAAGAACCATGGGGAGCCTGCGGCATCGGAAACCCAAGGGCCGGAGGCTAGCATCCGAACCGCCATTCAGGCCCACTTGGCCCATCAGGGATCGCTGAACCTGCAAGCCTTCGACACTGATGTGAAACAAGTGAACCTGCAAGGCGACCATGCTACGGCCCAGGTGGAGTTCCGCGCGAAAGGTGGCCCGGGCGCCATGCAATTGACCTACTCATTGGAAAAGCGCGAGGGCGCTTGGTCGGTGATCGAAAGCGATCCGGTCGGCAGTAACTTCTCCCATCCGGGTCTCAACCCGGGCCAAACCTCCCAGACCCCTGGGGTCTCGGGGCCGAGCCACTCGCTGGCGGATACCTTGAGGAGTTTTCAGATCGGTCCGGCTCCCGCTCCGTCACTCCCTCCCGGCCA
>Ga0209577_10005579_pt1 | contig 11738 bp, 10 predicted proteins | sample GraSoiAngelo_109_FD_185874 | JGI IMG/M metagenome (GOLD analysis project Ga0209577, IMG submission 185874) | Grasslands soil microbial communities from the Angelo Coastal Reserve, California, USA - 14_0903_12_20cm (SPAdes) (version 2) | ecosystem: Environmental > Terrestrial > Soil > Grasslands... | reverse complement strand
AAGCCGATCTCTCGGAGCAGGGCCGTAGCTTTCTCAATCCCGATGATCCGAACGCATTCGTATTGCCGGATTTGATCAGCGAATTCACCGAGATCGATCTCGACCAGACGCTGTCGGACGAAGAAAAGGACAAAAGAAAAGCCGAGCGCCAGCAACATTGCGACACTCAGGCCGAGCGGATTCACAACATCTCCCAATTACTTCGCGCCTACTGCCTCTTCGAAAAGGATGTCCAGTACGTCATCGAGGATAACAAGGTTGTGATTGTCGATGAATTCACCGGCCGCAAAATGCCAGGCCGACGGTGGAGCGATGGATTGCACCAGGCGGTCGAAGCAAAGGAAGGTGTGCAGATCGACCGCGAGACCCAGACTTTGGCGACGATCACGATCCAAAATTATTTCAGGCTTTATCAAAAACTGGCTGGAATGACCGGTACCGCGGAAACCGAAGCGGCAGAATTTCACGACATTTACAAACTCGATGTGAACGTGATTCCAACGAACCGCCTGGTGCGGCGTACGGATTACAACGATCGGATCTACAAAACGCGGCGCGAAAAGTACAACGCGGTTATCAAGGAGATTAAAGAAGCTCATGCGAAGACTCAGCCGGTGCTGGTGGGCAGCGTGAGCGTTGAAGCTTCGGAGTTGCTCAGCCGCATGCTGAAACGCGAAAAAATTCCGCACAACGTCTTGAACGCGAAGTTTCACATGCAGGAGGCCGAGATCGTGGCGCGCGCTGGACAACCGGGCACGGTCACGATCTCAACGAACATGGCAGGGCGCGGCACCGATATTAAACTTGGGCCTGGCGTGACCGAGCTAGGCGGGTTGAAGGTGATCGCCACTGAACGCCATGAGGCGCGCAGGATAGACCGACAGTTGCGCGGACGTTGCGCGCGGCAGGGCGACCCGGGCGCATCGCGGTTCTATGTAAGTTTCGAAGACGACCTGATGCGCAATTTCGGCGCAGCGGATCGGATGACGAGAATCATGGAACGCTTCGGGCTCGAGGAAGGCCAGGAACTGGAACATCGGTGGCTGAATAAATCGGTCGAGACGGCGCAAAAACGTGTCGAGCAGCGCAATTACCTCATCCGAAAACGGACGCTCGATTTCGACGATGTGATGAACATGCAGCGCGAGGTCGTTTACACGTACCGCAACGAAGTCATCGATTCCGAGGAGCCGCGCAAACTCATCTTCGAAGTCATCGACGAAGCCGTGCCGGCGAAGGTCAAAGAATATCTCGATGTAGATGAGCCCAACTACACGGGTCTCGTCCATTGGGTGAACACAACCTTCCCGCTTGGTTTGACCAAGGAAAAGGCGCAGTTCGACACACGCGCCGTCGATGAAAACGCTCAGTTTCTGATCGAAAAGATCAAAGATGCATATGATCGAAAGTCGAGTCACGAAGAACCCACGGCGGTAAAAAGCTTGGAACGCTATATCATTCTCAACGCCATTGACCGGCTTTGGCAGGAGCATCTCTACGCCATGGATGCTTTGCGCGAGGGTGTTTATCTGCGTGGCTATGCGCAGAAGGACCCGCTCATCGAATACAAGACCGAGGCGTACGACATGTTCGTGGAACTGATGGCAAACATTAAGAACGAAGTCTTGAATAATCTTTTCCGCAGCACCTCAAACTTGCAGGCATTCGAGAATTTCCTGGCGACGTTGCCGCAGTTTCTGATGCGCGAACATGCCCCAACCGCGCCTACCGCGACCGCCGACGCGCGCATGCGGCAACCCGTTGGCGCGATGGCTGGAGTCGCCGCGGGAGATGGCGACGGTGCGGGCGAAGTGTCGATTGATTTACCCGTTCGCCGTTCAATACCAAAAGTCGGCCGCAACGAACAGTGCCCCTGCGGCAGCGGGAAAAAATATAAGAACTGCTGCGGTCGGGTTGCCTAATATGGTGTAGTGGCGCGTGTCGTCACGCGCAGTCGAAATAGCGGCTGAGGACAGCCGCCTCTAGATCTGCCTGCGCGCCCCTCGGGTGCCTTCAGCGCGGCAGGTGGGTCTCATTCCAGTTCGTACGTTGTGATCTCGAGCGCGTGGCCGTCGGGATCGCAGAAATAGATCGAATGCGAAATCTCGTGATCTTGGAATTCAAAATCGATTCCGCGCTTTTCCAGTTCGCGCTGCGCAGCCATGAAATTTTCCCGGTTCGCGCGAAAAGCGAGGTGAAGCATACGAAGTTCGCGGTGACTTAAGGATGTCGGTTTTGCCTCCGGCTTCGCGGGGAACAACGCAATCCCAGTGTTTCCTTTGCCAATAAAAGTCGGCACGTCGTCCCACATTCCTTCGTGAAGTCGCTCGAGTCCGAGAACCTCCATGTACCATTTCACTGATCGCTCAATGTCGCGTACTCCGAGAGCTACGTGATCAATTCCTTCAAGTTCCATGAAAAGTTAGATAGACGTTACAGAATTGCTCAAATCAAATAAAGGAATGTCGCGTGGGATATCCGAAAAGGTGGAACGCGTTGTCCTAAACGCGTTGGGGATCGACGCGGCTCCGGAGTCCGATTTTTTGCGATCGCGGCGAACAGACATATGCAAAGAGAGACTGCGCCTTCATTTCTGAGTCGGTGCTAACTCGACAAAACCCAAGACGTAGCCATCTGGATCGCGAACATAGAACTCTGTGCCATACGGCATGTGTCGTAACGGAACGACGAAAGAAACACCGGTGGACGCAAAAGTCGCTGCCAAGGTCTGTGCGCTCTCGACGCCGATGTACGCATCAATATGCTCCTCATGCTCAAAAGCCGCCTGGTCGCGCGGTGTCGCGGGAGAGCGCTTGAGATGAATATGGCAGCCGTCGCGTGTGACGCCGGCGTAAAAGCTCTCGTAAGCGAACTCGATAGCGAAGCCGAGGTGGTCGCGATAAAAAGAGACTGAGCGAGAAATATCCGCGACTCGAAACACCGGTGCGATGTAGGTGAGACTTGCTGGAGTTTCGCTCATAGTCCGTGCGATCATAGGCCTAACGAGAAGTAGACGAACGTTCGTAAAAGATCACGAACATTTGTTCGCCTAATTCACTGCTTCCATGCAGCAGCATGGAAGCGGACGGGGTAACCGAAGCCTTTCAGAGTAACTTCGCCGAGGTCTTCAAACAGGAGTCCTTTGCCGAGGCATAACTCGGCGATCGCGTTCGATACCAGGATTTGTTCTGGCTGCGCGTGCGCGCACAGGCGGGACGCCAGTTGAACCGTTGCTCCAAAGAGATCGTTATGTTGCTCGACAGGTTCACCGGCTGCGGCGCCCACTCGAACCTTAAGCTGGCGATCGGGATTTGCTTGCGCATGTTTGTCCAATTCACGTTGGATTTGAATTGCGCATCGCACAGCGCCCGCTGCGGAAACGAATGAGGCCATGATGCCGTCGCCCGTGTGCTTGACCTCGCGACCGCCCAACGCGGACAAGGCGTCGCGCACGATCACGTCGTGCACACCTAGGATCGCAAGCGCCGCTTCGTCGCCGAGCGCTTGAGTCAACGTCGTCGAATTCACAACGTCGGTGAAGAGAACAGTTCGGATTCCCGGATCGCGCGGATCGGTTCCCGCGTCAGGCAACACAGCCGCTCCCGCTGAATTTGTTTCGACACCACCGAGAAAGCCTTCTAAAAGCTCAGGCTGTATTTCAATCAGCTTCTCGGCCATCAAGCCGTGGGCTTCGCGATGCACGCACTGTGCCGCTTCAGCATTTGGCGCATGAACGAGACAAAACACTTTGCGCGCCTTCTCGTTGAACCAGTATTTGGTGTATTCGACGCCGTATTTCCGCTGCGTTTCCATGTCTTTTGCATGAGCCTTTGCCACATCTTCGGGAGTTGTTCCCTCCGGGAGCTCGTGAATGTCCATGTATAACGGCATAGCGGTGAGAGTTTAGCGAGATATTACCCGGTGCAAAACGCTGATCTTGGCCGGCTGGCTTAGGGTCTGGTAAACGACGCAATAGCGCTCAGTCAGGCGAATTAGCGTGGCGATTTGTTCTTCGCTCGCGTCGGTGATCATATCGAAGTTTAGGCGTATTTCTTTGAAGCCAACCGGCGCGTCTTTGGAAACACCGAGCGTGCCGCGAAAATCCAGATCGCCCTCCGCTCGGATTGTCGCCCCGCGTAAAGAAATGTTCATAGCGGTAGCGACTGCGCTTAAGGTCACACCCGCACATCCTACCAGTGCTTCGAGTAACATGTCCGCCGAGCACGCGCTCTGTCCGTCGCCGCCGGTCGCGGGGTGAAGCCCGGCTTCGACACGTGCCTTTCCCGTTTCGATTTTACAGGTGACATTTTTATCGATTTGTCCTTCTGCACGAAGCGTGACCAACGCTGTCTCAGGATGCTCTCGATACTGCGTCTTTAGCGGCGCTTGTAAGGATCTTAGGTCATCAGCGGTCATTGGCTATTCTTCGGGGCGGTAGGTAGGTCGGAAATTTGTGAGGGCTCTCTCAATAACACAGGGCTTGAGCCCGGTGCAATCGATTCGATAAAGTTAAACCGTTTCAACGGTTTTCATATGGAGAAAAGCCGTTGAAACGGCTCACGCTCGGCGTTCTTTCTCGCACCCGGATAAAGTCGGGTGTTAATGAGATGAGTAAGCCGATGATCCAATTGCCGAGACTTGCTAGTTGCCCGGGCGCCGTGAAAACACAACGCCGTCGGCGATCTGGTCATTTGGCGTCCGGCTTAATGTTTTGATTCACTCGGAAGAAATTATCCGGATCGTATTTGGTTTTGATCTCGACCAGCCGGTCGTAATTATCGCCGTAGGTTTTCTTCACCCGTTCTTCGCCTTCGTCTCCCATCAAAAAGTTCACGTACGCACCACCGGCGGAATATGGATGAACCGCATCGTAATAACTCTTCGTCCATGAGATGATTTTATCCTTGTTAGCCGGATCGGGATCAACGCCGACAATCACCTGCGCCCATTTGGCATCGCGATAATTCCAGGCAGTATCCGTTTTGCCGACACGCGACGCGGCGCCATCGATCGGATACATGTGCATGGTGGAATGCATGGTCGGCAGTTTTTCACCGAATCGAACGTGCTGCGCAATCGCGTCATCGCTCAGTTCGTTCACAAAATCGGCGCGCCAGTACCACTGCAAGCCAGGAGGATAAAGCGCGTCGAACATGCTCTGTAATGCAGGCTGCGGCAGAGGACCTACGAAATCGAGCGCAGGCTTTTTGAAAGCCCGGATCGGCTCGAATGTCTGCTCTGCCTTCTCCTGGGGCCCCGTGTACGCCCAAACGACGCCGCACATTTTTTTCATGTGCAGATGCTCTGGAAAAGGAGCAACCGGTGGGACAGTGAGAAAAGCAAAGAAGCCATTCAAATCGTCGGGCGCCGCGGGAATCAGATCCCGATACCACTTCATTACGTCTGTTGTTTCGCTCAATTCGTAGAGCATTGGTCCGCCATAGATCATGTCGATGGGATGCAGTTTGAACGTAAACGAAGTAACCACGCCGAAATTTCCGCCGCCACCGCGAAGCGCCCAGAACAAGTCCGAATTCTCGCCGGCGCTCACCTTAACAAACTCGCCATTGGCTAGCACGACGTCGGCGGAGAGCAGATTATCAATGCTCAACCCGCATTTACGGGTGAGATGTCCGATTCCACCACCCAGCGTTAAGCCCCCCACGCCGGTGGTAGAAATGATTCCGCTGGGCGTCGCCATCCCGAACACGTGTGTGGCGTGATCCACATCGGCCCATGTACAGCCGCCGCCAACAGTGACAGTGCGCGCCGCTGGATCGACGCGCGTATATTTTATCGAGCTGAGATCGATGACCAGGCCATCATCGCAAATCCCCAATCCTCCCGCGTTATGACCGCCGCCGCGGATCGCAACAAGTAGACTGTTCTCTCGCGCGAAGTTTACTGAGTTAATGACGTCGGCCACATCAGCGCAGCGGGCGATCAGCCGCGGCTTTTTGTGAATCATTCCGTTGTATACCTTGCGCGCTTCATCGTAATCATTGTCGCCCGGTTGAATTAGTCGGCCGCGAAGGTTCGCTTTGAAATCGGCAATAGAATTTTCGTTGAGCATATCGGCAAGTGCAGGTTTGTTTTGAGTTGGACTTTCGTCCTGTTCGACGGATATGATAAACACTTCACTCGGTCAGTGTCCACGACGTAGAATGTAGCAACCAACTACTTTGTATGTAGTATCTCTCCGCCGTTGATGAGCATCCGCTATGGTCAATTCTGTCCCGTATCCAAAGCTGCCGAAGTTTTAGGGGAACGATGGACGATTCTCATCATTCGGGAACTATTGCTTGGGACGACGCGCTTCAATGACTTTCAGCGTGCGTTGTCGCAAATCTCCCCGACTTTGCTGACCAAGCGCCTGAACCAGCTCCAGGAATGCGGGCTTGTCGTTCGGAAAACGGTGCCCGATCAGCGGCGAACGGAGTATCAACCAATGCCCGCGGCGAAGGAACTCAAGCCAATCATCTTCGGTCTTGGCAAGTGGGGGATGAAATGGGCGCGCGGCCAGATGAACGATGATGAACTCGACGTGGAATTGCTCATGTACGATCTGCATCGCCGCATCGATGCTACTCAACTCCCTGGTGGACGAACGGTAATTAAGTTCCTTTTCCGCGGTCTTCCAAAATTTGGGCATTGGTGGATCGTGCTCGAAAATGGGGCGCGTGAGTTGTGCGTGGACAATCCCGGAAAGCAAATCGATATCCGTTTAACCACGGACCTGCGAACGATGGCTCACATCTGGGCCGGTGACATGGAGATCCGGACGGCGAAGAAAACCGGCCAGCTGCAATTAACAGGCAATCCGGTCTTAATCCGGACGATATCGGCCTGGCTGCGGCCCGGGCTATTCGCCCATGTGCGGCCGGACGCGGAAACTTTGGACCTGGAACAATCTGGCCGACCTTTTCACCTAGTTTCATCGCCGACGCGAACGAGGAAGCGCAGTTCGCCCAACAGTCCGTTCAAGTAAACTCCGGTTGGCCTTCATTCCTCGACCGCCCGCCCGACAAACGACAAAGACGATCCTATAGCTTGAGGCGCGGCGCTTTTTTCTTGCAGCGCCAATTCATTCTTAGGTAGCCTTCGGCAAGAACGAACCTTGCTGCGATGCTCCTACAGGACAAAGTTTGGAGTCGCCGCGATTTCCTGAAACTGGTTGGCCGGGCAGGGATGGTCAGCGCTGTCCCGACTCTCGCGAGTGCGGCTGCGCTTAGTACCGACACGGTTTGTATTTCGATCCTGCACACCACCGATTTGCACGGTCACATTCTGCCGACCTTTGACTACGATGGAAAGCCAGATCGCGGCGGATTAGCGCGTTGCGCGACGCAAATCAGGCGGTGGCGCCGTGAAAATCCGAACTCGATCTTGATCGACGTCGGCGACGTTTATCAGGGCACTGATGTCAGCCTGCGAAACAAGGGCGCGCTAATGATCGATCTGCTCAATCACCTGGAATACGACGCGTGGGTCGTGGGCAATCACGAATTCGACTGGGGGATGGAATGCTTCAAGCACGCATTGCAACAATCAAACATGCCAGTTCTTGCTGCCAACATACTGATGGAAGGAAGGCTTCCCGGCGAATTGCCAGAAGCGAACCACCCGTTTGCAAGAATTCAGCCGTTCATCTTGAAGGAAGTTGCGGGAATCAAAATCGCGATCATCGGTGTTACTACGCCGGGGATGCCGTTTTGGCTGTGGCCGGAATTGACCCGGGGACTTGATTTTCGACATCCGGTCGAGCCAGTTCGCCGCGCGATTGTCGGCGCGAAGCGCGAAGGCGCGGACGCGATTGTGTTAAGCGGTCACATGGGACTCAAGGCGCGCAGCGACGGCGACGATTTTGCCAATACGGTGATGGCGTTGACCTCGGAATTTCCAGAGATCGCCGTGTTTATCGCCGGCCACACCCACCAGGACGTCCCGAGTCGGCTAACGAATGGCGTTTTGTTTACGCAGGCAGATCATTTCGGGATCCACGTGGGGCGCGTCGATCTTCTCTTCGATCGCAATTCAAAGAAACTGCTGCGCCGAGACGCGATGTGCGAGTTGATGGATAAGCGTTTCGCCTTTGATCATGCAGTTATTTCGCGGGCGAAATCGGAGTTGGCCAAATCGGAGGCTGCGCTGGCCGAGCCGATTGGTGAACTGGCCGAGACACTCCGGAATCGAAGCGAACCCGGCCGACCGAGTGACTTGGAGAAGCTAATCGGAGCTGCAATCATGGAAACATTATCGGAACGAAATGTGCCGGTGGATGGGGTCATGCACGGCACCTTCGGTGACAAGGCCGATTTGGTCGGCGGCCCTAAAAGTGTTCGGGACGTCTGGAATGTGATTCCTTTTGAGAACTACATCGTGACAGCACAGCTGTCTCCTGAGGAAATAAAAATTGCCATGGACGAGGTATTCGCCAGTCATGAGAAGCGCAATCTGCTTGGCTTTGCTGTGAAAACAAAGGGTCGCGGCGGCCACTGTAAAATCGTCTCGATGACGCTGGCCAACGGGGAACCGCTGGATCGCAACAAGAAATACTTCATTGCGCTCAACAGTTTCGATGCGCGCAGTGGCGGGCACCATTTCATGAAATTGCGCGCGTTTCTCGAGCGACCGGAACCCCATTGCATCCTCCATCCGGTGCAAACCCGAGATGCGCTCATTAATTATTTTCAGCGACGTAAGGTCGTGCGTCGAATTGCGGCGATTAGTCCACTTGCAAGTGCGGCATAAATTTTGCGAGTTTCCCTTGCAAAAGGGGCGCATTTCGCTTGCCTATTCCGCCATGCGACTCGGGATCTATTGTGTGATTGGTTTACTGTTCAGCGCGAATCTTGCATTATCGCAAACAAAGAAGGGTGCGACGCCCACGCCGACGCCTGCGCTGCCGGAGTTCCGGCCCGCACTGGTCGGGTCGGGGCCCAATGCCCTGATTAACACAATTGATACCGCCGACTTGATCAAGAAAGGTCAAAAGGACGCTGCGGTCATGTTTACTGGTCTCGTGGCGCCGACCGGTGATGTCGCTCGCGCTGGTGCGTATCGCGGCACAAAAGGATCCGAATTGCTCGAGAAAGAAGTATTAAAACGCCTGGCTGCTGCGAAGTTCATTCCTGCGGTTCATAATCATCAACCGGTGCTTACCGTTTTCTACGGCACTGTGAAGTTCGCCGTCGTCAATGGCAAACCGCGGCTGCGCATTTTCGCCAATCAGCAATTGCAAGAAGTGGACAAGGAAACTGATTTCATTGATCCCCAGCCGTTCGTCGGCCAGGACTCGAAGTTCACGGGGACACACACCCCTGAAACGCCGACGACGGTCGCCCTGACTGGTGTTGTTGAGCTCGAGGTCGAGGTCGATGTTACTGGCAATCTGAAAAACTTGCAGGTTGTTTCCGAGGAGCCGCCCTTTCTGAATCTCGGCGAGGCGGCTTTGTCCGATTTCAATGGCGCAAAATTCATTCCGGCATTCCGGAACGGCAAACCGGTCGACAGCAAAGTCACGCTTCACGTTTACTATAAGACGCAGTCGGCAGAGCCGCAGAGCTAGGCCCACTCACAAAGCCAGCGGATGACGCGGGCTGGAGGACAGTGATAAGATTGTTCGCGCGCATCTTCTAAGCCCATGCGTGCTTTGCAGTTTTAGTTGATCAGATTTTGAGTTTTCCCGATGGTTCATAGATTTATCGGTGTAGCTGCTTTTTGGGCGCTCGCCTGGTCAGTTTGTGCTCAGAGCGCGAGTTCGAATACACGACCTCGCGCTTCGGATTTAGCACTGAAAGTTGGCATTCTGCCGACTGGCCCGCTCAATGCGATCACGGATGTTGCCGGAGTCGAAGTCGGCCACACGACAATTATTTCTGGAGACAACGTCCGTACCGGTGTGACAGCCATTCTGCCACATTCAGATAACCTCTACCGCGACAAGGTGCCTGGCGGAATTTTCGTTGGAAACGGTTTTGGAAAGCTGACTGGGTCTACGCAGGTCGATGAAATGGGCGAGATTGAAACACCGATCGTCCTGACAAACACAGCAAGTGTGCCACAAGTCGCAGACGCCGTGACGACCTACATTCTGAGTTTGCCGGGAAACGAGGACGTTCTCTCAGTTAATCCAGTGGTTGGCGAGACCAATGACGGATACTTAAACGATATTCGGGGGCGTCACATCACACCGGACGACGTGTTCGCTGCCATCAAGAAAGCGAAGAGCGGCCCAGTTGAAGAGGGAAACGTCGGAGCTGGTACCGGGACCGTTGCGTTCGGTTGGAAGGGAGGAATCGGAACTTCGTCGCGAAAGCTGCCTCAGAATCTTGGCGGATACACGATCGGGGTTCTGGTGCAGACGAATTTTGGAGGCGTCCTCGCGATCGCTGGCGCTCCCATTGGCCAGCAACTAGGTCAGTACTATCTGCACAGGGAATTGCAGCAAGGCAGCGGAAAAGACAAGGCAGATGGGTCGTGCATGATCATCATCGCGACTGATGCGCCCATCGATGCACGGAACCTTAAGCGTCTCGCCGCTCGGGCATGGCTGGGTATGGCCCGCACTGGAAGCGCCGCCTCGAATGGCAGTGGGGATTATGCAATCGCATTCTCGACCGCGCCACAGTTACGGATTTATATGCCTGAGAAGTCGCCCACTCGACATGTCGAACTACTGAGCAACAATGCGATGTCACCGTTGTTTCTGGCTGTGATCGAAGCGACCGAAGAAGCCATCTACAACTCGATGTTTCGAGCGACGACAATGAGCGGAAACGGGCACACGGTCGAGGCGCTGCCTATCGATAAGACTGTCGAAATACTGAGGGAACACCGATTGATCAGGTAAGGAGCGTGGGGGTGGAGAACAAAATTGTCCGTGCGTCTTTCTTCAAACGTGATCCGCTCACTTGTGCGCACCAGTTGATCGGTACGGAACTAATTTGGGAGGATTGCTCGGGGATCGTTGTGGAGGTGGAAGCGTACGCGGCGATCAACGACGAGGCGGCGCATACATTTACGCGACCGAGCGCACGTAGCTTTATCGAGCGAAACAGCGCCGGCGCGGCCTATGTCTATTTCAACTATGGAATGCATTGGATGCTAAACGTGCTGGTGAAAGGCAATGAGAATGGTTTCGTCCTGATTCGCGCGCTGGAGCCGAAGAGAGGGATCGAACAAATGAAGAAACGTCGTGGACTCAACGACGTGAAACGGCTGTGCTCGGGCCCTGGCAAACTGACGCAGGCGCTAGACATTACCGATCGTCATCATGAAATGGACCTGTGCTCCGACCCGCGATACTGCTTCACCCTCAATAAAAGAACGTCTTCGGATGTGGTAGCCGACAAGCGAATCGGTATCACGCGCTCTGCGCATTACCCATGGCGTTTCACGTTGCGCGGCAGTCCGTTCGTGAGCCGGGCCGTGAAACTGGAGGGCGGAGCTCCTGCGACGCCGTTGCCTGGAAGGTCTTGCAGGAGCTCGCGCCTCCGTTGACTCAGTTGGCTGTTCATCGAAGTTAATCGTTCAAATGAGCCGGAAGAAACAGCGCGTTTTACTTGGGATGAGCGGTGGAGTGGACTCCAGCGTCGCGGGATATTTGTTACGCGAGCAGGGCTACGAAGTCATCGGCGTGACCATGAAAGTATGGCCGCAGGATTGTATCTCCCGCGCGGAAGACAAGTGCTGCGGCCCACAGGCGATCGCCGATGCGCGCGGCGTGGCCCATTCGC
>Ga0209577_10005574_pt1 | contig 11741 bp, 13 predicted proteins | sample GraSoiAngelo_109_FD_185874 | JGI IMG/M metagenome (GOLD analysis project Ga0209577, IMG submission 185874) | Grasslands soil microbial communities from the Angelo Coastal Reserve, California, USA - 14_0903_12_20cm (SPAdes) (version 2) | ecosystem: Environmental > Terrestrial > Soil > Grasslands... | reverse complement strand
TCTGTTTGTCGAAATGCCGTCGACATAGCCGCGCTTAGAAGTCAGGTGTTAGCCTGATATTCTTCTTATTTGTCGCCGTGCGATTTTCGGCAGGCAGAGATACCAATCTTCCAACCCTATTCGTTACTGATTTTCGGCTGGCACGACATTCTGCGGTTCACTCCGTATCGTTTGTTTCGTTTTCGCGTTCGTATCCACCATTATTTCCGAGCTCCGGTTGGACGACATGCAACCGGAAAAAGCGACCGCCAACAAACAGATCACTGCGATTTTAAACCTTCGATCCATCTTGAAATCACCATCTTATTTGCGAACCGCAGAATTTTCCAGTCGGGAAAGGCGTAAGGACTCATGTTGCGAGAAAGCAAGCGAATGAAGGATCATGATCACTAATGAAAATGTTCTGTGGGGTGCGTCTCAGCAGCCTTACCCCTTGGCCTCCCTGGTTGTGCCAATCAAGGTCCAATCGTCACCTACGATGTCCCGGCTGAGGGGCCGACCGTAACCCCGCACAACATTCGACAGGGCTATGAGGAACCAGCCGCCTGCGTCTCGGCAAAGTAACTCGCCGTTGCGAGTCGCCGTCAAATTAGCGCGATTACTTTTCCGATTCCACTAGCAAACGGACGAGCTCGTCCTTCCACAATGCCGCATTGGTGTGGCTGCCGTGACCACGCGTTTTCTCACTTAACGGAATTACCAGGGCGCGACCATGTGGAACGCGTTTTATTTCGCGCTCGAGAATTCCGAGTTCGGGTGGGTTGATCAGGTCATCCGCGGTATTGACCGCCAGCAATGGCGCACGAATTTTTTCCAGGTCCAGACCGGGATCGTAATCGCGCGACGCTTCCAGTGCGTAAAGCACATCGTTGGCATCATCGGTCTTCATGATGTCGGCGACGAACTTATCCAGAACTTCATCCGTTTTTGCGAGGGTGGACGCTTCTTTCTGTCGCAATAGCGGGTTGCTGCTCATGAACCAAAGCATTTCGGCGGCAGTGCGGAGACTCGGCGGTTGCATTTTGTATTCGCCACCACTCCATCCCGGATCATTGCGGATGGCATCGATGATGATGCGACGCCAGGCGCGGTTCCGTCCGGAAATTTGCGTGGGCAAACCGGCCAGCGGCATAAGCGCTTCCATAAAGTCGGGATGCGTTTCGCCCCAGAGCCAGGTGTGCATTCCGCCCATCGACGTTCCCATCACCAACCGCGCGTGATTCACCCCGAGCCCTTCAGTCAATAATCGATATTGCGCGTCGACCATATCGCGGTAGCCGTAGCGCGGAAATTTCGCGCGTAAACCGTCGCTTGGCTTGCTCGACTTGCCGTGACCAATTCCATCCGGCAAGACGATGAAAAATTTCGTGGCATCGAGCGGCTGACCATCGCCGAAAAGTTCGCCGGCAAACTCCGGGCGAATAAATTGCGCGCCGCTTCCAGTGGTTCCGTGCATGACTAGGACTGCGTTCGTCGTTTTCCCCTGCGCATCTTTATTAGCCTTCCCCAGGGTACGGTAATGCAGGCGCAAGTGCGGCAGCGTTTCGCCAGTGGTGAACCTGAAATCGTGAATCGTGTAATCGTTTTCCGTCGGCGCGGGATAATCGGTCGCGCCGACAATTCGTAGCGCGGCAAGAAGAAATGCGACGGCAAAAGTGTAGCGCGTCATGGCCGTGTTTAACATCGCCTCTGCCACGTTTCCAGTCAGCTTACATGATTTGAGGTTTGGGATAAATGGTGCCGGACGGACTCTCAACGACTGCTCGAGATTCGCTAATCAATTGACGCGTGCTATACCGGTGATGTGGCGGAACGCGTCGAGAAAATCGACAAGCCGGAACCGCGTTGGCAGGCGGTGCTGGCCTTGCTCGCCGTTGGTGGAATTTATGTGGCGTTGCCAAGAGCTTTGATCGTCGGCCCGAAATGGGTGCTTCCGGTTTTCATCGGAGTTTTGGTCGCGCCCACGGTTGTCGCGCACCGCATGGGCAAACATTCCTTGAACCGCGTCCTTGGCATCATCATCAGTAGCGTCGTCACCCTGGCACTGATCGCCTCGGTCGTATCGCTGGTCGCGGCCGTGCCCTCACACAAGGAAGAGCCGGTTGCGCTCTTGTGTTCTGGGGTCGAGCTCTGGTTTACCAACGTGCTCGTCTTTGCGCTTTGGTACTGGCGGCTGGACGGCGGCGGGCCAACACTTCGCGATCAAAGGCGCGAATTCGGCAGCCGCAGTTTCGTTTTTCCGCAGATGCAGATTGAAAAAATCGAGCGTGATCGCTTTCACATCGACGGCTGGCGGCCCGGCTTCGTCGATTATCTCTTTATCGCCCTTACCCAAAGCTCGACCTTTGGTCCGACGGACGCGCCGCTGCTGGCACGCTGGGCCAAGCTTCTGACCATGGCCCAAATCTGCATCTCATTGACTATCGTCATCGTTCTCATTTCGCGCGCCATCGGTGTACTGTAGATAGTTTCTCGATCGCGGACTTCGGGTAGCGCGCGCGTCTCGCGTGCGACGCCAGTCCGGCTCGGACTTTTGGTGTCTCGCCAAAACACTCTTCAAAAAGTTCGTGAAAGCTGGTCGGTGACTTCCTCACCGCCGAATGAATCTGTCCATTGTCAGAGAAACCGCCCGTCGCGAATCACCGCTTTCGCCGTTCCGCCTGAATCTGCTTAAGCAACTCGGTTTTTGTTCGCTCCAGATCACGAAAAAAATCAACCGTGCCTTGCAACATATCGGGATATTTCTCGAATCGTTTTCGCAATTTCTTGGTAGCCGGATCGTAAAAAAAAGAAATGTCCTGGTCCAGATTCGGCACGATTAAGGCGTCGCTTAATTTTTCATAACGCGCCATGCGGTTTAAGCCCCAGCGAATGACTGATTCGAGGTTGCGCAAGGCGATGAGCGTTTTGAGGTCGAGCACTTCAATGCCGCCGGATTGGAGCAATGTAGCAACATCGCTTGCGCTGTAGTCGCTCGTGAAAGAGAACGGTTTAATTGGCGGCATCTCCCCCGCCTCGAGCGCCCGCCGAAATTCCTGCAATTGCCCCTCTTCAGTTGCGCCTTCAGTCCGTGAGTTCTCAATTCCTTCCTGCAATTGCTGCTCGAGCGAGGCCAGGATCTGATCGCGCCGTTTCGTTTCCTGTTGATGCTGCTGATAATTGTTCAGCCAAAAGGCGGCGTAAACGCCGACGAAAACCAACACCAACTCCGCTGCCCAACGACCGAGGCGAAAGAAAAACCAACCTCGCCCGGCATTTTCGCTCATGGAGAGTACTCACCCATTTTCATCGCAATTCGGCAAACGCGAAGATTGCGTGGCAGGGGCGCGCGATCGACTTCCAGTTAAAACCCTAAATGCAACCGCTCCGATTTGTCGCGCTCCTAACCGGAGTTACATTGCCGCAGCGTGTGCAAGTTTGCCTGCATAGCGGTTTTCATCATGTTCTCGGTCCCGGCCAGCCGCGCTCAGCAGTCGGTCGCACCGGACACCGGGCATCTGGATTTCAAACAATTTGGCCTGCTCGCGATTCAGGATAATGGCCGTCGCAAACCGATCGATACTTTCGCGAGACAGACACTGATACAGCTGACCGGGCGCTCGACTTATACGGACAAAGCCGGGCGCCATTGGACGCCGAATGATTTCCTTCTCTCAACCGTGCTGGAAACGCGCGATTGGAAAGAGGAGCCGATGGTGCTGGTCTCTTTCGGCAAGCTAAAAGAGGAGCTTGGCCTGGAAAAAACACAGCGCCGCTTTTCTTTTGCGCAATTGAGCGGGGCAGCCGCATTGCCGCAGATCGCGAACGAAGCGCGCGAGCGGAAGCGGGCCGAGAAACCGCTCGACCGAGTGCAACAGGAAGCTTTGAGCGTGAGCGATCGGCTGGCGCTTTTCGCACGGGTAATGGACGCTAGCGCGTTACTAATCGTGCCCTCGCCAAAAAACGAAACGGATCCATGGGTGCCGCCTGTCCCGCTGGCCGCGGTTTCTTACTATAACGAATCGCAATGGGAGGCAGTGGAACCGCCATTGCAAGAGATGATGGCCGCCTACCATGATGCCGATTCATTCAAGTTCAGTCGCTCCGCCAATCAACTGCGGGAAAAACTGCGGGTGCTTGCGCCATCGATCTATCCAACAGAATCGAGTCTGCGGTTAGAATATTTCTATAACCATTTTGAAGGATTTTATCGGGGCATTTGGCTTTACGGAATCGCGTTCCTTACGTTGCTGATCTCGCATCTGCGCAAGCGGAGACGTGTTTTGGGCAATCTTGGCGTCGCCATTGCACTCGTAGCCCTGGCCTTTCACGGCACTGGTATTGTGTTGCGCTGCCTGATCGCCGGTCGCCCACCGGTAACGAACATGTATGAATCGATCATCTGGGTCTCCTTTGCGGCTTCGTTTTTCGGGATGATCTTTTTTGCGCGATATCGCACACCGATTTATTTGTTGGCATCCTTGCCAGCCACGCTGGTCGCACTTCTGCTCGTTCATCAAATGCCAATTGCGATGCCGGCGAGCATCGATCCCCTGGTTCCTGTTTTGCGCGATAACTTCTGGCTAACGATTCACGTACTGACAATCACGCTTAGTTATGCGGCCTTTCTCCTGGCCTGCGCTTTCGGTCACATTTTACTTTTCCGATATGCGCGCAACCCGCGCGGTGCGCGGGCAGATGCGCCAATGCATTTCTGGCTTTATCGCGTGCTGCAACTTGGCGTTCTCCTCCTTGCCGCCGGCACCATTCTCGGCGGGGTGTGGGCGAATTATTCCTGGGGAAGGTTTTGGGGTTGGGACCCGAAAGAAACCTGGGCCCTGATCGCGCTGCTCTGTTACATCACCACTTTGCACGGACGGCTCGCCGGTTGGTGGACCGAGTTCGGTCTCGTCGTCGCGAGCGTGGTTTGTTTTCTCGCAGTCTTGATGGCGTGGTACGGCGTCAACTTCGTCCTTGGAAAAGGATTGCACAGTTACGGCTTCGGCATCGGCGGCGAAACCTACGTTGGAACTTTCGTCATCGCTGATCTGCTGTTTGTCGCATTCGCGACCTGGCGTTATCGCTCAAGCAAACGCAGCCCGATCACGCGAGAGGAACCTGTAGCGGCAGCCGTGTCGGCTGCAGATTGAAAAGAATCAAGCTTAGGGCGAGCGGGCCCCGGCGTCAAAACGAGATCGACCGCGTAAGGGAGAGTCGCTACACCCGCACAGCGTATTTGTCCGGAACGAATGCGCGACCGGCCCGCGCGGCATAAACCTGTGTGAACTCGGCGCCGAAAAGCAAGATTTGCGATGAATAGTAAATCCAAAGGAGGAGGGTGATTAACGAGCTCGCCGCTCCATAGGCCGACGCCGCCGTTCCGCTGCCGAGATAAAGGCCAAGAGCCCATTTCCCGATGGCAAAGAATATCGCGGTCATGACCGCGCCGATCCAGACGTCGCGCCATTGAATTTTCACGTCGGGCAAATATTTGAAGATAAGAGCGAAGAGCAGAACGACGACGGCAAGATCAAAGATTGAATAAACGCCGAGCGCGATGACGATGCCGCCGGGAAAGATTGTTTGGATGTAGTGGCTAAAACTTTTGAGCAAACTTTCGAACACGAGGGATACCAGTAGCAAAAAACAAACACCAGCTACCATCGCGAAGGAGAGAAAACGCGACCGTATAAAGCCCGCGAGTCCAGCGCCGGGTTTTGCTTTTACGCCCCAAATGATGTTGAGCGCATTTTGCAACTGGCCGAAGACGCCGCTGGCGCCGAAAAGAGCCAGCAAAATTCCAATAATTGTGGCCAGCATCCCTTTGTTCGGTTGCGACGCTGTTTGCGCGATATTCGCCACCACATCCATTGCGCTCTGATCCAGAAAGTAACTCATTTGTTCCGTCACCCTTCTCCAAGCCCCGGCTGGGTCGTTGTGGAAAATGAAGCCAACGATCGCCAGTAACAGGAGAATGAGTGGGGCGAGCGAGAAGACAGTATAGTAGGCGAGCGCGGCGCCCAGCTGCGGTGCTTGGTCCTCGAGCCATTCCGAAAAAGTTTGTTTTAGCAGGGTAAATGAATTGGCGACAAATGATGCACACGTTTCCCAGACATGATGATTGCTCCTTGTCGCTAATTCGCGGAAGATTGCTGCCGGAGATGCGACGGAATGTGCATGTGCGCTAATTTCGCGACATCACCGCATAAAGGAACCGGCTCCGCGGGAGGGAAGGATGTCGCAATTCCCAACGCCCGCGGAGCAACCCCAGGTTAAGCAGTGGCTAGGTGCAGCCGCGCAAGAGGAAAATCAGCAACAATTGGAATCGGAATCCCTAACAGCCACAAAAGAATGTAACCGGTAGCGGCTTTTTCTCTCCCTCGGCTGATCATTTTCATTTTTTTATTCTCCGTCCAACAGAGTTCGCATTTGATCGATACGTTGACTGTGCGGAATTGAGGTAGCCATCTTCTGTCGTCCGTTATTCGCGCGCCCGGCTCGCTCTAGCCGGGCCAGGACCGACATCGAGAATCTTGCGGCAAGAGCGAGTGTTCCTGCCCAACATTCATCCTTTCGGCTTTACGCGCGTGTGGCGAGCTTCTGCGCTCCGCACCTTCTCGACCCAGGCGCGCAGTTCCCTTAACGGCATAAAGTTCACGATCCGTTCCGGGGGAATTTTTGCCGCCAACGCGGCTGCAAGGGCGAGATCGATGAATGCCAATTGCCAGGGATGATGCGCATCTGTGCCCATGGAAATTCGTGTTCCGCAACCTTTCGCGATTTTAAGCAGACTTATGTTTAGATCCTGCCGGTCGGGATAAGCATCGATTTCTACCGCTTTATCGAATCGGGCCGCCTCACGAAAAACCGTTTCCCAGTCCGCGCCCAAACCGGAACGGTAATTGTAAATCCGACCGCGGGGGTGTCCGAGGATTTGAAGGTGCGGATTGCGAAGGCCAGCGAGGTAGCGTTCGGTCTGGTCTTCCTTGCGCCGCAAGGCGGAATGAAACGAACCGAGGACGAGATCAAGTGCGCGCAACGCTTTGGGATCCATATCTCCTTCGCCTAAGGGATTGAGATTCATCTCAATGGAATGCAAGACGGTCAGGCTCTGACCGCGTGCGCGGAGCTCGCGATTAACCGCATTAATCTCACTGGATTGTTTCTTCAGTTTTACTTCATTGATTCCATTCGCGATCGATAAGCCTTTGGAATGATCGGTGATGGCGATATATTCGTAACCTCGTTCGATCGCCGCCTCGGCCATCGCGCGAATATCGCCCGAGCCATCGCTCCAATTTGTGTGCATTTGCAAATCGCCGCGCAGGCGCGCGGACCACGACGCCGCTTTGGCCAGCCGAAGGCGACTCTCGGCGAGAGTAAGAAATTCTTTTCGCAGCGGCGGCGGAGGCGGCGGATGCTCCCTCCGCCGAATCCATTGCCGGATTTGTTTCTGAAGGAACGGTCCAATATGTGCCAGCTCGGTGAGCGGCCGCTTTTGTGCGACCAAATCCCACGCCTCAACGTCCCAGAGAAAGGCGCTTCGTGCGGCCCTGCGATAGGCACGCTGCAAAACATACGAAGCTTCACTCGCTTCACGCGAAAGTAGTTCCGCGATTTCGGCATTACTCGGCGGAAGATGGATGGGCGTTGGCAATTCAGGGAGCCGGTAAAAGTGCTGCGATGGACAATCCACGCGGGCTGCCCACCGCAGCTTTTCTCCTTCCGCCCCCAGCTCCAGTAAGGAAGAACCCCAATTACTGCGCCCTAATGTTAATCAAAGTTTTCGCCAACTCTGTTAGCTTCTTGTCGGTCGCGCCTTCTTCATCCAGCGTTTGTTGCAAAAGTTCGGCGCCTTTGCGGTCACCGAGTAAGTCGGCATAAGTGCGGACGCAGCCGTAGCCGGCAATCTCGTAGTGTTCGACGCGCTGCGCAGCAGCAATAAGCCCCGCATCGCGCACTTCATCCTCGGCATCTTCATCAATCATTTCCGAACCTTCCTCGATCAAGCCTTCCATGCCTTTGCATTTCCGGCCGCGAGTGCTTTGATCGTGGCTTTCCAGGATTCGCTCAAGTCGATTGACGTGCTCTTCGGTTTGTTGGAGATGCGCTTGAAATCCTTTGGCAAGCTGTTCATTGGTAGCAGCCTTTGCCATTTTCGGCAGTGCCTTGGTAAGTTGCTTTTCCGCGTTGTGAAGGTCTTTCAACTCGTGAATGTAGAGATCTTTCAGTGTTTCTAGTTCCATAGCGTGGAAATTTCGAATCTCGGCGCCGATCTGGATTTGTTCTTGGGCGAAGAAAGGGTCGAGCGAGCCATCCTTCGACCTTACTTCCGCCGCCTGGCCTTACGTGTCTGTTTTTTCACCAGCCGCTCCGCCCGTTTTGGACCGTGTCGCCCGAGCGGCCGGAATTTTTTTCCGCGCTCCTGGTTGTAGGAGATGAAAAAGTGTTCGATCTCCTTGAGCAGCGCCGGGCTCACATCGGAGAGCGATTTAATTTCGGCATGGGTTTGCGATTTGGCCGCGACCGCGATCAATCGATCGTTTCGCTCAGTCTTACCATCTTCGCTTTGTTCGGCTTCGATAACACCGACGAGGCGCGACTCGATGAGACAACCGCAGAAGGCGGGCTCGTCCATCAGGATAAGGGCATCAACCGGGTCGCCATCATCGGCGATAGTCCCCGGGATCGAGCCAAAATCGAACGGGAAAAGCGCGCCTTGAGGGAGGACGCTCTTGAGTACGTAAGCTTTGCGCTTCATATCGTAGGCAAACTTACTCCGACATCCTTTCGGCGTGTCGATTAGGACATTCAAGTTGCCTGATTTGGAATCGAACGGGGGCAATCGCTTAAGCAAATTCATTGGTATCTAGAATTCGCGCTTCGTCGCGAGATCGCGCGGCATCCCTGAAATTTCACCGCTAGCGTTTCGCCGAGAATGGTGCGCGATACAGGGTTTGAACAGTAGACTCTGCCGGGTCAACGTGCTCGCAGCCTCCTGGGAGCAGCTAAAGGCCTAATGAGAGGCTGATTCGGGCCACGTTTGCAGCGCGAGGAACATGCAGTTCAATCAAGGCTTGTTCGGTCTGCTCCTGGGACAGGCGATGGTCATGCACGACTGAGGAAATGGCGTGGGCGACGTCGGCATCGCGGAGTATCTCGCCTAATGTTATGAGATGCACAAACGAGTTATCTGTTTAGCAGCTGATTTCGTTCAAACGTTTTTGACCCCAAGTTCAATCGCCGTTTCTTAGTAGAATGGCTGGTGTCGTTCGATAAAAGTTTCGTACTTTCTCCGAGACTTGCCACGACGTCATTTTGTCCGCACTCTCAAAGCCCACTACCCTTTCGCTAAAATCCCGCTTCTGGAATTGTTTGCGCAGTTCCACTTTCGCTTCGCCAGGGCCGAAGATAAAGACGGTGTCCGCACCATGAGCGGAGAGAAAAACCTCTTCGTAGTAGTTAGCGACGTGGCCGATGTATCCTCGTTCGCGCCGATCAGAGGCCGGTACCATCTGCGTTTCATAGCGTTCGTTCGATGGTGAATCGCCCGAGCGTCGAAGCTGCTTTTCGACATTTGATTTAATCTGCCGTGTCCTTTCCCCGGCTGGCGAAAGGAAAACGATGTTTGCTTCCCGGTGGTCAATCCACATTCCTACTTGTGTTTTCATTGGCTTTTTCTATTTGAGGTCAACCGCGTGATGGCTTGGCAAAAGCTTCTTCGTGTACATGAGTATAAGCGCCGCCTTCGCTCTCCCGGTCTTGCACCGCTTCGGCGTCGGTCTTCTCGTGCTCAGACTTAAAGAAAAGGAACTCTCCCAAAGCAAACCCAGGTTTGACGAGCGCTGCGCCGGTTTCGGTGAGTATCGATCGCGTATGCAACATATGGTACTATCGCACACGTTCACGAATTCCTGGCAGACAATAACGGCCAAATCGGCCAATCCTTTATCGCATTGACACTGATAGCCTGCACCTATGAGACGGAGGACGCAGCTATTTATCTGCGACACCATGGGTGACACGACCATGCGTGAAATAACGCTAAAAAAATATTTTCCGGCGACGGTAGTGCCTTTGGTAACCGAGAAAGACGACCCTGCCGGCTTGAGTTTTCTTTGTCTACTCAGCGCATGCGAACGCCGCGATCGCTCACGATGTTAACGTAAGCTTTCAAAGCGACCGAAGGATTGTCTGTTTTCCAGGCGATGCATGATTCGGTCTTTATCGCTGGGCTTAATTCGCGAAAGACAACGCTATCGTGAGGGAGTTTCTTCACCTGATCTGGTAACAGTGCCACGCCCAATCCTGCCGCAACTGACTGGATCAGGGTTCGCTCGATATCGGCATCTTGAAGGACTCTTGGACTGAAGCCTGCTTTCCGGCACGTTTGCGTTAGCCAGCGGCGATAGCCCGGATAGCTGCCTTCTGACATCCCGATAAAGAACATCGGTTTGAGCTCCTTGAGGTTGATAACTGTTTTTTTCGCCAGCGGATTGCTTTTTGCGACGGCCGCGACGGTCTCATACGAAGCGATTGCCTGAAACTGCAAGCCGCGCTCTTCGATTGGTTCGCGCAATCCGACGAAAGCCAGATCGATTTTGCCATCTTGCAGAGCGCGAAATTGATCACCACAGGTCATGTCGAATAGATTGATCGGGATCGTCGGGAACAACCGTTGGAATGATGCCAGAGTGACGGGAAGGAGGTCGTAGAACAAATTCGCGACGTAGCCAATGTTGAGGGCGGTCAATTCGTGACGACTGAAGCGTCGGACAGACTCAACAATTTCCTCGCTCAGATCGAGGACGCGTTTCGCGTCAACCAGAAATGACTGTCCTTCCGGGGTCAAACTCACGCGCCCTTTGCTACGATCGAGCAAGCGCACGCCGATTTCTTCCTCGAGACCTTTGATCTGTCGGGTGAGGGAAGGCTGCGCTAGGTGTAACTTTTCCGCGCCCTTGGTAAAGCTGAGAGCCTCCGCTACTGCAACAAAATAGCGCAGATGACGAAGGTCCATGGCTGTCGATCAGAGGATAAACACGCTCGGGTGGGCTAATCAAATCGAAACCAGCGTCCGTCGCGGCGACAAGGCTGTCAGTGACGACTCCTCCCATAGCCACAGGCTATCAGCTCCAAGGAACAAGGTATTAGAGTATTTTGCCGCCGGAGCGTACGAAAAGAGGCGGCCAGCGAATCGCGAGCCGTTCTCTATCATGGATCGCAAAGCTTCAGTCATTTGGAATGGAACCCTGCGACAGGGCACAGGCACATTAACTACAGAAAGTGGCGTGCTAAATAACACGCAATATTCGTTTCGCAAGCGCTTCGCGCAAGGCATCGGTACCAACCCGGACGAATTGATCGCCGCATCCCTGGGAGGTTGTTTTTCCATGGCCCTGTCTAATGAGCTCGGCCTTTCCGGTTTCCATCCACAGCGCATCGAAACTATCGCCACCGCAACCATGGAAGATTTAGCCGCAGGCTGGACGCTGACGCGTATCCAGCTCGATGTGCGCGCGAATGTGCCGCTTGTTTCTCAAGCGCATTTTATGAAAGCGGCGCTCGCGGCTAAGACCAAATGCCCGGTCGCTCGTTTGCTCAATACCACCATCAGCATGAGCGCGAGTCTAAACCCATGATATCAACCGAATCGGCGAGCCCAGCGCAGCGATTGTCGAGTGGCGACAGAGAAAGTTCTCTGAAGCTTAGCTTGGAGGCATCAGAGCTTCGCTATCGGCGGCTGTTTGAAACCGCACAGG
>Ga0209577_10005572_pt1 | contig 11746 bp, 7 predicted proteins | sample GraSoiAngelo_109_FD_185874 | JGI IMG/M metagenome (GOLD analysis project Ga0209577, IMG submission 185874) | Grasslands soil microbial communities from the Angelo Coastal Reserve, California, USA - 14_0903_12_20cm (SPAdes) (version 2) | ecosystem: Environmental > Terrestrial > Soil > Grasslands ... | reverse complement strand
GCGCCGCGCCCAATGCCGACGTCGAGATGAACCGAAAGATTCGGACGATCGCCGGCAACTACCAAATCCTGCGGCTCGAGCCGCGGTTGCTGCTGCCATGGCGGAATCCGGTCTGGCTCCAGTACGTCTCACACAAAATGGGCCGTCTCGTTGTGCCGTACGCGCTGCTGGCGCTGGTGATTTCGAGCATCGCGATCGCCGACCGTTCATTCCTCTACGCGACGGCGCTGATCGCACAGGCCGTTTTCTACGCGCTTGCCGTGTACGGCGCCTGGCTGGAGCGCCGCGACCGAATCGTCGGCGGCCGAGCGGAGGCGTTGGCCGCGGCGTGGCCGACGGCTTCTTCACGCGAACGGCGAGGAGTCCTCAATGCGTGAATACTCGTCCGGCCGGCGGCCTCTCGTCGAGCGCGCCGCCCGGATCGCGTTTACGTTCGTGGTCATGAACTGCTCGGCCGTCGTCGGTCTATGGTCGACGCTGACCGGCAGGAAGGTGTGGCGTTAGATGGAGTCCCGAGGCGACCTGCGCCCGCTTCGCATCGTCCGCCCGCCTGACCGGGCCCAGGCATCGCGCGAACGCCTCGCGTTCAATTACGGTCCCGGTTCCGTACCGAGCCGTCAACTGATTGACGCGGCGCTCGCGCGCGAGGCGGAACCCACCTTCGCGACATCGGCGTATGCGGAACCTCGTGACTGGGGATACGCCGGCTTGTTTGCGTTCACCGCCGTTCTGCTGCTTCGACCGCAAGATCAGCTGCCCGGCTCGCCGCCGCTCCACCTCGCCGAAATCTGCGCGCTCATCGGCATCGGGCCGATGCTGCTGCACCGCTTCGCCCGGCGGCTGCCGGTATTCCGCATCACTCCTGAAACGATCGGCGTCCTCTCACTCGGGCTCGCGATTCTCGTGACCGCACCGTTCTCGATATGGCCGGGGGGTGCGTTCGGGGAATTCACCGACATGTATGCGAAGATTCTCATCGTGTTCGTGTTGATGATGAACACGCTGACGACGCCGCAACGCCTCGAGCGGATCACATGGCTGATCGTCCTGTGCGTCGGCTACGTCGCCGCGCGCGGCGTGTTCGATTATGCGCGCGGCATCAACATGGTCGAAAACGGACGGCTGCGAGGCGCGGTCAGCGGGATGTTCGGCAACCCGAACGATCTCGCGATGAACATGGTGACCTGGATGCCGGTAGCGGCGATCATCGCGATTTCACGCCAGCAGCCCGCATGGCGGCGCCTGGTGGCAGCCGGCATTGTCGCGTTGATGCTGGCTACGGTCGTCTTCACGAAGTCGCGGGGTGGCGCGCTTGGGCTCGGCGTGATGCTGCTGGCGCTTATCCTGCTCGGCGGCAAAGTCCGGCGAGGTTTCGGCACCATCGCGGTCGTGTCGATATTGGTCGCGACTCCATTCATGCCCTCCTCGTTCTGGACGCGCATGGAGTCGATCTTCGACGAGGAGCAGGACCGGCAGCAGTTCACCGGCTCGCGCGAAGCGCGACGGACCGTGATGCAGGAAGGCATCAACACGTTTCTGGAGCGCCCGTTCACCGGCGTGGGCGCGGGTCAGTTCCAGAATTACAACCCGGCCGAGCGCAAGGAGCGTTGGCGCGAGACGCACAACGCGCTGATTCAAGTGGCCGCCGAAACCGGCGTGCTCGGGCTCGTCGCGTTCAGTTTTCTCATCATCCGCGCCGCGCTGGCGGCTGCGACCACGCGTCGGATGCTCAGGCGACCGCGAAAACGGGGTGAATCCGACCCGCTCGCGTCGGTGATGAGCGCGAGAGATCTGAGCGCGGTTTACAACCACACCGTCGCGATGACGGCGGGCCTGGTCGGCTGGTTCATCTGTTCGATGTTCGCGTCGGTCGCGTACAACTGGACGTTCTACTACGTGCTTGCGCTCATCGTCTCGGCGCGCGAACTAACGCGCGATCGGCTGCTCGCGGCGCAGGCGCTACAGAACGTTGCCAAGAAAGGCATGTCCGTGCCCGGACGAAAGGCTCCTCGCAAGATGGTGTCAGGCGTGGCGTAAAGGGATCTTCAACTCGCACGAGGGAGGCGGCCCAATGACACGCGTCGTGTCTTTTGTCATCTCAGTTATCCTCACCCTGCAATTGGCAGCCTCCTTCGACCTCTTTCCTCGGTTTCTCTCCCGGCCTTCGCACTTTCTCTGGCCGGTCATGAATTACCCGATGTATAGCTCGGCGCATTACGAAGGCGCCGTGATCGCGCGGTATCGGGCGAACGGCGGATGGATCCGAAGTTCAAGTGACTGCCGACGACCTCGGTCTGAATTTCCGCAAATTTCAAGACCTGACGATCGCGGCTGTCCGTGATCGTGACGTGCGCCGGGCAGCGGCATTTGCCGAGATCTATCGTGTCAGGATGGGGACGCGGCTCGTTGCCATGCGCCTGGAGCGAGACGGCTACGTCCTCACGCGCGACGGCCTGCAACCGGCGCCGCCAGTTCGCCTTTCCGCAGTTTTGCTTCAAGCCCAATGAGAGCCTGGCGACTCTGGGAGGACTACTGGTTTCGATCGGCGTCGCTCTTCGACCTGGGGTTCGTTCGCCTTGTTGCCGTCGCGTATCAGCTTTATCACCTGGCAACGATTCGGCCGCACGCCTTGTTTGGCGAACTCGCCGCGCTGCCCGATTTCTTGTACGCACCGCTACCCGTCCTGCGAGCGATGATGTTGCCGTTCGGCTCGCACTTCCGACCTTCCGGAGACGTCATGGTGGCCGTGTACTGGTTGACCTTGGCAGTCGGTGTACTCGCGTTCGTCGGCTACCTCACGACGCTCAGCCTGCTGCTCTTTACAGCGGGGAGCGTCTGCCTGCAGGCCTTCGAGTACTCGTTCAACGAGATCCATCACGCCGAGGCAATCGTCATCATCACGCTCGCAGTGCTCGCGCTTTCACCCGCTGGAGGAGCGCTCTCCGTAGACGATCTATTGCGGCGGCTGCGGAAGGTCGATGGAGGACTGCGAGTCCCATCCGACCCGTTATCGGGCGAAAGTCGCTTCGCGCGCTGGCCGCTGCTCGTCGTGCAGTGGATGTTCGCGCTGATCTACCTGTCAGCGACATATCACAAGCTGACGGCGAGCGGCCTCGACTGGATGAATGGATGGACCCTGCAGTACTACATGCTCCAGGACGCAATCCGTTGGGGGAGCAATGTCTCCGGAGTCGGACGTGGATATTCGCCCGAACCGGGCATCGGCGTGTCGATCGGTCAGTATCACACGCTCGCGACGGTGGCGTCGTGGGTCTCAATTCTGTTCGAGGCAACGTTTTGGGTTGTTCTGATCCTCCCCCGGCTTGCCCCTCTCATCCTGTCGGTTGGCGCTGGATTCCACGTCGCGATCTATGTCATCCAGCGGGCCCCGTTCCTCAGTTTCATGTGGCTCTACGCCGTATTTGTTCCTTGGAGCAAGGTGTTTCGCGGAGGCGGCACGTGGCTGCGTGGTCGCATTTATCGTGTAGTGCTTTATTACGATCCAAGATCCTCGCGTAGCGTGCGGCGCGCCACATTGATTCGATATTTCGATTGGTTCGGGCTTATCGTTCTCGCGTCGAGTCCGCCGCCAGCCGAAAGCGTCGCGTCCGCGACCCTTTCACAGTAGATTGAAAACGTTGCTGCGCGGCCAGCGGCTACACGTGCCCTTCAGTGCGGTGATTACACAGTCCACCGAGCGGTGTGGCGGACCGCTGACGGGCTCTTATGCGGCGATTGCCGCGTTGAGGCGTTCGCGTCGGTCTAGGGCACGATTCTGAGAAAGTTTATGTTGGCGATCCCGTCGGTTCCTGCCGCCACGAACACAAGACGGATGCGGTGTTGTCCGGCCTGTAGAGCGATGCCATCCTTGCGGATGGTCTGCCATGCCTGCCATCCGCCGGTATTCGGCACGACGAACGTACCCGTTACGTCGACGCCATCGACCTCTACGCGCATCGTGCCGCCGGTACTGGCGCTCGCTACGCGTAGTTCCAGGGCATACATTCCAGTCGCGGTCACGTCGACCGTGTACTGAAGCCATTCGCCGGCGCGTGCCCAGCCGATATCCCATCCGCCGCCGACATCGCTGGTGACCTCGATGTCCACGTCGGTCTGCCGATATGCCCCGCCGCGGTTGCCCGGCGTCGTGTCGAAGTAAGCGACCGACGCACCGCCTTCGTCGAAGTTCTCGGCTTCGATCGTACCGGGTAATGTCACGGCGGTGCCGCGATATGGAGTTGCTCCGGTGGATCGACTCAGCTCGAACCAATTGATGTTGGCCACGCCGCCGGTGGACCCGCTCGTGTCGAACACGAGCCGCAGTTTTCGTGCCCCGGCTTTGAGTGGCACTTGTCGAACCGTGATCGTCCTCCACGCTTGCCATCCGCCGGTATTGGGTACCTGGATTCCGCCGGTCGCGTCCACTCCATCCGCTTCGAGATGCAACACGCCACTCGAGCCGGTCGAAGCGAGCCTGAGCGTCAAGTCGTACGTGTCGTCGGCTGCAACGCTTACGGTGTACTGCAGCCATTCGCCCGCTCGTACCCATCCCACGTCGTAGCCGCCGCCGGCGTCTGTGGTGCTCTCGATGTCGACGTCAGTATTCCGAAAGCCGCCGCCTCTGTTGCCTGCTGTCGTATCGTGATACGCGACGCCTTCCCCGCCTTCATCAAAACGCTCTGCCTCGATGCTGCCCGGAATGGCCGCCGGAGTCCCGCCGAACGGCGATGCGGACGGAGGCGTAAGCGTGGGCGCAGCGCCACCCTTGACGATCGAGAAGTAGTCGCGCCGCACGCCTGCGGTGTCGATGAATGTCGCATCGAGCCTGTTGCCCTGAACGTCCAGCACGACGGACCCGAGAACAGCCTGCGACGAGTACATTGCAGGATGATTCAGCGTACCGCCGCCGGTGCGTCCCGCGACGCCGGCAACCATGTACACCGCGCCCGCGTGGGGGCTCATCGAGTACATCGGCTTGCGGTATGCGCCCGCCGCATCCGAGCGGCCGCTGCCGCCGTCCTTTTTCATTGCTGCGACGAACGTCGTCGAGTCGCCGTAGTGCCCGTCGATCAGGAACGAGCGTTCGTACGCGTGGCTGTGGCCGCACAGAACCAGGTCGACGCCGAAGTTCTCGAGAATGGGCAGTGCGTTCTGCCGCATCTCCATCAGCTCGATCTCCGTGTCCGAGTCGTGCGAGCCTTTCGAGTACGGCGGATGATGCCAGTACGCGATGACCCACGGCTGCGTATTGGCCGCGAGATCGCGCTGAAGCCAGGTGAGCATCGGGCCCGTTGGCGATCGGTCGGTCTCGAACGATTCGAGCTCGACGAAATGGATGTTGGCATAGTTGAACGAATAGTAGGCTTCGGTGCCGGACGCAACACCTCCCGCTTCACCCTGCTTTGGCAGCGTGAAGATGTCGTAGTAAGGGCCCGTATTCGTTGCGGAATCTGACCCGTATCCGTCATGGTTGCCATACGCCGGCCACAACACCGTCTTTCGAAGCATCTCCGGATATATGTTGAAAACGGCTGTCTGATACTCCTGATCGAGGCCGTCGTTGTACGCGTTGTCGCCGAGCATCAGCCACAAGTCGGCGTCGCGAGCACCTGTGAAAGCCGTGTACGCGTCGCGCACCGCTTGCGCGTTCGCGTCGCCGGTGCCGGAATCTCCAATGACCCACACACGCACCGGGCGCTCCGTCCCGACAACCGGAGACGTTCTGAAGTGGAAGGTTGCATCGCCGGCCATCATGGTCGTCGGAGTTCCTATCGAGTAGTAATAGATCGTGTCAGGAATGAGCCCGGTCAGCGCGATCTCGTGCTCTGTTGGAGCCGACGTCTCTTGTTCGGAGCCCGACACCACACGGGGTGATGGGCCGTACTGCACGCGCCCAATCACAGAAGCACTCGTCCGCCAGCGGACCACAACACTCGTCGGTGTGCCGAGTTGCAGATATGGACCGCGAATGAGCGTCACCGCCGCACTGCCCTGGAGCTCCAGATCGAAACTGAGATCACTGCTCGTTGGGTCCGCCTGATGCACTTCGACGGCAATGACATTCGAACCGGTCACGAGCAGCGAAGGGCTCAAGGTAGCCGAGACGAACGTCGATTCGTCCGCGCCGACGATGGTCGTCGCTGCCAGCGTGGTGTGATCGATCGGGCCTGCCGGCATGTTCGTCCTAAAGACTTCCGAGCCGTTCAAGTACACAATCGCGCCGTCATCTCGCAGGATGCGCAATACGAGGCTTGCGTACTGGGCCGGATTGGAAACCGCGAACGTGCGCCGGAAGTACGTCGTGATGTTTTTCGCGCTCGCGTCACGGCCGTAGCTCACGACGGTTGCTTCGTCGCCATCTCCGTAGCCAAGCTGCGCCGGCCCCATCGCCCACGCGGTGTCGTCGAACGCGGGCGCGCGCCACGCAGCGCCCTGGTCGGACCCGTCGTCGAGGTAGCGCCAAGTGCTCCCCGCGGCTACGAGGATGGACGCCTGTGCGCCGAGCGGAGGCGCCGCCGCAGTCACGAACGCGACGAATGCGAAGGCGAACCCGAGAGTCGAGTGTGACCGCACGAAGGGAAGTACCAAGGTTGCTCCCGGCTCCTAAGGACCGCGCGAAGAGCGCGACGAGCGCATACGTGCGCCGCTGCACCCGCACTGGCGCGTGTATCTAGCATCTGGAGTGACGAGTGGGTGGTTTTCGGGCCTGAAAAACGGCGCGGGCCGCAATGTGGTGCGGCCCGCGCTCGGCTTCAAACCCGCGGCGGACGTCTATCTTACGGTGAACACCGCGACGACAGGGTCGTGATCGGACGGATACACGCCGTTCACGCGCGTGTCCGGCACATCCACGCTCGTGAGCGACAGCGCAGTCACCCCGGAGAAGAACGCGTAGTCGAAGCGCGACGTGCCGTGCGTAGCGCCGGTCCCGTTGTAAGACGTCGCCGTGCCGGCGTCGAGTGCCGCCGCCCAGGCGTCCAGCAACGGTGAAGCGATGATGTCGTAGTCGCTGGTGCCGGGCCACGTGTTGAAGTCACCCAACACGATGCGCGGCTCGGAGAAATTCGCGACCCAGTTAACCGCCTCTGTGATCTGAATAGGCCGCCACCAGGCAACGTCCCACTCCATGTGCGTGGAGAACACGTTCACAGTACGGCCGTTCACGACGATGCCCATCTGCGCCACGCCGCGGGTATAGTCGAGAAGCGTGGTACTGGATGACACAGGAGGATATCGGGAGAGGAGCACATCGCCGTACCCAGAAGTGCCGCCGACGACGTTGACGCTCTGCCGGTACCACGTCATGCCAGTCTTCTGCTGCATCAAGGACTGGAGACGCTCTCCCATATCGAACGTCCATGCGCAAACACCCGAGAAGAAGTTCACCTCGTTAAGGCTGACGATGTCCACGTTCTGCGCGACGATCGTGTCCGTGATGCGGTCTGGGTTGCAGAGGCCGTCGGAACCCTTTGTCTTCTGGATGTTCCACTGCATGACTCGAAGCGTCGTGCCCGTTGAAGGGACAACGGGAGCGGGCGTTGAGGTCGGCGGCGGTGTCGATTGTGCGGTCCCGTAGGTCACGACCAGCCGCGGTCTCACCGCAACATTGGCCGCGCGCGTGGAGTAGAACTCCTTATAGTTAATACGGCTGACGCCGCCCGTATCGACGAGCGCCAGACGCGTGTACCGCGATCCGAAGTCGCCGTTGACGGAGCGCTGCACCAGGTCGGTGAGATCGAACGTGTACTTCGATCCCTCGGCGTTGCCGACATAAGTGGTCCCGAAGCTCGGACCCAGGTCGCCGCCCGCATTGCTCCAGGCCTGACCGTACCGATAGTAGTACCAGTTCGTTTCGCCGCTGGCGAACGAACGATTGACGTAGTAAGCGGTCAGCGGGCGGCTTTCACCGCTTTCTGCATGCTTGAGAACGAGATAGAGCTTCGCGCTCTGGATGACGGCATTGGCGGGTACGTACGTCTGCGTGTCGAATTTCATCAAGATGCGACGATTCGTGTTCTCGTTCTTGACTTTCGACGCGAGCACGTCACTGCCGCTAAAATCGACGAGGCCTGATGTACCGCCTTGGATGGTCAAATCGACCGTGATGTGCGTTCCGGGCGCACTGAGCGTGACTGTGGTTTGCGCTGACGCAGCGGCTGCAAAGCCGCAGACGGCAATGAGCGCGATGACCAACAGATGAAACGCTCGAAGAGTACGACTCGGTTTGCACACGACGTTCGTCATACGACTGCCTCCGGGGAATCTGCACGCGTGGTTCGCGCGTGAGCCGTTGCGGACAACTCACGGCCGTAAACGGGGCGTACAGACTCCGCCCTTTTCGGCCCCCCAGCTCTCCAGCCAGGCGGGGCGCCGTTTTTAGAAACTAGAAATCGAACTTGGACCTTGAACGCGACCGACGAGTCCGTGGCCGCTGCCCCTTCAAGGGGCAAGGTCGCTGCCAGATGTAGCTGTCGTCGGTTTTTGCCCGGTTTTGGGCGATTGTGACTCTCAGCCGAAACAGCTGACCAGTTACAGAACTGTAGCGTTTGTAATGTTTACACGATTGGAAGTCGCTAGCCTGGATTTCGGCCTGAAATCATACTGTTCCCAAGGGCACAAACTATACTGCTGTGTTCACAAAAGATGCAGCTCACCGGATGGGATGGCACAATAAGGCCAAGTATATGCATAAGCGTTTCGATTTGAGACGCGATCGACGAGGAAAGCCGCGACGTGGGCTCAGGCGAAGGCGTGGCGCGGACCGAGACTTCGAAGGAGTGCCAGTCGCCAGGCGAGCAGGCTATGCGACAGGCGATCGACGCGGCGCCGCCAGCTGTCTTCCTGGCGACGCACCTCCGCTTCAAAGATGTCCCGCAGATCGGACTTGCTGCGGAGTGCTGAAACGTCGCCGTTATGCATCGCCCACACGACGCCGGCCAACGCCAGTTGATGCGTGCGTCTGCCGATAGAGGTCCCGAATTCGCGCGCAGTTCTGCACGTGCCGCGCGCGTTTGTGCTCCTTCTGTGGAAGGCCGTCAAGTGTTCTCCTGCGCTGCGCGACCTTCAGGAACTTGTGGACGCCAAACGAGAAGCACTCGAAATCCGAAACGACCTCGCCGTGGTTGACGAACGGCGCGGGCGGCCTTTCCCACAAAATCTGTCTCGCGTTCGGCGGGTCGGGATCCACAAAGAGATCGTCAGTGATCTCGCCCCACGTGACACCGGAGCGGAAGATGTGCACGCCGAGCGTCAATTCCTCCGTGAAGCAGTCCCAGACCGGAAAGGCGAAGTGCTGTCCGTCGGCGTACTCGTCGGTAACACGAATGGCATCGGCGAGTGAATTGTCCGTCCGGAACGTCATGTCGCCGTCCAGCTTCATGAACAAATCGAATGACGACGCCTTGTCCATGATGGTCCGGTACAAACGATTGTGAGCCGCCTGATTCGGAAGGCCGCTGATGATTTCGTGCTCGAAATCCTGGAAAGATTGATTCGCAAGTTGCCGTGACTGCACGGCCAACGCCGCCTCGCCGCTGCTCAGGGTGAGTATCAGGAGCCTGGCCATTACGAACACAATCCGTTCATCGGCACCGCCGCCGTTTCTACGACAAACTGACTTGGGGTGACGGAATCACGACCTTGCGCTCGGTCCATCGCTGACGCGCAATTCCCGCGAAGAACCAGACCCACGACTCATGCTCGAACTCGGCGACCGGATCACCGCGCAGACGCGCACGCACCATCGCGCTCACGTGCTGCGTGAGCGTTCGATAAAGGTACCGGGGAACGCCCGCCAGCTGTGGAACCCTTGAGAAATCGAGCTTCGAGTTATCGGGTGAGTCCATGTCTACGCCCAGCTTGGCGAACAGGATCGCTCGACTGATGCCGTGCCAATAGTACCAGCGCCGAAAATACCTCTTCGTCAAGCGATCGGCTTCGATCACGTGGTGGACGATCATGTCCGGAACGTAGAAGCCGCGCAGACCAGCCGCGCGCGCCCGAAGGTGCCACTCGCGCTGCGCTTGATTGCGCAGGGTGCCGGCGGTCCTGCCGAGCCGGTTGTCGAACAAATCGAGTTTGTCGAATGCTTCGCGCTTCGTCGCAGTGTTGACGCCGAGCGGCCACGGAATCGTCACGCCGAACTCGAGCGGATGCTCACCGTGGTCCTGCAGTGCGATCACTGCCCAGTGACGTCCAGGCCGATCGGGCAGCCAGTGCGGACGCGATCCTCTCCAGATGGGCAAAACTTTGCCGCCGACGTAATCGCACCCATGGGCCTCCAGCCCAGCAGATGCTCGCGTCAGCCAATCGCGATCCACTCGCGCGTCGTCGTCGGTGGTGGCGATGATTTTTCCCTTGGCCGCGCGGATACCGCTGTTGATCGCCGCGTACCGACCCTGTTCGGGTTCGAATAGATACCGCAGGGACGCCGGAAATGAGACGCTCGCTTCTTCGACGACGGCTCGTGTGTGATCCGTCGATTTGTTATCGACGACGAGGAGTTCCCAATCGCCTGAAACACTCAGGTTCCCGATGCCGCGAATCGTTTCGCGCAATTCGTCGGCGCGGTTGTAAGTGGGGACGACAATTGAGAACTGCATACTATCCGCAGCTCCATGCATGAGGCGCGCCACTCAGCCGTTATGAGTTTCGAAGCGCTGCCAATCTCGTCAAACGAATTAGTTTAAGCCGCTGCGGGTGAACACGAATCTGTGTTCACCCGCTCCGATGTAGCCAATGGCACCGAGGGGTCGTTATTGGAATGAGAAGTAGCCGAAATTCCCGACACCGGAGTTCTCAGCGTTGTGTGCGACCATCACGAGACGAACAACGTGCTCTCCTTGTGTCAGCGCGACGTTGGCCAGTGTAATGGTCTGCCATATGTTCCAATCACCCGTGCTGGGTACGCCGACCAATCCCGTCGCATCGACTCCGTCAACTTCTATCCTGAACGCGGCGCCTGAACCGACGTTCGCTACGCGGACGTTCAACGCGTAATTCCGTGTCGCGGTGGCGTTCACCGTGTATTTCAGCCATTCGCCTACGCGTGTCCAGCCGACGTAGAAGCCGCCGCTCGACGGATCGCTCGTCGGCCCGATATCGACGTCGTCGCTGCGGTATGCATTTCCGGCATTGCCCGCACTCGTATCGTTATACGCGAGGCCCTGTCCGCCGATGTCGTAGTTCTCTGCCTGCACGGTGCCGGGCAACGAAACCGGCGTGCCGCCAAACGGCGTCGTTGGGCTGGACGACGCGATTGCCGTGAAACGGAACCAATTGAGATTGCCGGCGCCGCCACCAGTGGCAACCGAGTCGAGGACGATCCGGAGTACTCGTGTGCCCGCTGTGAGCGGAATACTGGCCGTCGTCAGCGTCTGCCATGTCTGCCACCCGCCCGTGTCGGGAACCGCAATGGGTCCGGTCTTGTCGACACCATCGACTTCGACGTGGAACCTCGCGCCGGTACCCATATTCGCCACTCGCGTTTCGAGTTGATAGTTGCCAGTGGAAGCCACATTGACCGTGTATTTCAGCCACTCTCCGGCTCTGGTCTTTCCGAGGTTGTAACCGCCGTCAGTATCCGCCGTGGATTCGATATCAACGTCCGTGGCGCGGTATTGTCCAAGGGAGTTTCCAGCCGTCGTGTCGAAGTACGACACGAACTGCCCGCCGTCGTCGAAATTCTCGGCCTGAATCGTACCGGGCACTGCGGCGGGCGTTCCGCCGAACGGCGTGCTGCCGCCTC
>Ga0209577_10005571_pt1 | contig 11750 bp, 13 predicted proteins | sample GraSoiAngelo_109_FD_185874 | JGI IMG/M metagenome (GOLD analysis project Ga0209577, IMG submission 185874) | Grasslands soil microbial communities from the Angelo Coastal Reserve, California, USA - 14_0903_12_20cm (SPAdes) (version 2) | ecosystem: Environmental > Terrestrial > Soil > Grasslands... | reverse complement strand
GGGCTGCATCAGATACGGCGTCGTGAAGGTCGCATCCACCAGCAACGGCCCGCTTGCCCGGTGCGCGATCTCGGCGACCGCGGGGATATCGAGCACGTCGAGCCCGGGGTTGCCGAGCGTCTCGCCGAAAAGGAGCCGCGTGTTGCGCCGGATCGCGTGCTGCCAGTCGTCAAGCTGCCGCGGCGTGACGAATGTCGTCTCGATGCCGAAGCGCTTGAGCGTATAGGCGAGAAGATTGTGCGACCCGCCGTAGAGGGAAGTGGAGGCGACGATATGGCTGCCCGCGTCCATCAGCGTCGCGATCGCAAGATGCAGCGCCGCCTGGCCAGACGCCGTGGCGATCGCGCCGACGCCGCCTTCGAGCGCCGCCATGCGCTCTTCGAGCACCGCAACGGTCGGGTTGGAGATGCGCGAATAGACGTGGCCCGCGCGCTCCATGTTGAAGAGCGAGGCGGCGTGCTCCGTGTCGCGGAACACGAAGGAGGTCGTCTGGTAGATCGGCACCGCGCGGCTGCCGGTCGCCGGGTCGGGCGACTGGCCGGCGTGCAGCGCCAGCGTGTCAAACCCGGGATATTTGGGTCCCGCCATACGAAATCGGGGTCAGAGCCCTAATTCAAATAGGGCTCTGACCCCATTTCAATGGAGGTTCTTGCGCGACGGGCGCGTGTAGTTCTCGAAGGCGCGCTCGGGCTTCTTCTGCTGCGCGCTCTTGTCTTTCCAGTCGCGATCGAAGAGGTCGTTGACGAGCGCGGTCACTTCGGCGACCTGCTGCTTGTCGAACTGGCGCGCGAGGATCGCCGCGATGTCTTCGACCATGCAGCGACGCTGCGCTTCGTGGATCGCCTGCGCGGTGGGACCGACGAAGACGAGCTTCGACTCCTGCTCGCCGTTGTCGTGATAGACGGTGAGGTCGACTTCCACCGCCTCGTAGCAGTAAGGGCCGAGCAAATCAAGCGCCGCTTCCAGCGCGCCGTCGAAGCTGCGGCCCACTTCGCCGGTCCAGCAGACGTAGAGGATCAGCTCCTTCTCGTCATACTTGAAGCCGGGCTCGTCCTGCTCGAGGCTCTTTAGCTCCGCGATGCTGTCGGCGTCGAGATACTCGAGCAGCGGCGCGAGCGCCTGCTCGAGCTGGCGCCGCGAGACGCCCTCGAGAACCGGGATGTCGGCGTGGAGATGCACTTCGTGCCGCATGGCGAAAACCTCGAAAGGGGATGGCGGATTCTACCCCTAAAATCCTGGCATGCGACCCGACTACGCAGGCGGCAGCCTCGTCAATCTGGTCGCGACGCTCGCCGCCGCACGCGGTGGCAAAGCGCTGCATGCGCCGCTTCGTAACTTCGTTCTCGATTCCCGCGTGCGCAACGTGGTGCTGCTCATCATCGACGGCCTCGGCGACAACTATCTTGCGCGCCACGGCGCGGGCAGCGAGCTCGCGCGGCGCCGGCGCCGCTCGCTCACCTCGGTCTTTCCGTCGACCACCGCGTCGGCGATCACGACGTCCTATACGGGCCGCACGCCGCTCGAGCATGGGCTCACCGGCTGGTTCGTGTACTTCGGCGCCGCCGGCTGCGTGAGCGCAGCGCTGCCCTTTCGCAGCCGCGGCGACATGGCGTCGCTCACCGCGCGCGGCGTGAGCGCCGAGCGGATTTTCGACACGCCGCCGCTCTTCGCGTCGCTCGCCGTGAAGTCCATCGTCGTCACGTATCGCGAGATCGTCGATTCGCACTACAACCGCGTGCATTGCCGCGGCGCGGAGCGCGTTGCTTACGACAAGGCGGATGACTTCATAACGCAGCTCGAGCACGCAGTGAAGAGCGGCCCGGAGCGCAAGTTCATCTACGCGTACTGGCCGCACTACGACGCCTTCTCGCATCGCCATGGCTGCGAGAGCGCCGAGGCGGCAGCGCAGTTCGCCATCATCGATGCCGCCTTCGGCAAGCTGCTGCGGCGCCTCGCGGGCAGCGAGAGCACCGTGATCGCCACCGCCGATCATGGCTTCATCGATGTGGCGCCGCAGGAGTCGCTGGAGCTGCCCGCCGAGCTCGCACCGTATCTGCGTTTTCCCCTCTGCGGCGAGCGGCGCATCGCGTATTGCCACGTGCATGCGCCCGCGGAATTTGCCAAGCGCGCGCAGGCTTGGCTCGAGGATCGCGCGGACGTGATGCCGAGCGAGCGGCTGGTGGCGCACGGCTGGCTCGGACCGGGTGAGCCGCATCCGCTTTTGCAGGAGCGCATCGGCGACGTCGCGCTGATGATGCGCGGCCGCTACACGGTCAAGGACTGGACGCCCGGCGAGCCGCGGTGGCTGCACATCGGCAACCACGGCGGCACGCACGAAGACGAGATGTTGGTTCCCCTCATCGTGGAGGACGTATGAAAGCGAAAGTGAACGGCACCGAGCTCTACTACGAACTGCATGGAAAGGAAGGCGCGCCGTGGCTCATCTTCAGCCACTCGCTCGCCTGCACCGTGCGCATGTGGGATCCGCAGATCGCGGCGTTCAAGGATCGCTATCGCATCCTTGCCTACGACATGCGCGGGCATGGACAAAGCGCTGCGCCGACGGGTCCTTACACGCTGGAGATGCTGGCAGATGACGTGCTCGCGCTGATGAAAGAGCTCCGCATCCAGCGCGCGCACTACGTGGGGCTTTCGATCGGCGGCATGATCGGCCAGCACCTCGCGCTCAAGGACCCCGGCCGCTTCGAGCGCATGGTGCTCGCCGACACCGGGCATACGCAGACGCCGGAGACGCTCAAGCAGTGGGAAGAGCGCATCCGCATCGCGCAGGCGCAGGGCATGAAGCCGCTCGTCGCCGGCACCATGGAGCGCTGGTTCACGCCGTCGTTCCGCGAGACGCCGCAGGCGAAGAAAATCGCCGAGCTCATCGCCAATACGCCGGTGGCGGGCTACGTCGGCTGTGGGCAGGCGATCATGAAGCTCAACACCACCGCGCGACTGAAGGACATCAAGCTGCCGGTGCTGGCCGTCACCGGCGAGGCGGACGCCGCCGCCGCGGGCACGCGCTACATCGGCGAGCACATCCCGGGCGCGAAGTTCGTCAACATCGCGCAAGCGGCCCACATCGCGAACCTCGAGCAGGCCGAGAAATTCAATCAGGCACTGCGGGACTTCCTTTGAGGCCCTGCCAGCGCTTCACCTTGGTGGAGCGCACGCCGAAGAGGTCCAGAATGCGGCCGACCGTGTGCGCCACGAGATCGTCGAGCGTCTTCGGCATCGCATAAAAGGCCGGCATGGGCGGCATGATGATGCCGCCCATCTCGGTGACCGCGACCATGTTGCGCAGGTGCGCCAGGTTGAGCGGCGTCTCGCGCGGCACGAGCACGAGGCGCCGGCGCTCCTTGAGGACCACGTCCGCCGCGCGCGACACGAGGTCGTCGGCGTGCGCGTGCGCCACCGCCGCCAGCGTCTTCATCGAGCAGGGCGCGATCACCATGCCCTCGGTGATGTACGAGCCGCTCGAGATCGTCGCCGCGATGTCCTTCGGATGATACGCATAGTCGGCGAGGCGCTCGACGTCCTTCCTCTTCATCTTGTGCTCGTGCCAAACGTTGAGCACCCCGGCGTCGGTGAGCACGAGGTGGCTCTCCCAGCCCGCCGTCTCCTTCAGCGCGCGCAGCAGCGAAATGCCGTAGATCGCGCCCGTGGCGCCGGTGATGCCGACGATCAGCCGCTTTGGCATGGCGCGTAGCCTACCTGCGAAGGCGCTCGTTGTCGTGTTTTGTCCATTCGCGGCGGGCTACTTCCTCTCGTACTTTTTCCGCAACGTCAACGCCATCATCTCCAAGGACCTGGCGCAGGAATTCGCCCTTACGCCGGCAGACCTCGGCTTCCTCACATCGATGTACCTCGCCGCCTTCGCGGCGTTCCAGCTGCCGCTCGGCGTGCTGCTCGACCGCTACGGGCCGCGCCGCGTCGTCGCCGCGCTCCTGTGCTTGGCCGCCGTTGGCGCAGCACTCTTTGCTCTTGGGCGGGATCTGGCGATGCTCTCGTTCGGCCGCGCGCTCATCGGCCTCGGCGTCTCGGCGGGACTGATGGGCGCGATCAAGGCGTTCTCGCTTTGGTTTCCACTCGAGCGCCTCGCGACGCTGAATGGCCTCTACCTTGCTGTCGGCGGGCTGGGCGCGCTCAGCGCCACGGCGCCGGCAGAGGCGCTGGTCGGCACGCTCGGCTGGCGCGGCATGTTCTGGATCCTCGCTTGCCTAGCGGCGCTCGTCGCGCTGGTGGTGTACTTCGTGGTGCCGGAAAAGCCGCTGCCGGGCGAGGGACAGACGATCGCGGCCCAGCTCCGCGGCTTCGGCCGCGTGTTCGGTACGGCTGCGTTCTGGCGCGTCGCGCTGCCGATGGTGGTCGGCCAGGCAATCTATCTCGCACTGCAAGGCTTGTGGCTCGGGCCGTGGCTCGCGGATGTCGCCGGCCGCGCGCGGCACGAAGTGGCGAACGACCTCCTCATCACTGCGCTCGGCTACATCGCGGGCTCGGTGTGCTTCGGCGTGGCGAGCGATCGGCTCGCACACTTCGGCATTTCGCGCCTCACGGTGTACAAGCTCGGCCTCTTCACTTCGCTCGCCATGCTGACGCTACTCGCGGCCGGCATTCATTCCGAGCTGGAGCTGATCCTCGCGCTCTATGCCTTCACCGGCATCTCGGCGTCGCTTGCTTATGCGCTGCTGACGCCGCTTTTTCCGCCGGAAATGACCGGGCGAGTAAGCACGGCGGCGAACATGCTGATCTTCGGCGTTTCTTTCGCCATGCAATGGGGTGTCGGCGCCGTGCTCAAGCTCCATCCGGTGGTGGATGGCCGCTATGCCGGCGCCGGGTATGCAACGGCCTTCGCTACGCTCGCGGCGGTACAGCTCGCCGCGCTCGCCTGGCTGCTACCGATGCGAACGGCGGTAGTTCGGGCTCCGTCCCCGAACTGAACTACCTAGCCGCGCTTGTAGACGATCTTCTTGGTGCCGCCGTCGCAGCTGCCGACGACCTTGCCGTCGGCCTGCGCGTCCTTGTCGACGATGTCGAGCGTGAATTGCTCGACGCCGTTCTTCTTGATCTTCGCCTCGATCTCGGTCTTCAGCTCGTTGCAATCCTTGCGCATCGATTGCGCCCAAGCCGAGCCCGAAAGACCCACTGCCACCAGCCCCGCAATGATCAGCCTCACCATGATTTTCTCCTTATAGCTGCTTCCCAGTTCTGGCCGTCGAATGGCTCTACGTCCATGCCGGTCACCGTCCCCGGGTCGAGGCAGCGCGCGTTGACGCTGTACCCGTCCGGATGCGACCGCGGTACATAGAATGACTTCATTCCACAGACTTTGCAAAAGAAGTGTTGCGCACGCCCGGTGTTGAAACGGTACGTGACGAGCGCCTCGGTGCCCTGGATGAGACGAAAGTCCGCTTTTTCGACGATCAGGTGCAGGTAGCCGCTCTTGCGGCAGATCGAGCAGTTGCACTCGGCGACCGTGATGCGCGCCGGCGCGCGCACTTCATAGCGCACCGCACCGCAGTGGCAGCCGCCGGTATGAGTGACTAGAGCCTGCCGCCCAGCCAAAGGAGCGCCGCGGAGCCGGCGACGACGGTGAGCAGCAGGGCGAGGAAGCCATAGCGCCGGAAAGCGCCGTTCGGCTTGAAATAGAGACTGCGGATGACGTCGTCGCGGCCGCCGAGCCACAGCCAGTCGGGACCGGCCTTGTTGACGATGCGCGAATCGAAGATGCCGATGAAAAAGGCCGCAAACGCCCCCAGCGTGCTGCAAAACACCATTGTCAGGATTCCTCCCTCGAACCTGTCGCATTATGAACGATAGGCAGCGAAATGGCAGCCGTCGCCGAGCGGCGACGCTCTCGCCGGTGCCGATAATAGGCCGGTGTTGAAGACCACCATCGCCGGCAGCCTTCCGAAACCTGTCTGGCTCGCGGAGCCGAAGAAGCTCTGGCCGGCGTGGCGCCTCGCCGGCGACGAGCTCGGGCAGGCGAAGCGGGACGCCACGCTCCTCTGGCTCAAGAGCCAGGAGGACGCGGGCGTCGACATCGTCACCGACGGCGAGCAGTCGCGCCAGCACTTCGTGCACGGTTTCCTCGAGTTCATCGAGGGCATCGACTTCAGCCGCAAGGTGAAGATGGGCATCCGCGACAACCGCTACGAGGCGATGGTGCCGGTGGTAACCGGCCCGCTGAGGCTCAAAGGGCGCGTGCATCAGGCCGAAGCGCAGCTCGCGCGCGCGCATATCCGGCGCGAGCTCAAGCTCACGCTGCCCGGGCCGATGACCATCGTCGACACGATCGCGGACGAGCACTACGGCGACAAGGTGAAGCTCGCCATGGCGTTCGCCGAGCTCCTGAACCAGGAAGCACGTGCGCTGCAGAAGGACGGCGTGGACGTCATCCAGTTCGACGAGCCCGCCTTCAACGTGTACATGGACGATGTGAAGAACTGGGGCATTGCCGCCCTCGAGCGCGCAGCGCGGGGCCTGAAATGCACGACATGCGTGCATATCTGCTACGGCTATGGCATCCAGGCGAATATCGACTGGAAGCGCACGCTTGGACACGAGTGGCGGCAGTACGAGGAGATCTTCCCGGCGCTCGCAAAAAGCAGGATCGACCAGGTATCGCTCGAATGCATCCACTCGAAGGTGCCCATCGAGCTGCTCGGGCTGCTCAAGGGCAAGGACGTGCTCGTCGGCGTGATCGACGTCGCGACGGACACCGTGGAGACGCCGCAGGAAGTGGCAGACGTGATTCGCCGGGCGGCGAAGCATGTGCCCGCCAAGCGCCTCTACCCGTGCACGAACTGCGGCATGGCGCCGATGGATCGGGACATTGCCGTGGGCAAGCTGCAAGCGCTGGTCGCCGGCACCGCGCTCGCGAGGAAAAAGCTCAGATAGCCGAGACGCCAACTTTCGCGCCGCGCGGCATGGTGAGCTCGCCGCATGCGCTCGCCTCCGCCGCGGGCGCGGATGCGCTGCGTGCGGGCGGCTCGGCGGTCGACGCGGCGATCGCCGCCGCCACGGTGCTCGGCGTCGTCTACCCGCATATGTGCGGCATCGGCGGCGACGCCTTCTGGCTGATCTACGACGCCAAGGAAGTGCGCGTCGCCTATCTCGACGGCGGCGGACGCGCCGCGGCGTCCGCGACGCTCGAGCGCTTTCGCGGCCAGCGCGAGGTTCCGTTCCGCGGCATCGTGCCCGCCACACTCACCACGCCGGGCGCCGTGGCGAGCTTCTGCGAGGCGCACGCGCGCTACGGCCGGCTGCCGCTCGCGCGCTGCCTGCAAGGCGCGATTCATTACGCGCGCGAGGGCTACCCGGTCAGCGAGCGCCTTGCGCGCTGGATTTCGGAGACCAAAGGTGAGCTTGCGCAGGACGCCGGGTCGGCCGCGCTTTTCCTCGGCGGTGGCGCGAAGCTCGCCAATCCGGCGCTCGCTCGCACGCTCGAAGCGATCGCCGCGCAGGGCCGTGCCGGCTTCTACGAAGGCGAGGTCGCCGGCGCGCTCTCCCGCTTCTCGGCGGAGCGCCATGGTTTCTTCCGCAGCGCAGATCTCGCTTCGCAGCGCGCCTACTGGGGCGAGGCCATCTCCGGGACGTACCGCGGGGTCACCATTTACGAGACGCCGGCGCCGACGCAGGGCTTCACGGTGCTCGAGATGCTGAACCTCGTCGAGCCGCTCGAGCTCGGCGCCTACCAGGGCGCCGATCACGTGCACCTGCTCGTGCAGGCGAAGCAGCTCGCCTACCACGATCGCGACCGCTGGCTTGCCGACCCGCGCCACAGCGAGCTGCCGGTGGCGCGGCTCATCTCGAAGGCCTATGCGAACGAGCGACGCAAGCTCATCGACCCGGCGCGCGCGCTGCCGTGGGACGAGGTTCCCCGGAGCGAGCTCGCGGGCGACACCGTCTACGTCGCCGCCGTGGATGCGCATGGAAACGCCGCGTCGCTCATCTTCAGCCTCTACGGCATCTTCGGCGCCTGCGTCACCGATCCCGCGACCGGCGTTGTGCTGCAAAACCGCAGCGCCTACTTTTCGCTCGATCCCGCGCACCCGAATCGTCTCGCGCCCGGCAAGGTGCCGATGCATACGCTGATCGCGTCGCTCGCGTTCAAAGCAAACCGGCTATGGGCGGCGCTCGGCTGCATGGGCGCCGACGGCCAGCCGCAGATCCACCTGCAGGCGTACGTCGCGATGATCGATTACGGCCTGGACGTGCAGCAGGCGGTCGCGGCGCCGCGCTGGCTCTCGGGCCGCTTCGCGCTCGGCGAGGCGCGCGACACGCTGCACATCGAAGCGCGCTTCCCGCGCGAGACGATCGAGGAGCTCGCACGCCGCGGCCACCCGCTCGATCGCTGGGGCGACTGGAACGAGCTCGCGGGGCATGCGCACGGCATCACCATCGATCCGCAGAGCGGCGTGCGCGCGGGCGGCTTCGACCCGCGCAGCGACGGCGCTGCGATCGGCTACTGATGCTCTTGCTTGCTGAACGGCGGATCGAAGAGGCCATCGCGCGCGGCGAGCTCGACGACCTGCCGGGCGCAGGGCGGCCACTCGAGCTCGACGACGATCGCCTGGTGCCGGAGGAGCTGCGCGTCGCCTATCGCATCCTCAAGAACGCGGGCTACGTGCCGCCGGAGGTGGACGAGCTGCGGGAGATCGGCCAGCTCGAGCGCCTCGTGCGGCAAGGCGCGGCGGATGCGCTCGCACAGACACGGGCGGTGAGGAAGCTCGCGCTGCTTAAAACGAAGATCGAAGCGGCGTATTACGCCAGAGCGGTGGCGCGCCTCGGCCGTTAGCGGCTACTGCTTGGCGGTCTTCGCCTCGGCGTCGGAAATCGCCTTCTTGAGATCGTTGTATTCGCTGCAACCGAAGAAGCAAATCTTGTCGAGCGCGCCGAGGTGCTCCTTCGCCTTGGCGACGTTGCCGACCATGAGATAGGCCTCGCCGATGTACTCGTGCGCGCCGCGGTGCTTCGGATCGATGCGCAGGGCTTCGTTGTAGTGCTTGAACACGACGTCCATGTCGCTGCTGCCGCTGCGGCGCAGCGCGTAAGCGTAGAGGCTGTGGTAGTCGGCGTTGCGCGGATCGGCGCCCAGCGCCTCGGTCATGGCGGCGGCGGCCGACTTCCAGTCCTGGCGCTCGGCAGCCGCGTGGTAGCGGTCCATCATCGGATCGGGGCGCGAAGCCGGTCCGGAAGAGTCGGCCGCGTAAACGGCATTGGCGACGACAAGCGTCAGAATAGCTGCGAGCGAATATGCCTTCATGAGACTCTCCCTTTGCGGTAGCCGAATCCTACTCCTTGCCGTTGCGCTAACAGCGGTGACACGGCTGGCATTCCCGCTATCAATAAGCGGGTTTGCCCGAGGCCCGTGCATCTCCGTAGAAGTAATAGATGGCCTTATATGGAGATTGCACGAGCCGGCCAAGCTGATCCCTCTGGCAAGGCTGCTTCGGCTGTAGCCCGCCCGTAGTGTCGAGCCGCTGGATGCTTTTCACGTTGGCAAATACGCCGCTCCCGCTGTTCTGGGTCGAGACGAGCAACAGTTGGGGAATAGCATCGCGCAATTCTGAGTCTGCGGAGGAGACGAGGCGTCCGACGACCTTGCTGCCGTCTGACGCCTCCCACGTCGGACCGGCGTAGTGTCTGCCGATCGCGCGGCCGGCTTCATCGGTGAGCTCGGCCTGCGGACTCTTAGCGAGCGTTTGAAACCCTGACGAGCGCGCGCGATAGCGCTACAGTTGAAACGGTGCCCGCCTGAACCGATGGTGTTTCCATCTCCACGTCGCAGCGTCCTGCTCCCTGCCCTCGTTTTAATCGTCTGCGCAGCCGCCGCGTTTGCCGAGCCGCCCAACTCGCGGCAGCAAGCGCTCGCGCAGCTCGCGAGTAGCGAAACTACGGCGCGGCTGGAAGCGATCGTGTGGCTCGCAAACTACGGCGGCGTGGTGGACACGTCGCGGCTCGACGCGCTCCTGCGCGACGACAACGCCCTCGTGCGCGACTATGCAGAACGCGGCCTGTGGGCGCTGTGGAGCCGCACGGGCGATGCCGCCCTGGATCGGCTGATGGCGCGCGGCGTCGAGGAGATGGACGCGGAAAACTATCGGGCGGCGATCGCCACCTTCAGCGAGATCGTGCGCCGCAAGCCCGACTTCGCCGAAGGCTGGAACAAGCGCGCCACCGTCTATTACCTCGCCGGCGAGTACGCAAGCTCGATCGCCGACTGCGGCGAAGTGCTGAAGCGCAATGCGCGCCATTTCGGCGCGCTCTCGGGCCTGGGACTCATCTACACGCAGCTCGAGCGCTACGACGAGGCGCTCGCCTGGTACCGCAAGGCGCTGGAAGTCAATCCGAACCTGCTCGGCGTCGAGTTCAACATCAAGAGCATCGAGCGACTGCTCGAGGAAAAGCGCGGCAAGCGGACCTAGAGGTAGTCCTTCGCCGCGGTGTCGGCGTCCGCCGGCTGGCCGATGAGATAGCCCTGGATGTAGTCGCAGCCGCAGCGGCGCAGGAACTCCTGCTGGGCCTCGTTCTCCACGCCTTCGCCGATCACCTCGATGTCGAGCGCATGCGCGAGCGCGACGATCGCGGAGATGATGGCGCCCTGCTCGCGGTCCTCCGGCGCGTCGGCGACGAACATGCGGTCGATCTTGACCTTGTCGACCGGGAAGCGGCGCAGGTACGCGAGGCTCGAGTAGCCGGTGCCGAAGTCGTCGATCGCGATCGACACGCCGAGCTTCTTCAGGCGCTTGAGCGTGCTGAGCGTGATGTCGGTGTGCTGCATGGCGAGCGTCTCGGTGATCTCGAGCTCGAGCAGCCGCGGCGGCAGCCCGGTCTCCTTCAGCGCCTGCGCCACGTGCTGCGCGAGCTTGGGGTCGTTGAACTGGCGCGGCGAAAGGTTGACGGAGATCTGCAGGCCGCGCTCGACGCCGATGAAGGTCGCCCAGCGGCAGGCTTCGCGCAGCACCCATTCGCCGATCTTGAGGATGAGCCCGCTTTCTTCGGCGATCTGGATGAATTCCACCGGCGGCACGAGCCCGCGCTCCGGGTGCTGCCAGCGCACCAGCGCCTCGTGGCCGGTGACCCGGCCGGTGTGCGCATCGACGATGCGCTGGTAGTGCACGCGCAGCTCGTCGCGCCCGAGGGCGCGGCGCAGGTCGGTCTCGAGCGCGAGGCGCCGCGAGGCGGCCTGGTTCATCTGCTCGGTGAAGAACTGGTAGTTCGCGCGGCCGAGCTCCTTGGCGTGGTACATCGCGGCGTCGGCGTTGCGGATCAGCGTCTCCGCGTCGCGCCCGTCGTCGGGAAAGACGGCGATGCCGACCGAGCAGGTGACGGCGAGCTCGCGCTCGTCGACGAGCACCGGAAGCGACACCTGCTCGATTACCTTCTGCGCCACCTGCGCGGCGTCGGAAGCGCGCCTCACCTCGGGCAGCACGACGACGAACTCGTCGCCGCCAATGCGGCAAATGGTGTCGCCCTCGCGCAACTGATTCACCAGCCGGTGTGAGACTTCCTTCAGCAGCACGTCGCCGACCGCGTGCCCGAGCGAGTCGTTGATCGGCTTGAAGCGGTCGAGGTCGATGAACATCACCGCGGTCTGCTTGCGATTGCGCTGGCTCAGGGCGAGCGCCTGGCGCAGCCGGTCCTCCAGCAGCCGCCGGTTGGGAAGACCGGTGAGCGCATCGTGGTCGGCGAGGTGCTGCGCGTGCGCCTTCGCCTCCTGCAATTCGGTGGTGCGCTCGGCG
>Ga0209577_10005568_pt1 | contig 11754 bp, 9 predicted proteins | sample GraSoiAngelo_109_FD_185874 | JGI IMG/M metagenome (GOLD analysis project Ga0209577, IMG submission 185874) | Grasslands soil microbial communities from the Angelo Coastal Reserve, California, USA - 14_0903_12_20cm (SPAdes) (version 2) | ecosystem: Environmental > Terrestrial > Soil > Grasslands ... | reverse complement strand
CGCGGACTGCCGTTCGGGCCTCAGGTGAGCGCGAGACCGGCACGGCCCCGGAGCTCGTCGGCGGCGGCGCCGTCGCCGCGCGCCTCGGCCAGGTCCGCCAGCCCCAGGAGCGCCGGGGTCGCCGGGTTGCCCGCGATCGCGAGGAACAGGCTCTCGCGCGCGGTGCGTGCGCGAGGTGCCTCGCACCACTCAAGCGAATCTCTGAACAGCTGCTCGGCCGCCTCGGCGTCGCCGGCTTCCGCCAGCGCACGCCCCAGTTCCCCGCGCGCATAGGCGACCACCCACGGCGAAAGGGCGTCCTCGGCGGCCGCGATCGCCTGGCGCAGCAGCTCGGCCGCGGCCCGAGGGTCGCCGTCCACGCGCTCGCTCGCTCCCAGCTGCGCAAGCGCAAACGCTCCGTGGTTTGCAAGTCCGGCGTTGCGTCCGAGGTCGACCGCGCGCCGGTATCCCTCCACCTCCGCGGTGCGGTCGCCCCGCTGCCGAGCCAGCCAGGCCTCGAGCAGCACCGCGGGCGCGAGGAAGGCGTCGTAGGAGATGGCCTCCGTGTACTTCGCGATCTCCGGTATGACGGCGGCGACCGTCGCGGTATCGCCGGCGCCGGCGGCGCCGATGCCCTGGACGAGGTTGCTGGCCGACACACCCCAGTCGTCCCCGGCCGCGATGTAGCCGGCGCGCGCCTCGGAGAGCAGCCGGTTGCCCTCCTCCCCCTGCCCGGACTCGGCCAGCGCGAGCCCCAGCGCCATCCGTGCCATCGGCAGCTCACTCGGCGCGGTGGCTTCCGCAAGGGCAAGCGCCTCGCGACCCGTCGGCACGGCAGCCTCGAAATCGGACTCCTCCACGTCGAGATACGAGAGCAGGGCCAGCATCTCCGCCTCGAGGGCGGGGTCGCCCGGGGAGCCGACGCCACGCGCCGTCTCCAGGTACAGCCGCCCCTCGGACACCCGCTCCCCGAGAGCGAAGTACCAGCCGAGCGGCGCGCCCAGCCGGGTTGCCAGCGATGCGTCGCGCGCGTCGCGCGCGAACGCGAGGGCGGCCCACAGGTTGTCGTTCTCCAGATCCAGCCGCGCACGCCAGGCGCGCCAGTCGGCGACACGCAGGCCGGCGCTGGCCGACTCGGCAACGCCGGCATAGAACTCCGCGTGAGCGCGCCGGAGATCGGCCAGCGCGCCCGCCTCCTCCAGCTGCGAGAGCACGTAGTCGCGGACGGTGTCGAGCACCGAGTAGCGGGCCTCGTCGGTGGGGAACGAGACGGAGACGATCGACTTGTCGACGAGGGCCCCGAGCAGGTAGGCGACCGTCGGGCCGTCCAGGCCTCGGGCCGCGCCCAGCGCGGTCAGCGAGGCGAGCGACGATCCCCCGCGGTGCACCGCGATCTCCTGCAGCAGCGTCTTCTCGTCCGCATGCAGGAGGTCATAGCTCCATTCGACCAGCGTGGTGACCGCGGCGCGGACCTCGTCCGGCGCACCCGGCCGGTTGACGACGCCCAGGCGCTGCTCCACCAGCGACCGCAGCTCGGCCAGCCCGAGCACATTCACCCGCGCCGCGGCCAGCTCGATGGCGAGCGGCAACCCGTCCAGCAGCGCCACGATCTCGGCCACCGCGGGCGCGGTCTCGCGCGTCAGGCGAAAGCCCGGCCGGGCGGCGGCCGCCCGCGCCTCGAACAGCGCCACCGCGGGCGAGTCGACCGGCTCTCCGTCGTCCAGCGGCAGCGGCCTGATCGTGAACCGCACCTCGCCGGCGATGCGCAGCACCTCCCGGCTGGTGGCCAGCACGCGCACGTCCGGGGCGGCCTCGAGGATGGCGCGGGCGACCCGCGCTGCCTCCTCCAGCACGTGCTCGCAGGAGTCGAGGCATACCACGGCCCGGGCATCCCGCAGGCGGCCCCGAATCCGCTCCATCGGGTCGGGCCCGCGGGCGTCGAGCACCCCCGCAACCAGCCGAACGACGTCGGACGGCTCCCCGGCGCGCGCGAGGTCGACGTACCACACGCCGTCCGGCGTCTCGTGCTCGGCCTGGCGCAGCGCCTCCAGGGCAAGCCGGGTCTTGCCGACGCCGGGCGGGCCGATCAGGGTGACCAGGCGGTGGGCGGCGAGCAGCTCGACGACGCGGGCGACGTCGTCCTCCCGACCGACGAACGACGTCGCGGAGGCGGGCAGGTTGCCGCGCCGCTCGGTGGCGCGCACCGCCGGTGCCACGGCCGGATCGTGGGCGAGGATCGCGTCCTGCAGCCGGCGCAGCTCCGGCCCCGGCTCGAGCCCCAGCTGGTCGGAGAGCACCCCGCGAGCCTCCTGGAACACCTCCAGCGCGTCCGCCTGGCGCCCGCTGCGGTAGAGCGCAAGCATCAGCTGCCCCCACAGCCGCTCCCGGAACGGCTCGCGGTCGAGCGCGGCACGGATCGCCGGCACCAGCTCACGGTGCTCGCCGAGCGCCAGCCGCACCTCGAACTGCTCCTCGAGCGCGTCCTCACGGAGGGCCTGCAGGCGCGCCGCCTCGGCGGCGAACCAGGCACCCTCGGTCAGGCCCAGGAGCGCATCGCCGCGCCAGAGGTCGAGGGCCTCGGCCACCGCGGACGAGGCCGCGCGGACATTGCCGTCGCGCATGGCGGCGCGCGTCTCGTCGAGCAGCCGCTCGAACCGGACGGCGTCGACCTCCGCCTGCGGCAGGGCGTACCCCTCCGGCGTGGCGGCGATGGCGTCGTGCCCGAGCGCCGCGCGGAGGCGGGCAACGTGGTGCTGCACCGCATTCCGCGGCGAGGAGGGAAGCTCAGCGCCCCAGAGGGCATCGATCAGCGTGTCCACGGCGACAACTCGGCCGGGCGGCAGGGCGAGCATCGCCAGCAGGGCCTGGCGCTTGCTGCCGCTGACGGCGACCGGGCGCCCTTCGTTCGACACCTCGAACGAGCCGAGCAACCGGATTTGCAGCGAGGTGGCCATCGGGCATGGGCCCTGCCGGGAAGGCAGAGTCTCCCATGGGCCGGGGAGCGTTGTCCACCCGGCTTCCCGGGCGAAGGGCGCAGGCAGGCGACGCACGAACCGGCAACGAGCGGTGACGAATCCGTGCCATCACAGTCGGTGGCGGAAAAGTGCCTGGCACTTTTCCGCCACCGGCCGCTGCCCGTGCCGGCTACGCCGGCTGCAGCTCCGGCGCGTGCCGGCGCTCCCACTCCTCGGCGTCAGGGCTGAAGTAGACCAGGCGGGTCTTCTTCCACTCCTTCGTCGAGTAGAGGGTGATGCGGTCGTTCAGGCCGGTCTCGGCCGAGATCGCGTCGAGCACGTCCTCGCACTCCTGCTTGGTGCGGCCGTGCGTCATCGAGAACAGGTTGTACGGCCAGTCCGGGTAGGTCGGCCGCTGGTAGCAGTGGGACACGCCCCGGTAGGCGGCCATCAGCTGCCCCACCTCGGCGACGTCCTCCTCGGGCACCTTCCACACGCCCATGCCGTTGTAGACGAACCCCGCGGAGCGGTGGTAGAGCACCGCCGCGAACCGGCGCATCTGCCCGGTCGCCTGGAACTCCTCCGCCCTGGCCAGGAGCTCAGGGACCGTGTACCCGGCGCGCTCCGCCGGCGCGAGGAACGGCTCCGGCACGCCCCGCAGATCGCCCTGCAGCGCGCGGATCGCGGCGATGTCGCGCTCCGACAGCGACTCGGCCGGCGGCGTCGGCAGCGTCGGCTCGCGCTTCGCACGCTTGGCCGCCGGGTCGCGACCGCCCTGGATGTCCAGGTCGACGCCGATCTTGAAGAACCGCAGCGCCGGCAGCGGCCGGATCACGTCGACCTCCGCCAGCTCGCCCAGCAGCTCGATCGTGCGGTCGAGCCCGAGCGCCGAGTTCGGCGGGATGCCGACCGTGAACCAGATGTTGAAGTCGTGCTCGCGCTCGTAGTTGTGGGTGACGCCGGGATGGGTGTTGATCACAGCCGCCGCCTCGTCGGCGCGGTCGGAGCCCGTCCTCGCCGCGACCAGGCAGGAGACGTAGCCCAGTCGGCGCGTGTCGAAGATGGCCGAGATCTGCCGGATGATGCGATCGCTGCGCAGGCGAGCAATGCGGTCGAGCACCTGCTGCTCCGACTCGCCCAGACGCTCCCCGAGCGCGCGGTAGGGCCGCTCGACGACGGGGAACTCGTTCTGGATCAGATCGCAGAGTGCTTTGTCGGCGGCATCCATCGAACACGAAGGATACGCTCGGGTGGTGCGCGCGCCAGTCATACCCCTCGCGCTCGCCCTGCTCGTGGCGTGTGGCTGCGGCGGGGAGTCGGCCGCGCACCATGCGCGCTATCTCTACATGCAGAAGTGCGCCGCCTGCCACGGCGTCTCAGCCGACGCGAAGACCCCCGTGACCAACGCGCAGAACCTCCTCGACCCCGCCAACCGGCCGCAGCTCGAGCAGGTGCGCCGCGCGATCATCGACGGGCGCCCCGGGATGCCGAAGGGGCTGCTCGGCGGGTCCGACGTCGACCAGATCGCCGCATGGCTCTCCACGGGGAAGCCGTGACGCTGCCGGCCGACCTCGATGCCGGCGCCGTCCGGGCGGTTGCGATGGACCTCGACCGCACGATCCTCGGCGAGTCGCTCGAGCTGCGCCCGCGGCTGATCGAGGCGGTCAAGGCGCTGCCCGGCGCGGGCATCACCCCGATCGTCGCCACCGGCCGGATGTTCCGCTCCTCCCGGCCGTTCGCCCTGCAGATGGGCGTGACCGCTCCTGTCATCTGCTACCAGGGGGCCCTGATCGCCGATCCCGTGTCCGGCGAGTGGCTGCGCCACGAGCCGATGCTGGTGCCGCTCGCAAAGGAGGTGATCCGCGCCTGCCAGGCGCGCGAGCAGCACTGCAACGTCTACATCGACGACGAGCTGTACGTGGCCGAGCTGAACCTGTACGCGCTCGAGTACGCGCGGCACGCCAAGCTCGAGGCGCACGCCGTGGGCGACCTGATCGCGTGGCTGCACCAGCCGACCACGAAGATCGTCGTGGTGGGCGAGCCGGAGGCGCTGGACGTGATGCAGGACGAGCTGCGCGAGCAGTTCGCGGGGCGGCTCTTCATCGCCAAGTCGCTGCCCTTCTTCCTCGAGTGCGCACAGCCCGGCGTCTCGAAGGGCAGCGCGCTGCACTGGGTGTGCGAGCGGCTGTCGATCGACCCCGCCGCCGTTGTCGGATTCGGCGACGGCGCCAACGACGTGGAGCTGCTGGAGGAGGCGGGCTACGGCGTCGCGATCGAGACGGCGGATGCGGCCCTGCTCCGCCATGCCCGCGCCACGGTGCCGCCGCCCGAGCAGGACGGCGTCGCCGCCTTCCTCGAGGCGTTAGTCTCAGCCCGGTCATGATCGACGTCAAGCTGATCCGCTCGGACACCGATCGTGTCCGCCAGGCGCTCAGCCGCCGCGGCGCCGGAGAGCTCGTGGATGCGTTCCTCGAGCTGGACGCAGAGCGGCTGCGCCTGCAGGCCCGCGTCGAGCAGGTGCGCGCCGAGCGCAATGCGGCGGCCAAGGCGATCGCCGAGGCCAAGCAGCGCGGCGACGACACGTCCATCCCGATCGCCAAGCAGGCGCAGCTGAAGGGCGAACAGGCGGCTGACGAGGAGGCGCTGGCGGCGATCAGCTCGCGGATCGCCGACGTGCTGCTGGTCATGCCGAACCTCCCTGACCCGACGGCTGCCGACGGGTTGACCGAGGAGGACGCCCAGACGGTGAGCATCCACGGCTCCCCGCCGGACTTCGGGTTCGAGCCGAAGGACCACCTGGAGCTGGCCGGCCCCGAGGGGTTGGGACTGATCGACATCGAGGCGGCCGGCAAGATCTCGGGCAGCCGGTTCCACTACCTGCTCGGCGACCTCGTCCGGCTCGAGTTCGCGCTGATGCAGTGGGGGCTCGACAAGCTGACGCGGCACGGCTTCGTGCCGGTGATCCCGCCGGTGCTGGTGCGCGAGCCGGCGATGGAGGGCACGGGGTTCTTCCCCGAGGCGCGCGAGCAGGTGTACGCGGTGCCCCAGGACGGCCTCTTCCTGGTCGGCACGGCCGAGGTGCCGCTGGCCTCCCTGCACGCGGGGACGATGATGACCGCCGACGAGTTGCCCCGCCGCTATGTCGGCTTCTCGCCCTGCTTCCGGCGCGAGGCCGGCGCCGCGGGCAAGGACACGCGCGGGATCTTCCGCGTGCACCAGTTCGACAAGCTGGAGATGTTCGTCTACTGCCTGCCCGAGGAGTCGCAGGCGATGCACGACTCGCTGCTCTCGATCGAGGAGGAGATGGCGCAGGAGCTCGGCTTCCACTACCGGGTGCAGAACATCCCGGTGGGCGACCTGGGCGCGTCCGCCGCGAAGAAGTTCGACATCGAGGTGTGGCTACCCGGCCAGCAGCGCTACCGCGAGCTGACGTCCTGCTCGAACTGCACCGACTACCAGGCGCGCCGCCTCGACGTCCGCTATCGCACCGACTCCGGGCCGCGCCATGTCCACATGCTGAACGGCACCGCGATCACCTCCAGCCGCACGCTGCTCGCGGTCATCGAGTACGGGCAGCAGCAGGACGGGTCAGTGCACACTCCAGAGCCGCTGCGCCCGTTCGGCGCGCCGGCGGTGCTGAGCCCGCGGTGACCCACCGCGAGACCAGGCTGGTGCACGCGTCGCGCGAGCCGGGCGCGGGCCTCGCGCCCTCACTGGAGCGCGCGGTCACCTTCCACAACATGCCCATCGCCGAGGGGGGCTCGCCCTACGGGCGGTCGGAAGCACCGGTCGCCGCCGAGGCCGAGGCGCTGCTGGGCGAGCTCGAGGAGGCGACGGCGCTGGTGTTCTCGAGCGGGATGACTGCGTGGACGGCGCTCTGCCTTGCGGTCGCCCGGCCGGGGAGCCCGATCGCCATCCCCACCGTCGGGTACTACGGCTACGAGACGCACGCGCAGACTGTGCTGGAGCCGTTCGGAGTCGAGGTGCGGCGCTATGCGGCCACGGATCTCGGCGCTCTCAGGGAGGCGGCCGACGGCGCGGCGCTGACGCTGACGGAGTCGCCGCTCAACCCGACGCTCGACGTGATCGACATCGCGGCGGCCGCGGAGGCGGCGCACGCCGGCGGCGGGCTGCTCGTGTGCGACAACACGGCGGCGTCCCCGATGCTCCAGCTGCCGCTCGACCTCGGCGCCGACCTCACGCTGCAGAGCGGTACGAAGTACCTGGCGGGACACTCGGACACGCTCGCCGGAGTCCTGGCGATGCGGGACGACGACCTGGCCGGGCGGATCCGCCGCGTGCGCAGCGAGACGGGCATGGTGCTCGCGCCCGACCCGGCGTGGCTGCTGCTGCGCGGGCTGCGGACGCTGGCGGTGCGCGTCCAGCGGCAGTGCGAGACGGCGCTCGACATCGCCGGGCGGCTGGGTTCGCACCCGGCGGTGACGGCGGTCAGCTACCCGGGGTTGGCAAGCCACCCGGGGCACGAGCTGGCGGCGCGGCAGATGCGCGGCGGGTTCGGCTGCCTGATTGCCTTCGAGCTGGCGACGGCGGAGCAGGCCGAGGCGGTGGAGCGGCACCTCGAGGTGATACATCCGGCCACGAGCCTGGGGAGCGTCGAGTCGCTGATCGAGCGGCGCGACCGCATCGAGCCGGCGGGCAGGATCGCGCCGGGGCTGCTGCGGCTGTCGATCGGGCTCGAGCATCCGGATGACCTCTGGGCCGACCTGTCACAGGCGCTCGACGCCGCGACGTCACGCTGATGACCCCCCGGATGGGGTAGGCGAGCCCCGCCCGAAGCGGTGAACATGCTCCCCCGATGCGGTAGCAGGGGTCAAGTTCCCGGCCCGTGCTGTCGAGTGCACGGGAGACGACACATCGCAGGCACTCCGCCCTGCCCCACCGCGAGGTGGCCGGCATCGATGGGCTGGAGCCGCCGCCACGCCGTCTGCAGGGGTCTCACATCGCGGACGGCCGTTCCTCGTTCACGACCAAGGGGTCTGTTCGTGCCACGTTTCCTCGCCGCACTGGCGGCGCTTGTCATGCTGATGTCCATCACCGCCCAGGCAGAGGGGGCGACGCTTCGAATGCCGCGGATGCCGACGCCGGCGCCGGTGCACAACCGGTGGGAGTCTGAGGCGCGCAGCCAGGCCATCGCCGCCTACCGAGCGGCCAGGCACGACGCCGGCCGGCTCGGGCGGCGGGTTAGCCGTCCGGGCCTGATGCGGGCGGGAGTCAGCATCGAGCGGTTGGAACGCACGCGCCATCACTGGCAGGTCGTCGACGGGCAATTCAGGCGACTGCTGGCGAAACGGGCGACGGTGCTGCGGGCGGTGCAGGCCCAGGTGGGGACGCCGTATCAGTGGGGCGGAGCGAGCCCGGGCGGGTTCGACTGCTCCGGCCTGGTGATGTGGGCGTACGGCCGGGCCGGGATCTCGCTGCCGCACTCGAGCTATGCGCTGATGGAGGCGGGCAGGGCCGTTAGCCGCGCAGCGATGCGACCGGGTGACCTGGTGTTCTCGTACGGCGGCGGGCACGTCGGCGTCTACATGGGCAACGGCGTGGTGATCCACGCGCCGCATACGGGTGCCCGGGTGAGCCGGATGGCCCTGCGGAGCTGGCCGCTGATCGCCATCCGCCGGATCATCTGAGCCGGGCGGCGTAGGCTACCGTCGCACCCGGGCGGGGTGGCGGAGCGGTTGAACGCACCGGTCTTGAAAACCGGCATCCGGGGTCAACCCGGATCGTGGGTTCGAATCCCACCCCCGCCGCTCATAGAGCCAAATCCTGCACGGTTGAGCCGGAACCGGCAGGTCGGGGACATCGACCGATCAGTCCGCTGGCATCCGCAGACGTCCATTGGGATGTGGCAGGACTGGCACTTAAACTGGCACTCGAGGGTTGCGTCTGGATAGGCAACGCGCGGGCGGCAGATCCGTGGGCTGCCGCTAGAGCCGGCATCCTGGCCTCCCGTGGACCAGGCCGGCTGACGTGACCCCCTTTTCCCCGGTCGATCGCTCGGCCCCCGGACCTAGCGGCTTTTCTCGGCCCACCACTTCAGCTCCGACTCCGCGATCTTGATCCCCATCGGGCCGTAGACGCCGAGAGTCCTAGGGCCGCGAATCAAGGAGGAATGCAAGCCGTTCGGTGAGCTCCTGATGATCTCAGGGCTAATCCGTCCAGTCCGTGGATCTAGGAGCCTCAAACGCAGTCCGCCGGCGACATGCCGTCGAGTAAGCGGCCAAAGCCAGCTACCGACGCGGCGGACGGCGGCGATCCAGGCCGTTGCTGCGCTAGGAAGCAACACGTCGAAATGAGCACAGGAGACGAGACGCCGAAGGAGGAGCACAGTTCCACGGGCCGTTTCTACACCGTAGGCGTCGCCAGACCCAGCGTCGATGCGAGGGAATCCGCCGATGATGTTGCCCTGGTTGATCAAACGCAGCACAGGCCGCGCGGCGGGTGCGAGGAATATCGCCGGCCCGTATCTGCGGGAATCGACCGCCACGCTGAGGAGTTGGTCGAAGGTGCTCGTCCCCTCGATATATACGAAACCCCCCGAAGAACGGGGGGTCGTGTAGGTCTGTGACGGACAGCCAGCGATCAAGCCTCCCGGTGGCGGGTCCGCCCCTGCAAGCTGGGGGCCGAGGAACAGACGGTAAAGGTCCGATCTAGCCCAAGCGGGCGCGTCGGCGCCCGGAATGGCGTCGTTACAGACGCTCCTCCAGCCGTCGGATGGGCGTTGCTGGCTGCCGGCGAGGCCGCTCGTCCGCCCTGCGTTCGAGCTCGGAACAGAAGGTGCGCTTGCATCGGAACCGTTCCCAGCCAAGCCGCCATGGGCATCCTCGGCCGCCGAACGGTTCGGCCCCGCCGCGCGACCATGCGGGATGACGCTCGCCGCCAGTCCTGCGGCCGCGAACCCGACTGCGAAAAGAAGCGCCATATGGACTATCCACGCTGCGCTCAGCCACCTACTAGGAACGGGCAACACTTCTTCGAAGCCACGCAGCCAGCGGACGAGGCCGCCAACGACTCGCACCTCTGTTACCGCGGAGAGTCCCCGCCTTCTCTCGATCACGAGCGCTGTCCGCTCCGCGTTCGCGAACGAAGGGACAGACGCAAGGGCCAGGGCCCCGGCCAGAAGAACGCCGACCCAGCGATGGCCGGCGCGGGCCAGGAGAACCCAGCTGAGGGTGCTGGCGAGCGTCACGAACAGCTCTGCCAGTATGACCCGTGTCATCCCGCTTGCCCGCCACTGACGCCGCACGAGGCGCAGGGCCAGATGGGCAACCAGCACACCGCTAGCGACTACCAGCATGGATCGCGACAGCCACAGGAAGAACCTTTCCCACTCCCCAGCCGGCGCGCCGAGAAGCATTGCGCCTATCGCAGCTAAGGCGGCGAGGGGCGGCGCCAGCCGCGCCGAGACCGAATTCTCTGGCTGTCGATCACGCTCGGACATGGTCTTCCTCTTACTGAGATCGGACACTCGTCACACGCTGTTGGGCCTTGCTTGTAACGATCGTAGGCCGCGGCTGAGCGCTTGTCCATGATCGCGAAAGGCAGAAAATCGGACAATCGTGGTTCCTTAGAACGGTTGATCGGCCGTCTTCGCCGAACGGACGTTCCCTCAGAACCGATCCTCGTGTACCATTTACGTCGATTTCGCCCATGGCTAACCTGATATGAGCGCCACGCCCTCTCGACGAAGGCCCACTCGCTACCGCGCTCCGACGCTTGATCAGGCTCGCGCGTTCATTACAGTCGCGGAAACGGGCAGCTACCGTAGAGCCGCCGCGGCTCTCCAGCTGCCTGATTCCGTTCCGCTCGTTCGCCTCGTGCGTCGCTTTTCAACAGCGATCGGGCGAGGCCCGCTGGTGCACTCGACGGCGCGCGGCCAGGTCGCTTTGACGGCGGCCGGCGAGGACTTGCTGCCAAGCGCTCGGCGTTTCGTGACGGCGGCGTCGGATCTTTACGGCGCCGAGCGCCCGATCCGGCTGTCGACCTACCCAGCGATTGCCGCCCTCGTCGCTCAGGTTCGACCGAGCCTAACCGAGCGCTCGCCGGGGCTGGTCTTCGCCGACATTGACGAAGGTCAGCGATCCGACGCGGGCCGTGGCCTCCTCCAGGCTCTACATGAGCTCGCTGTCGATCTCGTCATAGCGCCGGAGGGGATGGACGACGACGACGTGTCCAGCGTTCCGGTCTATAACTGGGCGCTTCGAGTCGTACTCCCGGTGGACGCGGCGCTGCCGGGTGCACCAGCAAACACGGAAAGCGTCTCTCCGCAGGAGCTTCGTCGCTACAACGTCGCGGTAGCCCCGGAGGGACACCGCTCCCGTGCGCTCGTCGAGCGCGCCTACGCCAACGCCGGCGTGTCATTGTCGGTGTCGGTCGTATCTTCCAATGAGACTTTTCTGTGGCAGGTAGCGCGCAACAGTCGCTCGACCGTGGCGATCATCCCCGACGACGCGTTCGGCGGGCTTTTCCTGCCGCGGGACATCGGGCCTCTTCTGACCGACCGGTCGCGGCCGGTCGGTGGTCGCTACGCCCTGTACACCCGCGCCGCGGAAGGGGCCCTGGCACCCCGAGACCGGACGATCGAGGAGCTGGCGTCTGTGATCGCTGACCATCTCACGCAGCCCCGCTAGGCCATCGCCTACCATCACCCAGATCGCTGCGCGGATGGAACCGCATCGTCACTCTCGCACTGCTGTAGCCGCGACCCTAGTCACCCGGCCGGTGCCGGAACACGCTTCTCTGGCGGTCCGGCAGCTGGTTCCGTAGGCTCCGCCACTCGGCTTGGTCAAAGACCGGCGTCGCC
>Ga0209577_10005563_pt1 | contig 11759 bp, 9 predicted proteins | sample GraSoiAngelo_109_FD_185874 | JGI IMG/M metagenome (GOLD analysis project Ga0209577, IMG submission 185874) | Grasslands soil microbial communities from the Angelo Coastal Reserve, California, USA - 14_0903_12_20cm (SPAdes) (version 2) | ecosystem: Environmental > Terrestrial > Soil > Grasslands ... | reverse complement strand
AAACGCCGGCGTGCAATAGCCGCACTGCGCCGCGCCCAGCTCGGCGAAGGCGTCCTGCAGCGGGTGCAGCTTGCCGCCCGCGGCCATCCCCTCGACCGTCCGCACGCGCCGTCCCGCGCAGGCGAGGCCGAGCACCAGACAGGAGAGCACGGGCGTGCCGTCGACGACCACGGTGCACGTGCCGCACTCACCCAGCTCGCAGCCGTGCTTGGTGCCCGTGAGGCTCAGATCCTCGCGCAGCACCTCGAGCAGGGTCTTGTGCGGCGCGAAGGCCACCTCGACGGACTCGCCGTTCACGTCGAGCGCGATCTTCGTCTTGGCGTCGGGGGAGGGCATGTTCGAAACGTAATCTTGATAACGGCGTGGTGGCGCGCCAGCTTTCGCGCTTCCCAAGCTCGACGGGTGTCCATGCGCGTGGCCTGCACCATGCTCGGTCTCGCACTGCTCGTGTCTACCGGTCGGGGCGTGTCCGCTCAGGACTACCGCGCCCAGGCCCTCCGCATCCTCAAGACCGTCCCCCTGATCGACGGCCACAACGACATCCCCGACGCCATTCGCGCCCGCGGCGGGCTCGACTCCGTGGACTTCGCCGTGTTGCAGCCGAAGCTCATGACCGACATCCCGAAACTCCGAGCGGGCGGGGTGGGAGGCCAATTCTGGGCGGCGTACGTGCCCGTCACGACGCTCGACTCCGGGCCCCATCCGGCGGTGTACGCGCTCGAGCAGATCGACCTGATCAAGCGGCTGTGCGCGAAGTATCCGCGCGACCTCGCGATGGCCTATCGAGCCGCCGACGTCGAGCGGAACTTCAGGGCGGGGAAGATCTCGTGCCTGATCGGCATCGAGGGCGGACACGCCATCGAGAATTCCCTCGGCGCGTTGCGGATGTTCGCGGCGCTGGGCGTGCGCTACATCACGCTCACGCACTGGCGCAGTCTCTCCTGGGCCACGGCCTCCACCGACACGGCGCGGCGCGGTCTTTCGGCGTTCGGGCGGGACGTGGTGCACGAGATGAACCGCTTGGGGATCGTGGTGGATCTCTCGCACGTCAACGATGCCACGATGTCGGACGCGCTCCACGCCACGCGCGCACCCGTCATGTTCTCGCACTCCTCGGCCCGCGCGCTCACGGGCCACGCGCGCGACGTGCCGGATTCGATCCTCAAGCTGATGCCGGCGAACGGCGGGATCGTCATGGTGAATTTCAACCCCGGCTTCGTGTCCGAGGCGGTGCGGCTGTACGAGGACAGCATGGAGGCTCGCGCCCGGGCATTGCGCGCCGCCGGCGTGGAGGCGACGAGCGTCGCGGAATCGACCAAAGTGTGGGCGGCACGCGCCCCGCAAGCGACGCAGGCCCAGGTGGCGGACCACATCGACCACGTCCGCGCCGTCGCCGGCATCGACCACGTGGGGCTCGGCTCCGACTTCGACGGCATCACCGAGGTGCCGGTCGGACTCGAGGACGTTTCCAAGTTTCCCGACCTGATCGCCGAGCTGTTGCGGCGAGGATGGAGCGAGGCGGAAGTGCGGAAGGTGGCGGGCCTCAACGCGCTGCGGGTGCTCCGGGCGGCGGAGCGGGTGGCGGGGGGAGTGCCCGGTGTGCGGTGATGCGGACGCGGGCACGAAGGCTACGCGCCCTTGACACATTCTGAAACGTGGCCTATTCTCGCCTCCCTCACTCTCCGCGTTTGCTAGGTACGGCCAGATCACCTGTTGTGGGCACCCCACCGGGGGCGGTCAGGAGCGCCGATCGAGGTGCCAAGTGGCACGGCTCGCTCGACGCGGACATCATCATCGCGAACGCCCCGGACCCGGTATTCGTGTCCGACCTCGAAGGCAAGATCCTGCAGGCCAACGACGCGGTTTCGCAGCTGCTCGGGTTCCGCCAGGACGAAGTGCTCGAGCAGTCGCTCTCACGCTTCATCAGCCCCGAAGAGACGCGGGAGTTCACGGCTGCACTGCGCGAGGTTGTCGAACGCGGCGTCATGCGGAACGTAGTTCTGAACCCTCGCAGTGCCAGTGGCGAGGTCATCCCCACGAGTCTCAACGCTTCCGCCCTGCGCGACCCTGACGGCAAGGTGATCGGCGCGATCGGCATCCTCCGCGACATGCGGGAGCTCGACAAGGCGCGGGCGTACGCGGAGAGCCTCATCAAGAACGCCCCCGACCCCGTCTTCGTCTCCGACCTCGAGGGCAAGATCCTCCAGTCCAACGACGCTGTGTCCGCCCTGCTCGGCTTTCGACCGGACGAGCTGCTCGAGCAGTCGCTCTCCCGCTTCATCAGCCCGCAGGAGACGCGGGAGTTCACGGCGGCACTGCGGGAGGTCGTGGAGCGCGGCGTCACGCGCAACGCCCGGCTCAACCCCCGGAGCGCGAGCGGGGAAGTGATCCCGACGACGCTCAACGCCTCGGCGCTGCGCGACGCGGACGGGAAGGTGATCGGCGCCATCGGGATCCTGCGAGACATGCGCGCCTACGAGCAGGTGGTGCGCGACCTGGAGAAGTCCAAGAGCGAGCTGCAGGAGAAGATCCTGGATCTCGAGAAATTCGAGGAAGTCGTGGTCGGCCGTGAGCTGAAGATGATCGCCCTCGAGAAGGAGCTGGAGAGTCTGCGCATCAAGTCGAAGGGGTGACGGCGGGGGGAGGGTCTGAGCGTGATGACAGCAGCCGTGACGGAAGATCGTCAGTTGGCGGTCACGGATCCCGGGGCGGCCACGACGGACGAGCGCCTCCGCGCGCACGTGGAGACGCTGGAGCGCCGCCTGCAGAAGCGCGACGAGCAGCGCCGTGCGATGCTCCACATCATGGGCGACCTGAACGAGTCCAACCGGCGCCTCGCCGACCAGCGCAAGGCCATGCTGCATATCCTCGCCGACTACGAGTGGGACCGCCGTCGCCTGGCACACCAGACGGAGCGCCTGGACAATGCGCGGCGGGCCTTGCTGCACATCCTGCAGGATTCGCACCAGGACAAGCTGCGGCTCGAGGCCAGCCGCAAGGCCATGATCCACATCATGGGGGACCTGCGGGAGACCACGGCCGAGGTCGAGCGGCGCGAACAGGAGCTGCGCGACAAACAGGAGCAGCTCGTGCAGGCGGGAAAGCTCGCCACGCTCGGTGAGCTCACCACCGGCGTCGCCCACGAGCTCAACAATCCCCTCAACAACATCGGCTTGTTCGTGGGCAACGCCGTCGACTTGATCGAGCTCGCGGTGGCGGAAAAGGGCCAGATCGTGCGTGAGCTGCGCCACGCCATGCAGCAGGTCGGCAAGGCGACGGAGATCATCTCGCACCTGCGCACCTTCGGGCGAGCGGCTCCCGCGAGCCGCCAGGCCCTCTCCCTGCGGCAGGTGATCGAGCGGGCGCTGTCGCTCATGGGAGAGCAGCTGCGGCTGCGCCAGATCGAGGTCACGGTCGACCTGGGCCAGCAGGAACCGGTAGTCACAGGGAATGCGATCCAACTCGAACAGGTGTTCATCAACCTGCTGACCAACGCCCGCGATGCGGTGGCCGACTCGCCGCGCAGAGCGATTCGCATTTCGGGTGAAGTCGGCGCCGGGGCGGCGGAGATCACGTTCGCCGATACCGGGACCGGTATTCCGCCTGGGCTGGAGCAGCGGATCTTCGATCCCTTCTTTACCACGAAGGAGGTCGGGAAGGGCACCGGCCTGGGCCTCTCGATCACCTACGGGATCATCAAAGAGCACGGCGGCACGATCTCGGTGGTCAGCGTTCCCGGCGCAGGCGCCACGTTCCTCATCCACCTGCCGCTCGCTCCCGCCGGCCCAAAGGAGCTCCGGTCGTGATGGCGCCGTTGAGCGTCCTCATCGTCGACGACGACCCAGCCCTGCTCCAGGCGCTGCCCCAGGCCCTGCGGCTGCGCATGGGCGGGGTGACCGTCGAGACGGCCGACTCGGCGGCCGCGGCGCTCGACCGCATCGCCGCGCGGGACTACGACGCGATCGTCACCGACATCAAGATGCCGGGGATGGACGGCCTTGCGCTGTTGGCCGAGATTCGGACACGTCGGCCCGACACGCCCACGCTGATCATCACGGGGCACGGCGAGAACGAACTGGTGGTGCACGCGCTCCGTGGGGGCGCTTGCGACTTCATCCAGAAGCCCATCGATCGCGATTACTTCGTGGCGGCATTGTATCGCGCGATTCGAGCGCACGTCCTGAATCGCCAGTTGAAAGACCGGCAGGCGGCCCTGGAGTGCTGCGCCGACGAGCTGGAGCGGATCTTGCACGGGCTCGAGCGCGAGCTCGGCGCGCTGCCCGGGAGCGGCGGACCATGACCCAGGGCGGCATCCTCATCGTCGACGACGACCCGGCCCTGCTCGAGGCGCTGCCCGAGGCCCTGCGGCTGCGGATGGGCGGCGTGACCGTGGAGACGGCCGACTCGGCGGGAGCGGCGCTCGACCGGATCGCCGTGCGGGACTACGACGCGATCGTCACCGACATCAAGATGCCAGGGATGGACGGCCTCGCGCTGTTGGCCGAGATCCGGACGCGCCGTCCGGACACGCCCACCCTGATGATCACCGCGTACGGTGAGAACGACCTGATCGTGGGCGCGCTGCGCGGCGGGGCCTGCGACTTCATCCACAAGCCGATCGACCGGGACTATTTGATCACCGCGTTGCGCCGGGCGATGGAAACGCGCGAGGCCACTCGCCGGGTCAAGGAACAGCAGCTGACGCTGGAGCACCATCTCAACACACTGGACGTCGTCGTCGAGGAACGCGCTCATCGACTAAGGGGGAGAAAAGCGGTCATCGAGAGTCCGCTGAGCTGGTTGATCGGGTCCAGCGGGCAAATGGAGAAAGTGGTCCAGCAGATCAAGCAGGTCGCCGACTCTCCGCTCACTGTCCTCGTCGAGGGCGAGACCGGCACCGGCAAGGAGCTCGTGGCCCGTGCCATCCATCACCTGAGCGCCCGCCGCGAGGAGCCGTTCGTAGCCGTCGACTGCGGCGCGATCCCGGACACGTTGATCGAGTCGGAGCTGTTCGGCTACGAGAAAGGTGCGTTCACCGGCGCGCATCAGCGAAAAGAGGGGCAGTTCCAGCTTGCCGGGGGCGGAACGCTGTTCCTCGATGAAGTCGTCAATCTTCCTCTCCCTACACAAGCGAAGCTGTTGCGCGCGTTGCAGGTGCGACAGGTGCAGCCGCTCGGAGGCACGCAACCGGTCGCGGTGGGGGTGCGGTTCATCGCCGCCTCGAATGTGCCCCTCGAGGGCGAAGTGCGGGCCGGCCGGTTCCGCCAGGACGTCTACTATCGCTTGAACGAGTTCGCGATCACCCTGCCGCCGCTGAGGGAGCGCGACAACATCCTCCATTTGGCGAACGCGTTCCTGGCAGAAGCGAGCGGGGAGCTCGGCCGGCCCTGCCGCAAGATCTCCGAGGCGGCTGCGCAGGTGCTGCTGCGGTATCCCTGGCCGGGGAACGTGCGGGAGCTCCGGAACGTCATTCGGCGGGCTAGTCTGCTCGCAGCGGGTGTAATCGAGCCGGAGCACCTCTCCGTTCTCCCCATCGATCCTGCTGGAAGGGCGACGGCACGTCAGTCAGAGCGGGCACCGGCCGGCGCATCGCTGAAGCAGCTCGCCGAGGCGGCGGCGGCGGACGCCCAGCACCAGGCGATCCGCTTGGCCCTGCAGGCCACGGGAGGGAACAAGAGCGAGGCCTCGCGGCTGCTCCGCACCGACTACAAGACGCTGCACCTGAAGATGAAGCAGTACGGCATCAGCGCCGCGGAGTTCCGGGAGCCGCTTTCCACTTCTTCCCCCGCGTAACCGTGGCCACCACGCCCTAGGGGGCTCCCTGGCAGCGGCGCCATGGTGTCGGCGCCAGGGGTCTTGCCGCCGCACCAGACTGCTCCACCGAAATCGACGTCCTTGCAGCTACGCACAGGGGCCGTCCGCTCGGGCACGCGTTTTGTCTGCGATGCTTGGCAGCCTGCGGATCAGCACGTGAGCGGCTCACTGAAACAGGGAGGTCGATATGGCAACCCGAAGGCGGCTGTTGTCCACCTGTGCGGGAGCTGGTGCGGCGCTGCTGCTGCTCGGCGGCTGCGACCGAAGCCCAACCGATAGTACCTCCGGCGGTCTGCGACGCCCAAACTTCGCCGTGGGAGACGTGGCGGCCACGCAGCCGCTTCCTGTATCGGGACAGGACGTGAGCATCGCATTCGACGGGACGAAAATCTATTACAACGATCAGACCGGGACGAATCAGTTGATTTCCTTCAAACCCGGGAATCCGCCGACGCTTGTCACCAGCGTGACGGTAAGGGAGGTCGTGAGCGGTAGGGCAATCGACCTCGATGCCATGGCGTATGACGTCACCCGTGACGTGATCTGGGCGGTGGAGCACGAGACAGAGAACGTCTACATGGTCGACAAGACAACTGGACTGGCCAAGTTCCAGTTCTCGGCGACTGGAAAGTGCCTAAGGTGTATCGGAACTTACAAGGACGGCCTGGCATTCGACGCGGGGGACCCCCTCAATCCGACGGACGACGCCCTGTGGTGGAGCTACGACGTCGATTGGGGAGTGTACAAGCTGCGGCTCGACGGCTCAGAAATCGAGCACTTCGACGTCCGGCCCATTAGCCCCGACCTCGCCAGTTGTGGGAACAGTGGTATCGCGGTTGGCGGCAAACTCTTGTACTTGGGAACCGACGGCTGCAACAGCATCGTCCGCGTCGACAAGATTTCCAAGGCGTTCGTTGATGTCCTCACCTTGGGTCAGCGGCCCGAGGATATGGAGTGTGACCCCGTCACCTTCGCGCCCAAGGAGGTCATGTGGGTGCGCCAGTTCGAGGACGCCGATCACGTCACCGCCATTGAGATAGAGCCCGCCACTTGCGGTCTCGGTGGTGCCCCGCGTCCGGCTCCGGCGAAGCTCACGCTGACCCCGCCCGCCGCAGAGAATCCAGTCGGAACGCAACACTGTGTGACGGCGACCGTAACGGATCTGGCGGGCAATCCCGTGCCCGATGTGACGGTGCGCTTCACGGTCACCGGCTCGGTCAACACGAGCGGGTCCGAAACGACGGACGCGAACGGCCAAGCCACGTTCTGCTACCTCGGGCCGACGCATGTCGGCGCAGACGCCATCACGGCTTTTGCCGACGCGAACAATAATGGCAGCGAAGACCCCGGCGAACCGGCCGGCGCGGCGACGAAGGCATGGGTCGCGGGCGCGCCAGCGACGCTCGTGTTGACTCCGGCCGCGGCCACCAACACGGTCGGTGCGCGGCACTGTGTCACGGCGACGGTGCGGGACATTTTTGGTAACCCCGTGTCGGGCGTGACGGTGTTCTTCTCCGTCGGGCCTTCGGTCCCAACCACATTCCCGAGCCCCTCGAGCGGCAGCGGCAGGACCGACGCGAATGGGCAGGCCACGTTCTGCTACACGGCCTCGCTGCCCGGCGTAGACAGAATCCATGCCTTCGCCGATGTGAACGGCGACCGGATGGAGGAGTCAACGGAACCTTCGGGCAACGCCGAAAAGACGTGGACGCCACCCACGAGCACCGCGCTGTGCGAGGTGAAGATCACGGACGGCGGCTGGATCATCGCCAACAACATGGACCGCGCCAACTTCGGTGGGAATGCCAAGGTCCTCGCCGACGAGACCGTGCAGGGGCAGCAGGAGTACCAGGATCAGGGCCCCGTGCAACCTATGAACGTGCACTCGACCGAGATCACGGCGACGACCTGCAACGAAGCTCGGACCGCTGCCAGCATCTTCGGTAAGGCGACGATCGACGGCGCCGGCCCGCATGTCTTCCGAATCGACGTGACCGACGGGGGCTCCGGCGGATCCAACGACACGTACGGGATCCTGCTGGACAACGGCTACCTGTCAGGCCAGCACCGGCTGGGTGGAGGGAACGTCACGATCCACAATAACTAGCCCGAACGTCAGGCTGAATGGCGAGGGACCCACTTCGGGTCCCTCGCCATATTTCTGTGCCCGGCCTGCCTCAGGAGGTCTGGTAGGGATGGGGCAGTAGAGAGAGGGCCGTACCGGATATCGGCCCGGCCCTGACCGTGCTGAGCTACACCTACTGTGGGTGTTGCGGGCGGCGGAGCAGGTTGCGGCGGGCAAGTAGTCTGCTGCGCCTGCGCAGCACGTGGAAACACCCGCGCGCGGCTCTCGTTGCGCGGTTGCATCAGGCGCAGACTTCACTCGGACGAGCGCTCAATCCGCAGGAGGCGAACGCAGTCCGTAGCACGCGTGCGGCACTCGGTTTGCATGCTGCGTCGCGGCAACAATACGCCCACCATTTCCAGACTCGAAGATGACTGCCGTTGCGGTTGGGCCACGCCAGCCGCTGGAAGACGAGAGACGCGCGGGAATTCCACCACCAACGTGCCATTCTCGGGAGGAGACCGATGCAACCGATGCGAAAAGCTGCCGCGGTACTCATGTATCCCGCGATCTTGTGTTGGAGCGTGGCCTGCGAGGGGCCGGGCGGGCGGGTGCCTACGTCGTCGCCTCCATTGCGAGCGGTCCAAGCAGACCTCAGCACGCAGACGGCGACCGATCTCATGCAGCAGCTACTGCAGAAGCTCGAGCCGCTATCTGACGGAACGCTAACGGCGGACGATCCGCTTCCGTTCGGCAATACTATCCACGTTGTCGACCGCGACAACAAGGACAGTTGGAAGATCTATGTCGATCCGACTGGCTCGGTCACGTTTGATGATGATCTGATGTGCGACGGGCTTGAAGTTCCGCTGCCGCCGGGTGCCCTGCACCTTGTCGTGGCGCAAGGAGATCAGCACGCGCGCCTCCGATCGACGCGCTATCACCGCACCTACCTGCGCGATCTCACCAGACTGGACTACTACACCTGCGACGAGTCGAACAACGGCCAACAGTTACCGTTCATTCTCCTCGACATCGAATGGAATGGTGACAACGCGATCGACGACCTGATCTTCTTCGAGCCCGCGTACCAGAACGCGGGCGAAGGCGGCACGTGCGGCGCCGGCAGCGCTCAGGACGTACAGGTGCTAGGGAAGTGGCAGTTCTGGGATGCTCTACGGATCGATGGCGGCATGTTCAAGGCTTGCTATTGGGCACTTAGCAGCCCGCTCGGTGGCGGCGGCACGGGGACCATAGGCTGCGGGCAGGGGGAGTTCGTCTGCTCGCTCTCCGACTACATCGCGCAGCATCCGAACGCGGCCATCATCAACGTCGACGGGAACCATGGCGGCGTCCAGGTAGCCCACGGGGACGCGTCGACGCCCGACGTTTTCAACGGCTGGGTGGATGCCTTCACGATCGGCAAGAACATGAACACCGCGAACAACCAGGCGAACAGCACGGTGACATACGACTTCCAGAAGCCGTAATCGTCAGAAAGGGGCACGAAACCATGCATCCGTACTCGACGAACCGGGGGACAGCCACGCGGTGCACGTCGCTGATCTTCGCTGCGCTTGCGCTCCTAGTAGCTTGCGATCGCGACGTGCAGCCGGGGCCTAGGCGTACCATCAGTGCTGTCGATGTGGGCTCACTGAACGCGGGCCTGGTAGACCCCCCTTGCGTACCCGTCTTTGCTCCCACATGGACGTTGGTAGGGGACTGTACTACGGATATCACGATCTCAATCCCGCCTGGCGGCAGTGTGGAGGGCAACGGGCATACCATCACCGCGATGGATCCACCGGGAGGGTTTCGTGGCGCAGTGCTCAAGAGCTCTGCAGCCACCGCAAACGTAGACAATGTGGGCATCAGTACTTCATTGACCGACGCGTATGGCTGTTTTGGCGGAGACGATCGCTTGCGCGGCATCCTGTTCGATGCATCGTCAGGAAGTATCACGAACAATAGGGTCATCACCATCAAGCGAGGTTTGAGCAACGGCTGCCAGGAAGGCAATGCAATCGAGATTCGCAATTTTTCCGGAATGGGAGTGCGAACGGTTTTGATCGACAACAACGTGGTGCGTGATTACCAAAAGAACGGCATCACGGCCAACGGCGATGTCGCTGCTACCATCACGAACAACAGCGTCCAAGGCGCTGGCCGAGTGGACTATATCGCTCAGAATGGGATTCAGTTCGGCTCGGGGGCCACCGGACAGGTGAGCGGCAACAGTATTACGGACAACTTCTACACCGGGTGCTCGCACCAGGATGCCGCGAAGACCGGTTGCACGCCGTTTGTCGCCGCAGGTTTGCTGCTCTTCGATATCGATCCCAGTTCGATCCGACGGTCCAACAACACCTTCATCAATGACCAGTTCAACGTGCTGCTCGTGACACACCAATCCTTCGACTCGTGACCAGCGCGTCGACCGCGCGCCCCAGCCCCGGTTGCGCCGGCCCGACCTCGGGCGATATTGGCTGAAGGCACCCTGGAGGAGGACACCCTATGAAGCGGTCCATCCACCACCTGATCGCCGACGGCGTCGTCGGCGGGCTCCTCGCGGGGCTGGTGGTCGCGCTCTGGTTCCTCGTGGTGGACTCCGTCGCAGGCCGGCCCTTCCACACGCCGGCGGCGCTCGCCGGCGCCCTCACCCGCCAGCCGATCGGTCCCCCGACGTTCCGACTGGTCGCGGCCTATTCCGTCGTCCACTTCGCGGTGTTCGCGCTGCTCGGCATCGGCGTGGCCGGGGCGATCGCCGTGTTGCGAACCCCGCCGCGCCTGCTGTTCGGCGTGCTGTTCGGCCTGGTGGCCCAGGAATTGGCGTTCTACGCCGGCCTGCTGCTGAGCGACGGGTCCCGTGTCGCGATCGTTCCCTGGCCGCACGTGGTCGCAGCGAACGTGCTCTCGGGGTTCGTCCTCATGGGGTACCTCCACCGGGCCGCGCGGGATCAGCATCCGTTCGGCATTGGTGCTCTCAAAGGCCACCCGCTGCTCACGCAGGGTCTCTTCACCGGGCTGGTCGGGGCCGGGGTGGTGGCGCTCTGGTTCTTCGTGCTCGACGTCGCCGCCGGCCACCCGCTGCGCACGCCGGCCGCCCTCGGCGCGGCCCTGCTGTTCGGCGCGTCCAACGTGGGGACGATTGACGTGAACCTCGGCGTGGTGGCGGCCTACACCGTCGTGCACGTCGCGGCCTTCGTCGCGGCGGGCGTGCTGTTCGTGGCGATCGCCGAGCAGATCGAGCGCACACCGGCGTTCATCCTGCTCGCCGCCATGGCGCTGATCGTGCTCGACGCGGTCGTCAGCGCGGCGCTCGCACTCGGCGCCCAATGGGTCGTGGGCACGCTCGGGGCGTCATCGGTGCTGGTCGCAAACGTGCTCGCCGTGGCTGCGATGAGCTGGTACGTCTGGGCGACTCACCCGCTGCTGCGGCGCAGGCTGCACGAGCAGGTGCAGGTGCATGTGTGACGTAATCCGTCATCCCTAGAGACGGTGGCTGACGACGTCGGCCTCTGTCTCACCTGCCGCTGGGTGCATACGGTCACCAACCGGCGCGGCTCCACGTTCTTCCGGTGCGGCCGCGCCGACGCCGATCCGAGCTTCCCCCGGTACCCGCCGCTCCCGGTGCTGGAGTGCCGCGGGTACGAGCCCGGCACGTCGCCGGAGGAGACGGGGAGAGGACTCAGGGGAGAGCCTCGTTAGCCGCCGGTGACGGGCGCACGGGGGGTGCGTCGGGAAACCGGGGCTCCCTATTGCGTCGGCGAGGCTGTTGCCTCACTTTGAGTTGCGTCCCCCGCACACCGCACAACAGCGAGGTCGCTCGTGGCTCAACCGCGTCCGCTGGAGCGCGCGAAGCTGCTCTTCTTCCGCTACT
>Ga0209577_10005561_pt1 | contig 11763 bp, 11 predicted proteins | sample GraSoiAngelo_109_FD_185874 | JGI IMG/M metagenome (GOLD analysis project Ga0209577, IMG submission 185874) | Grasslands soil microbial communities from the Angelo Coastal Reserve, California, USA - 14_0903_12_20cm (SPAdes) (version 2) | ecosystem: Environmental > Terrestrial > Soil > Grasslands... | reverse complement strand
CCGTCTTCGGCGAGTTGCTCGGCCGCGTCGAGCGCGACATAGACCATCGAGCTCGTTGCGACGAGCGTGATGTCTTCGCCTTCGCGTTTCACGTCTGCGACGCCGAGCGGCACAACGTATTCCTCTTCCGGTACCGGCCCCTCGACGGCAAACATCATCTTGTCCTCGAAGACGACGACGGGATTGTCGTCACGGATCGCGCTCTTGAACAGCCCCTTCGCGTCGTACGGCGTCGACGGCAGCACCACCTTGAGGCCGGGGATGTGCGCAACGAGCGCGTGCAGCGACTGGCTGTGCTGAGCTGCGGATCGCCGCGTCGCGCCGAGCGTCGTGCGGATCGTGAGCGGCGCCTTCAGCCGGCCGCCGGACATGTAGTGGATCTTGGCCGCTTGGTTGACGAGCTGGTCCATGACCAGCGTCATGAAGTCGCCGAACATGATGTCGACGATCGGGCGCATCCCGGTCATCGCGGCGCCCAGCCCGATGCCCGTGATGCCGGCCTCCGAGATCGGCGAATCGAGGATCCGCTCGGCCCCGAATTCCTCGACCAGGCCCGAGAGCACCTTGAAGGGTGTACCCGCTTCCGCCACGTCTTCGCCGATCAGGAAGACGGACGGATCGCGACGCAGCTCCTCGCCAATCGCCTCGTTGACCGCCTGGGAGAGGGTCAATCGGCGCGTTGCCGGCTCCACGATCGTAACGCTAGGCGAAGACATGCTCGTCCACCTCGCTCGGATCGGGATAGGGCGCCGCAAGCGCGAACCCGACGCCGGCCTCCACCTCCTCCTGGGCCTCGCCTCGGATTTCCTCCAGCGTCCTCTCGGCCACGCCCTGCTCCGTCAGCCAGCTCGAAAGCAGTGCGAGCGGATCGCGCCGCTCGCGCCACTCCGCCTCCTCCTCCCTCGAGCGGTAGTAGCGGCGATCGACGTCGCCGACGTGATGTCCATGGAAGCGATACGTGTTCAGCGCAAGGAACGTCGGCCCCTCACCTGATCGTGCTCGTTCGACGGCGCGCGTTGCCGCGTCGAAGACGGCGCGGACGTCCTGCCCTTCGACCTCCTCGGCGCTGATGCCGAACGCCTCCGCGCGCACGAGCACGTCGCCTGCCGTCGTCTCCGAGTAATGCGTGTACTCGTTGTAGAGATTGTTCTCGCAGGCGTACACGACCGGCAGCTTCCAGAGCGCCGCCATGTTCATCACTTCGTAGAGGACACCTTGTCCGAGCGCGCCCTCACCGAAGAAGCAAACCGCGACCTGATCGGTACCCCGCAGCTTCGCGGACATCGCCGCACCCGTTGCGATCCCGGTCGAGCCGCCGACGATTGCGTTTGCGCCGAGGTTGCCGTTCTCATGGTCGGCGATGTGCATCGAGCCCCCCTTGCCGCGGCAGTACCCGGGCTCCTTGCCCAGCAGCTCGGCAAACATCCGCTCGACCGACGCTCCCTTGGCAAGACAGTGGCCATGGCCACGATGCGTGCTGGTGATGTAGTCGGTCTTGCGCAGGGCTTCGCAGATGCCGACGGCGACCGCCTCTTCCCCGATGTACAGGTGTGCGAGTCCAGGCATCTTCGCGCTGCGATACAGCTCGTTGACCCGTTCCTCGAACGCGCGGATCGTGACCATACGCCGGTAGGCAGCGAGCCACCGATCGGCCTTGGCTCGTCCTCCGCGCTCGGTCTCGTGTACTGCGGTCATGTCGCGATCCCCGTCGCGACGCCGGACATCTGGGCGAGGACGTCGAAGATCGCCGCGAAGTCCTGCTCGGCAAGCCCGATCGCGCGCGCCGCCGTTAGGAGCTCGTTGGTCACCGCCGTGGTCGGCAGCGGAACGTCGAGTTGACGGCCGAGCTCGAGCGCGAGGTTCATGTCCTTCTGCATCATGTTCACGTCGAACCACGCCTCGTCGGGTTGCTCCAGGACGAACGGGCCCCGGTAGGCGATCATCGGCGAGGCGATCACGCTCGCGAGCAAGACCTCGACCGCCGTTTCGCGCGGGATGCCGCTCTTCTCGGCGAGCAGTATGCCCTCGCTGAACGCGAGCATTTGCACCGCAAGACTCAGGTTCGTCGCGATCTTCATTGTCACAGCGGCCCCGTTCGGGCCGACGTGGAATACCTTCGGACCGATTGCTTCGAGGATCGGCTTGACGCGGTCGAAGACATCGGTCTCGCCGCCGACCATGATCGTGAGCTTCCCCTCCTCGAGCGTGCTCACCGATCCGGAGACCGGCGCGTCGAGCATATGCGCGCCGAGCTCGGCAACCTGCGCAGCGAGTGCGCGCGAGTTCTCGGGACTTGCAGTGGACATGTCGACGTAAACGCTTCCGGGACGAAGGCCGGCGAGAATTCCGTCGGGACCCTGCGTCACGGCGCGCACCGCGGCGGTGTTCGTCACCATCGTGAACGTCACGTCACTTGCGGCCGCGAGGTCGCGCGGACTGTCGGCCAACCGCAATCCTGCGTCGACCAGCCACTCTGCTTTCTCCGGCGTGCGGTTCCAACCGGTGACCTCGTGTCCGGCATGGAGCAAGCGTTTCGCGACGCCCCCGCCCATCACGCCGAGCCCGACGAAGCCGACCTCAGCCACGCCGCCTCTTCCCGCCCTTGGCGTTGCCCGTGCGGATGTCGCGCTCGACGCTCGAGACGTGCTCCTGCATCCGCCGGCGGGCGTCTTCCGGACGCTTGCCGGTGATCGTTTCCAGGATCAGCTTGTGCAGCTGGACGGCGCGCTCCGGACTGCCGGAGATGTGATAGCTCGAGGCGAGCGAGCGCTGCAAGAGCTCGCGGATCGCGTGCATCAGGTGCACGACGACGCGATTCCGCGTCGCTTCGGCGAGACGAAGATGAAAGCGCAGGTCGGCATCAATGAAGCGCTGCTCCGAGTCGAGACCTGCTTCCATCGCCTCGACCGCCGCCTGCATCTCGCGAAGGTCGCGCTGCGTCCGCCGCGTCGCAGCGAGAGCGGCGCTTTCCCCCTCGAGGATTCGGCGAACTTCGAACAACTCGGTCCAATCGACCTCGTCCGACGCGAGCAGGAGGTGCAGCCCCCGATTCAGCGGGTTTCGCAGCGACGCGACCGCAAATGTGCCGTTGCCGCGGCCCTCGATCAGGCCGCGGGATTCGAGCATGCGCAAGGCTTCTCGAATGGACGATCGACCGACGCCGAACGCAGCGACGAGCTCCCGCTCCGGCGGCAGGAGATCTCCGGGAGCGAGAACGTGGGAGCTGATCTCCTCCGTCAGGCGATCGGCGACGAGCTCGTACGTCTTTCGGCGCTCGATCGGCGCTCTGACTGTCACCTTGTCAGACAAGAGGACCGCCGGTGACCTTACCCGATCACCGTCGCGGCCGCCAACGAGCGCTTAGCCCGCGGAATCGCGGCGAGCGTCAAGGCCCAGGCAGCCGCGATCGTGCCGAAGCCGATTCGACCGTGACCGGGCAGGGAGAACGTCAGACCGACGAGCGGGGTGGCCGCCAGGATCGCGAAGGTCGCCGCCGAGTTGACAACGCCGACAGCGGCGGCCGGCGATTCGGGGAAAAGCTGCTGGGCACCTCTGAAGACGGAAGCGAAGGGCACGCCTGCGGCGAGGCCCAGCGCCGCGGCGGCGAGGGCCAAGGCAGCAACCGGAACAGGCAGCGCGAGCAGTGCCGCCCCAGCAGCGCCCACGACGATGCTGAATCCGAGCAGGCGGATCGTCGCCGCCGGGTAGCGGCCGACGGCGAGTCCTGCCAAAGGCCGGGTCGCCAGTCCACCGAGAAGTGTCAGGGCGCCAATCGCTCCGGCGGCGCGACGCGACACGCCATCGTCGCGGAGCAGGCTCACGACCCAGTTGCCGGCGATCACGCTCAGCCCGAATGACGCGGTGTGCACGGCGGCCAGCGGCCAGAGCGATCGCAAGCGCGAGGCGGCCGACGCGACGGTGGCCGGGTGCCGCTTCGGCCGCTCCAGCGCGATCGGAACGAGTGCGACGAGGGCACACGCGCCGGCGACGACGATCGCTGTTGTGAATGGAGATCGCCAGTGAAGTGCAGGTGTCAGCAGCGGAACGACTCCGATCGCCAGCCCGCCACCACCGACGGAAACGCCACCGTAGATTCCCTGCGCGGCGGTTGAGCCGCCCGCGGCACGTACCCAGTCGCTGCCCGCGACGAAGCCGCCCCCGGTTCCGAGCCCGATCAGCAGTCGGGCGAGGAGAGCCAGCCAGTACACCGGCGCCGCCAGGGCGAGCGCGTTCCCGGCGGCGATCACCGCCAGCGCTGCCAAGCCGACGCGACGAGCGCCCAAGCGGTCGATCAACCGTCCGCCGGGAATCTGCGCGGCAAAGTGGGTCGCGAAAAGTGCCGTCGTGAGCAGGCCGATCGCGGGAAGCGAACGCCCGTACGCGTGATGGAGCACGCCGGCGGCAGCGCCGGTGTTCGCGATGTTCCAGCCGGCCGCCAGGCCGACGGCCAGACCACCGGCCATCCGTAGGACGTCGGTAGTCGCTGGCGACGGGCGCGTGCCTATGCCAACATCACCGGTCTGATGGTCTGACCGACCGACCAAGGAGGTCTCTCTTTGTCACGTCCTCGCCTTGTTGTCCTGCTGGCGCTCGCACTCGCGGCGATCAGCGTTGCCGCAGCGGGAGCGTCCTCCGGCCGAACGGCCGGCAAGACACTGACAATCGGCATCTCGCTTTCGCTCTCGGGCGACTTCTCCGACTCCGGAAAAGCCGCGATGCGCGGTTACCAGCTGTGGCGCGACGTCGTGAACGCGCACGGCGGTCTCATGGGTCAGCATGTCAATCTCAAGATCCTCGACGACACTAGTAGCCCGACCCAGGTGGTGACGAACTACCAGACCTTGATCACGAAGAACAAGGTTGCGTTTGTGTTCGGTCCGTTCTCGACGCTGCTCACCGCTCCTGCCGCGACCGTCGCCAACCGCTACCACTACGCGTTCATCGAACCGGCGGGCGGTGGTCCAGCGGTGTTCGGCGAGAAGCTGCACAACGTGTTCTTCACGCAGCCGGCACCAATCGTCAACAGCGCGGACGTCTTTGCGCACTACATTCTGTCGCTGCCGAAGTCCCTGCGTCCGAAGACCGCTGCATATCCGTCGTTGGACGATCCGTTTGCATCGCCGATCGCGGACCGCGTACGGTCGTTGTTGCAGAAGGCGGGGATCAAGACGGTGTACAAGACGATCTATCCGGCCGAGACGACCGATTTGACGCCGATCGTTTCCAAGTACGCCGCCAAGAAGCCCGATCTCGTCGTGGGCGGTACGCAGAACGACGACGCCTACGCGCAGGTGAAGGCGATGGTGCAGCTGAAGTTCAGCCCGAAGTTCTTGTTCCTCTCGAACGGACCGAACGACCCGGCGGAGTTTCCGAGCAAGGTCGGCCGCAAGAACATTGACGGCATCTTCAGCACCGGTGACTGGTTCCCCGATTCGAAGGCGCCCGGTAACAAGGCATTCGTCAAGGCTTACGTCAAGAAGTACGGCGGAAGCGCAGGCTCGATCGATCCGACCTCGGCGGAAGCCTTCGCAACCGGCCAGGTGCTGCAGCTCGCAGTGGCCAAGACCCACTCACTCGACAACGGGAAGATCATCTCGGCCCTCCACAAGGGGAAATGGCCGACGGTCGAGGGCGTCCTGCACTGGAACAGCATTGGCGAGCCGCAGGGAAGCGATCTGCTCGTCGAGTGGATACACGGAAAGCTGTATCCGGTGTATCCGAAGTCCATCGCGCTGCACTCGCCTACGGCCCCGAAGCCGCCCTGGGGTAAGGGCTAGGAGAATGATCTAGGGGACCGCACCGCTCGTGCACCTCGTCGTCCAGGCCTGCATCCTGGGGGTGCTGACGGGGGGCGTCTATGCGCTCATGGCGAGTGGGTTGACGCTCGTCTTCGGCGTGATGCGGGTGATCAACGTCGCTCAGGGGGCGCTCGTGATTCTGAGCGCCTACTTGAGCTGGGCGCTCTTCACGCACTTCCATATCGATCCCTTCCTAACGGTACTGATCATCGCGCCGTTGATGTTCGCACTCGGTACCGGCGTGCAGCTCGTCTTCATCCGGTCGCTGCGCAGCGAGCACGCCGAGGAGCTTTCGCTGTTGATCACATGGGCGCTCGCGATCGGCATCGAAGGCGTGCTCGGGGCCGTGTACGAAACCACGTACCGGTCGACGAACACGAGCTACGCGAACTCGTCCTGGACCGTCTTCGGATACCACGTCTCCGTGGTCCGTGCATATGCATTCGCATTGTCGCTCGCGATCCTCGTCCTCCTCTACCTTCTGCTCGCCCGCACGCGCTTCGGACGGTCGGTCCGCGCAACGGTTCAGAATCCGAGCTCGGCGCTTCTCCTCGGGGTCAACGCAGACCGCGTTCGCGCGCTTGCGTTCGGCATCGGGGTGAGCACAGCTGCCGCTGCCGGAGCCGTCTACGGCGTCCTGTACCCGTTCAATCCGGGTAGTCACTACGACCTCATCTCGCGGCTGCTGTCCATTGTCGTGCTCGGCGGGCTCGGGAGCGTCGGCGGGGCGGTCGTCGCCGCGCTCCTCATGGGCCTCGTCGAGGCGGTCGTCGCCGTCGAGATCTCGCCCATCTGGTCGTCGTTTTCCTACTTCGTGGTCCTGGTCCTGATCTTGCTCGTCCGGCCGCAGGGGATCTTCGGCACCCGGGAGCGCACGCTGTGAGATGGGTCACGCCGCTCGGAGTCGTTCGAGGCGGAGTTGTTTTCGGACTGCTGGCGGCATTCCCGTTCCTCGAGCGGACGGATTGGATCGTCAACATCGGCGTGTTCACGCTCATGTACGCCGGCCTGGCGACGGCATGGAATCTTTTTTCCGGCTACACCGGGTACATCTCGCTGGGGCAAGCCGCATTCTTCGGGCTCGGCGCGTACGCGACGGGAATCACGTTCAACCACATCTCGATCGGCTCGGGCTACCGGCCGTTCTATGTTCTCCCCCTGGTCGGACTTGCCGTCGGGCTCGTTTCCGTCCCCGTCGCCTGGATCGCGCTACGCACACGCGCAATGACGTTCGCGATCGTGACGCTGATGTTGTTGTTCATCGTTCAGCAGCTCGCGTTCAACCTTCGGTCGATCACGCACGGCTCGCAAGGTGTCGCCGTGCCTCAGCCTACTTTCGCGACCAACTTCGACCGCCCGTATTACTTCGCCATGCTGAGCGTGCTGGCGCTCGCGATGGCGATGTGCTGGTACATACGCCGTAGCAAGCTGGGATTGATGTTGTTCGCGATTCGCGAGGACGAGGAGAAGGCGCGCGGTCTCGGCGTTCGCGTCACCAGCGCGAAGTTGATCGCGTGGGCGCTCAGCGTGGCTCTGACGGCCATGATCGGCGGAATCTGGGGCTACTACCTCTTCTACATCTACCCCGAGTCGGCCGTCGATCCGCTGGTGATGATCGGCGCCGTCCTCATGTGCTTCCTGGGAGGCAGGGGGACGCTCTGGGGGCCGATGATCGGCGCTTTCGTCCTCGTTCCGGCACAGCAGTGGGCGTTGAGCACCTACGGCGCGACCCGGCTGTACTTGATCGCGTACGCCGCGGTGTTCGTAGTCGTTCTGTTGTTACTTCCGCAGGGAATCGTCCCCTCATTTCAGGAGCTGGCTGAACGCTGGCGTTTCCGGCGCCGGCCAGGTCGTGAGGTCCGCGCCAGTGTCGAGCGAGCGGCGTCGTGAACGCGCAGAGCTTGCTTACGGCCGAAGGTTTGAGCAAACGCTTTGGCGGCGTCGCAGCCGTCGCCGACTGCTCCTTCTCGGTTCCGACCGGCTCGATCACGGCGCTCGTCGGGCCGAACGGATCGGGAAAGACGACCGTCTTCAACCTGCTGACCGGGTATCTCCGTGCGGACGCGGGAACGGTCACGTTCGACGGGCGGACCGTTCGCCGTCCGGAGCCGATCCGGCTGTATCGCGCTGGCCTGACGCGGACGTTCCAGCAGGCTCGGATCTTTCCGGCACTCACGCTCGTCGAAAATCTCTGCGTTGCGATCGAGCAGCCGTGGCACGCGACATTCCGTCGCGCTGTCGGGCGCGGCGATCGCGGGCGCGCGCTCGCGCTCTTGGAGGAATTCGGCCTGGCGCACCTCGCGGCCGACCGCGCAGGATCGCTGTCGTACGGTCAGAGAAAGCTTTTGGAGTTTGCCACCGTGTTGATGAGCGAGCCGCAGCTCGTGCTACTCGACGAGCCGACGGCGGGCGTCAATCCCGTCATGGTCGAGGCAATGGAGTCCCGAATCCGCGAACTCAACGCGCGTGGGCTGACCTTCCTCGTCGTCGAACACAACATGAACCTGGTGATGCGGTTGTGCGATCCCGTGATCGTGCTCGACCATGGCACGAAACTCGCGGAGGGCCGGCCCGACGACGTCCGCACCGACGCACGCGTGCTCGACGCTTACCTCGGCGCATGAGCGTGCTCTTGCGATTCGAAGGCGTGGTCGCGGGCTATGGCCGCGGTGACATTCTGCGCGGGCTCGACCTCGAGGTTCCGCACGAAGCGGTCACGTGCCTGGTCGGACCGAACGGCGCCGGCAAGTCGACGGTCCTAAAGACGCTCAGCGGTCTTCTGAAGCCGCGCGCCGGCCGGATTGTCTTCGACGGCGACGACATCGCCGGTCTTTCCCCGGCACGCATCCTCGCGCGGGGAATCGTGCATGTTCCGCAGGAGCGCAGCCTGTTCCCGTTGATGACGGTCTGGGACAACGTCTTGATGGGAGGCCATTCGCTGCGCGACCGCAGCGAAGTGAGGCGACGTGCTGAAGCGGTCACGGAGGCGTTCCCGATCGTCCGCGAGCGGCGAAGCGATCAGGCCTGCGAGCTCTCCGGCGGGCAGCAGAAGATCGTCGAGATCGCGCGCGCGCTCGTGCTGGAGCCGCAGCTGGTCGTGCTCGACGAGCCCACGATGGGCCTCGAGCCCAGGGCGCGGCATCTCATCTTCGAGACGGTTGCGCGCCTGCACGAAGAAGGCCACACCGTGCTTCTCGTGGAACAGAACGCACGTGCCGGTCTCGCGACGGCGGGCTACGGCGCCGTCCTCGACGGCGGCCGGGTCGCAATCGCCGGTCACGGCTCCGAACTCCTGGCCGACCCGCGCCTCGGCGAGCTCTACCTCGGAGGCTCCGCCGCCGTCGAAGCAGGTTCCACTCGCCGCTGATTCAACCCGATGCGACGAGGTCGATCGTCTTCGTCGCCAGACCGTCAAGTGCCCGCACGGAAAGCTCGAGGTGCTCCTCTTTCGTGTCCTCGAGCTTCGTGTGCGACAGCCCGCGCAACGACTGAACGAAGAGCATCACGGTCGGGACGCCCGCACGGGCGACCTCGGCTGCGTCATGGAGAGGACCGCTCGGCAAACGGTGCGACGTACCCGCGACCTCGTTGACCGCCTCCTCGGCGAGCTCGATCAGCCGCTCGTCGAACAGGATCGGTTCGATGTTCCAGATCCGCTGCCACTCGACGTCGATGTTCTCTTCCTCGGCGATCCGCTTCGACGCCTCCTTCGCCTCGGCGAGCATCGACGCGAGCTTCGCGGCGTCGAGATGACGCTGGTCGAGCAGACACTCGGCCGTCTCCACAACGGAGGTCACGATTCCCGGCTTCGTCACCACGCCACCGATGGTGCAGACGGCGCCGCCGCCCATGCGCTTCGCGATTTCTCGAATCTCGAGCTCGAGCTTCGCCGCACCCGCGAGAGCGTCGCGGCGCTGGTCCATGGGCGTCGACCCTGCGTGCGCCGCCTGCCCGCGAAACGTAACTGCGTGACGCTCGACCCCGAACGTGCCGAGAACGACGCCGAGCGGAAGATTCATTGCCTCGAGAACCGGGCCCTGCTCGATGTGCAGCTCCACATATGCGGCTGCACCCTCGAGCTGCGACCGCGCATCGATCGCCGAGTCGAGCTCGACGCCGTGATCGCGCAGCGCGTCGGGAAGCGGAACGCCATCCGCGTCGTGCCGAGCGCGAAGCTCGTCCTGGTCGGCCATCGAACCCGCCGCCGCCGACGAGCCAAAGAGCGAGCGGCCGAACCGCGCGCCTTCCTCGTCGGCCCAGTTGACGAGCCGCACGGTGGTCGCGGGCTGACCTTCCTCGGCGAGCCGCCGCAAGACCTCCACACCTGCAACGACGTTGAGCGCCCCGTCGAGCCAGCCACCGTTGGGAACGGAATCGATGTGTCCTCCGATGAGAACAGCGCGGTCGGAACGGCCGTGCAACGTGAACCACTGATTCCCGGCCGCATCGACCGTCTCCTCCGCCCCGGTCTGCGCGACGTGCTCGCCCAGCCAGGCCCGGGCGCGCTCCCACGTGTCGGTCCAGGCAACGCGCTGGGCGCCGTCGTCGTCACCCGTCAACTGCTGAAGCTCGCGCAGTTCGGCGACCGTGCGGCTGGGTTCGAGCGCCACGCGGCGACTCTAACTCCCGCCAAGCGGAGTGTGGTAAGCATGAGCCGTGTCGGCGATCGCCGTCGAACCTCCGGGGCAGCGCGACGTCGGAAGCGTCTGGCGCGCCGCGGCTCGTGCGCTTCTGTTCGTCGCCGTTCTCGCTGCGTTCTGGGGCCTCTGGGAGGGCTACCGCGCGCTCTGGATCCACGAAGCGTGGACCTGGCCGTTCGCAGTCGACTCCTCAACGATGCCGCACCTCCACGACGTCATCCGCGCTTTGTTCAAACCGCCGTCGTCGGGAACCGGCAACAAGCTGATCACGCTGCTCCTGCACTCCGCGGTCTTCACCGCGAAGGAGGCGGCCGTCGGTTTCGCGCTCGGCGCCTCGGTCGGCTTCCTGCTCGGTGTCGTTCTCTCGCAGTCGCGGCTGCTGCAACGCGGCATCCTCCCGTTCGTCGTCGCCTCGCAGACGATCCCGATCCTCGCGGTAGCGCCGATCGTGGTTGTCTATCTCGGCTCGATCCAGGTCGCCGCGTGGTTCTCGGTCGCCGTGATCGCGGCTTACCTGACGTTCTTCCCGGTGACGATCAATACGCTGCGCGGATTGCACGCGGCCGATCGCCGAGCACTCGAACTAATGCGGTCTTACGCGGCTCCGCGCCGGACGGTCCTCTGGAAGCTCCGAATCCCGTCGGCATTGCCGTACATCTTCTCGGCACTCCGCGTGTCCGCGTCCGCAAGCGTGGTCGGTGCGATCATCGGTGAGCTTCCGTCGGGAATCCAGGAGGGCCTCGGCGGCGAGATCCTCGTCTTCCACCAGTACTACTCGCTGGATCCGACGCAGCTCTGGGCGACGAACATCATCGCCGCCGCGCTCGGCATCGCGTTCTTCATCGTGATCGCGATCGCCGAACGGCTGGTCGTTCGTCGCGCACCGGAGAACGTGGCATGAGCGTCGTGGTCCTCGAAGGCATTTCGAAGCAGTTCGGCCGCGGGGGGACGACAGCAGTCCAGGGAATCGACCTCGAGATCGACGAGCGCGAGTTCGTCTCGTTGATCGGCCCCTCGGGCTGTGGCAAGTCGACGCTCCTTCGCATCATCGGCGACCTGATCGAGCCGAGCTCCGGCAAGGCGGTCGTCAACGGCAAGACCGCTCGACAGGCGCGCGTCCAGCGCGACTACGGCATCGTGTTCCAGGACGCCGTGCTCTACGACTGGCGCAACGTCACGAAGAACATCGCGCTTCCCCTCGAGCTCGCCGGCTGGAGCCGGAAGCGTCGACAAGACCGAGTCCGCGAGATGATGGAGCTCGTCAAGCTCGGCGACTTCGGATCGCACTACCCGTGGCAGCTCTCTGGCGGAATGCAGCAACGGGC
>Ga0209577_10005560_pt1 | contig 11765 bp, 10 predicted proteins | sample GraSoiAngelo_109_FD_185874 | JGI IMG/M metagenome (GOLD analysis project Ga0209577, IMG submission 185874) | Grasslands soil microbial communities from the Angelo Coastal Reserve, California, USA - 14_0903_12_20cm (SPAdes) (version 2) | ecosystem: Environmental > Terrestrial > Soil > Grasslands... | reverse complement strand
CGAGTTTTTCAATTGTTTGCCAGAAGAGAATTCGCGCTTGAGATGATGTATCTCGATCGCGATTGGAAGCTGATGCTGAACCGGGATGGCGAGCCGTACCGATTGTTCGACGTAAAGAAAGATCCTCCGGAAACAGAGGGCTTGATCGGTCGAAAAGAGTACGAAAATTTAAACGCAGAACTTAAGAGCAAGCTTCTCGATCGGCGCGCGCAAAACCAGGACGTGTGAGCTCCGTCGAACGCGTTACGCGCCGCTGCGTTCGTTCCACCATTTCGACAAACGTGATTCCGGAATTTCCGGAATGGCACTGCCCGCTTTGTCGTAATGCGAAGTGTCGTTGAACAAAGTGAGCCGCGCCCGCGTGGCATCGCGAAAATCGACAACGTTTAGCGCAGCGGGTTTCTGATCGAGATTGTCGCGATAACGGCGCGGATCGAATCCGAGGAGCGAGCTGAGCAGCAGTCGAATGGTTGCTTTGTGCGAGACGACCAAAATATTTTGGCCGGCGTGTTCTCGAACAAGCGCAATTAATGCCGGCAGAGAGCGCGCAGTCACCGCCAATCCACTTTCGCCGCCCAGCGGCGCAAACGTGTACGGATCTTTTTCCCATTCCGCGGCTTCTTCCGGAAATTTTTCTTCAACTTCACGCCGCGTCATTTGTTCCCAGCGTCCGTGGTTAATTTCACGAAACCCGTCGCACGCTTGAACTTCAAGTTTATGTGGTCCAGCCAAGATTTGCGCCGTCTCAACCGTGCGACCCAAAGGCGACGCATAGACCGCCATGATTTTTTCGTGACTCAAGCGATCGGCCAGGCGCCGCGTTTGTTCGCGACCTTCATCGGACAGAGCGACGTCGGTCGCGCCGGCAAAGCGATCTTCAGCGCTCAATACCGTCGCGCCGTGACGCACCATGAACACTCGCGTGACCGCCGGCTTCATAATCGTCGATCGTCATCGCGTAAATTCCGCGAAAACGCAATCCTGCCGGTGCGATGTCGATCTTGCCACGCCGAATCGATCTTAACGCTCGATTCCAGGCAGCGTAGGCGTGAGGGCGAAGAAAAGGATCGGAATGAGGGCGGCAGCAACCGCGGACGCAATCGTTAAAACGTTTATGATCCAAACCACCCCGACATTGTCCGGAGGCCACGACAGCCCCAGGATCGCAAGCGGAAGCAGAACGGCCAATATCGCGCTTTCGCAAGCAATGAATCGACGCATTTTTGCTTTGCGACGCCGCTTCGACAGAGGAGTTTCGTCGCTTCGCGGGAACTTTTCAAAAAAGTCCGCTTGCAGATTGGAGACGGCGACCAGGCGTGGACTTTCAGCAGCCGGATTCTGCGAGACCAGACTTTCCGGCGGAGGCATCATCCGCGGCGGATGCACGGGTCGGGCGGGCTTCATTTGAATTACATTTTGGGCAGCCGGCCGCAGCGCTTCGTTGGAAGGTTGCTCTGCATCGTTGTTGGCGACTGGAGCCGGATCCATCGCCGATGTGCGCATGTTCCAGCGGAATTTTGGTTTCAAAGTGGGCTGAAACGGAATCTTCCTGACTGGCGCCTCGGGCTCCTCGTTCGTCGGCTTGGGTGAAGGAGCGACCGTACGCATGAAATGATCGGGAAAACTGTACGACTCGCTCGGGATGAGAGACATGGCCTGCGGGTGGGAGCCATATGTTTAGCGATTCCAATTTTTCCGGTCAATCCAAACATCACTAGGAGCACCAGATGAGATTGACATCTTTTGAAGTTACATTGGCGAATGACAAGCGATGCAACGCCGCGCGCCATCATTCACCTCGACATGGATTGCTTTTACGCGGCCATCGAAGTGCGGGACCGGCCGGCTTTGCGCGGAAAGCCAGTCGGTGTCGGCGGCGCACGGGATCGCCGCGGCGTGCTGACCACGTGCAATTACGAAGCGCGCGCGTTCGGCGTTCATTCCGCCATGCCGACGTTCATGGCACTGCAGCGCTGTCCAAATCTAATCGTCCTCCCGACGCGATTTGATGTTTATCGCCGCGAAGCAGCGGTCGTTCGGGAAATCTTGCACCGCTTCAGTCCGTTAGTGGAACCGCTTTCGCTCGATGAAGCATATCTCGACGTGACAGCGCATCCCGACGCGCCCGGACCGCTCGCCCAGGTGATTCGCGATTTAATTTTTCAAAAGACGAAACTGACTTCGTCCGCCGGCATCGGGCCCAACAAGTTGATCGCAAAAATCGCCAGCTCGACGCGAAAGCCGGACGGGCAATTGGAAGTCAGCATGGCTGAGGTTCCTGGATTTATGGAGAACCTGCCCGTGCGCGAAATCTGGGGGATCGGCGAAAAGACCGAACGAAGATTGCAGGAGCTCGGAGTCAAAACGTGCAGTGATCTTCAGCGGTTCTCGCGTCCGGAACTTGTGGATCTTTTCGGAAAATTCGGCGGCGAGCTCTTCGATCTTTGCCGCGGAATCGACGATCGCCCGGTCGAGCCGGACCGGCCGCGTAAGTCGCTTAGTACCGAAGAGACTTTTCCGACCGATCTGGAGACGCTGGAACAATGCGAGGAACGCCTCGGAGAACTTTTTCAAGAACTCATGGCTGATTTGGCCCAGAAAGAAACGACCCGGCGCGTCACAAAAATCTTTGTGAAGCTTAAATTTGCGGATTTCACCCGGACCACTGCCGAACGCGCCGGTTTAGAACCATCGCTTTCTGCATTCCGCAGTTTGCTGGCGGAAGCTTTTGCCCGCACCGGCAAAAAAGTGCGTCTGATCGGAGTTGGTGTGCGTTTCGCCGAAAGCGCGCCCGAGGAAATGCAAATGCGGCTGTTTTCCGAGGCGCCGAATTAAGCCATGACTAATCGCACCAGGACAAGCGCGACAATCCCACCGGCAAACAGCGCGACGACTACGATCTCTCGTTTCGTTAACAGCGGCTCGGGTTTTCCATTTGGAATGGTGACCTCGCCATTGTTCTCGATCACGCCCAACACATCATCGTACAGCTTTCGGATATCCGCCGGCATTGCTTCTGCACTCGCGAACTGCTCACCGTTAAACACAAATTTTTTCTTCACCCCACCGTCATGCAGCGCTTTTTCGTAAGCCACGCGGACGTCGGGAGGCAAATCGGCCGGACTGGCGTATTCCTGCCCGTTGTAACGAATCTTCGTTTTCAGGGTAATGCTCACTGCCTGGCGGAAATCACAGCAATTCACCTGCCATCGGCTCCCGCGCTCTCGTTCTTGTGATAAATTAGCCGCCAAGTGATCAGTGCCGCCGCTCAACAAAAGATTCGCGCTTCAGGCTGCGAAGTGCGTTTCGATAATCTCACCCGCCAGCTTTACGCCACTGACGCTTCGATTTACCAAATCGAGCCGCTTGGCGTCGCCTTCCCAACCAGCGCACAGGACGCGAGCGCGGTCATTAAAGCCGCGGCCGATGAAAACGTTCCGGTCACGCCGCGCGGCGCCGGTACCAGCCTGGTTGGAAACGCGGTCGGCGAAGGATTGATCGTCGATTTCTCGCGCCACAATCGCAAGATCGACAATCTCAATATCGACAAACGCAGCGTGCGCGCCGGCGCCGGTGTCGTCCTCGATCAGTTGAACGCGTTTCTTGAGCCGCACGGATTTTGTTTTGGCCCCGACGTCGCTACCAGCTCGCGCGCCACCATCGGCGGCATGATCGCGAACAATTCTTCCGGCGCGCACGTTCCAGTCTACGGCACGACTGCCGATCACGTTCTTTCGACGGAAATCGTTTTGGCCGACGGTCGGATCGTCATTGTCGGTCCGGCAAGTGAATCTTTGCGCGACGAACAACGCAAGATCGACAATCTCGTTCGCGCGCACGCGGCAGAAATGGCCGAGCGCTGGCCGCCCGGTTTACTCAAACGTTGGCCGGGCTACGGCATCGAACGTTTCTCGCGCACGCCGAACAACCTCAATGAGATTCTCGCCGGGAGCGAAGGAACGCTCGCCGCGATTTTTTCAGCCGAGCTAAAGATCTCGCCGCTTCCGCGCGACAAAGGACTCGGCCTGATCTTCTTTGCATCCGTCGCCGACGCGATGCAAGCAACCGTCGCGCTTCTCGATCTCAAACCCGCCGCTATTGAACACATCGACCGCCCGTTGCTCGATCAAACAAAAGGGCAGCTCCATTTCCAAGCCGCGCGCGATCTGCTCGAGCTCGAGGCACAACCGTGTGAAGCAATCTTGATCGTCGAATTCTACGACGATGCGGCCGAGCGCTTGTCGATCTTGCAGTCGCGCTACCTCGGTTTGCGGACGAGAATTTGCCGCGACCCGAACGAGATGAATCTCGTTTGGTCGGTGCGCAAAGCCGGCCTTTCACTTTTGACCGGCTGCGTCGGTTCATCGAAACCGGTCGCGTTCATTGAAGACGCAGCGGTTCGTCCCGCGCAACTGCCCGATTACGTCCGCGGGTTGCAGTCGATCATGAAATCCCTCGGACTGGAAGCGAGCTACTACGGACATGCCGCGAGCGGCTTGCTCCATGTCCGGCCCGTTCTCGATCTCCATAGTGCGGACGATTTGCGAAAGTTCAGGCTGGTAGCCGATCAAACTTCCGCGCTCGTTAGGCAATTCAAAGGTTCAATTTCGGCCGAGCACGGAGTCGGCATCGCGCGCACCGAGTACATGCGCGATCAACTTGGCGACGCGTTGCTCAATGTCATGCGCGAGATCAAGCGCACATTCGATCCAAAAAATATTTTCAATCCAGGAAAAATTTTCGGCTTCGCCCACAAGATCGACAATCATCTCCGCCATAATTTCACGAAGTCGCTCGAGCTGCCGTTCGAGCCGCGCCTCGCGTTCGCGTTCAAGGACCGCTCGTTCATCGGCAATCTCGAGCAATGCAACGGTTGTGGCGGTTGTCTCAAACAGACCGGCATTATGTGCCCGACGTTCATGGCGACGCACGACGAAGTCATGTCCACCCGCGGTCGCGCCAACATCATCCGGCGATCGCTCGAACTGCGCGGCAGTGGTCACGATCCGTTGAAATCGGCCGAACTCGATGCCGCGCTCAGCAATTGCCTCTCCTGTAAAGGTTGCACGCCGGAATGCCCGTCCAACGTCAATCTCGCGCTGCTCAAAGCCAACATGCTTTATGCCCGCTACCAACGCGACGGTTTGCCATTACGCGAACGGTTCTTCAGCAACGTCGATCTGCTCGGCCGAATCGGATGCACGATGCCATGGCTCGCCAATTCAATTCTCGATCATGCGCCGATGCGCGGGTTGATGGAGAAAACGCTCGGAATCTCAGCGAAGCGTTCGCTGCCGCACTACACGGACAAGCGATTTGATCGCTGGTTTGGCAGAAATGCGCAACCAACCGGGGCGGATCGTCCACGCGGCAAAGTAATTCTCTGGGACGACACGTTTGTCCGCTATCACGAGCCAAATATTGGCATCGCGGCGGTGAAGGTCCTCGGCGCGCTTGGTTTCGAGGTTGAGCTATTGCAAAATCGAAAATGTTGCGGCCGGCCGGCGTTCAGTCAGGGAAATCTCGACGCCGCGGGGGAAGTCGGACGCCACAATGTCGATCTTGTGAACGCCACCGCCGAAACGCCGATTGTTTTCCTCGAGCCGTCGTGCTGGTCAATGTTCGTCGAAGATTATCGCGAACTGGAGATCGACAACGCCGAGAAAATCGCAGCGCGCTGTTTTCTTTTCGAAAAATTTGTGGACGATTTGTTGGAGCGCGAACCAGATGCCCTTCGATTCAAAGAGCGAGAGGTTAGCGTTGCGATCCATCCGCACTGTCACGCAAAGTCGATAATCAATCCGGCGTTCATGGCCACGCTAGTGGAACGGTTGCCGGGTCGCAAAGCAAACTTGCTCGATACTGCCTGCTGCGGAATGGCCGGCGCGTTTGGCGCGCTCGTCGAGAAATACGAGCTTTCGAAACAGGTCGCGGCCGATTTACTGCGCAAGATCGACAATCAACAACCGGACGTCGTGATTGCGTCCGGCACGAGTTGTCGGCATCAAATTGTCGATCTTAGCAGCGTCTGGCCGAAGCACATGGCCGAGCTGCTCGCGGACGCACTCGCGTAAAACTTAACTCTGCGGTTTGGGCGGAGCCGGAGGCGCGGGTTTCGCGGCTTCGCCCGGTCTTGGTGGAGCAGCTCCCGCAGGTGCGCCTCCGGGAAGTTCGGTTTCGGCCGGAACAGCGAGCACATCTGGCTCGGTGTACGATTCAGGATGACTTGCCAATTCTTTGCGTAACGCCGCAATTTGTTCCGCACTCACCGGACTGGCATTGTTTCCCCACTCGCTTCGCTCGTAGGTCAGAACGTCGGCGATTTTTTGGTCGGTCAACGTCTTGTCCCACGGTTGCATGACGGCGCTGCCGAATTTTTGGCCTTTCACCGTGACCGGTCCCTGCAAACCTTTGAGAACAATCATGGCTGGTCGTTTCGAACCGCCCGTGGTGAATTCCGAGCCTGCCAGCGGCGGATATTGACTGGGAACGCCCAGACCGTTCGCTTGGTGACACGTCTGACAGTTGGCCGCGAAAATCTTTTTTCCGCGATCGCGCGGCGTTAATTCTTGTATCGGACCTCCCGGTCCAGCCGCACTACCTTTTTTCGCCGGCGGCGGTCCGCCTAACGGATCGAGACCATCACCGGAAAAATTTCCAGAGTAACGACCGAGGTAAGCGCCGCCGGTGAAAATCGCGAGGCCGTAAACGGCGATCAACCAAATCGAGAGCGGCTCAAGTCCGACGCGCGGTTCGCGTTTCTCGCGTTGGATCGCGGCGTGCACTTCATGAACGTCGGCAGTTTCGCCGTAATCCATTCCCTGCCGCGTTAAAGATGAGGGATCTGGAGTTTGATCGTTCATTTCTTCGGTGGCGCTGGAGGTGGCGATCCGGCTGGCGGCGGTGCTGGTGATCCGGCCGGTACAGCCGGAGGCGATGCGGCGGGCGGTGCCGCGCCCTCTGCGGTCTTCACCTCTTTCAGCGGATGCGATTGATCGAGCGACATCAAATAAGCAACGAGACAGCTGGCGTCGTAGGTTGGAACAATTTCCCAACCCGTTGGCGGCGCATCAGCGCCAGTAAGCTGGAGCGCGTCGGCTGAACGTTCGGCGCCGATCTGATGTTTCTCGTAAAGAAATTTGTAGGCCGGCATGGTCGAATCTCGATTATCCGGACTCATGCTTCGTGGCGAATAAAGATGTCGATGATGCCAGGCCGCAGAATAAACCGGCGGCATTCCGTTTGGATTCGGCGACGCCGACGGAGCCGGCGATGGATTCGCAGCGGCAGCCGATGGAGCTGGAGAAGAACCTGCTGGTGGCGCAGGCGGAGATGCCGATTGTGGCGGCGCGCCAGCGCCCGGTTTCGGCGGAGCGGCATTCGTAGGTGGAGCAGAAGAAGAACCTGCTGGCGGAGGAGGCGAACCCGCTGGCGCTGCAGGCGCATTGGCATTCGGCGGTTTTGGAGGGGCAGAATTTGTCGATGGTGGCGGTTGCGCAGCTGCGGGCGAAGCTGCCGGAGGGTTTGCGCCTGGCGGCACAGCCGGTTTTTCTTCTTCAGTCGGCGCGCGTTTACCAATATTGGACAGATCGGGGCCCATTCGTTCCTGTCCGAGCACTACCGGCCGATCAAAAATATAATCGCGCGGTGCGCTGCGGCGCTCAGCCCATTTCGGGCGAGGTGATGGCCCTGCGTCGCGGAGACGATCGACATCCGCGTAGGCGTAACCGGGCCGGATTTGCTGACTGTGGCAATAGATGCACCCGTTCGCCGCGTAAATCCGCCGGCCGCGGTCGGCCATGCCCGATTTCGGAGCGGGATAAATGTCGGTGCCTTCTTCATCCATCTGCGGGTTGAGCGCGCCAATTTGCAGGTTCGGGATTACAGTCAAGCCGACCCACGAGAACGCGAACGTTCCGAAAACTCCGAGGAAAAGCGGGACCAATCCTTTCACAAGTGCGTCTCCGATCCCTCGGCGTCGACTGGATTCAAAAATGTCGGGACCGTTGAAGTGCGGCCAAGGCCGAACAACATCAGGCCAAAATGGAACGCGAAAATGAAATGCGAAATCGTCAATAACAGCGCTGCAACCGTGCGACCTCGTAAATATGGCAACGCGCTTGCCACGCTTTGAATGAACGACATTGAGGGATCATCTTGGGTCGCGCCCTGAGCAAACCCACCGACCAACAACATCAACGACATCAATCCAACGCCGTAGGCCGATGCCCAGAAATGGAGTTTGATGAGCGTAGCGTAACGCCATTCACGACCGACCAGGCGCGGCACGGTGTAGTACATCGAACCGAACATGACCATCGTAAAAAACGCGTACAGTCCGAGATGTGAGTAGGCGATGCTGGCCTCCGTAAAATGCAAGTAGCGCGCGGTTGAGCGGAGCGAGATCAGGATACCGATGATGCTAAAGACCGTATACGACATCGCGCCGAAGACGGTGAACCGCAGCGTCGGGCTGTAACGCATCACCGGAAAATATCCCTGCATCGTCATGTGATGATTGAGTCCGACGGTCGCGACCGGAATGATGGTCAGGATCGTTGCGGCGATGCTCGCTGTAATCATCCATGCCGGGAATGGTCCATCGACAAGGCGCTGCATCCCAGTCCAACTCGAGAACAGCGCGTAGGTCCAAAATCCAATCGTCGCGAGATGATAACTGTAAACCGGGCGCCCGATCACTTTCGGGATCATGTAATAAGCGGTGCCGAGCGCGATCGCGCCGAGCCAGAGAAAGAGCAGATTATTCGCGTACCACCAACCGACCGCCGCTTGCATCACGCCTTGGACCGGGACGACGAAGAGCATTGCTTGGGCGGCGGCGTAGAGCCATGGAAACCAGAGAAACGCGCCCAGCAAATACCATTGGGTGATGTAAATCTGGTCGCCGCGACGAAAGCGGAACATCAACACCGCCCACGACATAATCAGCGCGTAAGCAACAAAAAGAACAACCGCGGCATAAGGCGGAAACTCGAGCCAGTCGTAACCGGTGCTGTAGCCCATGAGAATTCCGATTACACCAATCAGCACACCGATGTTCCAAAACCAAATCCCCGCCACAATCAGCAGCGGATGTCGTAAAGTCGTCCGGCACAATCGCGCCATCAGCCAGATCGCCGTTCCCATTGCGGCCATCGACGCCCAGCCGTAAACCATCACGTTCATGTGCACCGGACGCAGTCGGCCCCACGTCAAAAAGCTGACATCGGAGAGCCAGTCGGGTGAATGCAATTTGAACGAAACGAATCCGGCCAGCAGCGTTCCGATTAGTAACCAAACCATCGCTGACGCGTAAAACATCAGCACCGGCACGCGCGTCGAAGCATCGATGCGCGCACGCTCGAGCTGTTCTGCGTCGCTAGCGGCAGCCGAAATGACCGGTTCTTTTAATGGAATGTCAGCGGTTGGAGTCATTCGTTAGGCAAGAGCGACACGTTCACAATTGTCCCGGAGATACTGAAGGTGACGCGGCCGGCGAAGCAGCCGGAGACGCCGAAGCGCCGGGTTGCGTCGATGGCTGCACTGCCGGCGGATTTACGCCCGCGGCGGGTTGCCCGCGCGCTTCCGAATTTTGACCGGCAACTGAAGTGGGTTTCGGTGTCCCGCTTGCCTGCGGCGAGGCGGATGGCGCGGGCGTGGCGGCCGCTGCCCCGCCGGGTGCCGCAGAAGATTCCGGGGCGGTGATCGCGTATGCGGGCGCGGGGTTTTTGTTCGCCAGATCGGCAACAGTTAATTCCATCGCGCGATCGATCGGCAATCGCACCGTGCCTTTGTTTTTATCGACCCAGGCATAAGTTGTGAGCGCCTTCGCGTCTTCATCGCGCGCGTCCTTGAGTTTTTTGGCACGAGCCTCGGCGCGCATTTGTTCGTAAGTGTCGCCGCGCGGCGAAGGACCAACCACGGCCACAACAATGGCGCCGAAAAGCGCAAACAAGAGCACAACGCCGACCCATGTCGAAAATGGCGCAGGCGATTGCGTTCGAATTTGCTCGGTATCGGCCATGTCAGTTCACCAGTTTTAAAGATTCGACCAAGCGAGGATCGCGCACCGGGAAGAGCGAAGTTTTTGCAACGATGCGCAAATAAACGAAAGCCAAAGTCGCGCCGATGGCGATGAGCGCGGCAAAATCCCACAAACTCACGTGCACGCCGGTCCCATGGAGCGCTGGAAGAACGACGAGGTAGATGTCGAGCATTTGCATCAACAAAATCCACGCAGCCACGTAACAGAGCTGGCGCGGATGTTTCTTGATCGAGCGCAACAGCAAAATGGCGAATGGTCCGAAGAAACGGCCGAACACCAGCAGCATGCTCAATCCCCACCACGACTCCGTGTTTCGAGTCAGAAAATATTGGATCTCTTCCGGAATGTTCGCGTACCAAATCAGCATGTATTGGCCGAAGCCGATGTAGGCCCAGAAAACACAGAAGGCGAACATCCACTTTCCCATGATGTGGTAATGCTCGAGCGTGACCACGTTCTTGAGATAACCGGCGCGCTGGAGCGCGGTGATCACGAGCACAAGCAGCGACATCGAACTGCCGGCCGCGCCGGCGAAAATGTAAACGCCGAACATGGTCGAGAACCAGCGGTAGTTGAGGCTCATCAGCCAATCGAACGCGCCGAAGGTCAGACAAAGGGCGAACAGTGGCAGACTGGCGAACGCGACTTTGCGCAGACGAATGGTGAATCGCGGATTGCCGTCCTTGTCTTGCCGGACCGAAAAGCGGCGCAACAATTGGGACGCGATGATGAAGAAACCGAGGAAAAACGCCGCGCGAAGCACAAAGAAATTGAGATTTAGATAGGCGCGCTTGGAATCGAGGTTCGCTTCTTTCCCCGGCGCGATGTTCATCCAGGCGTAGAGATGTTGCCGCAAGAGCAGGATCGGGATGAAAAAGATCGCGAGGACTGCAACCAAGACGGCGATGTTTTCCAGTTGCCGCCTGACGACCACCGTCCATTCCGCGTCCGTAGCGTAATGCACGATCGTCCAGAAAAAGCAGCCGGCGCACAAGGTGAAGAAGAATCCAAAGGCAAACAGCCAGGAGAAACTGAGCTGCTTCGGATCAATTGCGGCGCCAGCGCCGCAGAGCGCGAGTGCAACAAACGCCACAACGCCGAGCAAAACAGACAGGCCGGCAAAGCGGCCGCTCTCGAAATACTCGCCTTCCGGCGTCGACCCGTTATGCAGGCGATCGCTCATTTCTTTGGCGCCTCCGGTTTTGCTGGCGATTTGGTCTCGGCCGGTTTCGCTTCTCCAGGTTTCGCCTCCGCCGGCTTGTTCTCGGCTGGCTTTTCCAAATCAGCCCGATGTTCCGGCGGGACATCGACAATCCCCGCGTTCTGACTTCGTTGCAGCGCGCGAAGATAAGCGATGATCGCCCAACGATCTGCGACCATGATGTTTGGCCCGTAAGCCATCATTGTGTTTTTGCCGTTTGTGATCGTGTTGAAAATTTCGCCGTCGGCCATTTTGCGAATGCGATCGTCTTGCAAAGTAACGACCGTGTTGAGGCCGTACTGCTTGGTGATTCCATTCCCGGCCGCGGTCGCGCCATGACACATCGCGCAGGTAATGTTGAAACGCTCGCGCCCGCGCTGAAGCAATTGCGCCGTGACCGGGACCGGGATTCCAGTTCCCCAACGGTCGGCCATTTTTCCGGTGTCAATATAATCGGTGCCGACGCTGAACCCGGCAACGGGGTGAGACTCGGGCGCGCCGATCGGTTGAGGTTTTGGC